>Ga0182793_1000363_pt1 | contig 37536 bp, 32 predicted proteins | sample Passage237A_FD_130498 | JGI IMG/M metagenome (GOLD analysis project Ga0182793, IMG submission 130498) | Cellulose adapted compost microbial communities from Newby Island Compost Facility, Milpitas, CA, USA - Passage2 37A (version 2) (version 2) ... | reverse complement strand
CGGATGGAAGGGCTACGCCTCAGAACGTCCACCTGGTGTTACCTGTCTCTGGATGGGATTGCAAAAACTCTCTTCCATTATGCAAGGATGGATGCTCTTTAGAAATGTGTCCAAACGGTAGCTGCTAAAACCTGTTTTTTCAATCCTAAACTTTGAGAGTATAGATTATTTTTGCCAACACCCAATATATGCAACAGGAACATGTAGATTGGTTTGAAAGCTGGTTTGGTTCACCTTACTACCATATCCTTTATGAACACAGGGATCAACTCGAGGCTCAGGCATTTGTAGAAGAGTTAATCAATTACCTTCAGCCACTGCCCCACAGCACCATGGCAGATATTGCCTGTGGTGAAGGAAGGTACTCGATTCAACTGGCAGAACACGGATTTGATGTAAAGGGAATCGACCTTTCGCACGCGAGTATTGAAAAGGCAAAAAAATCGGAACGCGAAAACCTGCACTTTTTTGTGCATGATATGCGCTTCCCTTTTTACATCAATTATTTCGATTACGCCTTTAACTTCTTCACCAGCTTCGGGTATTTCGCCACTTACAGAGACCATGTGATGGCTGCGAAATCTTTTGCCAAAGGATTAAAACGCAAGGGGTTGCTCGTAATTGACTACCTAAACAAGGAACATACATTGTCGAATCTTGTAGCTGAAGAAACCGTCATCCGAGGCAAGTATGAATTTCGGTTGAAAAGAACGCTGGAGAACGACCATTTTCTAAAGGATATTTATTTTACCGACAACGAAGGAAGGGAAAGGCATTTCCGCGAAAGCGTAGCTGCATTTACGCTGGCAGACTTCATTCGTATGTTCAAAGAAGCCGGCCTTTCGCTGATCGGCACTTTCGGAGATTACCAGCTCAACTCCTATCATCCGCTCGATTCTCCGAGGATGATCATGATTTTTAAGAAATAGCATGTTCGAAAAGCTTCAGGAAATAGTGCTGTATTTGGATTATACCTCATGGTATTATCTCAATACGGTATGGCACAACAAGTTTCTGGACGCGGTCGTTCCCTTTCTTCGCAATCAATGGACCTGGGCACCCCTATATCTGTTTCTGCTCATTTTCATGCTGAAAAATTATGGACTTCGGGGACTGATCTGGTGTGCCTTTTTTCTTGCAACTTTTGCCCTAAGCGACCAACTCAGTGCACATTTACTGAAGCCCATGTTTACGAGGGTCCGCCCCTGCAACAATCCACATCTCTCGGCTATTGTACACAATATCGTACCGTGTGGAAGTGGCTACAGTTTTCCTTCTTCTCACGCCGCCAACCATTTTTCACTGGGAATTTTTATGGCTGGTACCCTGAGACATCTCGGTAAGTGGATTGCTTATGCAACTATTCTTTGGGCATTATCTGTAGCCTATGCACAAGTATATGTTGGCGTTCACTTTCCGCTTGATGTTACTTGCGGAGGGCTGCTGGGTGCGGGAGTGGGCGTTATCACCGGACGATTTTTTCTGCTCAAATTCGATCTGGCGGAAACAAGTCCCAAAGCTGAAATGTCCTGAAAACCGCAATTGGTTTCAGATGAAGGGCATCAAGTGCGAACAGATAATTCCCGCCGATACTGCTGCGTTGAGCGACTCTGCACCACCCCGACGAGGTATGGTTATTTGCATAGATGCTTTTTCGATCAACTCCGGACTTAATCCTTTAGACTCATTTCCGATCAGTAAAATAGCTTCATTGACAGGTTTACATTCGTGAATATTCTTTCCATGTAGCGTAGCAGCCAGAACGGGCAACTGTGTATTGCTGATAAATACAAGGAGGTCTGCCTCCATAAAACGCACGCGAAGATGTCCACCCATTGCCGCCTGTACCACCTTAGGATTGTAAACATCTACGCAACCCTGAGAACAAATAATGTTTGAAATCCCAAACCAATCGGCAATACGAATGATAGTACCCATATTGCCGGGATCTTGAATATTATCGAGCGCTATTGACCAGCCTGCGACAGGAAGTTTCGCGGGTTGTTCCGGCATTTTTACCACCAGTAAAGCCTGGTTGGGGGTTTGCAAGGAAGATACCGACCTGAGTATTTCCTCGCTCACTTCTGCCACCTGGGCTTCGGGATGCCTTGATACTAAAGTTGCATGCTCTTCCAGCCAGGAAGGCAATGCAATAATATGCCGGATATGTTCTTCGCTGTTCAGCCACTCTCTGGCTATCTTATCGCCCTCGGCTATAAATACATGATGCTCTTTCCGGTATTTTTGCTGGGTTAACGAGCGAATGTATTTAATTTGTGCTTTCGATAACATCGGCTACAAAGCTATATTAATTGTCCAATCTCATACATGGGTTTACGAAGCAGCGCCGGCATCTTAACGTTATTTGTCTGGGTATTGATGGCTTTGATCACCGCCGGCTGTAACCCGGCAAAACATCTTCCTGAAAACACCTACCTGCTTAGGAAAAACAACATCCGCCTCAGCACAGATAAGGGCATCACCCGTCGGGGCGAATTGAGAGACAATATTGACAGGCTCGTAGTGCAAAAACCAAACACCTATACATTTGGTGTGTTTCCCTATAAGGTTTGGTTTTATAATCTCCGCTACAATAAATACAAAGACGATACGGCTGCCGCAGACCAGAACAGTCTGGTGGAACGACCAGTTGTGTACGACAGCACCCTTGTTGTTCGCTCCAGCCAAAACATTCGCAACTATCTATTTAACCAGGGATACTTCTATCCTGTCGTCAACGATACTACTATTTACGATGACCGCAAAGCTTATGTCACCTACGATGTTAACACCGGCGGAAACTTTCTGATACGAAAAGTAACTCTTGATGTAGATGACAGCGCGATTGCTTCGATCATCAACCGCAATATGGAGGAGTCGATTCTGAAAGAAGGGCAACCTTTTGCCATGAGCCTTCTGGAACAGGAACGCAGCCGGATTACTACGCTTTTGCGCGAACATGGTTACTACCGGTTTTCCCATGAAAACATTGCAGATTTTCAACTAGACACTTTTAGCCGGGATCTGGTAAGAGATGTGTACAATCCGCTGGAAACTGCTATCAATTTTCTGGCAGCCCAAAAGCAGGAAAAAAAGAGAACGCTGGACATCAAGATCGTGGTACGCGCAGAAGATAAGGAGAATATTTATACACCATATAAGATCGGACGGGTAAATGTTTTTCCGGATTTTATTGGCCGAGAAGACCTTACAGATACTACAATGTATGAATCGGTGGTCAACGACGTAAGATTCCGTTATCACAACTATTATGTACGCGAAAAGGTCATTTTGCGGAATATTTTTATAGAGAAGAATAAGCTCTATACGCAGTCGGAATATGATGCTACAATCAATAAACTGAATCAACTGGGAGTGTTTCAAACCATCCGCATTTTCCTGACACACGATACGGCACGAAAGGATGAAGGGGTCAATTGGCTGAATGCTACTATTGTAATGACTCCGGCGAAAAAATACGACCTTACCATATCCTTCGAAGTTTCCACCGGAACTACCTATGTACTTGGAGCCATGCCCACTGTGAGTCTTCGCAACTTTAATTTGGGTAAGGGCGCCAACCTCTGGACTACTACGGTGAGCGGGGGACTGGAAAGCACATTCAACAAAGATGTAGGGGAAAACTTTTTTCAGCATTTCAACCTGCTAACGCAAACTTTCTCCTTCAATACCAGCATCGACTTCCCCAAGTTTCTGGCTCCTTTTGGCAATCGTTTCACTAAAAGAAACCTGCCCAGAACGATTGTAGGATTCGGTACCAGTCTGCTCGACCGGGTAAATTATTTCACGCTGACCAACACCGTTGCCAACTTCACATACAACTGGCGGGAAACCAGTACCAACACCTGGGAGGTCACACCCGCCTTCATGAACATCATCCGCCTGCCCAATGTTTCAGATTCCTTCAAACGCCGGCTTGAAGGGAATGACTTTCTGCGCAATAGTTACAGACAAACGTTTATAGAAGGTGAGATGATCACCTTTACTTTCTCCAACCAACTTGACAGAAAAGGCAAAAGTTATTCCTATGCCCGACTTTCGCTCGAAGAAGCAGGTGGATTGCTCGGCGGTCTTTCAAATATGGGCATTCATAGTTTCGACTATTCACAATATCTGCGGCTGGATTTCGATGTGCGCCGATATGTAAACCGAAGAAGGTCACAACTGGCATTTCGTTTCAATGGAGGAATAGGTTTGCCTTATGGTACCTCTACCACCCTGCCCTATATCAAACAGTATTTTGTCGGTGGGGCTTACAGCATAAGGGGCTGGCGTATTCGTACCCTGGGCCCGGGCAATTATTACAATCCCGATGAACAGAATACCAATACTTTTATTGACCGCACCGGCGATATCAAACTCGAAGCCAGCAGTGAGTATCGCTTTGATATGTTCCAGCTTTTCTCGGGAGGGATTAAAGTGGAAGGAGCAGTTTTTGCCGATGCAGGAAACATATGGCTGATGAGAGAGTCAAACGCATACCCCGGCGGCGAGTTTAAATTCAATAAACTCGGCAACGACATTGCCATCAGCACCGGAGCCGGTGTCCGTCTGGACCTTGCAGGATTTTTCATCGTACGCTTCGACGGCGCTTTTCCGGTAAAACGACCTTATAATGCTACTTACGACTATGGTGGATGGACTGGTCCATTCAACGGCAGCTGGGGGGTTAGCGATATCGTCCTGAACATCGCGGTCAACTATCCTTTCTAAAGAATACTGAGCATTTGCAGCACGTTGAAGCGTTCTCAACTGCAAACTTTCTGCGTTATCTTTGGCTTTATGCGTAACATCAAGATCATTGAAGTCAAGTCGGAAATCGGAGCGGGAACCCGTGGAGCAAGTCTGGGGATTGATGCTATCCAGATTGCTGCGCTCGACTTTATGAGCAGCTTTTTCGTAAACTTTCCCACAGAACAAGTAGAGACCGAGAATAAGCTTTTGTACGAACCTGTTCAATCGCCTTATGCCAAGAGAATCCACGGCGTGCTTACCATGTATGAGCGCGTAGCTAAAAGTGTTTCAGAAACCCTCAAGTCAGGTTTGTTCCCTCTGGTGCTGGCCGGCGATCACAGCACGGCGGGAGGTACTATAGCAGGTATTAAAATAGCAAAGCCCAAAAGTCGTCTCGGCGTAATATGGATTGATGCGCACGCCGATCTGCACTCTCCCTACACCACTCCTTCCGGTAATATGCATGGCATGCCACTGGCTACGGCGCTGGCAGAAGACAACATAGAAAACAAGGTGCACAATCCCGACGAAAAAACAATCGGGCTTTGGAACCAACTGAAAAACATCGGGAAGATATCACCCAAGATTCGTCCTGAAGATATTGTGTTTATCGCACTACGAGATTTTGAAAAAGAAGAAGAACACATCATCAAGAAATACAACATCAAGGTGATTCCGGTACAGGAAGTACGCAGAAAAGGCGTAGAAAACGTGGTACGTCAAACCTTGATGCATTTGAGCAACTGCGACGATATCTATGTATCGTTTGATGTTGACTGTCTGGACAGTTCTATCTCTCGCGGTACCGGTACGCCGGTAAGCAATGGACTGCGCGAGCGGGAAGCAGAAGACATGCTGGCTTCGCTGATGCAAAATCACAAAATATGCTGCTTTGAGATCACAGAGGTAAATCCAACACTCGACAAGGAAAATCTGATGGCTGAAATTGCTTTCAACATCCTGCAACGGAGCGTGAACCTGCTGCTGATGAACTAAATGTTCGTCCTTTTTGCGACACTTACTTGGTTAATACAAATCTCATGGGACGTGCTTCCGCCTTTCCCCCATTGGGAAGTATTACCCTGATACCCTCGAAATAAGCTGTGTCTCCGGCTTTTGTCTTGTAAAAAATGTTGTTTGCCACAGCAGGACTGAGGCTATCGCCGGGACAAAATTCGGTGAGATAATCCGTAAGGATCATCAGATTGCCCACAGAATCTTCATAAAGATTACGTTCTGCATAGCCAAAGGTAAAGCCATCTACACGATAAGTCTGCCCTGCTGAATCCCTGGCAGTTAGCCCCTGCTTCAGCAGGTCGTCGAATTCCTTTTTGCTGATATTCCCGCCGTCGCGGTCGGAGGTGCCCAGATATGCACCTATCGTACTGGACGATGCCTTAGCTATCGGTTTTTTCCCATCGTCTTTTATTCGTTGGGCATCAAGTTCGATACTCATTTGCGGCAGCGCCAGCATCAACGAAACAATAAATGCACGCTTCATCTTCTTTAAAGTTACAGCAAACTGAGACTTTCTTCAAGCGCTTTTATTTTGGCAACGGCATCTGCCTGTTTTTTTCGCTCATTTTCTATGATCTCCGGTTTGGCATTCCGAACGAAACGATCATTAGCCAACTTTTTCTCCACACTTTCCAGGAAACCCTTCAGATAGTTTAGCTCCTTCTCCATATCACTTCTCTGCTGGTCTTTGTTCACCTCAGGAAGATCCGCTTCTATGTACAACTTATCGGTCTGTACCACAACTGCAATAGAGCCGCCTTGAGGGGCAGTAACAAAATCCAGTTGCTCAGCATTTACCTGTCTTTGCAGAATATGGCGAACTTCCTCATAAAAACCTCTCTGTTCGGTATCAATCCAGAGCTTAATTGTCTCTTTAGGTTTTATGTTGTTTTTATTGCGGGTATCACGAACTGCTGTGATGATCTCTTTCAGTAAGGAACCCTGCTTCAGCAAAATTGCATCGGGCATACGCTGTTCCGCAAACACTTTGGTCATCAAGTCATCTCCGGCAGCGCGTTCCTTCAGACTGTGATAAATTTCTTCCGTGATGAACGGCATAAACGGATGCAACAGTTGCAGCAATTGTTCGTACAATTCCACTGTTTTTGCATACACTTCTTCCGGCATTGACTGATCTTGTGCCGGCTTCACCCATTCCAGATACCAGCTGCAGAAGTCATCCCAAATCAGCGAGTAGATTGTCTTCAACGCTTCGCTCAAACGGAATTCAGTGAACAATCCTTCAAGTTCTTGCGATACTTCCGCCAGTCGCTGTTCCATCCAACGCAAACCAAATTCGTACTGTGCCATCGGCATTCCAGCCGCGGTGCGTTCTTTCCAGCCTCTGATAAGTCGAAGCGCATTCCACATCTTGTTTCCGAAGAAACGCCCTTGTTCCAGCGATGCTTCATCGTACAACAGATCATTGCCTGCAGGTGAAGAAATCATAACACTAAACCGCACCGCATCGCTGCCGTAATCTTCTATTAGTTGAAGCAAGTCGGGTGAGTTTCCCAGCGATTTACTCATCTTTCTCCCCTGTTTATCTCGCACGATACCCGTGAAATAAACCTTGCTGAAAGGCTTTTCGCCCATGAATTCATAACCTGCCATAATCATTCTCGCCACCCAGAAAAAGATGATTTCCGGAGCGGTAACAAGCGTGCTGGTCGGGTAATAATATTTCAGATCGGCATTGTCAGGTTGTTTGTTCCAGCCGAAAACTTCCATTGGCCAAAGCCAGGAAGAAAACCATGTATCAAGCACATCTTCATCCTGGCGAAGCGTGTCGGATTTTGAATTTGGATTCTGAGCGCGGAATTTGCGATAAGCCTCCGCTTCATTCTCAGCAACATAAATGTTTCCCTCTGCATCATACCATGCAGGAATCCGTTGTCCCCACCAAAGCTGGCGGCTGATACACCAGTCTTTGATATTCTCCATCCAGTGACGATAGAGGTTTTTGAATTTCGCGGGGTGGAACTCAATCTTGTCGCTCATCACCGCATCCAATGCAGGAGCTGCCATCTTGTTCATACGGCACCACCACTGCATCGAAAGTCGCGGCTCGATCACCACGTCCGTTCTTTCGCTATACCCTACCTGATTTTGATAGTCTTCTACCTTTACCAGATGTCCGGTAGCTTCCAAATCCGCTACAATCTTTTTTCTAACTACAAAGCGATCTTCTCCCACATATAATTGCGCTGCGGGACTCATCGTTCCATCGTCATTGAGTGTGTCTACAATCTCCAGATGGTGTTTCTGACCCAGATTGTAGTCGTTGATATCATGAGCGGGAGTAACCTTCAATGCACCCGTTCCGAATTCCATATCAATATATTCATCGAAGATGATCGGAATGCGACGGTTGATCAGTGGCACGAAGCAATACTTTCCGCGAAGATGCGCATAGCGGGGATCCTCAGGATGCACACAGACTGCTGTATCTCCCAAAATTGTCTCCGGACGAACGGTGGCAATGGTGATATATTCCTCTTCTTCGGTATCGTCGATGCGATAACGAACATGATATAGTTTACTGTTGGTTTGTTTATAGTTTACCTCTTCATCGCTGAGCGCGGTCTTCGCCTTGGGATCCCAGTTGATCATCTTCACACCGCGATAGACATAGCCTTTCTCGTACAGTTCCACAAACACCCTGATTACAGACGCATAATAGTCCGGATCCATCGTAAAAGTCGTACGATCCCAATCGAGTGAAAGTCCAAGCTTCCGGAACTGCTTCAGAATGATACCGCCATATTTTTCTTTCCATTCCCAGGCATAACTCAGAAACTCATCACGGCTCAGGCTTTTTTTGTCAATACCTCTTTCACGAAGCATACCCACTACTTTGGCTTCGGTGGCAATGGAAGCGTGGTCGGTACCGGGCACCCAGCAAGTGTTGTAACCCTGCATCTTTGCCCGGCGAAGCAACACATCCTGCACTGTATTATTCAGCGCGTGTCCCATATGCAATACTCCGGTTACATTTGGTGGCGGGATCACAATCGTGTATGGCGGACGTCCGTCCGGAGTGCTTTTAAAATATCCCTGCATTTCCCAATGTTCGTACCAATGCTTTTCTGCTTCGCTATGCTGAAAGTTCTTACTGAGTTCCATGATTTGAAATGAAGATTGCAAATATAGTGTTAGTTGATAGTTGTTGGTGGCTAACCGCTGTAGAATGAGTATTTTTAGTCTGTATCGAACCCTGAAATACAAATGCAAACCTACATCTCCCTGCTTCGCGGCATTAACGTAAGCGGACAGAAAAAGATCAACATGAAAGAGCTGAAAGCATTATACGAAGAAGCCGGCTTTCAGAATGTTCAAACATACATCCAAAGTGGTAACGTTGTATTTCAGTCGAAAAAAAGCACTGCCAAGACACTTTCGCGAAAAATCGAGACCCTGATCAAGGAACACTATGCATTTGACGTTGCCGTAGTCGTGCTCAGTCCGCAGGAGCTGGACAAAGTGATTGTTGGTAATCCTTTTGCTAAGGAGAAAGATTTTGAAGAAGGGAAAATGTATATCTGCTTTTTGAATGAAGCACCCAAACAAGACCTCGTGGAAAAGATCCGTGATGTACGTTATGGATCAGACCGTTTTGTGATCAACAACGCAATTATTTATCTGTTCGTACCCGGCGGCTATGGCAATACAAAGCTGAACAATAACTTTTTCGAGAGCAAGCTAAAAGTGGTCGGAACTACCCGAAACTGGAACACGGTGAATAAACTGGCGGAAATGGCGCAGGACAATAAGTAAAGATTACCTTCTTCTAAAAAATACAAATCCATTCTTCTGTCCGATCTCCTGCAATTGAGGCAGTTTACGAAACTCATCAGCGCCGGTCACTTTGCAGATAAAGAAAGTGGGCTTATCGACCTGTCCATAAAGCAACCATTTCTCGCTATGTGCATTTTTGTTGGCTGATGGTTGTTTTTGGGTGTAAAACAGATGGGCGTAGCTCTTATAATCAAGCGGCAGCACATACACATCTTTTCCCACAAAACTTTTGAAGAAGCGAATCGCCGCACGCTGAGAATAGGCTTCAATTTTGGGTGTAAAATGTAAAATGGTGATTTGAATAACAATGATCTGCACAACCGACAGCACGAGCATTCCACGCGCAAAATTCCGGCGCATTAAAAACACACTCACACCTAAACCTACGATAAAAAGCAGTCCCCAAAGGCTTTCCCATAAAGTCCAGGAAACATTTGCCTGAAGATTTGCCACAGCAAAAGGGTCATCTATCAGAGGAATCAAACGATGTTTGTATTTCCCTACCACAGGCAGTGTCATGAGTATCAGTCCCCATAATACTCCCAGCCCGATCAATAAAGCTTTTACACTTCTTTTCATCGAAATTTCTCCGGAAGCCAACTGATCTATTTTCAGCGCGGCGAGATAGGTAAGCGGGAAATAGCAAAGCGAGGAGTAATGAACGATCTTCGTTTTCACAATCGAGAAAAGGATCAACGTCACCCAGAACAAAATCCACATCCAGCGGGTAAAATCACGTGCGGTTTCGTTGTCAGTAGTACGTTTTCGTGAATACTGAAACAAAAACACCGATGCAGGAAAACAACCTATCAGTAACACGACAAAATGATAAAAGAAAGGTCCGCCATGATCGGCATCCTCCGTCTGAAAAAGCCTGATCTGATAAGTAACAAATTCCTGAATAAACCAGCTTCCAAACTCCCAGCCATAGGCAAGAATGGCAGCAAAAAACCATCCGGCAAAAGGCAGCAAAGCCGCGGCGAAAATCATCAGAAAATGCGCAGGGCGAAAACCCCAAAGACCCTTATTGATAAATAAATACACGACCAGCGCAAGCATGGCTATCAATGCCGCAGCCGGACCTTTGGTGAGTACTGCCATCCCCAGAAACAATCCCGCCCAGACAGTATGTTTGAACTTATCCGCACTATACCGTAGTCTGTGTACCTGAAAGAATGCCAGGAAAATGAAATAGTTGAATGTAGGGTCTATTATGCCTGATTTAAAGTAAAAATGTGGCAACCATGTAGCAGCATAAAGTAATGTCCACCACATAGCTAAGCGTTCACTAACAACCTTTCTACCCACATAAAACAGGGTGATCAGTGTAACGATCCCCATGATCGCATTGGGAAAGCGAGCGGCATATTCGTTGATACCAAAAAGTTTCATGGAAAGTGCCTGCATCCAGATGAAGAAAGGCGGTTTTTCCCAAAACGGCTGGAAATCTATTTGCGGTCGAAGGTGGTCGCCGGAGACAATCATTTCTCTGGCGCATTCTGCAAAGTTGATCTCATCCCAGTCGAACAGATGGACATGTCCGAGGAAGGGCAGAAACAGCAGTGCTCCCAGCAGCGTGATCGCCAAAAACCGTATGACATTGTGGGCATTCATGAACGTACTGCACTTTCAGTTCTGGATTTGCGATAAAAGTAATGTGGATAGCGGCGCATTAGAGACACTATCAAAAGAGTGAAAATGACGCCCAGCAGGCTGCCGAAATAAACATCATGGAAAAAATGCGCTGCCAGATACAATCTGCTGTATCCTACGAGCAAGCCCAGCAACAAGAATATCAGCCCGAAAACTTTATACCTCGGTGTAAGAATCAGTGCAAGGAATGTGAACAAACAGAAAGCTGCGGCTGTATGTCCGGAAGGAAAGCTTCTTTCCATCAGCCTTTCCCATTCAGGTAGCGTATGTATCCAGGCTGCTTCTTTAAAATAGTTCAGGGGACGCGGAGCATCGACCGAACTTTTGATTACCTGAACAAGCAGCGCAGGAAGTACATTGCACAAACATGCTGCCGCAAAATACCAGCCATTCCGAAACGGCTTTCTTGTCAGCAACAACAAAAGTATTACTGCACCAAACACACCTTCACCCATTCTGGTGATCCAAACCATCAACACATCGAGCAACTCGGTATGGTTTGTATTTACAATGGCAAACAGCGCCTGTCTGTCAAAAAAAAGCTGAGCCAGTCCGCCCAGGACAAGCCATATGGCACATGGTACCAGAAACCAGGGATTGTATGAGGTATATGGTGGTTGAGGATGTTCCATTAACTACTTTTTTGCGCGAATAATTTTCGAAGCGAATTCCATCCACGCAGGTACATTTCTTTGTTGAATATCTGAGAATCTTTCCTGGCTGCGTTGATCAAAAAGAAGGCTATGGGCAGCAACATAGCAGTAGCCAGCCACATGCCTATCCATGGCTCAAGTGCAGCGCTCTTCGCCAGTTTCTCTCCTACGATGGTCATTATATGAAAGAGAATAAAGAAGGATATAGCAATGATCATGGGCATTCCTACTCCACCCTTGCGAATAATGGCGCCCAAAGGAGCTCCAATCAAAAACAGCAGAATGCAGGCAAACGATAAAGTAAACTTCCGATGCCATTCTACATTGAACTTAATAAGGTTGTCGCTCTTGATCTTTTTATCGGAAGCGGAAATATCAAGCAGTCCTTTTGAATTGCGGATATGACTCATTGCCAGGTCGACCACGCGTCCGCGCAACGAATCCGGTACATAGCTGATAAATGAAGAATCATAAGCAACTACCGCCGTCGATGAGTCTAGCTTTTCACGAAATGCAGTGTCATCCCGCACATTTATTCCGAACGACAAATAGGGACTGAGGTAGTTGCATACATTTTTGAATATCCGCTGATCGTCTTTACCCATGCTGTCTATACGTTCATTAAGCTGACGGATATTCATCATTTGGTAGGCATCTTTAAAAAGATCTTCATTCGTCCTGCTCAGCTTGAAAGAAGAGAGGTCGAAAACCTTGTCCCATTTCTTAAAATAGATGCGCTTCTGCTCATAGTTCTGGATACCGCCGCGCACTGCACTTTCATCATATCGCCAGCCTTCTTTCAATCTGAAAACTAGCACCTGTTTGTTGGTTCCGGGTATCATATCGCCTTCTTTGGCAATGACCACATTATCATTTCCATAGCCGGAAGAATGATCATAAATGATCACATCGCGGATGGTGTGCCCGTCTCTGTCTTTCTCCCCTACCCTTATCGCAAAACCATCTATGTCCTTGTTAAATTGTCCGGCTTTGATATTGAGCGATGGTTTGGAATTGCGCAAATCGTAAAGCAGGGAAAGCGCTTTCAGATTCGCAACCGGAATAATATTGTTGTTAAAGAGGAAGGCAAATCCCCCTAGTCCGATAATGACCATCAAAAGAGGGCGCATAAAACGGAGCAGAGAGATCCCGGCAGACTTGATTGCCACGAGTTCAAAACTCTCTCCCAGATTGCCGAAAGTCATGATAGAGGCCAGCAAAATACCCAGTGGCAATGCCAGTGGCACCATCGTAGCCGACATATAAAAAAGCAATTGCAGAATCATCCACACCCCCAGTCCCTTACCGATCAGTTCGTCCATATACAACCAGAAGAACTGCATCACCAATACAAACAGCGACACGAAGAATGTAACGATAAACGGACCTACGAAACTGCGTATGATCAGTATGTCAAGCTTTTTGAGCAAATCCGGCTTTTAGTTTCGTGCAAACTTAATGGGTTAAGAGCGAGAGGGCAACGATAAAACGTTAAAAGGCTACTGTCTTCAAAAAGTAAAAGCCACCGAAGTGGCTGTCTTTTTCGACTTGTAAAAGAACAATAGATTACTAGCTGCCAATACGGTGTTTCAGGTCTGCAACCTGTGAATTCCAGAGACGTTCCTGATCCTTCAGGTCGGCTTTGTCTGCAAAGTCGGTGATTTTCAAGATGGTTTCGTTGGTGATTGGGCTTTGTTCTATTCTGAACTCAAAGAACTCGTCGTCATTATAATAATCCCAACGGTATACAACATACTCATTTTCTACAGACTCGACCATATCGGCTTCATCAACTGCTCCATTCCAGGTAAAATAAAAAGTGTCATCGCGCTGATCAACTTTATCGGCAAACCATTCCTGCAATCCCACAGGAGTGGAAAGGAATTCATACAATATAGCTGGAGAACAACGTATCGGATATTCGAGGGTGTACATTACTTTTTTCTTCATCGCAGAGGTGTTCACGTGTGTATCTTACTTTGCTGCAATAATAAAAAAACAACCCAACAATCCAACTTTTTTTGAAAAAGACTGCGGTCGGATATAAAGCCCCTTTTGCAAAATGGTTGGAAAACGGCTGTTAACGTTTCCTTAATTTTATTTGGGTTGAATACCTCACACGCTTAGATTTGCCATACAAATGTCATCCTTCCACCATTTACAACACCAATTGAAAACTTTATTTACTAACCAAACAATACTTTGCCTATGTCTATGCGTCAGCTAAAAATCACGAAATCTATTACGAATCGTGAGAGCCAGTCTCTTGAAAAGTATCTGCAGGAAATCGGTAAAGTGGATTTGATTACCCCTGAAGAAGAAGTTCAACTCGCTATCCGTATCAAGCAGGGCGACCAGAGAGCGCTGGAAAAACTGACCAAAGCGAATCTCCGTTTTGTGGTCTCCGTTGCAAAGCAGTATCAGAACCAGGGCTTGTCACTGAGCGACCTTATTAACGAAGGAAATCTCGGACTGATAAAAGCCGCACAACGCTTCGATGAAACAAGAGGTTTTAAATTTATCTCTTATGCCGTATGGTGGATCCGTCAATCTATCCTCCAGGCTTTGGCAGAGCAGTCGCGTATCGTTAGACTGCCTCTGAATAAAGTAGGTCTTTCCAACAAGATCAGTAAAGCATATTCACAACTGGAGCAAGAGTACGAAAGAGAGCCTTCTACCGAAGAACTCGCAGAAATACTTGACATAGGAACTGAAGAAGTAGAGACCACGCTCGGTGTTGCTGCACGTCACGTATCTGTTGACGCTCCATTTGCAGATAGTGAAGACAATAGTCTCCTGGATGTGCTGGAAAATCCTAATGCAGATTACGCCGATACAGACCTGGCGCATTATGATTCTCTGCGTTGCGAAATAGAACGCTCTTTAAGCACACTCACCGACCGTCAGCGCGATGTGATCAAATTGTATTTTGGCATCGGTGTAGAACATCCCATGAGTCTTGAAGATATCGGAGAAAAATTCTCTCTTACCCGCGAACGTGTACGTCAGATAAAAGACAAGGCCATTACAAAGCTGCGCACCACCAACCGCTGCTCGTTGCTGAAAACATACCTTGGGAACTGATTTTTTTTGAAAATTTACATGTGAAGCTGTCTCCAAAAGAGGCAGCTTTTTACTTATACAATATCTAATAAGAAGGCAAGCAGAGAAAAGAGGTGGAAATTATTGATTGAGGCGACAGCGAAATGATTCAAGATTTATTCAAGGTACCACCTTCCATATCCCGCACACCATGACGCAACAACCATTCTCTGAAACGAACAGAATCTTTAGGCTCATACCGAACAATATTTCCATCTTTCAGAGAGATAATGAAAACACCCAGATACATACTGAAGGCAGAAATGCTTTTGGCAGAATAAATAAAATTTGGAAAGAAATCATCTTTCGTCCTGGCTTGATCGATCATATTTGCAAAAGATACACGAAAATAGAATTTTGAATTTTTGTTTGGTATTGCAGGCAAAACATCCCATCAGTACCCCGGCTTACTTATTTTTGTTTCAACACTCCACGTTTTCATGCTCGATACTCCCGTAGAATATCTCAAAGGTGTTGGTCCGCAACGTGGCGAGCTGCTGCGGAAGGAGCTGGAGATATCTACGTTTGAAGACTTGCTTTACCACTACCCTTACCGCTATTTCGACCGCACACAACTTACTCAGATTTGCAGTATCGGTCAGCATACAGATTTCGTACAGATTGTCGGGACTGTAGTGAATATCGCAGAGGAAGGAGTGGGTCGAAAAAAGCGCTTGGTGGCTACTTTATTCGATGGGACAGGAAGTATTGAGCTGATATGGTTTCAGGGAGCCGACCGTCTGAAAAAAACTTTGCAGGAAAATCAGAAGTATATTGTTTTCGGAAGAGTTTCTTTTTTCAATGGTGTAGCTAATCTGGCGCATCCGGAAATCGACCCGTTGACAGCCGAAACCGCCAAGGCAGGTTTGCAACCTGTTTATCCGACAACAGAAAAACTCAAGTCTAAAGGGCTCACTAACCGCTCGATTGCAAGAATTACACAGAATCTTTTCGAGAAAATCGGTCAGAATGATTTGCCTGAAACACTTCCTGCCGATGTCATCGCTCAATATCAGCTTTGCCGCCGGTATTATGCCTTGCGATGGATACATTTTCCCGATAATGAAGAACATCTGCAGGCTGCAAGATACCGCCTCAAATGGGAAGAGCTTTTTCTTTCGCAACTGAAAATTGCAAGACTAAGATTACAGCACACCCTTCAACCCGGATATCGATTCGAAACGGTCGGAGATTGCTTCAATACTTTTTTTAAGGAACACTTGCCCTTTCAACTTACCAATGCACAGAAACGGGTACTGAAAGAAATACGCACCGACACTGCCACAGGCAAACAGATGAATCGACTGGTGCAAGGCGATGTGGGCAGCGGAAAAACGATCGTCGCACTGATGACTATGTTGCTGGCGCTTGACAACGGGTTTCAGGCTTGCATGATGGCACCTACTGAAATCCTCGCACAGCAGCATTTTCAGGGCATTAGCAGCTTGCTTGAGAAAATGAATATTCCTGTAGCATTACTCACGGGAAGTACCAAAGGAAAGGAGCGAAAAGATATTCTGGAACAACTGGCAAATGGATCGCTGCGGATTGTCGTGGGCACCCACGCGCTGATTGAAGAAAAGGTGCAGTTTAAAAACCTTGGACTCGCAGTGATCGATGAACAACATCGCTTTGGTGTAAGTCAGCGCGCCCGTCTCTGGCAAAAAAATACGCTTCCTCCCCACGTACTGGTCATGACAGCAACTCCGATTCCACGCACACTGGCCATGACACTGTACGGCGATCTGGATGTTTCCGTCATTGATGAACTTCCTCCCGGAAGACAGGAGATAAAAACAGTACATCGTACCGAAATGAGTCGGGCAAGAGTAATGGAATTTGTAAAAAAGGAAATAGACAAGGGGCGTCAGGCTTATATTGTTTATCCGCTTATAGAGGAGTCTGAAAAGCTGGATTATGAAAGCCTGATGGCCGGATATGAACAGGTGAAGATCTGGTTTCCTGACCATAAATACAGAATCTGTATGGTACATGGCAGACAAGACCCTGCAGAGCGCGAACGAAACATGCAGCGTTTTGTAAAAGGAGATGCAGATGTATTGGTTGCCACGACTGTGATTGAAGTGGGTGTGAATGTTCCCAATGCCAGTGTAATGGTGATAGAAAGCGCTGAACGATTCGGTCTGTCTCAATTACACCAGCTTCGCGGACGCGTGGGCCGCGGAACGGAACAGTCATATTGCATTCTTCTCACCGGCAACAATCTTTCGAAAGACAGCAAGCAAAGGATGGATATCATGACTTCCACAGCTAATGGATTTATCATTGCCGAGCAGGACCTTGCGATGCGTGGCCCGGGGGATCTGTACGGCACGCGCCAGAGCGGTATGATGAAGTTTCGGATTGCAGATATTGTAGAAGACATGCACATTGTGGAACAAACACGAAATGCTGCCCGTCAATTGCTTGAAACTGATCCTTCTCTCTCCGACCCAAGACATCAAGCGCTGCGAAACATACTGCTGAAAGAAGCCAACCAATCGCAATGGAGTAAGATTAGTTAGTGCTGGCATGGTTTTATACATCATATTACCGAAGGACGGAACTAATTGATTGACAGTAAAACAGTAACAAGAACGGTGTTACAACGGAAGCCTATCGATTGGAATTGACTTAACAGAGGCTGCCTTCGGGCAGCCCTCTTCTTTCAAAAAACGAAAAATGTTTTGTTATGGGTATTGCAGCTTGTTTGTTGTTCGGTGTGATTGCCGCCTGGATTACACGATCTATGTTAGCGCACAGCGTGGTGGGAAGTCTGAAATTTATCCTTCTGATTGGTTCTATCGGGGGACTGCTGGGATTGCTGGGAATTTTACTGGGTTGGGGAGACTCAGAGTCTTTTAACCTGTACAACGTATTGCTCTCGATAGGCATTACAGCACTACTGACTTTTCTTTTCTCAAGATCCCCAAGAAAGGCAGAAGTTATAGACTAGAAGCAATTATCCTTTCAAGCCATTTACTTATCTGCACTGATAAAAGTCACACGCACCGCGACATTACCATGAACTTCCACTTCATCGTCGTTTCTCAAATTGGTAATTTGTACGACATCCGTTTCTCCGGTGTAAAAAGTTCGTTGGTAGATCAATTGTTTGTCCTTTTGGCGAATCACATTTAACTGCGTTTTGTTTCCGGAATGTTGCACAACAAAACGCTCTGCATCAACGGTACTTCGCAACGGAACTTTTTCCGCCAGAAAATCATAGTAGCGCAAACCTTCGTTGAGTAAACCATTACGACGAGCTTTCAATTTTCTGATGATTTCCTCACCACTGATTTCGTACACCTCCTGTGGCAGTTTTGCAATAGCCGCGCTGATCACTTCGTCTGTCATTTTCGTTTGAAAATCGCGGATAGAGGATTCCCATGCTTTTCTGTCCATGCGGTTGAGAAAGTAGCGATCGAAATCATGCATTTTATTGTTTAGTTTCTTCAACTTCTTAGGATGCTCCTTAAAGCCGATTAAATGTGGAAGCCCCAGCATTCTAGCCACCTGTGTTAATGCCCCTTTCGACAGGAAAAAAGCCTGATCACGATCTTCCGGTACCGGGAAAATATATTTTACATCTCCCGAGTCAATAAAGGCCCAGTCCCACTGTCCTTTATGTCGATCCCAATCTGCAATGAGCATATCAAACAACCGAACGGTAAGAATCTTTTCCTGCATCAGTTGGAAATGACTGCTGGAATCGATTAAATACCGGATGCTATCGGTTGATTCAGTATCTAGTTGTTTATTGTCAATGTCTTTGGGAGAAAGAAACATGACTGCGTGAGCAAATAAAGGGCGATATTTTCCAAGTGCCGGATCGTCGGGTACATAATAAAGTTCTGCAGGCGGTGTAGGAATATCTACCGCCTTAGCCAGATCGTGCATGGTAAGAATCGCATAGGGATATGCAGCGGAGATCTGATCCTGTACAACTTTCTGAATGAAGGTACCGCGAAGCTTCGAGGGCAATGCGCCTCGTACATTTTTATCAACTGATCTTAAAACCCACTCCCTGCCGTTCTCCTGCTCCAGATGCAGGCTTTGGGTCTGTTCTCCGCCTCCAAGCTTTTCTATTTCAAATCCTCCATGTGTAGTTTTCAGATGAAAAACGGGCATTTTTACCGGCACTGACCATTCTTTTCGATAGTTCTTTCCTAAAAAGAACCACTTCACCGGATTCATACGACTGTATTGATGACTTGCAGGCACCACCACTGTATCCAGTCTGATCTGGTGATTTTCCTGTCCTTGGTCATAATAATCCCATGCAGCTATATAGTTAGTCAGTACGGCTACGGTAACAATTGCGAGTTTCATCATCAGCTTCATTAAATGCCTGTATTTCCATGGCTCCGCAAGGAAGCTCTACAACTTTGTGCCAGGTATCACAGATAGCTGAAAAACGTCCGCTATGGAACGTCCCAATGATAAAAACCTTTAAAGTCTGTCGGTCGGGGTTACCCCAAAACAAAAAGCCACCTTTTCAGATGGCTATCTTATGCTGTACAGACAACCTAGTAATCCAGATTGCTATTGTTGTTTTGATTGTAGTTGTTGTTGTTAAAATTCGGACGTCTGCTATACACGGGGCGATCTGAATTGTAACTACCGCGTCGTTCACCACCATAATTTCCACCGCTCTGTCGGTTGCCATATCCATCCTGACGGCGCTGGAAAGGACGATTGCCACCGCCCTGACGATGACCTCCACCCTGCTGCTTGTTGTTCTTTGCTTCCTTTACGCTAATAATAGTTCCATGTAAATAGGTCATGTCAAGGTGAGTGATTGCCTCATAGGCATCACGACGTTCCTCCATTTCCACAAAGCCAAACCCTTTGGGCATGCCGGTTTGCGGGTCGATAATAATTTTGACAGATTTGATGGAGCCGAATTCGGAAAAAGCATCCCTGAGTTGTTGTTCGGTTGTTTCCGGGCTTAGATTGCCGACGAAGAGATTCATTGCTTATAGTTATTTGTAATAATGGCAGTTCGAATCTCAGTAAGATTACTTAACATTCTTCCCCACCGATAATTTTCCTTTTCCAAGGTAGCGATATCCAACCATTCGGCAAAATCTGCAAACAAATATCTATCGCTTCTCCCCTGAAGGGCGGCAAGCTTTTTATATCTTGCTGCGAAAACAAGCTAAATGCTCGACAACATCAGAGAAATCAATATAGGCAAAGGCATCGGGAACCTGCAATTCGGAGCCAGCAGAGAACAGGTACTGGCATTGCTGGGCGAACCCACCGAGAAAGAAAAGTATACACTTTCGGACCTGGATAGCGATGATACCGAAGCATGGCATTACGATGATCTGGATATCTCCCTGTCGTTCGATGAAGAGATGAACTGGCGGCTGAGCAGTATTGCAGTAAGCAGCAACGATTATACATTCGATGGTCGGGCACTCATTGGAATGAAAAAAAATGAGGTAATTCAATTTTTTGAAGAAAAGGGATTTTCCGAGATCGAAGAAGATGAAGAGGTAAAGCAGGAAAATGCAGGCAACTGTTTACTGCATGTTGACAATGCAGGTATCAGTCTCTGGTTTGAAAACGACGAACTTACTGAAATGCAAATCGGACCGTATTTCAATACAGACGGCGTCAGCAACTGATGCTCGTTAACGCTCCGTTATTCGCCATAAAAGGTTGTCGACAGTCAGCCGCTTAGTCTATTTTGCATCGCATTTCAAATTTTCTACCGATGAGAGCATTCACTACAATGCTGGTTGCCTTTTGTGCATTTATAAGTACTGATACCATTGCCCAAAAACCCAAAACAGGTTGTATCGATGCAGCAGTTGAAGCGCAGGCTAAGGGCATCAAATTGGGACTGTCTAAGAAAGACATGAAAGTATTTCAGGAGGCAATGTTCAGAATGCAATCGATGGAACCTGTGCCGGTTGCTGTGAAGATGAATGCAGGTGTCCGTTATGAACTGATTTTTGTAGGAAGTGAGCAAGCCAGCAGGCTTACTATGGAAATCTTCGACGGTAAAGACAACAAAATAGACGAACGCATTGAGCGATCTATGAATAACATTGTTTACTCATTTACCCCGCAGAAAACAGATGTCTACCTCGTAACACTTTATCAAAAAAAGGGAATGAAAGATTTGTGTGGCTATTTTGGGGTGATGACAAAAGGGCTCACCAATCCGGTGCTGCAACCTAAAAAAGAAACTACCCCTGCAAAACCTGCGAAAACTACTACGCCTTCTGCCACCCAAACAGCTCCGCAACCGCAAACCTTGCCCGATAATCAACGGCCTAATCCTAACAGAACCAGGGCTACGCGCGAAGCACAGCAACAAAAAGGCAAGTAAAACATTCAATTATTAGATTTGCTTCTATGGACGTAAAGATAGAAGCAAGCTGGAAGGCTGCTCTGACCCATGAGTTTGAGCAGCCTTATTTTTACAGAATAGCTGAGTTTCTCAAAGCAGAAAAAGCCAGCGGAAAAATCATCTACCCTCCAGGTCCCGATATCTTCCATGCTTTTGATACCACACCGTTCAACAAAGTTAAAGTGGTAATTCTGGGACAAGACCCTTATCATAATCCCGGAGAGGCACACGGGCTCTCTTTCTCAGTGCCGTATGGAATTGCCATTCCACCGTCGTTAGTAAACATTTACAAGGAAATTCAATCTGATCTTGGTTATACCTCGCCGCAGCATGGGAATCTTAAAAAATGGGCACAGCAGGGAGTATTGCTGCTCAACGCTGCGCTTACGGTAGAAGCACACCGTCCGATGTCGCACAGTAAAATCGGCTGGCACGAATTCACCAACGCGGTAATCTCGCTTTTAAGTCGTGAGAAGGAACATCTGGTGTTTTTGCTCTGGGGCAGATTCGCTAAAAGCAAACAGGAACTGATAGATAAATCCAAACACTTAATTTTGACCGCCGCACATCCTTCGCCGCTGTCTGCGCACAATGGATTTTTCGGCTGCCGACACTTCAGCAAAGCCAATGAATGGTTGCTATCGCAAGGCATAGAGCCCATAGACTGGTCAATTCAATGAAATCTGTTAAGTATTATCCGGGATACCTGTTTTTTGCCTACGCCATGGCGTTGTTTGTCGTCACCATGCTGATCGTATTCATTCCCGTATGGATCACCACACTGTTTGACGAACCACGACGATCGAAGCTGCTCCACCCCATCTTCAAAACCTGGATGAGTATTTTTTTACCGCTGGTAGGTTGTCCGGTAAGAAGAAAGGGAAAACATTTCTTTGAGAAAGGACAAAACTACGTGGTGGTCATTAACCATAATTCTCTGGCAGACATTCCGGTTTCCTCTCCCTGGATTCCGGGTCCTAACAAGACGCTGGCAAAAGTGGAGATGGCAAAGATTCCCATTTTTGGCGTAATCTATAAAGCAGGCTCTATTCTGCTGGATCGTAAACATGAAAAAAGCCGCAGAGAAAGCTTTGTAAAAATGCAGGAAATGCTCGATCTGGGATTGCACCTCTGCCTGTATCCGGAAGGCACCAGAAATAAAACGCAAAAGCCGCTACAGCAGTTTTATGACGGAGCTTTTATCGCGGCTATCAGAGCGCAAAAGCCTATCATTCCTGCTTTAATCTTCAACACAAAGAAAATCTATCCTGCCACCAAAACACCATTTTGGGCAACACCTATGCCCATTCATATCCACTTCCTTGAGCCTATTTCTACCGAGGGATTAACTTTAAGTAACACTGTTGAACTGAAGGAAAGAGTACACAAGCTAATGGAAGAATACTATGTGACCAATATGAACCGCCTATGAATTATACACTGATCGGAACAGGTAACATGTCCGGGTTTATCGGAAAAAAATTTCTGGAACAAGGCTTCGTATGTAAGGGTGTGTATGGACGAAACAAGGATATTTCCGGCGAACTGGCAACGATGCTGCATACGGAAATGGTAAACGAAATACAGGCATTACCCGAGACAGATTGCTGTATCATTGCCGTTACCGATCGCTCTATTGGGGAAGTTGCACAAAAGATTCCGTTTAAGCATGCTACCGTTGTTCATACCGCTGGATCGGTTTCACTTTCCGTGATACCGCAGGAGCATAAGGCAGCACTATGGCCTATTTATTCCATTAGCAAGGCTGACCTTCCCGAACACAGAAACATACCAACCGTGTACGAAGGCAGCACGGACCAAGCAAAAGCTACGGTAAGAAAATTAGCCTATGGAATATCGGATATCGTAAAAGAAGTAAGCTGGGAACAAAGACAATGGCTTCATCTCTGTGCAGTGCTGGGCAATAATTTCACCAACCATTTGATGGCTATCTGCGAAGAAATTTGTCGCGAACAGGATCTTGCGTTTTCGCTGGTGCGACCGATCATCCTGCAAACTTTCGAGCGAGTTTCAGATATAGAACCTACACTGGTACAGACGGGTCCGGCGGTACGGAAGGACCATTTCACCATAGAAAATCATCTTGGCCTGTTGAAAGATCACCCTGCCTGGCAACGCCTTTATGAAACGATCTCTGCCTCTATAGAGGATATGTATCAATCGCGACACAAATGAACGGTCGCGAACCGTTAACTTTACGCCTTATTTTTAAGACCACACAATAATGTACACGATTCATTTTAAGTTTGAACAGAAGGGACTGGAGCCGGTAACACTGGAAAATGTCGAAGGCGGCCAGAGTATCCTGGAAGTAGCTCTGGAGCATAATATCGAACTGCATCACAATTGCGGCATGGTTTGCGCCTGTTCTACCTGTCATATCTATCTTGAAAAGGGAGAAGAATTCGTTCCTGAAATCACCGACCGGGAAGAAGATTTCATTGATCGCGCCCGCAACCCTAAACTTAACTCACGTCTAGGTTGCCAGTGCGTTCTGGAAGACGGTGAAGGAGTACTGGAGGTTACGATTCCCGACCAGTCACTGATCCACGGAGAATAAGCGTTATTTAAACACCAAAAACTAGTCAAAACATCAAGTTACCATGAGTCACTACGAGCCTCCCATACACTGGAACGATTACGAAGACATTGCACTGAAACTTTACGAGAAATTTGGAGATGAATTCGGTGAAAGCCAGATCTACCGCGTGCGCTTTACTGATTTGCTGGAATGGGTACTACAACTACCCAATTTTGCCGGAAAACGTGAAGAATGCAATGAGGGACATCTGGAGATGATCCAAAGCTCCTGGGTGTATGAATGGAGAGACAATCAGAAATAAACACATTGCTTTCAGCCACAAATAAAGAAGCCGCTCTCAGGAGCGGCTTCTTATTTCTATAGACTTAGTAGTCCTATTCTTCTTCGTCGAACTGAAGCACATCTCTGCTTGCCATCAACAGGTCGAATTCTTCTTTCGAACCTACCACAATATCCTCGAAATCGCGCATACCGGTACCAGCAGGGATAAGGTTACCTGTGATAACATTCTCTTTCAGACCCATGAGCATATCGCTCTTACCCGTGATAGCTGCTGTAGAAAGCACCTTGGTTGTCTCCTGGAACGAAGCTGCAGAAATCCAGCTTTGCGTACCCAGAGAAGCCTTGGTGATACCGTGCAGCATTGGCGTAGAGGTAGCAGGCTGTGCATCGCGGAACTCAACAAGCTTTTTGTCGGCTCTACGCAACAGACTGTTTTCTTCGCGAATTTCCCGCAGGGTAACGATCTGACCGGCATGCAGCTTTTCTGAATCACCGGCCTCGGTCACTACCTTTTTATCGTAAATCCAGTCGTTTTCTTCGATCAGTTCAAACTTATCTACTGTATCGTCTTCGAGGAACTTAGTATCTCCCGGATCCACTACATTCACCTTACGCATCATCTGACGAACGATCACCTCAATGTGCTTGTCATTGATCTTCACACCCTGCAGACGGTAAACTTCCTGAATTTCATTTACAAGATATTCCTGTACTGCAAAAGGTCCTTTGATCGCCAGAATATCGCCCGGAGTGATCGCACCATCTGAAAGTGCAGTTCCGGCTTTCACGAAGTCGCCATCCTGAACCATAATGTGACGGGTAAGCGGAACCAGGTATTTCTTCACCAGACCTTCGCGGCTTTCGATGATGATCTCACGGTTACCACGCTTGATATTTCCGAAGGTTACCACACCATCAACCTCAGCAACTACCGCCGGATTCGATGGGTTACGTGCTTCAAACAACTCAGTTACACGTGGAAGACCACCGGTGATATCTCGTGAACGACCCATCACACGCGGAATCTTAACAAGTACCTGACCGTTGTGTACCTCTTCATCGGCATCCACCACGATGTGTGAACCTACCGGAAGGTTGTACATTTTTTGCTCCTTACCATCTACAATGATACCAGGTATCTTCGTCTTGTCTTTGGTTTCGATAACCACTTTCTCGCGGTGACCTGTTTGTTCATCCGCTTCTTCGCGATAAGTAACACCTTCGATCACATTATCGAAACGTACACGACCTGAAACTTCAGAAATAATCACGGCGTTGAACGGATCCCAGGTACAGATCACATCGCCCTTGCTTATCTTCTGTCCATCCTTCACTTTCAGATTAGAACCATAAGGGATATTGTTTGTGATGAGCAGGCGGTCGTTCGCTACGTCAACGATACGAACCTCGCCGGTACGACCGATGACAACAGTTTGTTTTTCGCCTTCTACATCTACGAACTGCGTGGTGCGCAGACCATCGAACTGGATTGTACCGTCGAACTTCGCAACGAGTTGTGATTCGATAGCGGAAGATCCGGCAACACCACCCACGTGGAAGGTACGGAGTGTAAGCTGTGTACCAGGCTCACCGATCGACTGTGCAGCGATGATGCCCACGGCATCACCTTTCTGTGCAGTATAACCGGTTGCAAGGTTCTTACCATAACATTTAGCGCATACACCACGACGAGCTTCGCAGGTAAGCACCGAACGGATTTCCACAGTGTCAATACCTGCATCTTCGATAGCTTTTGCAATCACTTCGGTGATTTCCTCCCCGGCACCAACCAGTTTCACATCATTGATCGGATCGTACACATCGTGCAATGAAGTACGACCAACAATACGATCGAGCAGTGGTTCAACGATTTCTTCGTTGTCTTTCAATGCTGAAGTTGCAATACCACGAAGTGTTCCACAATCTTCTTCATTGATCACTACATCCTGTGCCACATCTACCAGACGACGTGTAAGGTAACCGGCATCCGCTGTTTTAAGGGCGGTATCCGCAAGACCTTTACGCGCACCGTGGGTAGAGATAAAGTATTCAAGAACCGAAAGACCCGTTTTAAAGTTGGAAAGGATCGGGTTTTCGATAATTTCAGAACCGGTAGAACCTGAACGGCGTGGTTTTGCCATCAAACCTCTCAGACCGGCAAGCTGTTTTACCTGTTGTTTGGAACCACGAGCTCCGGAATCCAGCATCATGTACACAGAGTTGAAGCCCTGCTTGTCATTTGCCATCTCACGGATCAGCGTTTCTGTTACACGGGTATCAACACGGCTCCAGATATCGATGATCTGGTTGTAGCGTTCGTTGTTGGTGATAAGACCCATGTTATAGTTGTCCCATACCTCGTCTACTTCTGCCTGTGCAGACTGAACGAGTTCTTCTTTCACTTCCGGAATCTTAAGGTCGTTGATCGAGAACGACAGACCACCACGGAAGGCAGTACGGAAACCGAGTGTTTTGATATCGTCGAGGAACTGTACTGTTTTTGGAATACCGGCGTTGATGAGGATGTCACCAATGATTTCGCGAAGCGATTTCTTGGTAAGAAGTGCATTCACAAAACCGTTTTCCTTCGGTACAAATTGGTTAAAGATCACACGACCAACGGTTGTTTCGATGAGTTGTTTCTTCAACGAACCGTCCTTCTGGCGAACATCAACTTTTACTTTGATGAATGCATGAAGATCTACGCGGCCTTCATTGTGTGCGATGATTACTTCCTCAGGTGAATAGAATGCTTTCCCTTCTCCTTTTACGATTTCATCACCAACTGTTTTCTTACCCTTAGAAATGTAATACAGACCGAGTACCATGTCCTGCGAAGGAAGGGTAATTGGCGTACCATTTTGCGGGTTCAGAATATTATGAGAAGCCAGCATGAGGAGCTGTGCTTCAAGAATTGCAGCGTGGCTCAGTGGCACGTGTACGGCCATCTGGTCACCATCGAAGTCGGCGTTGAACGCAGAACACACCAGCGGGTGAAGCTGAATGGCTTTACCTTCGATAAGGCGCGGCTGGAATGCCTGAATAGAAAGTCTGTGGAGCGTAGGGGCACGGTTTAGAAGAACAGGGTGTCCTTTCAATACGTTTTCCAGAATGTCCCAAACTACACTTTCTTTCTTCTCAACAAGCTTTTTCGCACTTTTTACTGTTTTTACAATACCTCTTTCAATAAGCTTGCGAATGATGAATGGCTTGAACAGTTCAGCAGCCATATCTTTCGGAAGACCACACTCGTGGAGCTTCATTTCAGGACCTACCACGATTACCGAACGACCGGAGTAGTCGACACGTTTACCAAGGAGGTTCTGACGGAAACGACCTTGTTTACCTTTCAGTACATCCGAAAGTGATTTCAGGGCACGTCCACCTTCAGCTTTTACGGCATTGGATTTACGTGAGTTATCAAACAGAGAATCGACAGCTTCCTGAAGCATCCGCTTTTCGTTACGGAGGATCACCTCAGGCGCCTTGATCTCGATAAGCCTTTTCAGACGGTTGTTACGGATGATTACACGACGATAAAGATCGTTCAGATCTGAAGATGCAAAACGACCACCATCCAGCGGAACGAGCGGACGCAGTTCCGGCGGAATAACCGGAATGTACTGCATTACCATCCACTCCAGACGGTTTTCAACACGTGTATTGGCATCGCGGAACGCTTCTACAACAGAAAGACGTTTCAAAGCTTCCTGCTTACGTTGCTGTGAAGTCTCGTTGGCAGCTGCATTACGGAGATCGTAAGAAAGCTGATCAAGGTCAATACGGCTCAGCAAAGCGTGCAGCGCCTCAGCACCCATCTTGGCGATGAACTTATTCGGATCATCATCAGGCAGGTATTGATTTTCCTTCGAGATGCTATCCAGAATTTCCAGATACTCATCTTCAGTAAGCAACTGTAATTCGGTCTTTTCAGAATCTTTCAGGTTGAGTTTCTGACGGATCAGATCGTCTGCTTCACCGCCCTGCACTACTACATAACGCTCATAGTACACGATGCTTTCGAGCTTTTTGGAGCTCACACCGAGCATATAGCCGATCTTGTTTGGCAGCGACTTGAAGTACCAGATATGCACGATAGGAACCACCAGTTTGATGTGTCCCATACGCTCACGACGTACTTTCTTCTCAGTCACTTCCACACCACAACGGTCGCAAACGATACCCTTATAACGGATACGTTTGTACTTACCGCAATAGCATTCGTAGTCCTTTACCGGACCGAATATTTTTTCACAGAATAAACCGTCACGCTCTGGTTTGTAAGTCCGGTAGTTGATGGTTTCAGGCTTCAACACCTCACCATACGAACGATCCAGAATAGCATCCGGAGAAGCTAAGCTGATGGTGATCTTACTAAATCCCGCTTTAGGACGGTTTTCTTTTTTAATAGCCATATTAAGAAAGAAGTGTTTTTACTTTTTAGTATTATTTATTTCACACAGAGGTAAAAAAGAAACAAAGAGCACAGAGCCTCTAATCTCTGTGCACTCTGTATGAAATTCTATTCAAACTTCAATTCCAGTCCCAAACCTCTCAGCTCATTCACCAATACGTTGAATGATTCCGGAATGCCTGGACGAGGAATGTTGTCGCCTTTCACGATTGCTTCATAAGTTTTCGCACGACCAATGATATCATCTGATTTCAGTGTGAGGAGTTCCTGAAGGATGTTGGCTGCACCGTATGCTTCGAGTGCCCAAACCTCCATTTCACCGAAACGCTGACCACCGAACTGTGCCTTACCACCCAGCGGTTGCTGTGTGATGAGTGAGTATGGTCCGATAGAACGCGCGTGCATCTTATCGTCAACCATGTGGTGCAGTTTGATCATGTAAATGATACCCACTGTCGCTTTCTGATCGAAGCGTTCGCCAGTCTCACCATCATACAAATAGGTATGACCAAATTCCGGAAGACCGGCTTCGTTGATAAGCTCACCAATTTCTTCTACAGAGGCACCGTCGAAGATTGGTGTAGCAAACTTCACGCCCAGCTTTTCACCTGCCCAGCCGAGAACAGTTTCGTAGATCTGTCCAAGGTTCATACGGGAAGGTACACCAAGCGGGTTCAGTACGATATCTACCGGAGTACCATCCTCAAGGAAAGGCATATCTTCCTGACGAACGATGCGGGCTACGATACCCTTGTTTCCGTGACGACCTGCCATCTTATCACCTACTTTCAGCTTACGCTTGGAAGCGAGATAAACTTTAGCAAGCTTCAATACACCCGCAGGAAGTTCATCACCGATGGAAAGGTTAAATTTCTCACGCTTGTAGCGACCAACTTCTTCGTTGTATTTGATGTTATAGTTGTGGAGCAACTGGTTGATGAGATCATCAGTTTCTGTATCGCCGGTCCAACCGAGCGGATTAACGTTTGCAAAATCAATAGAGCCCAGTGTCTTGCTGTTGAACTTACCGCCTTTTGCAAGTACCAGTTCACCGAAGTTGTTGGAGATGCCCGCAGAAGTTTTATCCTTCAACAGAGTCATCAGTTTTTCCATCAGCAGGTTCTTCAGATCTTCTGTGTTCTTTTCGTGCACTTTTTCGATCTTCTCCAGTTGCGCTTTTTCACGCACCTTGGAGTTCTTATCCTTCTTGGCGCGCTGGAACAACTTCTTATCAATAACGATACCTTCTACCCCACTTGGTGCTTTCAATGAAGCATCTTTTGCATCGCCGGCTTTATCACCGAAGATCGCACGGAGTAGTTTTTCTTCCGGAGTAGGATCGGTTTCGCCTTTTGGTGTGATCTTACCGATGAGGATGTCGCCTTCCTTCACATGAGCACCGATACGGATGATACCGTTCTCATCGAGGTCCTTAGTTGCTTCTTCCGAAACGTTTGGAATATCCGGAGTCAGTTCCTCTTCACCCAGTTTGGTATCGCGTACTTCAAGTTCATATTCATCAATATGAACGGAGGTAAACCAGTCTTCGCGGACAACTTTTTCGTTGATTACGATGGCATCTTCGAAGTTGTAACCCTTCCACGGCATAAAGGCCACTTTCAGGTTGCGACCCAGCGCCAATTCACCATTTTGTGTTGCATAACCTTCTGTCAGGAAGTCGCCTTCCTTAACCTTTTGTCCACGACGAACAGCGGGCTTCAGTGTAATGCTGGTGCTTTGGTTGGTCTTAATATACTTGGTAAGCGTATATACTTTCAGATCATCTTCGAAAGACACCAGACGATCTTTATCGTTTCTGTCGTAACGAACATGAATTTCTTTTGCATCTACATACTCTACTACACCATTTCCTTCTGCATGTATCTGGATACGGGCATCGCGGGCAGCTTTTCCTTCCAGCCCGGTACCCACGATAGGCACTTGCGGACGAATCAGCGGCACAGCCTGACGTTGCATGTTCGATCCCATGAGCGCACGGTTGGCATCATCGTGCTCCAGGAACGGAATCAGAGAAGCAGAAAGTCCCACGATCTGGTTAGGCGCCACGTCCATATACTCTACCTCTGAAGGTTCGAGAATAGGGAAATCACCGGTCTGACGGCTCTTGATTGCCTTTTCTACGAAAGCACCCTTCTCATCGAGTGGGATGTTTGCCTGGGCGATCTTTGCTTCATCTTCTTCCTCCGCACTCAGGTAAGTATAGTTTTTCAGATCAACTTTACCATCCTTCACCTTACGATAAGGCGTCTCGATAAAGCCCATCTCATTGATCTTCGCATGTACACAAAGTGTAGAAATCAGACCGATATTCGGACCTTCCGGTGTCTCGATGGTACAAAGACGACCATAGTGAGAATAGTGAACGTCACGAACCTCAAAACCTGCACGCTCACGACTCAGACCACCAGGACCGAGGGCGGAGATACGACGTTTGTGCGTAATCTCAGACAGTGGGTTGGTTTGATCAAGGAACTGTGAAAGCTGTGAAGTACCGAAGAATGAGTTGATAACCGAAGAAAGGGTACGTGCGTTAATCAGGTCGATCGGAGTGAACACCTCATTATCACGAACGTTCATTCTTTCGCGAATGGTACGAGCCATACGGGCAAGACCTACGCCGAACTGTGCAAACAATTGCTCGCCCACAGTACGTACACGACGGTTGCTCAGATGGTCGATATCATCGATCTCAGCTTTACCGTTGGTAAGACGTACGAGATATTTAATGATAGAGATGATATCCTGCTTGGTAAGAACTTTTGTATCCAGATTGATATCCAAACCCAGTTTGCGGTTGATCTTATAGCGACCAACTTCACCCAGGTCATAACGCTTGTCGGAGAAGAAGAGCTTGTCGATGATACCACGTGCTGTTTCATCATCCGGAGCATCAGATCCGCGAAGCTGACGGTAGATATGTTGTACCGCTTCGAGTTCTGAGTTGGAAGTATCCTTATTCAGGGTATTATAGATAATAGAGTAATCACCACTTACTTCCTCTTTTTGCAGGAAGATGGTCTGAATACCCATTTCAAGGATCATGTTGGCATTATCTTCATCCAGTACATTATCTCGATCCAACACAACCTCATTCCGCTCGATGGTAACTACCTCACCGGTATCTTCATCTACGAAATCTTCTGTCCAGCTACGCAGTACACGAGCGGCAAGACGACGTCCGATATTGGCTTCCAGACTCTTACGATCTGCCTTAATCTCGTCGGCCATACCGAAAAGCTCCAGAATGTCCTTATCTGTTTCAAAACCAATAGAACGAAGAAGCGTAGTAACCGGGAATTTCTTCTTACGGTCAATATAAGCGTACATCACGTTGTTGATGTCGGTAGCAAACTCCATCCATGCACCCTTGAAAGGAATAACGCGAGCAGAGTAAATTTTGGTACCGTTGGGGTGAACGCTCTGACCGAAGAATACGCCCGGAGAACGGTGCAACTGAGAAACGACAACACGCTCAGCACCATTGATCACAAAGGTACCGCGCGGTGTCATGTATGGTATATTACCCAGGAATACATCCTGAACAATCGTTTCGAAATCTACGTGTTCCTCATCGTTACAACTCAGACGAAGTTTTGCCTTCAGAGGTACCGAGTAGGTAAGTCCGCGCTCCATACACTCTTCAATGGTGTAACGAGGCGGATCGATAAAGTAATCAAGGAATTCCAGCACAAAGATGTTTCTGGTGTCCGTAATAGGAAAATTCTCCTTAAACACACGGAAAAGACCTTCGTTGTTACGCTTGTCGGGCGTAGTTTCCAACTGGAAGAAATCCTTAAACGATTGAAGCTGAATTGCCAGCAGATCAGGAGTCTCGGCAATATCGTGAATCTTGCCGAAGTTGATCCTACCGGTAGCGGTTCGTTTTTTTGTTATAGCCATAATATGATCAAAGTCATTTTTTTACAAAACAAAATTTGCCCGATCCAAAAGGAGATCCTTTTTGGTCAGGTCTTGGCTTGTATTTAACAGTAACTAGTTTGAATATTTATGCGCACAGCTAGCTCCCGGCAAAGGGACTGCAAATATAGAACAAGCTGTTCGTTTTATCAAAATTTATTCCAAAAAAATCAAATTGCCGGAATTTGCAGGCGGACTGTGAGAAATATTTTTTATCCTCATGACCGACAACTATTTGAAAATCTGTGTTATGATGCAAATCTGGGGTGATATTTTTCCAGGGTTGACCTGAGATAGCTACGATCCAGATGTGTATAAATTTCTGTGGTAGTGATGCTTTTGTGCCCGAGCATCTGCTGTACCGCTCTCAGATCAGCGCCGGCTTCTACCAAGTGTGTTGCAAAAGAATGTCGTAATACATGCGGATGGATATTCTTTTTAATACCAGCCTTCTTTGTTAGGTCCTTCAACACTAAAAACACCATAACCCGCGACAAAGCCGTACCTCTTCTACTAAGAAACAGAATGTCTTCGCTGCCGGGTTTTACCTTCACTGCGGGTCGTGTATGCTCCCGGTAAAGTCTGATCTGGGTGATGGCCGTCTGCCCTATCGGCACCAGCCTTTCCTTATTTCCCTTGCCGATCACCCGGATAAATCCGACGTCAAGATAGAGATTGGAAAGGGATAGTTGAATCAGTTCGCTCACCCGCAATCCGCAACTGTATAAGGTTTCCAGCATTGCTCGGTTTCGCTGGCCTTCGGGCGTACTATGATCAATTGTCGCAAAAAGCTGATCAATCTCCGCTATACTTAGAAAATCCGGAAGAGTGCGGCGAAGTTTGGGCGCTTCCAGCAGTTCCGTGGGATCGGTCTGCAACAGATCTTCAAGTAGCAGATAACGAAAAAAGGATTTGATACCGCTCAATACGCGAGACTGTGTTGCCGCAGAAAGTTCCAGTTGATTGATATGCTCCAGAAAGCCTTGCAGATGTTCGCGGGTAACCTGAGTGACATCGGGTGCGTTCAACTCGCGGTGACAATAGGCATAAAACAACGCTACATCATGGAGATAGGCATCTATTGTATTTTCCGACATCGAGCGTTCGAGCCGCATATGCGCCTTGAATCCATTGATATACGATTGCCACATCGTCGCAAAGATAGACCTGTCTTTTCGTTATCTTGGCGGCAAAAAGCGCATGTTATCAGTTGCCATCGTCAATGGACCCAACCTAAACCTTACCGGTACAAGGGAACCGCAGCTATACGGCAATCGCTCGCTGGATGATTTTAACCGACAACTGGAACAAAAATATCCGCAGGTGCAGTTGCGCTTTTTTCAAAGCAATGTTGAAGGTGAACTTATCAACTTCCTGCATGAATGTATGGGCAAAATACAGGGCATCATTCTTAATGCGGGCGGCTATACACATACCAGCGTGGCATTGGCAGATGCAATTACTGCCATCAACATTCCGGTGATAGAGGTGCATATTTCCAATGTGCTCGCCAGGGAAGATTTCAGAAAAACGTCTTTTATCGCTGCAAAATGTGTAGGTTCAATCAGCGGACTAGGACTGACCAGTTACGAACTGGCATTGCAATATTTCATTCAACAAAAAGAAAAAAACGAAGCTACATCCTGAACCCTCTGAGAAACTCTTCGATCTTCATTCGCTTCTTACCCTCCTGCTGAAGTTCATCTACATATACCCAGCCATCTGCGGCTGCAAAGCGCAAATAGGTCTTATGGTCTGTCTCGAAATTACCAACCGAAATGTTCGTTGCTATAGTTTCGATATGAGACTGAAAAATCTTGATCTGCTTTCCTTGCAGCAAAGTAAACGCTGCGGGATACGGAGACAGTCCCCGGATGTGATTTTGTATCTGCAAAGTATTCCTGCGCCAGTCGATACGCATATCTTCTTTAAAGATCTTGGGGGCATGTTTTAAGGCGGCAATATTAAAATTGCCTTGAGGTTGTTCTTGAAGTGTACCCTCTGCGAGCCCCTTTACTGTTTCTACCAGCAATGTTGCACCTGCCTGCATCAGCTTATCATGCAGCGAACCCGCATTGTCTCCTTCCGTGATCTCAACACGATGTTGCAACAGAATATCACCGGTATCGATTTCGTGTTTGAGTTTAAAGGTAGTCACACCGGTTTCCTTCTCACCGTTGATAATCGCCCAGTTGATAGGTGCAGCACCACGATATTGCGGCAGCAGGGATGCATGAACATTGATCGTACCCAAAGGAGGCATATTCCAGACCACTTCAGGCAACATCCGGAAAGCCACCACCACTTGCAGATCAGCTTTAAGCGAACGAAGCTGTCCCAGAAAATCGGGACCTTTTAGTTTCTCCGGCTGCAACACCTTCAGTCCTTTTTCGAGGGCATATTTCTTCACAGCAGATTGCTGCAACTGCATTCCGCGTCCGGCAGGCTTGTCAGGAGCAGTCACTACACCGACTATATTTGCACCTGCACCTACCAATGCATCCAGAGAAGCTAAGGCAAATTCCGGTGTACCAAGAAAAACAATCTTTAAGTCTTTTAATGATTTCATCGCGATTTCTTTTTGTTGAACCAGACTCCTTCCCACAAGCCTGCAAAACTAATCTACCCGGTCGAGGTTTTCAGGCTGAATAACTGACGTCCTCACTAAAAGCTCTTTCTATATGATTGCTGTACAGTTGCCCTACCTTTGCACAAATTCAATTGCACATGCGACATATTTATCTTCCACTGTTTGCTATAATTATGCTTGTCACAAGTTGCGGTAGCGAACGAGGTTCTCAGGAGAATGCAGAAACGATCACACAACCTTCGGCTCCACCCCAAAGCCAACTGGGCGATGCAGGCACTCAGCAATTAATGACTGTGGTAAGTGACTACTATGCGCTTAAAGATGCGCTGGTGGCCACCAATGCAACTCAAGCCGATGCTGCGGCTACTAAACTGACAGAAAGTATAGAGACACTCAGGACACAGGTAAATCAGGATTCGGCAGCGTCTGCTTCTTTTGGAACATTGCTGGATACTATTGGTCTCGGAACCCGACAGATTTTGGAAGAAAAAGATGAGACAACGGAAAAGAAACGGGTACATTTCGAAAAAGTATCGGATGCCATGTATGCGTTGTTGAAGCAGGCAGAATTGAAGAATGCAGGTGTGTATCGTCAATATTGCCCTATGGCTTTCGATGACAAAGGCGCATACTGGCTCAGCAATGAAACCGAAATCCGTAATCCTTATTTCGGCAAGAAAATGCTGGAATGCGGAGAAGTGACAGACAGCCTGAAATAAGCTGGTCAAAAAACAAGTTGGAATAATATTTTTTCAACGTTCGCCACGACACCAGATCGCGGCGAACGTTTCAATCTTTGGTAGTTATAAGAAACCACTGAAATCGTAAAATGACTCGTATCTTCTTTATCCTCCTTTGCCTAAACCTGTGCGTTATTGCGTTGGGACAAAAGAAGGTTACGCTCAGCGGTTATATGCGGGATGCCCACAATGGCGAGGCATTGATTGCAGCCACCGTTTATATCAAAGAACTTGGGATTGGCACGCAAACCAACAATTATGGCTTCTATTCTGTAACCCTGCCGCAGGGAAGTTATACTGTAATCTACTCTTATGTAGGGTATGCCACTTCGATGCAGAACATACAACTGATCGAAAGCAGAACATACAATGCAGAGATGGTGAGTGAAACTGCTCTTGAGGAGGTTGAGGTGATCGCGACTTCACGTAAAGACGAACATATAAAGACTACCGAAATGGGCACAGTAGCTATGTCTGTGGAGCAGATAAAAACGCTGCCGGTGATCTTTGGCGAGGTAGATATTCTCAAAGCACTGCAACTAATGCCCGGCGTGCAAAGTTCCGGCGAAGGCAATTCGGGCTTTTATGTGCGTGGCGGCGGACCGGATCAAAACCTGGTGTTGCTCGACGATGCCGTGGTGTACAATCCCGGTCACCTCTTTGGTTTTTTCTCTGTTTTCAATTCTGACGCGGTAAAAAACATTACACTCATCAAAGGCTCTATGCCCGCAAGCTATGGCGGAAGACTTTCTTCCGTAGTAGATGTTTCTATGAAGGAAGGAAATGTAAAGGAATATCATGCACAGGGCGGAATCGGACTGATTGCTTCAAGACTTACCATTGAGGGTCCGCTCGAAAAACACAAAGGATCATTTGTACTTTCCGGAAGACGCACCTATCTCGACGTGCTGATGCGTCCCTTCATCCGCGGCGGAAACTTCGGTGGTTCGGGCTACTTCTTTTACGATGCAAACCTCAAAGCCAATTTTGCATTCAGCCAACGCGATCGGGTTTATCTGAGCGGCTATTTCGGCAGAGATAAATTTACTTTCAACAGCGAGACATCTACCTTCCGCGCAGAAATACCCTGGGGCAATTCTACAGCCACGCTTCGTTACAACCACCTTTTCAGCGACCGGCTATTTATGAATACATCAGTGATCTACAACGAATATCAGTTTGAATTTGGCGGCAGCCAGAGCGATTTTGAACTAAGGCTTTCGTCGGGTATCAAAGACTGGAATGGTAAAATTGATTTTGACTACTACGCAGCCAATAACCACCATTTTAAAACAGGCATCAATTACACTTATCATAAGTTCATCCCCAACCAGATCTCGGGCAGAACGGGCGATACGGAACTGCAACCCGACAACGCCCTGATTAAATACGCTCATGAAGCGGGTGTTTACCTGCAGGACGATTTTGAGTTGTACGACTGGCTACGCATTCACGCCGGCATCCGCTACTCCTATTTCGCACAGATCGGACCCTACACTCGCTACATGTACGATCTGAACCAGAATAAAACCGACAGCAGCCTATACGGAAAGGGAAAGGTTGTAAAACCATACGGAGGCTGGGAACCACGGCTCAATGTACGAGTATCGCTCTCCCCTACTTCTTCGCTCAAAGCAAGTGCTGTGCGATCGTTTCAATACAT
>Ga0182793_1000361_pt1 | contig 37810 bp, 37 predicted proteins | sample Passage237A_FD_130498 | JGI IMG/M metagenome (GOLD analysis project Ga0182793, IMG submission 130498) | Cellulose adapted compost microbial communities from Newby Island Compost Facility, Milpitas, CA, USA - Passage2 37A (version 2) (version 2) ... | reverse complement strand
TCACCCGGTACGTCGTGTACTTGCCGCCCGCGATCGCTACCAGCCCCGGCGCCGGCACGGCCACCGCGTGCTCGCGCGACAGCTTCGAGGTCTCCTCGCTCTCCCCCGCCAGCAGCGGCCGCAGTCCCGCGTACACCCCGTCGATGTCGTCGTGCGTCAACGGCGTCGCCAGCACCTTGTTGACGTGGCCGAGGATGTAGTCGATGTCGGCCTTCGTCGCCGCCGGATGCGCCAGGTCGAGATTCCAGTCGGTGTCGGTCGTGCCGATGATCCAGTGCGTGCCCCACGGGATGACGAACAGCACCGACTTCTCGGTGCGCAGGATGATCGCCACCTCGGATACGATCCGGTCCCGCGGCACCACGATGTGCACGCCCTTGGACGCCCGCACCCGAAACCGCCCGCGCTGCTTGGACAATGCCTGAATCTCGTCGGTCCACACCCCGGTGGCGTTGACCACCACGTGCCCGCGCACCTCGGTGACCGAACCGTCCTCGGAGTCGCGCACCTGGACGCCCACCACCCGGTCGCCCTCCCGCAGCAGCGCCACCACCTGCGACGACGACCGCACCACCGCGCCGTAATGCGCCGCCGTGCGCACCACCGTCAACGTGTGCCGCGCATCGTCGACCACCGTGTCGTAGTAGCGGATCCCGCCGATCAGCGCCGAACGTTTCAGCCCCGGTGACAGCCGCAGCGCACCCGCCCGCGTCAAATGCTTTTGCGCCGGAACCGATTTCGCGCCGCCCAGCTGGTCGTACAGAAAGATGCCCGCGGCCACATACGGTCTCTCCCACCACCGATTCGTCAGCGGGAACAGAAACGGCAGCGGCTTGACCAGATGCGGCGCCAGCGTCGTCAACGACAGTTCGCGCTCGTGCAGCGCCTCGCGCACCAGGCCGAACTCCAACTGCTCCAGATAGCGCAGGCCGCCGTGGAACATCTTCGACGACCGACTCGACGTGCCCGACGCGTAGTCGCGCGCCTCCACCAGCGCCACCTTCAGCCCGCGGGTCGCGGCGTCCAGTGCGGCGCCCGCACCCACCACACCCCCGCCGATTACGACGACGTCAAATTGCTCGCTGCCGAGGCGTTTCCAGGCCTCCGCACGATGCTCGGGCCCCAGCAACGGCTGCCCGCTCGCGAGGATCGGGTCGCTCACCGGAAGCTCCTAGTTACTCGTCGGTATTACAACCCAGATTACGTGGCGTCAGTCCAGATCGTCGTGTGTCATCAACCGTCGTGCCGCCTCGATGATCGACCCCGACAGCGACGGATACACCGACAGCGTCTGCGCCAGGTCGGTCACGGTGAGGTTGTTCTGCACGGCCAGCGCGATCGGCAGGATCAGCTCCGAGGCGATCGGCGCGACCACCACCCCGCCGATCACCACCCCGGTGGCCGGTCGGCAGAAGATCTTCACGAAGCCCAGCCGAAGCAGCGACATCTTGGCCCGCGCGTTGGTGTTCAGCGGCAGCATCAGCGTGCGCGCGGGCACCTGACCGCTGTCGATCGCGCTCTGCGGCACCCCGACCGCGGCGATCTCCGGGCGGGTGAACACCGCCGCCGCCACCGTGCGCAACCGGATCGGGCTGACCGCCTCACCCAGCGCGTGATACATCGCGATGCGGCCCTGCATCGCGGCCACCGACGCCAGCGGCAGCAACCCGGTGCAGTCGCCGGCGGCGTAGATCCCCGCCGCCGCCGTCCGCGACACCCGGTCCACCGGGATGTAGTTACCCGGCCCCAACTCGATGCCGACCCGCTCCAGGCCCAGACCCGAGGTGTTGGGCACCGACCCGACCGTCATCAGGGCGTGACTGCCCTCGACCGTGCGGCCGTCGGCCATCGTGACCAGCACCCCGTCGGCGGTGCGGGTCACCGAGTCCGCGCGGGCGTTTTTCACCAGCCGCACCCCGCGTGCGGCGAACGCCTCCTCGAGCACCGCCGCCGCGTCGGAGTCCTCGTGCGGCAGGATCTGGTCGCGGCTGGCCACCACCGTCACCGGCACGCCCAACTCGGTGTAGGCGTTGCAGAACTCCGCACCCGTGACGCCGGAACCCACGATGATGAGGTGCTCGGGCAGCTCGGTGAGGTCATAGAGCTGGCGCCAGTTCAGGATTCGCTCACCGTCCGGTACCGCCTTCGGCAGCACCCGCGGACTGGCGCCGGTGGCGATCAGCACCACGTCGGCCTTGAGCACGAACACCTGACCGGTCGCGGTGGTGACCCTGACCCGGTGCCGCGCCAGCCCGGCGGTGTCGTCGACCAGCTCACCGCGGCCCTGGATGACGTTGACCCCCGCCCGCAGCAGCTGGTGGCCGATGTCGACGGACTGCGACTTGGCCAACGTCTTGACCCGGTTGTGGATCTGCTCCAGCGAGATCTTGGCGTCCTCGACCGCGAGGTCGAAGCCCAGGCCGGAGGCCCGCCGCAACTCGGTGCGCACCCCGGTGGAGGCGATCAGCGTCTTGGACGGCACGCAGTCGTACAGCACGCACGCACCGCCGATGCCGTCGGAGTCGACGACGGTGACCTCGGCGACGTCGCGCCCACGAGCCGCCGCCACCAGGGCGGCTTCATAGCCGGCGGGTCCGCCGCCGATGATCACGATGCGGGTTGGCACGCGTCACACGCTAGTCATGCGGGTCGTTGATCGCCGAGGCACCGGGCGAAGCCTTAGTCTTTCCTGGTGCCGCTCTACGCCGCGTACGGATCGAACATGGATCCCGAGCAGATGTTGCAGCGGGCCCCCCACTCGCCGATGGCCGGTACCGGCTGGATCTACGGCTGGCGGCTGACGTTCGCCGGCGAGGACATCGGTTGGGAGGGCGCGCTGGCCACGCTGGTCGAGGATCCGCTGTCGCGGGTGTTCGTCGTGCTCTACGACGTGACCAAGGAGGACGAGAAGAATCTCGACCGGTGGGAGGGGTCGGAGCTCGGCATCCACAAGAAGATCCGCTGCCGGGTGGTTCGCGAGTCGTCGGACACCGACACCAGCCCGGTGCTGGCCTGGTTGTACGTCGTCGACGCCTGGGAGGGCGGCCTGCCGTCGGCACGCTATCTGGGTGTGATGGCCGACGCGGCCGAAGTCGCCGGAGCCCCACCGGAATACGTGCACGATCTGCGCACCCGACCCGCTCGCAACATCGGACCCGGCGGACACGGGTAGCCGATGCGCCGATCCGATTCAGCGGCCGACCGGGTCTGCTGGCATAGTACGACGGTGCACCCCTTGACAAGCTGCGGAGTACCGGCATGAGGATCGTCGTCCACGACTATGCGGGCCATCCCGGGCAGGTCCACCTCAGCCGGGAGCTGGCGCGGCGCGGTCATGTCGTCGAGCACCAGTACTGCGCCTCCTACACCACCGGCCGCGGCGCCACCGAGCGCCGCGAGGGCGACCCGCCGACGTTCTCGGCGCGCGGACTGGACCTCGGTGGGGAGTTCAAGCGCTACAACCCGCTGACCCGGATCCGCCAGGAGATCCAGTACGCCAGGATGGCCGACCGCGCGATCCGCGCGGCCAAGGCCGACGTCGCACTGCTGTCCAACGTCCCGCTGCTCACGCTGTTCTTCCTGACCAGGGCGCTGCGCAGGCACCGCGTGCCGTACGTGTTCTGGCAGCAGGACGTCACCAGCGACGCCATCGGCGGGGTGGCCCGCCAGCGGCTCGGCCCGGCCGGGGCCGTCATCGCGTGGATCGCGTCGAACGCCGAGCGGATGGCCGCCCGCGGCGCGGCCGCCGTCATCCCGATCAGCGACACCTTTCTCGACCAGCTCGCCGCCTGGGGCGTGCCCCGCGACGCCATCACCGTCGTGCCGAACTGGGGCGCGATCGACGAGATGCCGCAGCGGCCGAAGGACAACGAGTGGTCCCGCAGCCAGGGCCTGGCCGACGTGCCCGTCGTGATGTACGCCGGCACGCTCGGGCTCAAGCACGACCCGTCGGTGCTGCTGCGGTTGGCGCAGGCCGTGCCCGACGACACCCGCGTGGTCGTGGTGTCGCAGGGCAAGGGCCGCGAATGGCTCGACGAACACGGCGCCACCACCCCGAACCTCACCCTGCTCGACTACCAGCCCTACGAACAGCTGCCCGACATGCTGGCCACCGCCGACGTACTGGTGGTGGTGCTGGAGAGCGACGCCAGCCGGTACTCGGTGCCGTCGAAGGCGCTGAACTACTTCTGCGCCGGGCGGCCGGTGCTCGGCCTGCTGCCCAACAACAACGCGGTCGCCCACATGATCGAATCGGCCCAGGCAGGGCTGGTTGTCGACCCGAAGGCGAGCGAGGCGACGGCGGCGGCGATCAACGGTCTGCTCGCCGACGCGGAGATGAGGGAGAAGATGGGCGCCGCCGCCCGGAACTACGCCGAAAACACCTTTGATGTGCACCGCATCGCGGACACTTTTGAATCGGTGCTCACCGGCGCATATGATCCCTCAAGCGGAATTGCTCAGCAAAAACTAAAGTAGGCGCGTAATTCGGCAATCAAACCCCGCATCGAAGCGGAACCGCCGGCAATCTGGAGGATGAAACGTGAGTAGCTCGCGAGGAACTGTGCTGGTCGCTGGTGCGGGAGGCTTCATCGGCGGGCATCTCGCCAAGGCACTCAGCGAACAGGGCTACCAGGTTCGCGGGGCCGACAAGAAACCGCTCGACGAGTGGTACCAGATCCCCGAGGGCGTCGAGGCGCGCCAACTGGACCTGTCGCTGCTCGAGCACGCCAAGGAGTCGGTGCAGGGCATCGACACGGTCTACATGCTGGCCGCCGACATGGGCGGCATGGGCTTCATCGAGACCCACAAGGCCGACTGCATGCTCTCGGTGCTGATCAGCACCCACATGTTGCAGGCCGCCCGCGACGCCGGCGTCCAGCGCTACTTCTATTCCAGCTCTGCCTGCGTGTATGCCGCCGACAAGCAGACCGACGCCAACGTCACGGCGCTGAAGGAGGAGGACGCCTACCCGGCGATGCCGGAGGACGGCTACGGCTGGGAGAAGCTGTTCACCGAGCGGATGTGCCGCCACTTCCTCGAGGACTTCGGGCTGCAGACCCGCGTCGCGCGCTACCACAACGTGTACGGCCCGATCGGCAGCTTCGAGGGCGGCCGCGAGAAGGCGCCGGCCGCGCTGTGCCGCAAGGTGGCCCAGGCCAAGCTGTCCGGCAACCATGAGATCGAGATCTGGGGCGACGGCGAGCAAACCCGCAGCTTCATGTACGTCGACGACTGCATCGAGGGCACGCTGCGCGTCACCGCCGGCGACAGCCCGATCCCGGTCAACGTGGGCAGTTCGGAATTGGTGAGCATCAATCAGATGGTCAGCATTATCGAGCAAATCGCCGGAATCACGGTCAAGCGCAACTACAACCTCGACGCCCCCAAAGGCGTACGCGGCCGAAACAGCGATAACACGCTGATTAAGAAAATCTACGGCTGGGAGCCGTCGATCAAGCTCGCCGACGGCCTGGAGCGCACCTACCGCTGGATTTACGACCAGCTCGCCGCCCGCGAGACCGCCAAGGCCGGCTAGCTAGCCGCCGTCGGACGTCGTTTCTGCGTCCATGGTCGTGCCGGGACCGCTGAACACAGCCATAGACGCAGAAACGTGAGAGCCAGCGACCCCGCTAAACCGTCGCGGCCTGCGCGACGATGTTGACCAGCACGCGCACGCCGACCGCCATCGCGCGTTCGTCGAGGTCGAACGTCGGCTGGTGCAGGTCCAGCTGCGGGCCGCGGCCCGACCACACCCCCAGCCGGGCCATCGCGCCGGGCACCTCCTCGAGGTACCAGGAGAAGTCCTCGCCGCCGCCGGACTGGCGGGTGTCGCACAGCACATCGGGTCCGATCGACTCGATCGCGTGGGTGAGGATGTGCGTCGAGATCTCCTCGTTGACCACCGGCGGCACTCCGCGCCGGTACAGCAGCGTGTGCTCGAGGTTCAACGGTGCCAGGAGCGACGAGATGATCTCGCGGACAAGCGATTCCATCGACTCCCAGGTGTCGCGGCTGGCGGTGCGGATGGTGCCGGCCAGGGTGCCGGTCTGCGGAATCGCGTTGGCAGCCACGCCGGAATTCACTGCACCCCAGACCATCACGGTGCTGTTGCGTGGATCCACCCGACGTGACAGCACACCCGGCAGCCCGGTGATCAGCGTGCCCAGCCCGTACACCAGGTCGCCGGTCAGGTGCGGACGCGACGTGTGGCCACCGGGCGAATGCAGGGTCACCTCGAGTTGATCGGCGGCCGATGTGATCGGGCCCGGCCGCACCGCGACCTTGCCCACCGCGAGCCGAGGATCGCAGTGCAGCGCGAAGATTCGCGACACGCCGGTCAGCGCACCGGCGGCGATCGCATCCAGTGCGCCGCCGGGCATCAGTTCCTCGGCAGGCTGAAAGATCAGCCGCACGCCGACCGGCAACTCCGGCACCGACGCCAGCGCCAGCGCGGCGCCGAGCAGGATCGCGGTGTGCGCGTCGTGGCCGCAGGCGTGGGCGACGTTCGGCACCGTCGACGCGTACGGAGCCCCGGTGCGCTCGGCCATCGGCAGCGCGTCCATGTCCGCGCGCAACGCGATCCGCGGCCCGTGTTCGGGGCCGATGTCGCACAGCAGTCCGGTGCCGCCGGGCAGCACCTTCGGGTTGAGACCGGCGTCGGCCAGATGCGTCGCGACGAACTGCGTGGTGGCGAACTCCTGGCGGCCCAGTTCGGGGTGGGCGTGGATGTGCCGCCGCCAGGCCACCAGGTCGTCGTAGTGGGCGTCCAGCCACAGCTCGGTGGCCTGCTGCAGGGTCATGACGCCCGCCTCGCCTGCAGGTCGAGCACCCGGTCGCGCTGCTCCGGTGTCTCGGCGAGCGCAACCACGGTGCGCGACAACATGATTGCGCCCTCGACGACAGCGGTGTCCGCGCTCGGTCCGGCGGCCGCCTCGGCGAACGCCGGTTGGTGCACCGAAGCGCCGCCCGCGTCGATCCCGACTATCGGATGGATGCCCGGCATCCGCTGCGTGACATTGCCCATATCGGTGCTGCCCAGCGGCAGCGAAGCCTCGACCTCGACGGGCACCGGCGCGCGCCCGGCCCGCACCATCTCGGCCCGGAACGTCTCGGCGAGCCACTGGTCGGGAGTGAGCTCCAGGTAGGCCGGTTCGGTCTCGGACACCTCGTGTTCGCAGCCGGTCGCGACCGCCCCGGCCAGGAAGCAGTCGCGCATGCGCCGCTCGAGTTCGGCCAGCGCCGCGGCGTCGGGTGCCCGCATCGTGTAGAGCATCTCGGCGCGGGCCGGGATGATGTTGGCCGCCTGACCGCCGTCGGTGACGATGCCGTGCACCATCTGCCCGGGCGCCAGCTGCTGACGCAGCAGCCCGATCGCCACCTGCGCGACGGTGATCGCGTCGGCGGCGTTGACGCCGAGATACGGGGCCACCGCCGCGTGCGCGGCCCTGCCGCGGTACTCGACGGCCACCTGCGACAGGGCCAGCGAGTGTGCGGCCGCGATGTCGTGCGGGCCCGGATGCAGCATCACGGTGGCAGCGATGTCGTCGAACGCTCCGGCGTTGAGCAGCAACACTTTTCCGCCGCCCATCTCTTCCGCGGGGGTGCCGAGCAGCACCACCGTGAGACCGAGTTCGTCGGCCACCTCCGCGAGCGCGAGTGCGGTGCCGACCGCCGACGCGGCGATGATGTTGTGTCCGCAGGCGTGGCCGATGCCGGGCAGCGCGTCGTACTCCGCGCAGATCCCGACGGTCAGCGGGCCATCGCCGAAGACGGCGCGAAACGCGGTGTCCAGCCCGCCGACGGGCGCGGTGATCTCGAACCCCCGCTCGGCGACCAGCGCCTGCGTCTTGGCGCAGCTGCGGTGCTCGGCGAACGCCAGCTCGGGCTCGGCGTGGATGGCGTGCGAGAGCTCCACCAGGTCGCCGCGTCGCCGGCGGACGGCGTCCTCGACACGACGCGATGCGGTGGTGGTGGGCATCTTCGAAGTATCTCACTGCGGGCGCGACGCCCACCGCGGTCACTGCGGCCGGGCAAAATGCCTTTGCTGGTTGTATGCGACCAAAATGAATTGATTCCGGACATGATCTCGGCCGGTACGCAACCCTGGGAGGCCCCGCTGGTCGCGTCAAGATCAATTTCTGACGTGAAAATTAAAAATCTTTGCTAGGTTGAGTCCCGTGGTGGCTATATGAGTACGCCCATCGGCCGGGCCAAGGCGGCGGCCAAGCTCCGATTCCCTCGCACCTACGAGGCGATCAAGGCGGCGAACCCCGCGACCTGGCGGCGCAGACGGCATCTGGCCGGCCGCAGCGCCGACGACATCTTCACCGAGTTCTACGAGACCGACGCCTGGCAGTCGCCGGAGTCGAAGTCCGGCACCGGGTCGACCCTGGCCGCCACCGCGGCCATCCGCGCGGCGCTGCCGTCCCTGCTCTCCGACCTCGACATCAAGACACTCATCGACGCGCCGTGCGGCGACTTCCACTGGATGCGCCACGTGGACCTGCCGCTGCGCCGCTACATCGGCGGCGACATCGTCGCACCCCTGATCGATCGGCTCAACGCCGAATACGGCGACAACATCCGCAGTTTCATGGTCTTGGACCTGACCACCGATCCCCTGCCGGAGGCCGACGCGCTGTTCTGCCGCGACCTCTTCCTGCACCTGCCGTTCGCCGACATCGAGCGCGTCAAGGCCAACTTCCTGGCTTCGAGATGCAAGTACCTGATCGCGTCGACCACGCCGGCGATCAAGGTGCAGTTCGACATCGTGACCGGCGAGGCACGCCCGGTGAACCTGACCCGCCCGCCGCTGCACTGGCCCCAACCGCTGCGCCTGCTCGACGACCGGGCCGACGGCTACCCGCACCGGCGTATGGGTGTGTGGCGACGCGATCAGTTCTGACGCGACCGTACTGTTAGGTCGTGACTGAGACCTCGGCCGCCCGCGCCGCCGCGGCCGTCGCGGATCGCACCGGTGTCGCGCGCCACGACGTCGCGGTCGTCCTCGGTTCCGGGTGGGCACCGGCGGCGGCCGCACTGGGCGATCCGGTGGCGGTGGTGCCGATGGCCGAGTTGCCGGGCTTCGCCGCACCGGCCGCCGAAGGGCACGGCGGCCAGGTGCTCTCGGTCCGCGTCGGCGGCCATCGGGTGCTGGTGTTGTTGGGCCGCATCCACGGCTACGAGGGCTACGAACCGCAGCAGGTGGTGCATCCGGTCCGCACCGCCTGCGCGGCCGGCGTGCATACCGTGGTGCTCACCAACGCGGCGGGCAGCCTGCGCGCGGAGTGCGGCGTCGGGCAACCGGTGCTGATCAGCGACCACCTCAACCTGACCGGGCGAACCCCGTTGGTGGGAGCGCAGTTCGTGGACATGATCGACGCGTACTCGCCGCGACTGCGCGCGCTGGCCCGCGAGATCGACCCGACGCTGCCGGACGGCGTGTACGCCGCGCTGCCCGGCCCACAGTACGAGACGCCAGCGGAGATTCGGATGCTGCGCACGCTCGGCGCGGACCTGGTCGGCATGTCGACGGTGCACGAGACCATCGCCGCGCGGGCAGCGGGCGCACAGGTGCTCGGCGTCTCGCTGGTGACCAACCTCGCGGCGGGCATGACCGGACAGCCGCTGAGCCACAACGAGGTGCTGGAGGCGGGCCGTCAGTCGGCGACCAGGATGGGTGCGTTGTTGGCCGGGGTCATCGCGCGACTGTGACCGCCGAACCGGCGGCCGGCCCGCACCGACGTGATCACCCCCGCCGAGCTCGCGGCGCGGATGCATGAGCTGGTGGCCCGCGGCCTGATCGTCAGGCGGCCGGACGAGGCCGGCCGGCGCCGTCAGCTGCTCGAGATCACCGAGGCCGGCTCGGCGCCGCTGGAGGCCGATCGGGCCGAACTCGACGAATGGCTGCATGCCACGATGCGCGACAACCTGACTCAGCTGGAGTTCGACCTACTGATGTTGGTGGCGCCGGTGCTGCGCAAGCTGGCGTATGCCGAGCCGAAAATGGGCACACTGGCCGTATGACCCAGCCGCGGACCTCATCGACCGCGCAGGAGTGGATCGCCCACGATCCCGACCCCCGGACCGCCGCCGAGCTGTCGGCGTGCCCACCCGACGAACTCGACGAGCGGTTCGCCCGCCCGCTCAGGTTCGGGACGGCCGGTCTGCGTGGACCCCTGCGCGCCGGCCCCAGCGGCATGAACCTCGCCGTCGTGCTGCGCGCCACGTGGGCCGTCGCCAAGGTGCTCAAGGATCACGGGTTGGGCGGTCAGGACGTCATCGTCGGCCGCGACGCCCGGCACGGGTCCGACGAGTTCGCCCTCGCAGCCGCTGAAGTACTTGTCGCCCAAGGATTTCCAGTAACACTGATGTTCACCGCGGTGCCCACCCCGGTGCTGGCCTACGCGGTGCGGCAGCGGCCCGCGGCGGCGGGGATCCAGATCACCGCATCGCACAACCCCCCGAACGACAACGGCTACAAGGTCTACTTCACCGGCGGACTGCCGATCGTGCCGCCGATCGACCACGAGATCGAGCAGGCGATGGCGAACGCGCCGCACGCCGACGAGATCCCACGTCACGCCGTCACCCCGTCGGGCATCGACGAGGTGCAGCGCTACATCCACCGCGCGGCCAGCGTTCGGCACAGCCACGGTTCGGTCCGGGTGGCGGTCACCCCGTTGCACGGCGTCGGCGGCGAGTTCGTTCTCGACGCACTGGTGAGCGCCGGCTTCGGCGACGTGCACGTGGTCGACGAGCAGTTCGCGCCCAACCCGGACTTCCCCACCGTCGAGTTCCCGAACCCCGAGGAGCCCGGCGCGGTCGAGCTGCTGCTCAAACGCGCCGCCGAGGTTGACGCCGACGTCGCGATCGCCCTGGACCCGGACGCCGACCGGTGCGCGGTCGGCGTGCCCACCCCCGAGGGCTGGCGCATGCTGACGGGAGACGAAACCGGTTGGCTGCTCGGCGATTACATCCTGTCGCAGATCGAGCCCGGTCCGGTGCAGGCCGCCACGGTGGTGGCGAGTTCGGTGGTGTCGTCACGCATGCTCGCGGCGATCGCCGCCGAACACGGCGCCCGCCACGTCGAGACGCTGACCGGCTTCAAGTGGCTGGCCCGCGCCGACGAGGATCTACCCGGCCACACGCTCGCCTACGCCTACGAGGAGGCGATCGGGCACTGCGTCGACCCCGCGGCGGTGCGCGACAAGGACGGCATCAGCGCCGCGGTGCTGTTCTGCGATCTGGTTGCCGCACTTGGCCATCGCGGCCACACCGTGCTCGACGCGCTCGACGACCTCGCCCGCCGTCACGGCGTGCACCACACCGCCGCGGTGTCGCGCCGGGTCGCCGACCCAGACGAGGCGGCCGCGATGCTGGCCCGGCTGCGCGAGACGCCGCCGACCGCGCTGGCGGGCTTTGACGTGACGATGACGGACCTGCTCGTCGAGCACGGGCCACTGCGCAGCGACGCGGTGATCCTGTCCGGCGACGACGGCGACACCACCGTGCGTGTCGTAGTACGGCCCTCGGGCACCGAGCCGAAAGTCAAGTCCTACATCGAGGTTCAGGTGGCCGACACCAGCGACCTGACTGCCGCCCGCGCCAAGGCACACCGGTTGGCGGACGAGCTTAAGTCGACCGTGGCCGACCTCTAACGCGGCCCGAACTGCCGATCGCCGGCGTCGCCGAGACCGGGCACGATGTAGGCGATCTCGTTGAGCCGCTCGTCGACGGTCGCCGTGTACAGCGTCAGGTCGGGCGCCACCTTCTCGAGCATCGCGATGCCCTCGGGTGCCGCCACCACGCAGATCGCCGTGATGTCGACCGCATTGCGCGAGTGCAGCAGTCCGATGGTGTGCGCCATCGAACCGCCGGTGGCCAGCATCGGGTCCAGCACCATCACCGGCTGCGTGGACAGATCGTCGGGCAGCGACTCCAAGTACGGTGTGGGCTGGTGTGTCTCCTCGTTGCGGGCCACGCCGACGAAGCCGACGCGGGCCTCGGGGATCAGCGCGTGTGCCTGGTCGACCATGCCGAGGCCGGCGCGCAGCACCGGCACCAGCAGCGGCGGGTTGGCCAGCCGGCAACCGGTGGTCTCCGCCATCGGCGTGCGCACCGCCACCTGCGTCGTCGGCGCATCCCGGGTCGCCTCGTAGACCAGCATCAGGGTCAGGTCGCGCAGGGCCGCGCGGAACGCCGCGTTGTCGGTCTTCTCATCGCGCAGGGTGGTCAGCCGCGCCGCGGCCAGCGGGTGATCGACAACGCAGACACGCATGGGCCGCACCCTAACGGAACCGAACGCCGCGCGTCGGCGTCCTAATCGCATGTTCGCCGATACCGATGCCGTCCGCGCGCTGGGCGCCGCCACCGCGGCGATCGCCGACGACCTGGCCGCCGTCGCCGCCGCGCTGGCCGCACTGCCGTCCGACCCGGCCCTGGGACCGGTGGCCGCGCGCTTCGCGGTCGCGCTGACCGAGGCGGCCGACGCCGAGTCCGACGCGGCGATGACGCTGAGCCGCCGGTTGGCCGGTGCGCGGGGCACCGCATACGCCGCCGCGGCCGCCTACGACGCCGCCGACGCCGGGGCGGCCGCGCGCATCGCCGGGGGCTAACCGTGGCCAGTGGGCTGATCGACGCGCTGGCGGCGCCGATCCGCGACCTGCAGGCGCTGATCGCCCGGCCCGCCGATCCGTTCGCCGAACCCGGCGCGGCGCTGCGTCGCGCCCGTGACGCGCTGGCGGAACTGGCCGACGCGGCCCGGCGGGCCTGGGACCGGGCCGGGGTGGCCTGGTCGGGGGCGGGCGCCGTCGGCGCCGCGGAGTTCATGGCGGCCACGGTCGCCGACATCGACGCCCTGGCCGCCCGCGCCGACCGGATGAGCGCCGCGACCACCGCGGCCGCCGCCGCCGTCGCACGGGCCCATCAGCGGCTACAGCAGATCCTCGACGAGTTCGAGGCGCGCGCCGCGGCGCTGGCGCCCTACCTCGACGATCCCGCGGTGGTGCGCGCGCTGAGCGCCGAGGCGCGCCGGTCGTTGGCCGAGGCGGTCGGCGTCGTCGACGCCCTGCAGGCCGACCTGACCGGGCACGCCACCGCACTGGCACCCGTCGCACCCACCCCGCAGGCACCCACCCCGACGACGCCCGCGGGCTTCCCGGCCCCAGCGGCACCGATGCTCGGCTCGGGCGCGTCACCGGAGCCGGCGTTCGGCGATCTGGCCCGGCTGGTCAGCCACGCCGAACCCGCCCCGGAGGCCGCGGCGTTCGGCGACGGCGTCGCGGTCCGGTTGCCGGACGGCAGCATCGCGACTGCACCGAATGCGGTGGCGGCCAGCGCCGTTCGACACGCCCTCACTCAGCTCGGGGTGCCCTACGACTGGGGCGGCACCACACCGGGCGTCGGACTGGACTGCAGCGGCCTGACGCAGTGGGCGTACGGGCAGGCCGGGCTGGCCCTGCCGCGACTGGCCCAGGAGCAGGACGTCGGCGCACCGGTGGCGATGAACGAGCTGCTGCCGGGGGATTTGGCGGTGTGGGACGGTCACGTCGCGATGATCGTCGGCAACGGCATGATGATCGAGGCCGGCGACCCGGTGAAGTTGTCGCCGATCCGCACCACCAATGCCGGACAGGGATTTCAAGGATTCTGGCGGCCCACCGCCTGACCCGGTCGATGCGCGCACCCGGATGTGGCGGCCCGATGGCTATTCTGTGCCGCATGGCTGCTGACATCGTGCCGGTCCGACTCGGGCTCACCAAGGGTGACTTCTACACGTTGTGGGCGCCACGCTGGCGCGATGCGACCGACGAGTGGGAGGCGTTCCTCGGTAAGGACGAGGATCTGTACGGCTTCGAGTCGGTGGCCGACCTGGTCGCGTTCGTCCGCACCAACACCGACAACGACCTGGTCGACCATCCCGCGTGGGGCAGGCTCACCGAGGCCAACGCCCACCGGCTGGACCCGGCGGACAAGCACCTCTATGACATCGTCAGCCTGGAGGAACTCCTCGCCGAGAAGCCGAGCGAGGAAACGCTGACCGAACTGCACCGCACGCTCGCCGTCGTCGCATCGCTCGGCTCGGTGTGCGACCTGCCGGCGATCACCAAGTTCTTCAACGGCAACCCCGTGCTGGCCAACATCGGCGCCGGGGTGGACGCCTTCGCCGGCCGCGCCGGGCGCAAGCGCTGGACCGAGATCGGCGCGGTGTTCGCGCGCGGCTGGGACGGCGTCGTCGAGGCGCTCGACGAGATCATCACCACCCCCGACGTCGACGCCGCGGCCAGCAAGAAGGCCGAGCAGGAACTGGCCGAACCGGCGCCCGAACCCGACGAGGAGGAGACCCTGGTCGACGAGGAGGCCGACGAGGAGGAGACCGAGGCCGACGAGGAGGCCGACCTCGAGCAGCACGCCACCGGCGTGCTGCTCGGCAGCGACGAGGACTTCTGGATCAAGGTCGGCATCGACCCGGTGCGGATCATGGCCCGCGCGGGCACGTATTACACGCTGCGCTGCTACGTCGACGAACAGCCGAGGTTCCTCGGCCGCAACGGCCGCATCAGCGTGTTCCCCTCCGAGCGCGCGCTTGCCCGGTATCTGGCCGACGAACACGACCACGATCTGTCCAATCTGGTCACCTACGACGACATCCGCACCGCGGCCAACGACGGCTCGCTCGAGGTCACCGTCACCGACGAGAACGTGTACGTGCTCACCGAGGTGTACGACGCCCTCGCCGAGGGGCCGGACGCGATCGACCGCGAACAGCTCGAACTGGCCGTTGAATTGCTCAGGGACATCGGCGATTACAGCGAAGACCCCACAGTGGAGAAGGCGCTGGCCCCCGATCAGCCGCTGGGCCAGATCGTGGAATACGTGCTCAACCCGGAAAAGGCGAAGCGGCCGGAGCCGCCATACGCCAAGGCCGTCGAGCAGTGGGAAGGGTTGGAGGCCTTCATCGAGTCGCGGCTGCGCACCGAATAGGATTACAGCTCAGTTGCTTTCGGGTGGCGCGGCTGGTACAACCCGAGCTCTCCCCCGCCGGGCAACGTGATGCTGGTCAGCAACCCCCAGCCCTCGTCACGCACCGGCGCGCAGCTGACACCGCGGGCGGTGAGCTTCTCGATGGTCGCGGCGACGTCGTCGCACATCAGGTACAGCTCGTGCCGCTCGGCGCCGTCGGCCGGATGGACGGCGACCTCGGCGGGCGGCAGCTTGAAGATCAGCCAGCCGCCACCGGCGTCGACGTTCGGATACTCCAGAACGTCACGGAAGAACGCACGGTCCGCCTCGGCGTCGCGGCTGTACACGATGACATGTGCCCCGGTGATCATGCGGTCACGGTACGCCACGGCCGTCGCGCAGTGTGCGAGTCGCGCGCCGAATAGCGTTATCGCGCACGCTTAACGGGTTGATCGCACGCACATACTGCGAGTAATCGACCCCTCAAGCCGTAACCCCGCCGAGCGCCCGTCCCTAGCCGATCAGGACGGCGAACCGCGGCTTGATGACGTCGTCGATGATCGCCAGCCGCTCGTCGAACGAGATGAACGCCGACTTCATCGCGTTGATGGTGAACCGCTGCAGATCGCTCCAGCCGTAGCCGAACGTCTCGACGAGCCGCCACATCTCCTGGCTCATCGTGGTGTCGCTCATCAACCTGTTGTCGGTGTTGACGGTCACGCGAAACCGCAGCCGCGCCAACAGGTCGAACGGGTGCTCGGCGATGCTGGCCACCGCGCCGGTCTGCACGTTCGACGACGGGCACATCTCGAACGGCACCCTCTTGTCGCGCAGCAGCGCGGCCAGCCTGCCCAGCTTCGGCGTGCCGTCCTCGCCGATCTTGATGTCGTCGACGATCCGCACACCGTGGCCGAGCCGGTCGGCGCCGCAGAACGCGATGGCCTCGTGGATGGACGGCAGGCCGAACGCCTCACCCGCGTGAATCGTGAAGCGGGCATTGTTGTTTCGCATGTACTCGAATGCGTCAAGGTGACGGGACGGCGGATAGCCCGCCTCGGCGCCCGCGATGTCGAAGCCCACCACGCCCTTGTCGCGGAACCGGATCGCCAGCTCGGCGATCTCCAGCGATCGGGCCGCATGCCGCATCGCCGTCACCAGGCAGCGCACCGTGATCGTCTTGCCCTCGGCGGCGACGGCCTTCTCCCCATCGGCGAAGCCCGACAGCACCGCGTCGACCACCGCGTCCAGCGACAGCCCCTTGTCGATGTGAAGTTCGGGGGCGAACCGGATCTCGGCGTAGACGACGTTGTCGGCGGCCAGGTCCTCGACGCACTCGAAGGCCACCCGGTGCAGCGCCTCGGGGGTCTGCATCACCCCGACCGTGTGTGCGAACGGTTCGAGGTAGCGCACCAGCGACCCGCTGTGCGCGGCCCGGCGGAAGAATGTGGCCAACGCGTCGGCGTCGGCGGCGGGCAACTGGTCGTAGCCGGTCTCGTCAGCCAACTCGAGCACGGTCTGCGGGCGCAGGCCACCGTCGAGGTGGTCGTGCAGCAGCGCCTTGGGCGCCTTCCTGATCGAGTCCAGCGTCAGCGAAGTGGTCACGTCACCTCCTCGTCCGTGGCGGTGATGCGGTCGATGATCAGCGGCCGCGGCGGGGGCGGCTCGTCCTGCACGCGCCACGCCCCGTCCAGCTCGACGATCGCGGGCTCGAACCGCTGTGGGGTGTCGGTGTACAGCGTGAACACCGCTTCGCCGGCCGCGACCGGCTCGCCCGGCCTGCGGTGCAGCACCATGCCGGCCCCCGGCTGCACGCGCTCACCGGGGACCGCGCGGCCCGCACCGAGCCGCCAGACCGCCAGTCCCACCGCCATCGCGTCGATATCGCCCATCGTGCCACCGCGGGGCGCGGTGATGGTCTCGGTGTGCGCGCCGACCGGCAACTCCGCGGTGGGATCGCCGCCCTGGGCGGTCACCAGCCGCCGGAAGCAGTCCATCGCCGAGCCGTCGCGCAGCGTGTCCGCCGGGTCGATTCCGTCCAGCCCGGCGGCGTCGAGCATCTCGGCGGCCAGCGCCAGCGTCAGCGCGACCACGTCGTCGGGACCACCTCCGGCCAGCACCTCCAGCGACTCGGCGACCTCGACGGCGTTGCCGACCGCCCGGCCCAGCGGCGTCGCCATGTCGGTGAGCAGCGCCCGGGTCCGCAGGCCCGCCGCCGTGCCCAGGGCCACCATGATGCGGGCCAGCTCGCGCGACTGCGCCTCGGTCTTGAGGAAGGCGCCCGAGCCGACCTTGGTGTCGAGCACCAGCGCGCGGGCGCCCTCGGCGATCTTCTTGCTCATCACCGAACTGGCGATCAGCGGCAGCGACTCGGTGGTCGCGGTGACGTCACGCAGCGCGTAGATCTTTCGGTCCGCGGGTGCCAGCTCACCGGCGGCGAAGATGGCCGCGCCGATATCGCAGAGCTGTTGGCGGATCTGACTTTTCGGCAGTTCGGCGGAGAATCCCGGGATCGACTCCAGTTTGTCCAGTGTGCCGCCGGTGTGCCCGAGCCCGCGGCCTGCCGCCTGCGGGACCGCGCCGCCGCAGGCCATCACGACCGGCACCAGCGGAATGGTGATCTTGTCGCCGACGCCGCCGGTGGAGTGTTTGTCCACCAACGCCAACGGCTTGCCGTCGCGGCGCAGGTCGCTGAAGTCCAGCCGCTCCCCCGAGGCCACCATGGCCGCTGTCCACCGCGCGATCTCGGGTTCGGTCATGCCCCGCAGGAAGATCGCCATCAGCAGCGCGGCCATCTGCTCGTCGGCGACGCGGCCGTGGGTGTAGGCGTCGATCACCCAGTCGATGGCCGCGTCGGACAGGACGCCACCGTCGCGTTTGGTGCGGATGATCGTCGGGGCGTCGAACGCGTCAAATGCGTACGGCGTCACCGCGACTACGTTACCTGCGCTAAGCGGCCGCCCGCCGGTGCGTCAGCGAACTGGGCGCGTCGACACCGGCGCCGTCGTCCACCCCGACCCCGTGGCGCTCCACCAGCTCGCCGCCGAGCCACGCCGCCACCACGGCCACCGCGACCGCGGCGAAGCTGCACACCAGCGCCCACGCGGTGGGATCCCAGCCGTTGGCCGACCGCAGCAGCCAGCTCACGACGAACAGCACCGCGACCACGCCGTTGGCCAGTCCGTGCACCAGCCCGATGCTCTTGGCCCGCGTGCCCGCGGGGATCTTGAACCAGTCGATCCAGCCGAACGGCGCGGCCAGCGCGGCACCGATGATGCCGGCGCCGATCATGTACGCCGCCGCGACCGCGAAACCCGGCCGGTCCGTGGCCAGATACACGATGTCGAACACCACCGCGGTGGCCAGCAGCCCGAGCGGGAACGGAATCAACATCGGGTGAATCGCGTGCCCCAGTACCTTTGCTCGACTCTCCATCGCCGCCTCCTTCGAAAAAAGGGACGGTCCGGGGATTGCCGTACCACGGTGCGGCCAAACGGGTCAGCGGGTCTCCTCTTCGGACGGCCGCTTGGCCCGGTGCAGATCGTCGGGACCGAACGCGTCGGGCAGCAGTTCGGCCAGCGGGCGCGGTCCCAGCGGATGGTCGATGAGCAGTTGCGGTCCCCCGTGCTCGAGCAACACCTGCCGGCAGCGGCCGCACGGCATCAGCACCTCGCCCGCCGCGTCGACGCACGACAACGCGATCAGCCGGCCTCCACCACTGGAGAACATGGCGCAGACCACAGCGCACTCGGCGCAGAGACCTAGACCATATGAGACATTTTCCACATTGCAGCCGGCCACGACGCGGTCGTCATCGAGCAGCCCGGCCGCACCCACAGCGAACCCCGAATAGGGCGCATACGCGTGCTCGGCGACTTCAGATGCCCTGTGCCGCAACATTTTCCAGTCAATGCGGGCGGTCATGGCGCACCCGCTGCCCGGAGCCGGAAAAATCCGGCGCCCATGGGGTCCGGCAACCGAAAAGTGACCAAGGTAACCCTTACTTTTGCCGTTTTGCATGCACCGACGGTTAAACGGTAGTTCGTTTAGCAGTACGACTGGGTTTAGAGTCGCCGCGAGGTTTGGGTGATGCCGCCACGATTGACCAGAGCCGAGAGTCACCGCCCGTTCGGCTGCGGCGCCCAGACCGGCGAACCGAGGGCTTGGGAGGCCATATGAGTGCTCAGCTTTCCGGGGTGTCGCCCGAGACCGCCGACATACCGGCGCCCCGAGCCAAACCCCCGCGCAGGCGCACCCTCTATCGCGGCGATCCGGCCATGTGGTCGTGGGTGCTGCACCGCATCACCGGCGCGACGATCTTCTTCTTCCTGTTCGTCCACGTTCTCGACACCGCGCTGGTGCGGGTCAGCCCACAGGCCTACAACGAGGTCATCGAGACCTACAAGCACCCCATCGTCGGGTTGATGGAGATCGGCCTGGTGGTGGCGGTGCTCTACCACGCGCTCAACGGGATCCGGGTGATCTTGATCGACTTCTGGCAGCACGGCCCGCGCTATCAGCGGCAGATGCTGTGGATCGTCATCGGCATCTTCCTGGCCGTCTTCATTCCCGCGCTGGGCGTGATCGGCCTGCACATGTGGGAGAGGTTCCTGTGAGCGCCCCCTGGACCCCGCATCACCGTGAGGGCCGCATCGCCCCGGTGATGGAGAAGGAGCACGACCGGCCCGCCGGCCTGGACCATCCGCGCGCACCGCGCCGCCCGCGCGGCATCCCGTACTTCGAGAAGTACGCGTGGCTGTTCATGCGGTTCTCCGGTGTGGCGCTGGTGTTCCTGGCGCTCGGGCACCTGTTCGTGATGCTGATCTGGCAGGACGGCGTCTACCGCATCGACTTCAACTACGTCGCCGAACGCTGGGCCTCGCCGTTCTGGCAGATCTGGGACATGGCGCTGCTGTGGCTGGCGATGATCCACGGCGCCAACGGGATGCGCACGATCATCGGCGACTACGCCCGCAAGAACGTCACCAAGTTCTACCTGAACTCGGTGTTGTTGCTGGCCACCGGGTTCACGCTGGTGCTGGGCAGCTACGTACTGGTCACCTTCGACGCGAGCATCTCGTAACGGGAGCGGCTGATGATTTGCGAACATCGCTACGACGTGGTGATCGTCGGCGCCGGCGGGGCGGGCATGCGCGCCGCCGTGGAGGCCGGCCCGCGGGTCCGCACCGCGGTGTTGACCAAGGTGTATCCCACCCGCAGCCACACCGGCGCGGCACAGGGCGGCATGTGCGCGGCGCTGGCCAATGTCGAAGAGGACAACTGGGAGTGGCACACCTTCGACACCGTCAAGGGCGGTGACTACCTCGCCGACCAGGACGCCGTCGAGATCATGTGCCGCGAGGCCATCGACGCGGTGCTGGACCTCGAGAAGATGGGGATGCCGTTCAACCGCACCCCCGAGGGCCGCATCGATCAGCGCCGGTTCGGCGGGCACACTCGCGACCACGGCAAGGCGCCGGTGCGCCGGGCCTGTTACGCCGCCGACCGCACCGGCCACATGATCCTGCAGACGCTGTACCAGAACTGCGTCAAGCACGACGTGGAGTTCTTCAACGAGTTCTACGCGCTCGACATCGCGATCACCGAGACCCAGTCCGGTCCGGTGGCGACCGGTGTGATCGCCTACGAACTGGCCACCGGCGACATCCACGTCTTCCACGCCAAGGCGATCGTGTTCGCCACCGGCGGGTCGGGCCGGATGTACAAGACCACCTCCAATGCGCACACCCTGACCGGCGACGGATTGGGCATCGTGTTCCGCAAGGGACTTCCGCTGGAGGACATGGAATTCCACCAGTTCCACCCGACAGGTTTGGCTGGGCTCGGAATTCTCATCTCCGAGGCGGTGCGCGGCGAGGGCGGCCGACTGCTCAACGCCGAGGGCGAGCGGTTCATGGAGCGTTACGCACCGACGATCGTCGACCTGGCGCCGCGCGACATCGTCGCCCGCTCGATGGTGCTCGAGGTGCTCGAGGGCCGCGGCGCCGGGCCGAACAAGGACTACGTCTACATCGACGTACGCCACCTGGGCGAGGACGTGCTCGAGGCCAAGCTGCCCGACATCACCGAGTTCGCCCGCACCTACCTCGGCGTCGACCCGGTCAAGGAACTGGTGCCGGTGTACCCGACCTGTCACTACCTGATGGGCGGCATCCCGACCAACGTGCACGGACAGGTGTTGCGGGACAACACGACTCCGCTGCCCGGCCTGTACGCCGCCGGCGAGTGCGCGTGCGTGTCGGTGCACGGCGCCAACCGGTTGGGTACCAACTCGCTGCTGGACATCAACGTGTTCGGCCGCCGCGCGGGCATCGCCGCGGCCAACTACGCGCTGGGCCACGACCACGTCGACCTGCCGCCCGACCCCGCCGGGATGGTGGTCGACTGGGTCCGCGACATCCTCTCCGAGCACGGCAACGAGCGCGTCGCGGACATCCGCAGCGCGTTGCAGCAGTCGATGGACAACAACGCCGCGGTGTTCCGCACCGAGGAAACGCTCAAGCAGGCGCTGTCCGACATTCACGCACTCAAAGAGCGCTACAAGCGAATCACGGTGCACGACAAGGGCAAACGCTATAACAGCGACCTGCTCGAAGCGATCGAGCTGGGCTTTCTGCTCGAGCTCGCCGAGGTGACCGTGGTCGGCGCGCTGAACCGCAAGGAGTCCCGCGGCGGACACGCTCGCGAGGACTACCCGAACCGCGACGACACCAACTACATGCGCCACACCATGGCCTACAAGCAGGGCACCGACCTGCTCTCCGATATCCGGCTGGATTTCAAGCCGGTGGTGCAGACCCGCTACGAGCCGATGGAGCGGAAGTACTGAGATGACGATCTCGCCAGAGGTGCAGACCAAGGATCCCGAGCTGCCGCCGGTGCCCGAGGGCGCGGTGATCGTGACGCTCAAGATCGCCCGGTACAACCCCGAGAATCCGGACCAGTACGCCGATACCGGCGGCTGGCAGAGCTTCCGGGTGCCGTGCCTGCCCACCGACCGGCTGCTCAACCTGCTGCACTACGCGAAGTGGTATCTGGACGGCACGCTGACGTTCCGCCGGTCGTGTGCGCACGGTGTGTGCGGTTCGGACGCGATGCGCATCAACGGCGTCAACCGGCTGGCGTGCAAGGTGCTGATGCGCGACCTGCTGCCCAAGAAGCCGGGCAAGGAGCTGACCATCACGATCGAACCGATCCGCGGCCTACCGGTCGAGAAGGATCTGGTCGTCAACATGGAGCCGTTCTTCGACGCCTACCGCGCGATCAAGCCGTACCTGATCACCAGCGGCAATCCCCCGACACGCGAACGTATTCAGAGCCAGACCGACCGGGCCCGCTACGACGACACCACCAAGTGCATCCTGTGCGCGTGCTGCACCACCAGCTGCCCGATCTACTGGAACGAGGGCAGCTACTTCGGCCCGGCCGCGATCGTCAACGCGCACCGGTTCATCTTCGACAGCCGCGACGAGGCCGCCGCCGAACGGCTGGACATCCTCAACGAGGTCGACGGCGTGTGGCGGTGCCGCACGACGTTCAACTGCACCGAGTCGTGCCCGCGCGGCATCCAGGTCACCCAGGCGATCCAGGAGGTCAAGCGGGCGCTGATGTTCGCCCGCTAGCGGGTCGGGTCGGCGACCACCTCGAGCCAGATCGAGCTCGGGTACTGGCCCTCGCGGCCCTCGGGCGCCAGCCCGCGCTCCAGCGGCACCGGGTCGGTGTAGGTCGGGATGATCTCCTGAACCTGCTTGACCGCGCGGTCGTGCAGCAGCGCCATCGCCGCGCGGATCTCGAACCGCGGATTGTCGGCCAGGTAGGCCGCCAGCAGCACGGTCTCGTTCCAGAAGAACAGATCCTTGGTGAGCAGGCTGGGTGAGAAGTCGTACGGCAGCGTGATGTCGTGGAAGTGCACCAGCACGCCCTTGGGCAGCCGCGGCAGCACCTCGAGGATCATGTGGTTGACGTCGCTGCCCGCCGACACCGTGTGGGTGGAGTCGATGAACAGCACATCACCGGGTTGCAGGTCGGCCAGCTCGGCGGGATCGACGGCCTGCACCGGCTCGTGGCGCAGGGTGATCTTGTGCTCACCGGCCAGCCGCGTCAGGAACTCGGTGGGATACGGGTCGACCGCGGTGATGTCGATCGAGTGTCCGGCGTCGCCGGCGGCCTTGAGCGCCACCCACGTCGACGCGCCGGCCCCGACCTGGATCATCCGCTTGGGCGCCAGCGAGTGCACCACGCAGTACAGCAGGTCGGACTCGACCGGGCCGTAGCCCAGCGCGCCGTTGGCCTTGGCGGCCTCCTGCTGCAGATTCAGCGACGGCAGGGTGGCGGCGACGTCGGCCGGGCACACCTTGCGCAGCCAGCTGAGCTGCTGCTGGACGTCCGTGCCGGCGATGCCGACCAGGGAATACGGCCGCTGCCAGCTGCGGTCGCTCTTCAGCGCGCGGATGTCGGGAATCTGGCTGTAGAAGTGCCGCGGCAGCACGTCGACGCCGACCCGCTGGCCCGCCTCGAAAACGGTGCGCAGCCGCGCCTTGCCCCATTCCTTAACCCGCCGTACCCGGGTACTTTCGCCCACGTTGCGCGAGTATGCCAGACCGGCTCCCCGCGCGACGCACACGCGCTGTGGTCCAGATCGCAGCCGGCGCGCACCGTCGCGGTGTCACGTTCGGCCCGGCTGTCTCGTCTAACGGGTATGACACAGAAAACGCGAATCGCACCGGTTACCCCGAAGCAAGCCAACCTGTTGACCCGGCTGTTGTACCGGATCGCCAAGCGCCGGTTCGGCGAGGTGCCCGAGCCGTTCACCGTCGCCGCGCATCATCCGCGGCTGCTGGTGGCCAACGCCGTGCACGAGACGCTGCTGGAGTCCGGTTCGAAGAAACTGCCCAAGAACGTCCGCGAACTGGCGGTGTTCTGGACGGCCCGCACCATCGGCTGCTCGTGGTGCGTGGACTTCGGCTCGATGCTGCAGCGCCTAGACGGCCTCGACGTCGACCGGCTCAAGGAGATCGACAACTACGCCACCTCGCCGCATTACACCGACGACGAGCGCGCGGCGATCGCCTACGCCGACGCGATGACCACCGACCCGCACGGCGTCACCGACGAACAGATCGAGGATCTGCGGCGACGGTTCGGCGACGCCGGCGTGATCGAGTTGACCTATCAGATCGGCGTGGAGAACATGCGCGCCCGGATGTACTCGGCGCTGGGCATCACCGAGCAGGGCTTCAACTCCGGCGACGCCTGCCGGGTGCCGTGGGCTACCGAGGATCCCGCCGCAGCGGCGAACCGGTGAACTTGTCGGGATTGGCGATATCCCATATGGCGCAGACCTTTCCGTCACGCACGGTCAGCGCCGTCACCCGCGGCATCATCTCCGCGTAACCGTCGGCGGCCGGTGCGCCCGGCGTGTACGTGCCGAACTGGCCGTTGACCAGCGCGGGCACACCGGTCGCCAGGAAGTTCGGGCCGTACCGGCGGGCCAGACCGAACAGGAACCGCGCCACCTTCTCCGGACCATGGATGACGCGCGGTGCCGTCGGGGCCCGCCGGTTCGAGTCTCCGGTGAACGTGACATCCGGATGTAGAAGTCGCACAACGGCATCCATGTCACCGGCGGCGAGCGCTGCCATCAGCTCACCGGCGACCTGGTTGTGCGTCTCATCGGGAACGGGCTCGGGCGCCGACGCCACCGCGCGGCGGGCGCGCGACGCTAGTTGACGTGCGGTCGCCTCGCTGACATTGAGAATCGAGGCGATCTCGCTGAACGGCACCGCGAACCCGTCGTGCAGCACGAAGGCCACGCGCTGGTCCGGGGTGAGCCGTTCGAGCACCACCATCGCCGCGAACCGGGCGTCCTCACCGGCCACCACCGCGGCCAGCGGGTCGTCGCCGTCGATCGGCGTCACCACGGGCTCGGGCAGCCATTCGCCGTAATAGGTCTCCCGTCGGCGCGCGGCCGAGCGCAACCGGTCCAGCGCCAACCGGCTCACCGTGGTGGTGAGCCAGGCGCGCAGATCCGCGACATCGCTGTGCTCATTGCGCTGCCACCGCAGCCACGCGTCCTGCACCACGTCCTCGGCGTCGGCGACGGTGCCGGTGAGCCGGTACGCCACCGCCATCAGGTGCGGCCGCAACTGCTCGAACTCATCCACCCGCGTGCTCGCGGTCATGGCACCGAGTGTAGGGACGAAAAGATTTTCTCCCAACGCGTTTCGGGCTGTGATTCCCGCAATTGAAACCCCGGGCAAACACCTGAACCGTATATTCCGGTCATGGCCATCAAGGAACCCGACGCCCCGCTGGTCGGCGAGAAAGGCCTGCAGGCGGGCGCCCTGGGCCTGGTCGGCAACATCGTCATCGGCCTCGCCGCCGTCGCCCCGGCCTACAGCCTGGCGGCAACGCTGGGTTACGTCGTGCTGGCGGTCGGCGAGAAGGCGCCGTCGATGTTCGTGCTGGCGTTTCTGCCGATGCTGCTGGTGGCGTTCGCCTACAAGGAGTTATCGCAGGACACCCCCGACTGCGGCACCACGTTCACGTGGGGCACCAAGACGTTCGGCCCGTGGATCGGATGGATCGGCGGGTGGGGTCTGGCGGTATCGGCGATCATCGTGCTGGCCAACGTCGCCGAGATCGCGGCGATCTATCTGTTCCGGTTCCTCAACCTCGACGCCCTGGCCGACAACCTGTTGGCCAAGGTGCTGCTCGGCTCGTTCTTCATCATTGCCATGACGCTGATCTCGGCACGCGGCATCGTCGTCTCCGAACGGGTGCAGAACGTGCTGATCGCCATCCAGTTCGGCGTGCTGATCGTGGTCAGCGTGATCGCGCTGGTGCGGGTGTTCGCCGGCACCGCGGGCGCGCAGTCGATCACCCCGCAGTTGTCGTGGCTGTGGCCCAGCGGGCTGGACTCCTCGTCGATCGCGGCCGCGGTGATCCTGTGCATCTTCATCTACTGGGGCTGGGACGCGTGCCTGGCCGTCGGCGAGGAAACCAAGAATCCCGACCGCACACCGGGCATCGCGGCGGTGGTCACCACGCTCATCCTGGTGTGCACCTACGTGCTGGTCGCGTACGCGGTGCAGTCGTTCGCCGGGTTCGGCGACGTGGGTATCGGGTTGAACAACGCGATGATCACCGACGACGTGCTGACCGTGCTGGGCAAGCCGGTCGCCGGACCGCTCGTCGCGTCGCTGCTGGTGCTCACGGTGTCGGTGAGCGCGCTGTCGTCGACGCAGACCACGATCCTGCCCACTGCGCGCGGCACGCTGTCGATGGCGGTGTACGAGGCGATCCCTAAGCGGTTCGCCAGCGTGCACCCGCGATTCCTGACGCCGGCGTTCGGCACCATCGTGATGGGCTGCTCGGCGCTGTTCTTCTACCTGCTGCTGAGTCTGCTGTCGGAGAACGCGCTCGCCGACTCGGTGGCCTCGCTGGGGTTGGCGGTGGCCTTCTACTACGGCATCACCGCGTTCGCCTGCGTGTGGTACTTCCGGCGCACGATGTTCGCCTCGGCGCGAAACCTGTTCTTCCGCGGCATTTTTCCGCTACTCGGCGGGATCGCCATGACGTGGGCTTTCTTCCAGAGCGCCTACGACATGATCCAGCCCGACTACGGGTACACCGCGTTCGGCCCGGTCGGCGGCGTGTTCGTGCTCGGCGTCGGCATGCTGGTGCTGGGCATCCCGCTGATGCTGGCCTGCTTCGCGTTCGGCACCCGCCGCTTCTTCCGCGGCGAGACGCTGAACGCCGACACCGCGGTGAAGGTCCCCGACGTCTACTGACGCTTGGCGAAGATCGTGCGGTGCCACTCCTTCTCGGCCACCCCGGTGATATCGCTCATCACGTGCTTGATGGTCAGGTACTCCTCGAGCGAGTAGTCGCTCATGTCCTTGCCGAACCCGGACGCGCCGACCCCGCCGTGCGGCATCTCGCTGATGATCGGGATGTGGTCGTTGATCCACACGCAGCCGGCGTTGATCTCCCGCGACGCCCGCTGCGCGCGGTACACGTCGCGGGTCCACGCCGAGGCGGCCAACCCGTACTCGGTGTCGTTGGCCTGCCGTAGCGCGTCGTCGTCGTCGGTGCACGACCGCACCGTCAGCACCGGACCGAAGATCTCGTCGCGGTACACCTCGGAGTCCTCCGCGACGTCGGCGATCACCGTCGGCAGGTAGAACGAGCCGGGCCGCTCGGGCGCCGCACCCCCGGTGACGATGCGCCCGCCCTGGCCGGGCGCGCGCTCGACCATGCCGGCCACCTTCGCCCGGTGCGCCATCGAGATCAGCGGGCCGATGTCGGTGTCGGGGTCGTGCGGATCGCCGGCCACGATCTTGCCGAACAGTTCGGCCACCCCGGCCACGAAATCGTCGTACAGCGGCTGTGCCACGATCGCCCGTGTCGCGGCGGTGCAGTCCTGACCGGTGTTGATCAGCGCCGCGGCGGCCGCGCCCTGGATCGCCGCGTCCAGGTCAGCGTCGTCGAAAACCACGAACGGCGCCTTGCCGCCGAGTTCGAGCTGGGTGCGGTGGCCGTGCACCGCGGCGGCGGCCATCACCTTTCGGCCCACCGCCGTCGACCCGGTGAACGTGACCACGTCGACGTCGCGGTGGCCGGCCAGCGCCGTGCCGACGTCCGCGCCGGTCCCGGTGACGACGTTGAACACCCCGTCGGGCAGCCCCGCCTCGGTGGCCAGCCGCGCCAGGGTCAGCGTGGTCAGCGGCGTCAGCTCGCACGGCTTGATCACCACCGAACAGCCGGCGGCCAACGCGGGCAACACCTTCCACACCGCCATCTGCAGCGGATAGTTCCATGGCGTGATGGTGCCGACGACGCCGACGGCCTCGCGCCGGATGCTCGACGTGTGGTCCGCGGAGTACTCCGCGGTGGCCTTGCCCTCCAGATGGCGGGCCGCGCCTGCGAAGAAGTCGATGTTGTCGATGCTGCCCGGGACGTCGAACTCGGTGGCCAGCCGCACCGGTTTACCGGTCTGGCTGACCTCCTCGGCGATCAGTTCGTCGGCGTGCTCCTCGGCCAACCGGGCGAGCTTGAACAGCACCGCCGCCCGGTCGGCCGGGGTGGCGGTCGCCCACCCGCGCAGCGCGGCGCGGGCCGCGGCGACCGCGGTGTCGACGTCGGCCGGGGTGGCCAGGGCATACTCGGCGACGGTCTCGTTGGTCGCCGGATTGATGACGCGGTGCACCTCGCCGCCGGTGACGACAGGGGCGCCGTTGATCCAGCTGGATGCCACTTTCACGGATACTGTCGCGGTCATGGGCCAACGCTAACCCACCTCGGCGCGCCGAGCTACGCATTCCTGTGGCCCCACCGGGTCCAAACGCGTGATTTCATGGCTGTGGTTGCTTGCCGCGACGGATTCCGTGCACAATCTCTGTCATGGCCACTCCGGGTCCCCAGCCGTCGATGGGCCCCGTGTCGTTCCGCGTCAACCAGTCCCGACCCGGCGCGGCGTTCCAGCTTGACGAGCTGTCCAAGCAGATCATCGAGAAGCTGCAGCAGGACGGCAGGCGGTCCTACGCCGGCATCGGCAAGGCGGTCGGGCTGTCGGAGGCCGCCGTCCGCCAGCGCGTGCAGCGCATGGTCGACGCCGGGGTGATGCAGATCGTCGCGGTCACCGATCCGATGCAGCTGGGCTTCGCCCGGCAGGCGATGATCGGGATCCGCTGCACCGGGGACACCACGAAGGTGGCCGAGAAGCTGGCCGAGATCGAGTCGGTCGACTACGTGGTGCTGACCGCCGGGTCGTTCGACGCCATCGTCGAAGTCGTCTGCGCGGATGACGACGAACTTCTCGACCTTCTCAACACGAAGATTCGCGCACTACCGGGAGTGATATCAACCGAGACCCTCGTTTACCTGAAACTTGTTAAACAGCAATATAATTGGGGTACTAGATGACTACTATCGATATCGCTCCCGAGGTCTCGAGCGACCTGGGAGCGAAGGCGAACCGGCACCTGTGGGGCCACTTCGCCCGCCACGGCGCGGGCATCACGCCGCCGATCATCACCCGCGGCGAGGGCGTGACGATCTGGGATGACAAGGGCAAGAGCTACATTGACGGCCTGTCCGGGCTGTTCGTGGTCCAGGTCGGCCACGGCCGCAAGGAACTGGCCGAGGCGGCGGCCAAGCAGGCCGAGAAGCTGTCGTTCTTCCCGCTGTGGTCGTACGCCACGCCCACCGCGATCGAACTGGCCGAGCGGATCGCCGGCTATGCGCCCGGCGATCTGAACCGGGTCTTCTACACCACCGGCGGCGGCGAGGCCGTCGAATCGGCCTGGAAGCTGGCCAAGAACTACTTCAAGCTCACCGGCAAACCCGGTAAGCACAAGGTGATTTCGCGGTCGATCGCCTACCACGGCACTCCGCAGGGCGCGCTGGCGATCACCGGCCTGCCCGCGTTCAAGGCCCAGTTCGAGCCGCTAACCCCGGGTGGCTTCCGCGTCCCGAACACCAACTTCTACCGCGCGCCGGAGGAGTACTCGCACGACATCAAGGCGTTCGGCCGCTACTGCGCCGACCGCATCGCCGAGGCCATCGAGTTCGAGGGCCCCGACACCGTCGCCGCCGTGTTCCTCGAGCCGGTGCAGAACGCCGGTGGCTGCTTCCCGCCTCCCCCAGGCTATTTCGAGCGGGTCCGGGAGATCTGCGACGAGTACGACGTGCTGCTGGTCTCCGACGAGGTGATCTGCGCGTACGGCCGCATCGGCTCGATGTTCGCCTGCGACGACTTCGGCTACGTGCCCGACATCATCACCTGCGCAAAGGGTTTGACGTCGGGCTACTCGCCGATCGGCGCGATGATCGCCAGCGACCGGTTGTTCGAGCCGTTCAACGACGGCAAGACGACGTTCGCGCACGGCTACACCTTCGGCGGCCATCCGGTGTCGGCGGCGGTGGCGCTGGCCAATCTCGACATCTTCGAGCGCGAGGGTCTCAACGCCCGAGTCAAGGAGAACGCGCCGAAGTTCCGCGCCATCCTCGAGCAGCTCTACGACCTGCCGATCGTCGGTGACATCCGCGGCGAGGGCTACTTCTACGGCATCGAGCTGGTCAAAGATAAGGCGAGCAAGGCCACATTTTCCGACGAGGAGTGCGAACGGCTGCTGCGCGGCTTCCTCACCCCGGCGCTGTTCGAGGCCGGGTTGTACTGCCGCGCCGACGACCGCGGCGACCCGGTCGTGCAGCTGGCGCCGCCGCTGATCAGCGGTGAGCAGGAGTTCAACGCGATCTACGAGATCCTGCGCGGCGTGCTCGCCGAAGCGAGCCGACGGCTCTAGCCGACGCGCTAACGTCGGCGGCGTGCCCCGCAAGCCGCCGATCGATCCCGTTCGTTGGACGCCGCCGCCGATAGCGCCGTTACCCGAGTTACCGGCGGCGGCTGTCACGCTCGTCGACCTGCCCGGCAACGGGCCCGAGGGGGTGGTCGCCGACGCCGACGGCGCGGTGTGGACCGGCCTGGAGGACGGCCGCATAGTGTGCATCCCGCCCGACGGTGCCCCCACGGTGGTGGCCGACACCGGCGGGCGTCCGCTGGGTCTGCACGTCGCACGCGACGGCCGGCTGCTGATCTGCGACAGCCACCGCGGGCTGCTGGCACTGGACCCGGCGACCGCGACGCTCGACGTGCTGGTCGAATCCGTTGCCGGGCGCAAGCTGAAGTTCTGCTCGAACGTAACCGAAACCTCGGACGGCACAATCTATTTCACCGAGTCGACGAGTCACTTCCACTTCGAGCACAACATCGGCGCGCTGCTGGAGGCCCGCGGCCGGGGCGGCTTGTTCCGCCTCGACCGCGACGGCTCCGTCACCACCCTGCTCGACGGGTTGTACTTCGCCAACGGCGTGACGCCCACCAAGGACGAGTCGGCGCTGGTGTTCGCCGAGACCCTGGCCCGGCGGGTGTCGAAGTATCAGCTGACCGGACCCGACGCCGGCAGGGTGACCCCGCTGGCGCAGCACCTGCCCGCGATGCCCGACAACATGTCCACCGGCGCCGACGGCCGCATCTGGTGCGCGCTGGTCCCCCCGGTGGTGCCGATCGCCGACCGGCTGGCCCAGGGCCCGCCGCTGCTGCGCAAGCTGGTGTGGCGGTTGCCCGCGGCGCTGCAGCCCAAGCCGGAGCCGGTGGTCTGGTGTGTGGCCTTCGACCCGGACACCGGCAACGTGGTGGCCGGCGTGCGGACCACCGACCCGAACTTCGGCATCGTCACCGACGCGTTCGAGGCGGGTGGCCGGCTGTGGCTGGGGACGATCGCCTACCCGGCGGTGGCGTGGGTCGACCTGGCCGCCACCGCACTGCGCTGAGCTACCCACTCAGGTCACATTTGAAACACCAACCTCAACAGTCACAGCGCGCCTCCCGGGATTCCGGGCCGTCGCGCCCTACTCTGCGGGCACGATGGCTACCTTTCGCACCGGGCTCTCGCGGGCCGTCGCGCTGACGGCCGCACTGCTGCTCATCACCGGACCGGCGGTGGCGGGCGCCCAGCCTGATGGGGTGCCCGACGCCAACACCTGCCCGTATCGCGAGTCCACCCCGCCCGCGGTCGACGCGTCGGAGGTGCCCGAGCCGGGCCAGGATCCGCCCGCGCCGGTCCCGGTGCCCGCCAAACCGCTGGGCGGCGACGCGCTGGCCGGCTGCGGCATCATCACCGCCCCCGGCACGCCGCCGGTGCCGACCGACGTGTCGGCCGAGGCCTGGGTGCTCGCCGACCTGGACACCGGTGACGTCATCGCGGCCCGCGACCCGCACGGGCGGCACCGGCCGGCCAGCGTCATCAAGGTGCTGACCGCGATGCAGGCCATCCAGGAACTGCCCATCCACAAGGTGGTCGCGGGCACCGCCGAGGACGCCGCGCAGGAGGGCACCAAGGTCGGTGTCGGCGAGAACGGCTGGTACTCGATCAACGACCTGCTGCACGGGCTGCTGATGTACTCCGGCAACGACGCCGCGCACGCGCTGGCCCGGCAGATGGGCGGGATGGACGCCACCCTGAACAAGCTCAACGACCTGGCGCGCAAGCTCGGCGGCCTCGACACCCGGGTGGCCACCCCGTCGGGTCTGGACGGCCCGGGGATGAGCACGTCGGCCTACGACATCGCGCTGTTCTACCGCTACGCCTGGCAGAACCCGGTGTTCGCGGAGATCGTCAGGACCCGCACGTTCGACTTCCCCGGCCGCGGCGACGTCGGCTACCCGATCGAGAACGACAACAAGCTGCTGGCCAACTATCCCGGCGCGCTGGGCGGCAAGACCGGCTACACCGACGACGCCGGCCAGACGTTCGTCGGCGCCGCCGAGCGCGACGGCCGCCGCCTGGTCGCGGTGCTGCTGCGCGGCACCCGCCAACCGATCGCGCCGTGGGAGCAGGCCGCCCGCCTGCTCGACTACGGGTTCGCCACCCCGCCGGGCACCCGGGTCGGCAAGCTGGTCGACCCCGATCCGTCACTGACCGGCGCCAAACCCAACGTCGCCGACACGATGGCGGCGGTCAACGGGGCACCGGCGCTGCCGTCGGTCGACGCGGTGCCGGTGCGCGTCGGGGTCGCGATCGTGGGCTCGCTGATCGTGTTCTCGCTCATCATGGGCGCCCGGTCGCTGAACCGCCGCCCGCAGCACTAGCGCCGCGTCAACCGCGAAATCCCCAGCATGCCAACGGCTCCCGCGGCGAAGGCGGCAACCGCCGCGCCCACCCCCCAGCCCTCGCGGACCTGCACCCGGGGCGCGATGTGCGCGGGCGGCGGCGGATCGACCACCGCATCCTTGAGGTTCTCGGTCGCCGTCGCCGCCCATGCGGTGGCGAACAGGATCAGTCGCGCGGTGATGTAGGCGAACACCATCAGCCCGAGCACCGGTCCGAACGTCGCCCCGGCCGGGCCCGTCACCACCGAGCGCAGATAGATCGACGCCACCTGCTTGAATACCTCGAACGCCACCGCGGCCAGCAGACCGGCGCGCAACGCGCTGCGCAGACTCACCGACTCGCGCGGCAACCGGGCGATGATCCAGGTGAACAGCAGCCAGGTGATCAGCACCGAGACCACCAGCGACAACACCCGCAGACCCAGTCCGACACCCGGAACATCCTGCAGACCAAGCCATTCGAGCACCGTCCGCATCGGCCCCTTGTTGCTCAACGCGGTCAGCGCCACGGTGAGCGCCAGCGCGGTGAACAGGCCGACGATCGCGGTCAGATCTGACAGCTTGGTGCGCAGAAAGCCCTTGGACTCGCTGCGCATCAGCCCCCACATCTGGCTGAGCGCCTCGCGCAGGTTGGCCATCCAGCCCAGCCCCGCCCACGCGGCGGTGGCCAGCCCGATGATGCCGACCGAGGTGCGCGACGCGATCGCCGACTCCATCAGCTCGACCAGCTGGGTGCCGGCGTCACCGGACACCGTCGACTTGATCCGGTCCTGGACGTCGGCGAGCAGCTCGGGGTGGCTGGCGAGGATGAAGCCGCCGACGGCGAACCCGACCATCAGCAGCGGGAACAGCGCGAAGATCGTGAAGTACGTGATGCCCGCGGCGTAGAAGTCGCCCTTGCTGTCCTGGTAGCGCCGCTGGGCGCGCATGACGTGGTCGAACCAGCCGTAGCGCGCCCGCAGCCGGTCCAGCACGCCCGGCCGGTCCGCTGCGGTCATCGTCGTCTCCCGACGTAGTCAGTGCCGGGGTGGCAGAAACCCCACCCGGTCATATACCCGCTGCAACGTCTTGGCCGACACGTCTTTGGCGCGTTCGGCGCCGGCGGCCAGCACGCCCTCGAGTTCGGCCGGATCAGCGAGCAGTTCGGCGACCCGGGCCTGCAGCGGGGTGACGAAATCGACAACGGCGTCGGCGGTGTCGGCCTTGAGGTCGCCGTAGCCGCGGCCCTGGTAGCCGGCGACGAGCTCGTCGATGTCGGTGCCGGTGATCGCGGACTGGATGGTCAGCAGGTTGGACACCCCCGGCTTGGCCTCGGGGTCGTAGCGGATCTCGCGTTCGCTGTCGGTCACCGCCGAGCGGATCTTCTTGGCCGTCACCTTCGGATCGTCGAGCAGGCTGATCAGCCCCGCCTCGGTGGACGCGGACTTGCTCATCTTCGACGTCGGGTCCTGCAGGTCGTAGATCTTGGCGGTGATCTTCTGGATCATCACGTCGGGCACCACGAACGTGTCGGGGAACCGCGAGTTGATCCGCTCGGCCAGATCGCGGGTCAACTCCAGGTGCTGGCGCTGATCCTCGCCGACCGGCACCAGGTTGGTGTCGTAGAGCAGGACGTCGGCGGCCATCAGCACCGGATAGGTGAACAGCCCGACGGTGGTGCTGTCGGCCCCCTGCTTCTGCGCCTTGTCCTTGAACTGCGTCATCCGCGACGCCTGCCCGAAGCCGGTGAAACAGCCCAGTACCCAAGCGAGTTCGGCGTGCGCGGGCACGTGGCTCTGCACGAAGATGGTGCACCGCGACGGGTCGATGCCCAGCGCCAGGTACTGCGCGGCGGTGACCAGGGTGCGGTGCCGGAGCGCCTCCGGGTCCTGCGGGATCGTGATGGCGTGCAGGTCGACCACGCAGAAGAACGCGTCGTAGGCGTCCTGCAGGCCCACCCACTGCTTGATCGCCCCCAGCGCGTTGCCCAGGTGCAGCGAGTCAGAGGTGGGTTGGACGCCGGAGAAGACGACGGGACGAGATGCGCTCATGATGGCTCAATCTTGTCACGCGTCATCCAATGGATTTCGGGCCGTTCTGCTCCTGCGCCTGTTCCAACGCGCGGCGGGCGAACACCCAGCGTTCGGTGATCGCCATCTGGCCGCGGCCGCGGCCCAGGAAGGTGATGAACCAGGAGATCACCGCGATCAGCCGGTTGCGGCTGCCGACGAGGTAGTACAGGTGCAGGCCCAGCCAGGCCAGCCAGGCGATGAAGCCGCCGAACTCGATCGGGCCGATCTGGCAGACCGCGCTGAACCGCGAGATCGTCGCCATGCTGCCCTTGTCGCGGTATTTGAACGGTTTGCGCTCGGTGGGATCGCGGCCCTTCAGCCCGGCCTTGATCTGTCTGGTGGCGTACACCGCGCCCTGGATGGCGCCCTGGGCCATGCCGGGCACCCCGGGCACGCTCATCATGTCGCCGATCACGAAGACGTTCGGGTGGCCCTTGACGGTGAGGTCGGGTTCGACGACGACCCGCCCGGCGCGGTCCACCTCGGTGCCGTCGGACTGTTCGGCGAGCTGGCGGCCCAGCGGGCTGGCCTGCACGCCCGCCGACCACACCTTGCAGGCGCATTCGATGCGGTGCTGCGCACCGTCCTTGTCCTTGACGGTCAGGCCCATGTAGTCGACGTCGGTGACCATGGTGTTCAGCCACACCTCGACGCCCATCTTCTCCAGCCGTCGCTGTGCCTTGGCGCCGAGCTTGGGGCCCATCGGCGGCAGCACCGCGGGGGCCGCCTCGATCAGGATGATCCGCGCGTCGCCGGGTTCGATGTTGCGGAACGCGCCGGCCAGGGTGCGCTGGGCAAGCTCGGCGATCTGCCCGACCACCTCGACGCCGGTCGGGCCCGCGCCGACGACGGCGAACGTCAGCCGGCGCCGGCGCTCCTCCTCGGAGGTCGTCACCTCGGCCGCCTCGAACGCCCCGAGGATGCGTCCGCGCAGTTCCAGCGCGTCGTCGACGGTCTTCATGCCGGGCGCGAACGCCTCGAAGGCGTCGTTGCCGAAATAGGACTGCTGAGCACCGGCCGCGACGATCAGGCTGTCGAACGGCGTGACCCGTTCCCAGTCGAGCAGCTTGGACGTGACGGTGTTGTTGGTCAGGTCGATGCGCACCACCTCGCCCAGCAGCACCTTGGTGTTCTGCTGTCTGCGCAAGATGATTCGCGTCGCGGGGGCGATCTCGCCGACCGACAGGATGCCGGTGGCCACCTGGTAGAGCAGCGGCTGGAACAGATGGTGCGTCGTCTTGGCGATCAGGGTGACGTCGACGTCGGCGCGGCGGAGATGTTTGGCGGCGAACAGCCCGCCGAAGCCGGAGCCGATGATGACGACACGATGCATGTCCGCGCTCCTCCCGACGCAGACGACCCTAACCGTATTCGACCGTCACCGGAGCGTGGTCGGACCAGCGCAGTGCGTATTCCGCGGCGCGCTCCACCCGCGCCGAGACGGCGCGCGCCGCCAGCGGCGCTGTGGCCAGGTGGTAGTCGATGCGCCAGCCGGCGTCGTTGTCGAACGCGCGGCCGCGCCACGACCACCAGGAGTACGGCCCGGCCACCCCCGGGTGCAGTTCGCGGACCACGTCCACCCAGCCCGAGGCCAGCAGGTCAGACACCCACTGCCGCTCCTCGGGCAGAAACCCCGATTTTTTCAGGTTGCCCTTCCAGTTCTTGATGTCGGCCTCGGTGTGGGCGATGTTCCAGTCCCCGCAGACGACGGCGTCGCGGCCATCGGCCCGCAGCTCGGCCATCCGGTGCGCCAGCGTGGCCAGGAACCGTTCCTTCTCCCGCTGCCACGGGGTGCCGGCCTCGCCGGTCTGGACGTAGACGCTGGCCACCGTGACGCCCGCGATGTCGGCCTCCAGATAGCGGCCGTGCGTACCGAACTCGTCGGAGTCGAGCAGCCGGACCGCGTCGATCGGGCGTCGCGACATGATGGCAACTCCGCTGCGGCCCTTGATATGTGGTTCGGCCGAGACCACCTGCCAACCGTCGGCCACCGCGGGCGCGAGCGCCTTGGCCAACTGTTCGTCGTCGGCGCGGGTCTCCTGCAGGCACACCACGTCGGCGGCGGTGTCCGCGAGCCACGCGAGCAGGCCGAGGTTGCGCGCCGAGCGCTGCCGCACCGCCGCGCGCACCCCGTTGACGTTGACGGTGGAGACGACCAGCGCTGTCACAGCGGCAGACCCTACCGACGCCCTTGCGGTACCGGCGGTATCACCTTAGGGTCGGGCAGATGACCGAGCGCGCGCCCATTCATCTGGGCTCCGGTGAGCCGATCCTGTTGCTGCATCCGTTCATGATGTCGCAGAACGTGTGGAAAGGTGTCGCCCCGGCGATTGCCGACACCGGCCGTTACGAGGTCTACGCACCCACCATGCCGGGCCACAACGGCGGCGTGAAGGGGCGGTTGTTCCTGGACACCGCCGAGCTGGCCGACGACATGGAACGCCGGATGGACGCGCTGGGCTGGCGCACCGCGCACATCGTCGGTAACTCGCTGGGCGGCTGGGTGGCGTTCGAACTCGAACGCCGCGGCCGGGCCCGCACGCTCACCGCGATCGCGCCCGCCGGCGGCTGGCGCCGCTACAGCCCGGTGAAGTTCGAGATCGTGTTCAAGTTCGTCGCCGGCCTGCCGATCTGGCTGGTGGCCCGGCTGCTCGGCCAGCGCGCGCTGCGGCTGCCATACGTGCGCCAACTCGGCTACGTGCCGATCAGCGCCAGCCCGGACCGGCTGGACGACGACGACTGGCACGACATCATCGACGACGTCACGCACTGCCCGGCGTACTACCAGCTGCTGCTGAAAGCGCTGCTGCTGCCCGGCCTGGTGGAGCTCGCCGACGCGAAAACGCCTACGCACCTGGTGATCTGCGAGAAGGACCGGGTGCTGCCGCATCCGCGGTTCACCCGGCACTTCACCGAACACCTGCCCGGCACCACCAAGATCACCCACCTCGACGGCGTCGGACACATCCCGATGTATGAGGCGCCGCAGCGCGTCGCCGACCTGGTGGTCGAGTTCGTCGACGGCTACGCGGCGCCACCGCCGCGCGCCGCCCTCGGCTAGGCGCTCTCCAGCAGCGCGTTGAACGTCTGGCTCGGCCGCATC
>Ga0182793_1000347_pt1 | contig 38974 bp, 28 predicted proteins | sample Passage237A_FD_130498 | JGI IMG/M metagenome (GOLD analysis project Ga0182793, IMG submission 130498) | Cellulose adapted compost microbial communities from Newby Island Compost Facility, Milpitas, CA, USA - Passage2 37A (version 2) (version 2) ... | reverse complement strand
CCCCTACGTGTACGGCGGGCAGGGGACGATCAACGTGCCCTCGTGGTCGCCCGACAGCACGCGCGTGGCGTTCGTGAGCAATCTGCAGGTCGAGTGAGCGGCGCGATGGCGGCGCGCTCGTGTCAGCTGCGGGTCGATTGGCGCTTCAGCGTGCGCCCGTCGACCCAGCGGCTTTCCACCAACTCGATGCGCGGATGCTCGGGAATGCCGAAGTCCTGATTCATGATGCGCGACACGAGCAGCTCCACGGCCCACGCGCCCATGAGCGCCTGATTCTGTTCCATGCCGGAGAGCGGTGAGCCGGTGAGGATCTGCGTGACGGCGGCGACGCCGATGTCACGCGGCACGCGGATACCGTTGTTCTGCAGCACCTGCACGAACTCGTTCACCACATCGTAGAGGTGCACGAAGATGATCACGTCCGGCTCGTGCGCCTTGAGCCACGAGAGCAGCGGTTTTTCCTCCACGCGGTTCATGCGCAGCAGCGGAATCGTGAGCGGTGAGCCGAACGCGTGTTCGCACCAGCCGAGATAGGCGCTGGTGTAAGCGTAGGCGCTGCGTCGTTCCTCGTAGAGGCCGAGCACGAGGCCAGGCCGGCGGTAACCCATCGCCCACACGCGATCGAGCGTGCGATAGAGATCGCTGAAGAAGTGACTCATCACGCGGTGCAGCGGCGTGCGAATGCTGAGGCCTTGCGCGACGATCGCGTAGTGGTCGAGTTCGGTCGGAAACTCCTCGAGCAGATTCGGGCTCCCGAAGCACAAGAGTCCGTTGATGCCGCGCGTATCGAGGATCCCGCGAAAGCGCCGATACGTCATGCCCGGCGCGCGCAGCCACAAAGGTTCGAGTCGGTAGCCAAGCTCTCCCGCGCGCTGCTCCATGCTCCGATAGATGCGCGAGAGGTGCAGCGATTTCTCCCAGGGACGCGGCGAATCGTAGAACGAGATCACCGCAAAACACGCCTCGTGCGTGCGCTTGCCGGCGAGACGCAGCCGGCTCATCGCCTCGGTGAGTTTCGCGTCGGGACGGTAGCCGATCTTCTCCGCCTGCGCGATGACCCGCGCGCGGGTGGCCGCGGGGATTTTCGGACTCCGCCGCAGGGCCAGAGAGACCGTGGACGGAGAAAGTTTCAGGGCCGCGGCGATGCGATAGACGCTCATGTGGTCAACGTTGACTAAACGAGTCTTTGCGGGCGAAGCGAGCTGATGCAATCGATTCGCCACCCGGTCCTCCAGCGCTGGCGGTTCCTACCCCCTGAACGACAACCCCACCCGAACCCAGCAAGGGCTCCGCTTTGTCGGCGCCCTCGCAACCGCCTGGTATGAAAACTATGCACCGACCCCGAATGCTCCTCCGCGTGCTCCTTGCGGGCAGCGCGTGCGCCGCGACCCTGACGGCGCAAACGACGACACCTCCCTCCTCACCCTCGGAAGACGATCCCGTCGTCCTGACTCCCTTCGAAGTGCGCACCGACGCTTCCATGGGCTATCAAGCGACGGAAACGCTCGCCGGCACCCGCATCCGCACGAACCTGGCCGACGTGGGTTCCGCGATCTCGGTGGTCACGCGCGAGTTCCTCGCTGACATCGGCGCGACGGACAACAGCACGTTGCTCCAATACACGACCAACGCCGAAGTCGCCGGCACGCGTGGCACCTACGCGGGTCTCGGCAACGGCACGACGGTCGATGAAATCGGCCTGCTGCGTGCTCCCGCCGGCGCGCAACGCGTCCGTGGTCTCGCGGCGGCGGATAATACCCGCGACTTCTTCGTCACGGATATCCCGTGGGATTCCTACAACGTCGATCGCATCGATATTCAGCGTGGACCCAACTCGATCCTCTTCGGTCTCGGTAGTCCCGCCGGTATCGTGAATGCGGCGATGCGCAACGCCGAGTTCCGCACGCAAAACTCGGTGGAGTTCCGCGTCGGCTCCTACGGCAGCGTGCGCACCTCGCTCGACATCAATCACGTCCTCATCCCCAACAAGCTCGCGATCCGTTTCGATGGCTTGTGGAACGACGAGAAGTTCCGCCAGGACCCGGCCTTCCAGGAAGACAAGCGGCTCTACGGCGCCATTCGCTTCGATCCGGACCTGTTCCGGCGTCGCGATTTCCACACGAGCATCCGCGCGAAATACGAGCACGGTGAAATCGACGCGAACCGTCCGCGCATCGTGCCGCCCTCCGACAGCATCACGCCGTGGTTTCGCAACGTGGACACCACGAGCCTCGACGGCGGCATGGGCAAGCTCACCATCGACAACGCCTATCCGATCGGCTCGAACGCCGCTGCGACGAATCCGTGGCTCACGGCGGGCATCGCGAACCAGCAGCAACCGATCTGGTTCATCGATGGTGCGAGCGGCGAACTCGATCGCGTTTATGGCGGCTATGTGAACACCGGTGCGCGCAACGCCGACGGTTCCATCCGCGGCGCCGGCGACTCCCTTGTCGGCCAGCGTTATTCGGAGCAGTTCTTCGGCCTCGGCAGCCTCGCGACGTATGCGACCAACGCGCGTCTCCCGGAGTATCAGTATGGTCAATATCGTCAGGCTTCGCTGCGTGATTCGAGCGTGTTCGATTTCTACAACAAGCTCATCGACGGTCCGACGAAGACCGAGTTCGAGCAGTGGGATGCCTACAATCTGGATTTCTCCCAGACCGCGTGGGATGACCGCCTCGGTATTCAGCTGACCTATGACCGTCAGAAATACGAGCGCGGTGGTCAGGCGCTCCTTGGCAATCCGGCGATCACGATCGACGTGTTGCAGAACTTTCAGGATCTCTCCCCGAATCCGAACTTCGGCCGTCCCTATATCGTCGGCGGCCCCGGTTCCGGCACTTCCTACGAGAGCGACCGCGAATACACCCGCGCTTCGCTCTTCGGCGAACTCCGCGCGAGCGATCTGTTCCGCAACGAGTTTCTCGTGAAGCTGCTCGGCCGCCATCGCTTCAACGGCGTCTACAGCGGCGAGACCTACCGCACCGAGAACCGCGCCTGGCGCATGTATGCGCACGGTCAGGATTGGGCGGGCTACTGGAATCGCACCGACGGCAGCACGTCCGACTTCAAGGACCGTCCGCCTGTCAGCGCGATCTACCTCGGACCCTCGCTGGCCAGCGCGTCGTCGGCCGCGGGCGCGAACATCTCGAACATCGGCGCTCCGATCACGCTGGGCAACGCGCCGATCTATCACTTCGCCTCCACGTGGACGAATCCGGCCGGCGTCAACTTCGGCGATCCGTGGACGGTGCCCAACAACCTGCTTCCGATCTTCAATCCGGAGACGGCAGTTTCGCAGAATTCCAACCCGGCCAACTATGTGGGTTGGAACAGCAACGTGAGCGCGAACCTGCTGCGCTCGGAGCTCGGCGACAACGATGCGCTCCTCACCAACGCGCAGATGTCGCTCCGCAAGACCAAGTCCTTCGCGGGCTCGTGGCAGGCCTATCTGTGGAACGACGCCATCGTGCCCACGCTCGGCTGGCGCTACGACGAAGTGAAGGGCAAGGCCGTGAGCGCCGTCGGTCAGGCGCTCAATCGCAACATGCTCAATCTGAGCGGCGACGTTTACCGGCTCCCTGACGACTATCCGCCGGAGCAGATCTTCAAGGACCACTCCACCAGCGGTGGCCTCGTGGTGCATCTGAACAAGCTCCTCCCGAATCGCGACCTGCTGCCGATCAACGTCAGCCTCTCCTACAACAAGTCGGATAACTTCCAAGTCACCGACACCCGTCGCGACGTCTACGGCAACGCAATCAGCAACCCGACCGGCAGCACCAAGGACTACGGCGTCCTCCTTTCGACGAAGGACGGCCGTTACTCCTTCCGCGCCGTGAAATACGAGTCGAAGGTCTCCAACGCCAGCACCCAGCTCGATCTCGGCGGCCTGTCCGGCACGATCGCTCAGGGTCTGAAGTTCCGCAACGTCTTCCTGTATCGGATGGCTGGATACACCTGGGACACGCGCGAGCAGACGAACCTCTCGCCCGGTCAGCGTTACTTCTGGACGCCGGCCTACCTCGACGCGTCCGGCCGCCCGGTCGCCGATCTCGACGGCAATCCCTCGCCGGTGCCCGCGGGCGCTACGCTCGAGTCGCAAGGGCAGGCCGATCGTCATCGCGACGCCTCGATCCGCGCGTGGAACGAGATTCAGGGCTGGCTCGCGGACAAGGGTTACTTCAGCGCGTGGGGTTACACGCCGACCACGCCGTCGGCCTTGACCGACCGTGCGACTTACGAGGCCACCCTCCAGGGGCAGGATCCGGCGCCGCAGTATCGCCCCGAACTCGCGACGCTCTACGCCTACGCGCCCATCGCGCCTCCGGGCCTCTCGGTCACCGCCGACACGCAGACGAAGGGCTACGAGTTCGAGCTCACCGCCAACCCGCTGCCCAACTGGCGCATCGCGTTCAACGCCTCCGAGACGAAGGCCGTGCGCACCAACGTCGGTGGTCCCGTCCTCGACGAGCTGGTCGCTTATCTCGACGAGCAGATGGCCGGCGTGGCCGGCGACATGCGCCAGTTCAACGGCAACTACGTTCCCTCGAACGAAGTCCGACAGAACTGGGCCAACTGGCGCGGCCAATACACGCTGCTCAAGTTGCAACAAGGCGCGTCCGCGCCCGAAATCCGCCGCTGGCGCTTCAACTTCGTCACGAACTACACGTTCCGCGAAGGTTTGCTCGACGGCTTCGGCATCGGCGGCAGCTATCGCTGGCAGGACAAGGTGGTCATCGGTTACCCGGTGCTGCCCGGCGAAAACAATCAGGCGAGCTTCGACCTCAGCCGGCCCTATTACGGTCCGACCGAGGACGCCATCGACCTCTGGCTCAGCTACGAACGTAAACTCACGAAGCGCATCGACTGGCGCATCCAGCTCAACGTGCGCAATGCCTTCGCGAAGAAAGACCTCATCCCGATCTCCGTTCAGCCCGACGGACAGACCTGGGCGGCGGTGCGCATCGCGCCACTGCAGGAGTGGTTCATCACGAATACGTTCTCGTTCTAGTTGACTGCATGTGGCACCCGGCTTCGCACCAGTGCGGAGCCGGGTGCCTTGTTTTTCGTGCCGGCAAACGTTAGACCTGCCGGCGTGTTGTGTGTCGGACCGGTGTGATTCCGCTGAAGTGCCGCGGAATGCCGGTCCGCTTCCTTCTTCACCCATGGAACATCTATCCACCTCGATCTCCGGCTGGTCGCGTGCGTTGCTGGCCGTCTTGCTCTTCGCCAGCGGATCAATCTTCGCCGGCGCCGCTGTGCCCGAGCTCCGCTCCAAGGGCGCCACCCGCCAGCTCTTCGTCGACGGAAAGCCATTCCTCGCGCGAGGCGGAGAAGTCGGCAACTCCACCGGCGAACCCGATTACCTGCGGCCCTACTGGCCGAAGTTTCAGGCGCTCAATCTCAACACGCTCGTCGTCCCGCTCTACTGGGATCAGATCGAGCCCGAGGAAGGCCGCTTCGATTTTTCCACGCTCGATGGACTGCTCGCCGATGCCCGCGCGCACGACATGCGGCTCGTGCTCCTGTGGTTCGGTTCGTGGAAAAACAGCATGTCGTGCTACGCCCCCGCGTGGGTGAAGAGTGACCTCGCGCGCTTCCCGCGCAGCGTCGACGCCTCCGGCCGCACGGTGGAAATTCTCTCTCCGTTCTCCGACGCCAACCGCGATGCCGACGCGCGCGCCTTTGCCGCCGTCATGCGCCGTCTCCGCGAAGTGGATACACAGCACACGGTGGTTATGGTGCAGGTGGAAAACGAGATCGGCATGATCCCCAGCGCGCGCGACCACAGCGACGAGGCCAATCGACTTTTCGCCGGTCCGATTCCCGAGGAACTCAGCCGCTACCTCGCCGAAAACGCCGATCGTCTCGTGCCCGCGTTGCGCGACCGCTGGCGTGCCGCCGGTGCGAAAACCCAGGGCACGTGGACCGAAGTTTTCGGCCGCGACGATCTTGCTGCCACCGAGGAGACTTTCATGGCGTGGCATTTTGCGCGCTACACGCACGCGGTCGCCGCAGCCGGCAAGGCCGAGTTGCCGCTGCCGATGTTTGCCAACGCCGCGCTGATTCGCCCCGCGTATCGTCCCGGTCAGTATCCAAGCGCGGGACCGCTGCCGCACCTGCTCGACCTCTGGCGCGCGGGCGCGCCCGCGATCGATTTCATCGCGCCCGATATTTATTTCCCGAACTTCGCCGAGTGGGCCGACCGTTACGCGAAGCACGGCAATCCGCTCTTCATTCCCGAAGCGCTGCGCAACACCGATGCTGCGGCCAACGCGCTCTACGCCTACGGCGAACACGGCGCGATCGGCTTCTCGCCGTTCGGCGTCGAATCGATCGAGGCGCAGCCTGCGCGGATGCTCACCGGCGCCAACGACCTCGTGCGCCAGCTCACACCGCTCATTGTGCAGCACACGGGCGAACGCACGATGATCGGTCTGCTCCCGCCAGCCGCCGAGCAACGCAAGCCGCACGAACGCGCGTTCGGCGGCGTGGTGCTCAACGTGACTTACGAACGCGTCGCCGCGCCGTCACTCGCCGATGGCGTGATCAACGAAGCCGGCGACCGTCCTTCCGACCGCACGGTGCTTCCCGCCGCTGCGATCGCGATTCAAACTGGTCCCGACGAGTTCGTCTTCGGCGGCATTGGCGTCACGATCACGTTCTCCTCCGAAAACGCCGGCGAGCACATCGGTCTCCTGAGCGTCGAGGAAGGCCGCTACGTCGACGGCAAATGGCAGCGCACCCGCTGGCTCAACGGCGACCAGACGCACCAGGGGCGCCACGTCCGACTCGAGCCCGGCCGCTTCGTTATCCAGCGCGTAAAGCTCTACCGCTATCGCTGAGGACTCGTCGTGAACCGTTTTCTCCCACGCCTCGTCCAGATTCTCGCTCCGCAATCGGGAGCCATCCACAAACGAAACAAACTCATCTGCGGTCTCGCCACGCTCGCGCTTCTCGGTGTGAGCTCGCTGCGCGCTGCGCTCGGCGATCCGTCGATCCTCAGTGAACCGGGCGCTCCGGGTGCGTTTCCGCTCGTGCAGGCCGGACGCGCCGCCGAACTCCGCGTCGACGAACGCGACTGGCCGGGCGTGCGCCGCGCCGCGGCCGATTTACAGGCCGACATCGAGCGCGTGAGCGGCATCAAGCCCGCGCTGCGCTCTGCGGAAGGCTCAGCGTCCGCTCGCACGCCTTTGGTGTTGATCGGCACTCTTGGTCGCAGCGCGGCGATCGATGATCTCGTTGCGCGCGGCAAACTCGATGTGCGCGGCGTCGCCGGCGAGTGGGAGAGTTTTCTTCTGCGCGTGGTCGAGGAGCCGCAGCCCGGCGCCGCGCCGGTGCTCGTGATCGCGGGCAGCGACAAGCGAGGCACGATCTACGGGCTCTACGAACTTTCCCAACAGATCGGCGTGTCGCCGTGGTTCTGGTGGGCCGATGTGCCGGTGCGTCATCGCGCGGAGATCCACATTGCGGCCGAGGGTCTCACTGTCGGTCCTCCCGTGGTGAAGTATCGCGGCATCTTCCTCAACGACGAGGCGCCCGCGCTCACCGGTTGGGCGCACGAGAAGTTCGGCGGCTACAATGCCGCGTTCTACACCAAAGTGTTCGAGCTGCTGCTCCGTCTGCGCGCCAACTATCTCTGGCCCGCGATGTGGAACAACGCGTTCAACGAGGACGATCCCGAGAATCCGCGGCTCGCCGACGAATACGGCATCGTGATGGGCACATCGCACCACGAGCCGATGATGCGCGCGCATCAGGAGTGGCGTCGCCACGGTCGGGGCGAGTGGAACTACGAAGCCAATGCGGACGAGCTGAAGCGTTTCTGGACCGAGGGCATGCGTCGCAATCGCGCGTTCGAGAACATCGTCACCCTCGGCATGCGCGGCGATGGCGACATGCCGATGTCGGAGGAGAGCAACATCGCACTCCTGCAGCGCATCGTGTCCGACCAGCGCGAGATCCTCGCGCGCGAAGTCGAGTCCGACGTCACGCGCGTTCCCCAGCTTTGGGCGCTCTACAAGGAAGTGCAGGAGTATTACGAGCGCGGCATGCGCGTGCCCGATGACATCACGTTGCTGTGGTGCGACGACAACTGGGGCAACATCCGCCGCCTGCCCACGCCCGCAGAGCGCAACCGCGCCGGAGGCGCCGGCGTTTACTATCACTTCGATTACGTCGGCGGGCCGCGCAGCTACAAATGGCTCAACACGATTCCGATCACGAAGGTCGCCGAGCAGATGCCCCTCGCGTGGCGTTACGGCGCGGACCGCATCTGGATCGTCAACGTCGGCGACCTGAAGCCGATGGAGTTTCCGATCGAGTTCTTCCTCTCCTATGCGTGGCACCCCGCGCGCTGGCGGGCCGACCGCACGGACGACTTCGCCCGTGCATGGGCGGCGCGCGAGTTTGGGCCGGAGCACGCGCGCGAAATCGCGGCACTGCTGGCTGCGTATCCGAAATATAACTACCGCCGGAAGCCCGAGCTCCTTTCGCCGGAGACCTACAGCGTCGTCAACTACGACGAATCCGACCGGATCGACGCGGCCTGGCGTGAGCTCGTCACGCGCGCTGAAAAAGTCCGCGCCGCGCTCCCGCGCGAGGCGCACGATGCGTTTTACCAGCTCGTGCTGCATCCGATCAAAGCCTCGGCCACGGTGAACGCGATTCACCGCCACGCCGCGCGCAACCGGCTTTTTGCGCACCAAGGTCGTGCGAGCACCCACGCCGAGGCGGAGCGTGTGCGCGCACTTTTCCGGGAGGACGCCGAACTCACGCGCTTCTGGGATGAGGACTTCGCGGGCGGCAAGTGGCGTCACCTCATGGCGCAGGCGCACCTCGGTTACACAATCTGGCAGCAGCCGGCCGCCAACGTCATGCCCGCGGTCACGGAAGTGCAGCCCGCGCGCGGCGCGGTGCTCGCGCTTGCGGTCGAAGGCGATCCCGACGCGCGCCCCGGCGATTATCCCGTTTCGGCGGTCGCGAAACTTCCGCCGCTTTCGGAGCACGGACCGGACACGCGCTGGTTCGAGGTGTTCAATCGCGGCACGCAGCCCGTGCGCTTTGCCGTGGAGCCTGGCGCGCCGTGGATCAAGGTTTCCTCCACGTCCGGTGAACTCGGTCCCGACGTGCGCGTGCAGGTGTCGATCGATTGGTCCGCGGTGCCGGCTGACGAAACGCGTGGAACGATTCTGGTCAAAGCCGTCGAGCCGCAGGGCAACGTGCTGCAGATCGACGTGCCGCTCGAACGCACGCCGGCCGATGCGCGCGGATTCGTTGAAACGGACGGCGTGATTGCGATCAACGCGACGAACTACCAGCACGCGCACCGCGCGGGCGGGATCGCGTGGCGCACGCTGCCCGATTTTGGGCGCGGTGTCGGCGGCATGACGACTTTTCCCGTCGATGCTGCACCGAGCACGCCCGGCAGCTCCGCGCCGCATCTGGCTTACGACGTTTACTTCCGTTCGACGGGGAAGTTCACCGTCACGCTCGAGTGTGCGCCGTCGCTCGACTTCATGCCGGGCCAGCCGCTGCAGCTCGCTGTTTCACTCGACGACGAACCGCCGCAGATCGTGCGGCTCGGCACGGAGGCGACGCCGGCCGACTGGAATCGCGCCGTCGCGGAAGGCGTGCGTCGAGTCGCGGTGCCGCTCGTCGTGGATCGGCCGGGCGCACACGTGCTTAGAGTCTGGCGCGTCACGCCGGCCGTGGTGCTCGAGCGCGTGATCATCACGACCGGTCGCGCGCGTCCGGCGTATCTCGGTGCGCCCGAGTCTCCGTTTCTCGGCGACCCCAGCCATTTTTGACCATGAGTGAACTCACCTATCCTGAAATTTTCTCCCTCCGTGGGGAAGTGGCGCTGATCACCGGTGGAGGCACCGGCATCGGCCGCGATATCGCGCGCTCCATGCACGCGGCCGGAGCCACCGTGATTCTCACGGGCCGGCGCGAAGCCGAGCTCGCGGCCACCACGAAGGAGCTGGGTGAGCGCGCCGCGTATTTCGTGCACGATGTGACCCAACTCGACACCGCCGCGGATCTCGTCGCGCGCGTCGAGCAGGCGCACGGTCCGATCACCTGTCTCGTGAACAACGCGGGGCAAAACTTGAAGAAACCGGCGGTGGAAACGTCCGACGCCGAGTTCGAGGCGATCTTTCGCACGCATGTGCTCGGCGCGCATGCACTCACGCGCGCGGTCGCGCCGGGCATGATCCAGCGCGGACGCGGCAATGTGTTGTTCACGGCTTCGATGGCGTCGCTTTTCGGCATTCCGCTCGTGATCGCCTACACGGCGGCGAAGGCGGCGTATGTTGGTCTCGTGAAAGGCTACGCGACCGAGCTCTCGCCACACGGCGTGCGCGTGAATGCGATCGCGCCCGGCTGGATCGACACCGCGATGTCGCGCAAGGCGTTCGCCGGCGATCCGGCGCGCAAGGAACGTATTCTTTCCCGCACGCCCATGCGCCGCTTGGGCGATTCTTCGGACATCGGTTGGGCGGCGGTTTATCTGGCCTCGCCGGCGGCGAACTTCGTCACGGGCGTCATCCTCCCTGTCGATGGCGGCGTGAGCATCGGGTTCTAAACCGCGCCGCACGTGGCGCGACCTTGCGCGCACCGTGGCTCGACCCGGTGCGCACCTTGTCTCGACGTGGTCCGCCCCCAGTCCCGACGTGGGACGCACCTTGTCCCGACTCGGGACGCACTTTGGCTCGACCCGGTCCGCACTGTGGCACGACTCGGGACCGACAAAAAGCCCGGCGTGGTCGCCGGGCTTTTGCTTAGCGGCGAGCGGGGTCGCCGGGGATGTTGCGGCGTTTCACGGACATGTAGTGCTCGAGTGAATACTCGGGCTTTTCCACGTGCTCGGGCAGCGGGCGCTTCGAGAACTGTTGGAAATACAACAGGCAGGCGTCGCGCCACTCGCGGGCTTCGCGTTCCTGGCGACCGAGCAGGGCTTTCACGTGCGTGAAACGCGGAGCGTCGATTTTTCCTTCGAGACCGTCCCAGATTTTTTGGAAGCGACGGACGGAATCGACGCCGCGCTGGTAGTAGAAGCCAAGTTCGTCCCAGAGTGTGCGGCCGGACTTCGTGCGGTAGTCCCACGGCAGGTGATGGAACCAGAGGAGGAGTTCGTCGGGCGTGGTGGCGGGATCGCTCCAGCGCTCGCGCACGGGTTTGGCGTATTGGCTGAGCGCATCGGATCCGCGCGCAGTGCGGTCGAAACCGATGCCGTCGACGGCGGCGCGGTGATAGTAAACGGAAGACCAGTCAGCGCGGCCGGCGTCCTTCACGTCGACCCATGGACCGGGGCCGTAGTGGTGACCGACGGCCATGATGTGGTGGAGGCCGAGCGGCATGGAGTAATCGACGACGGCTTCGCGCGATTCCATGAGCATGGCGGCGAGCGGTTGGACGACGTCGGGATCGTTGGAGAAGGTCTGGCGAATCCACTCCTTGGCGATCGCTTCGGACGAGAGCGTGTGATCCCACGCGAGACGGCCGTAGGCATACCAGTTGGCCTGCGCGAGCGGGTGGCCGGTCCAGTTGCGATCGCTGCCGATGTTGGCGACGCCAGCGATGGCGGAGATGCCGTGGAGATCGAGCGAGCCGTCGACGATCCGACCAACGGTCGAGCCGGAGCCGGCGGTGTGGGTGTCGGCATCGAGCACTTCCTCGAAGAGCGGCGCGAGGTAGGCGAGGTGCACGGAGCCGCCGAGGTATTCCTGCGTGATCTGCAGCTCGAGCGCGAGCGGCGTGCGCGGCATCGCACCGAAGAGCGGATGGAACGGCTCGCGGGGCATGAAATCGATCGCGCCGTTTTTAACCTGCACGATCACGTTGGAGCGGAATTCGCCGTCGAGCGGCTGGAATTCGCTGTAGCCCTGTTTCGCGCGGTCGTCGGGCATCTCGTGGCTGTAGACGAACGCGCGCCAGAGCACGTGGCCACCGCGAGTCAGGATGGTGTCGGCGAGCATGTTGGCGCCGTCGGCGTGGGTGCGGCCGTAGTCCTGCGGGCCCGGCTGACCTTCGGAGTTGGCTTTGACGAGGAAGCCGCCGAAGTCGGGGATGAGCTGATAAATCTCCTGCGATTTCGCCTGCCACCATTCGCGCACGGCGGGATCGAGCGGGTCGGCGGTTTTCAGTCCGCCGATTTCGATCGGTGCGCTGAAACGAGCCGTGAGAAAAACGCGGATGCCGTAGGGACGGAACACGCCGGCGAGCGCGGCGACTTTTTCGAGATACTCGCGCGTGAGGACGCTGGCGTTGGCGTTCACGTTGGTGAGGACGACGGCGTTGATGCCGATGGAGGCGTTGGCTCGCGCGTAGTCGCGGTAGCGCGGGTCGAGCACGTCGGGGAGATTGAACCAGTCCCAGATCGACTGGCCGGCGTAGCCGCGCTCGATGAAGCGATCGAGGTTGTCCCAGTGGTTCAGCATGCGGAGGTGAATCCGCGGGGCGGAGATCTGGGCGAGCGTGGCGACCGAGCGATGGGTTTGGATGTGGCGCAGCAGCGCGAACGCGCCGTAGAGAACGCCAATGTCGCGATTGGCGACCAGCAGCGTCTGGCGCACGCCGTCGCGCACGACCGGTTGGATGATGTAGCCGTGTTCGCCGGCGGCGCGGCTGTCGCGCTCGCTCACGAGAGCCGCGAGCTCGGGGCTGCGCGTGAGCACGCCGAGCACGAGCGCGCCATCGCGCGTGGGTTTTTCCACGACGGGAACATCCACGCCGAGGAGACCGCGAAGGCCTTCGACGAGTTCGTCGCGCGCGGTAGGAATCGAGCGGGGAAACCACGGCGAGTCGGGTTGCGCGGGCACGACGATCTCGGTGATGGCTTGCGCGTAGGAGGCGCGCAAAGAGTCATCGGCGATGCGATCGTAGCGCAGCCAGAGACGGTAACCGTCGTCGGCGCGGAGGGGAGCAACGAGGAGCGCGACGAGGGCGAGCAGGGGAGCGAAGCGGAGCATGACGTGGGGGGGCGGGAGGTTTAGTTGGCGGCCGCGGCCGGACCGTAGATGCGGAAGTTTCCGCTGACTTCGAGGAGCGCGATCATCGTGAGCAGACCGCTGTAGTAGCGGAAACGACCGGAGGGGACCGGCATTTCCCAAAGGCGCTTCACCCACGGCTCGCCGATTTCGCGATCGGCCGCGAGCGCGGCGGTCGCGGCCATGGCGACGATGCCCGTGGTGTCCTGGCCCGGCGGATCGAAGGGCGTGCCGTCGAGTTTGAACAGCACGGGGACCGGCCAGCCGGCGGAGGAGAGGAACGAGAGCACACGATTGCTTTGCTCGACCTGCCACGGATCGGCGGCCCACCACGAGTAGTCGACCGCAGGGTTGGAGAGCGTGCGCCAGGCGTCGTAGAGGAAACTGTCGTGATTGCCCCAGAACGCCTTGTAGGGCGTGCCGTCGAAGTTGGAGTAATCGGGCATCAGGCCGGTCTTCGGATGCGCGGCTTTGCGGAAGAGTTCGCGGCTGTTTTGCGTGACCTCTTTCAGAAACTCGCGGTCGGCGGGATCGGCGGCCCAGCGTGCCCAGAGTTCGGAGAACGCCGGCACGTGATACGACGGGTCGGTGAAGTGCGAGCCCTGCGCGTGCGGCACGAAGTTGATCTGCTTGTGCACGGGATCGAACATCGAGGTGACGCCCGGACGGTCGGGCTCCTCGTGCGCGTGGATCATCGTGCGGAGGAGCGTCTGCGCCTCCTGCGAGTAGTTGAAAATACCCTCGCCGTCACCCCAGCGGTGAGAGGCGAAGAACAGCGCCATGACGAACCACTCCTCGCCATCGGGTGCCGGACCGGCGCTCAGGCGGCGGCCGTCGAATGCCGTGTGCCACGCGAAATAGCCGCGAAACGGTCCGCTCGGATACCACATGTAGTGCTTCGCGAACTTCCAGATGCGATCGAACTCCTCCTGCTTGTTCATCTGCACGGCGATCATCATGCCGTAGGAGAGGCCCTCGCTGCGCACGTCGTTGTTGTTAATGTCCGGCACATACGCCATCTCGCCCGGCACCGGGTAGTAGAGGCGTTCGGAGTTTTCGTCGCCGTAGAAGAGCTGGCGCCACGCGCTCTCGATCTTCGCCTGCACCTCGGCGTCGGATTTGCCGAGGTATTCCTTAAAGAGATTGCGGTAGTTTCCGGTGTGGGCGGCGCCTTTTGGGGCGGGCGCTGCGACGGCGGAAACCGCGGTGATGAACGCAAGAACGGGGAGGACGAGTCTACGCATGAGGAGGGTGGGGCAGGAAATCAGGCAAAGGTAGTCGCTCAACGAGAGCAGCAATGTGCACATGCCACTAACAATAGACTTGAAGCGAGGGGAGGATGCGGGTGCGTTTCAACGCTCCCCCGATGAACCAGCGTCGAGTTACCCTGGCCGACATTGCCCGTGAGGCAAATGTGCACGTGACCACCGTGTCGCTCGCGCTTCGCAATAATCCGCGACTCGCGCGCGAGACCGTGAAGCGTATCCGCGAAATCGCGACGAGGCTCGGCTATCAGCCCGATCCCTTCCTGCAGGCGTTGGTGGCCTACCGCGGGAACATGAAGCCGCGGAAAAATCCGCCGACGCTCGCCTACATCACCAACTGGGACACGTGCTACGGCTGGAAAAACGTGACCGCGCATCCGCAGTTCTACGCGGGCGCGGAGGCGAAGGCCACGGAGCTCGGTTTCCGATTGGATCATTTTTGGCTGCGCGAGCCCGGCATGACGCACGCGCGGCTCAGTCGGATTCTCGAAACGCGTGGCATCCACGGCCTCATCATCGCGTCGCACCAACGCGAGATCGACGTCGCGCTGCACCTTGACTGGTCGCGTTTCAGCGCGGTGAAGATCGACTACTTCCCCCATCAACCCGAGCTGCACAACGTGACGAATGACCAATGCAGCGTCGTCCGCCTCGCGATGCAGCGCCTCATGGCCGCAGGCTATCGACGGATCGGTTTCGTGATGCACCGCGGCTGGGATCATAGCGTCGATCACCTCTGGACCGCCGGATTCCTCTGCGAACAGAGCCATCTCGATCCCAGCGATCGCATCCCGATGCTGCTCTTCCCGGATCTCCATCCCGTCGAGGCGTGGATGAACGAGAGCAACTCCCACAAAGTCGTGCCGCAAACGATGCTGAAGCGGTGGCTCGACGAGTATCAGCCCGAGGTGATCATCAGCAAAGCGTCGTTCGTCGAAGAGCCGCTCGCGGCGCTCGGCGTGCGCTGCCCGCGCGATCTCTCGCTGGTCGATGTCTTCCTCGAGGATTTTTCGGGCAAGATGGCCGGCGTGCGTCAGAACCACGAAACGGTGGGCGCGCTCGCGATCGAAATTCTGGCGGGCCAGCTCTATCACAACAAATTCGGCGTGCCGGAGATTCCCACGACGACCTTTGTCGAAGGCACGTGGTTCGACGGCATGTCGTGCCCGATGCCCTACATGCCGAAACCGCGTCGCGCAGCGCGCGCGGTGATCGCCTGAAAAATCATTTCGCGGGCGGCAGGCCCGGATAGCGCGAATCAAGCGCGCGGGCGCGCGCATACGCAGCGTCTGCGGCGACTTGGGCTCCGAGTGCTTCGTGAGCGCGCGCGAGCGCAATCAACGTGTCGATGTCGTCGTCGATCCAGCGTTCCGCTTCCTGCAGGAGCGGCAACGCGGCGGCGGGCTCGCCGCGCGCAACCAGCATCGCGCCGGCGTTGCGCGCGAGAATCCAATCGTGCGGCGACCACTCACGCGCTTGCGCATAAGCCGCCAGGAGCGCGTCGGTCGCGCCCGGTTGGGAGAGAAGCTGCGTGGCGATCTCGACCCGGCGCGTCCAAGCCTGAATGCGCGCAGCACCGTCGGGTTGGTCGACGAACGGCGCCCCTTGAAAACGCCCCAGCAACTCGAACGCGATCATCGCCTGCTCGTAAGCGGTGAAACCGAGCCGCACGCGCGCTTCGTCGTAGTCGAAGGGCGCGTCGCGCGAGTCCGCGAGACCGCGACGCTGGAGATCCGCCGCAATGCGCGGAAACAATTCGCGCGCGACTTCGTAGGTGCCGCGGAATGTCAGGTGCACGTGTTCGTAGAGCAGATCGTCACCGGGAATCCCGCCGCGACTGCGCGCGCCGACGGTGCCGACGAGATCGACCAGCTCGGCGGCGCCGGCGTGATTTCGCGCGACCGTGCGAATCGTGTCGTTGAGCGCGCGGTCGGTGCGGAAACGCAGCGCATCGAGATCGGCCGCGCGCTGGAGAAGTTCGCGCGCGCGTGTGACGTCGCCATGCAAAAGTTCGAGCCGCCCGCGACGGAACGTGAGTTCCGCGTGCGAGTCGTCGATCGCCGCAGCGACCTCGAATGCGTCACGCGCGGCGTCGATGTCGCCGCTCGCGAAGGCGGCCTTGCCGCGATCGAAGTGCGCCTGCCATTCGGCGCGTTGCGCAGGCGTGAGGTTTTCCGCGTGGACGGAGAGAAACGGCGGGAAGTCGCGCTGATTGGTCAGCACGGTGCAGAGCAGCGTGCTCGCACCGGCGTCGCGGGCGTGCGCGATGATTTTCTCCAGATTGCGGGCGAAGTGTTCGCGCACCGCATCGAGCCGCGGGTCGTCCGCTGCGATCCGCTGCTCGAGAAACATCTGCATGCCGCGCCATTCGTCGGGCGAACCGCCGCGCGCCTGGAGCGAGCGCGTGAGCGCACCGATCGCCTGGCCCGTGCGCGTGACCTTGAGCGTGGCGGCGAGCCGCAGCGCCGCGTGAGAGCGGAAGAACGGCGCGAACACCCCGGCGGGACCGAAGGGTCCGATGACTTCGTTGTTGCCCTCGTAAACGATGAAGAGGTCGGGCTGCAGCCTGGCGCAATCGGCGGCGATGCCGCGCAAAACGTGCGAGTTGATCGCGGTGATGCCGGCGTTGACGACCTCGAATTCAATTTCTGGATACGCCGCGCGCAGCATCGCTTCGAGCATGCGCGCGAGTGAAAACGATGCTTCCGGATCGCCCATCGCGGCGGAGCTGCCGAGCACGAACACGCGATACGCGCGCGGAGATTTTTCCACCGGAAGGCGGAACGGCACGGGCCTACGCACGAGTTCCGGCGAGAAGTAGGGCGCGGTGCACCAGCGGTTTTCCCGCCAGACTTCGGTGCCGTCGGCGAGCTGCGCGCGCCGCACAAACGACGTCGCATGTCCGAAGCCCGCGATACGCAGGCCGAGTTCGACCATCGCGAGCACGAGCGCCGCGGTGAAGACGGCGAGGATGCCGGCGAAGACCAGCTTGCGACGAAAAGAGAGGACGGGTGCGTCCACCGGACTAGAAAAGCGAATAGATGAACGGAGAGATCGCCGAGACGGCCACGATGAGCAGACCGGCCAGCAGGAGAATCGCGATCACGGGCACGATCCACCACGCCTTGTGAGCGCGGGCGAAGGCGAACAGTTCGCGGAAAAAAGCGAGCAGGTGGCGGGGCGACGGCATGGGATCAATCGGGCGCGAACTCGCGAGAGCGTTGGGCGCGGCGCAGGGCGGGTGGTTGCGCTTCCTTTTCGAGGTAAAACGGACCGAATGCGAGCACGTCCATGTCGGTCGCGAGGAAGCCCGCGATCGCCTCGCGCGGATGGCACACGGGCGGTTCGCCGCGGACGTTGAACGACGTATTCACCAACACAGGACAGCCGGTGCGTCGCTCGAAGGTGGAGAGCAGCGCGTGCAACGCGGGATTGGTCTCGGCGTCGACCGTCTGCAGCCGCGCGGAGAAATCGACGTGAGTCACCGCCGGGATCGTCGAGCGCGCTTCGGCGAGTCGCGCGGACCATTCGCCGAAGTTTTTTACCGGGAGGCAACGAGACACCGCGACGGGCGCGGTGAACAGCATGTAGGGCGACGCCCCGTCGAACTCGAACCAGTCGCGCGTGCGCTCCGCAAGAACGATGGGAGCGAATGGCCGGAAGGACTCGCGAAACTTGATCTTCAGATTGAGCCGTCGCTGCATCTCGGACGGACGCGCATCGGCGAGAATCGAACGGGCGCCGAGCGCGCGCGGACCGAATTCGGCGCGACCTTGGCAGAAACCCACGACGGCGCCCGACGCGAGCCGCGACGCGACTCGATCGAGGAGAGCTGCGGGCTCGAGTCGCTCCGCGATCAATCCCGATTCGCGAATCGCTGCTTCGATTTCTTCGTCGGAGTAGGACGGTCCGAGAAACGCGCCCTGCATGAGATCGCGTCCGTCGGTCGTCCGCACGGCGCCGTCCTGAGCAAAGTGATACGCGAGGGCCGCGCCGAGCGCACCGCCGGCATCGCCCGCGGCGGGTTGCACCCAGATGTTGCGAAATGGTCCTTCGCGCAGGAGTCGCGCGTTGGCGACGCAGTTGAGCGCAACGCCACCGGCGAGGCAGAGATTATCTTCGCCTGTGAGCGTGTGCAGCGTGCGCGCGAGGCGGAGCACAATGTCTTCGGTGACGTCCTGAATCGAGCGCGCGAGGTCGCAGTGAAACTGGGTGAGCGCGGCGTCGGGTTTGCGCGCGGGCGCGCCGAAGAGTCGTTCGAAGTGAGGATTGGTCATCGTCTGCCCGGCGAGAAAACCGAAGCAGTCCAGATTGAGAGCGAACGAACCGTCGTCGCGCAGATCGAGCAGATGTTCGCGAATCAGCCACGCGAAGCGCGGCGCGCCATAGGGCGCGAGTCCCATCAACTTGTATTCGCCCGAATTGACGCGAAAGCCGCAGTAGTGCGTGAACGCCGAGTAGAGCAACCCGAGCGAGTGCGGAAAGTGCAGCTCACGCAGAAACTCGAGCTCGCGTCCGTGGCCGCGCGCGAGCGCGGTGGTCGTCCATTCGCCCACGCCGTCGAGCGTCAGAATCGCTGCGTGCTCGAACGGCGACGCGAAGAACGCGCTCGCGGCATGCGCTTCGTGATGTCCGGAGAAGCGCACGGGCACGCCGCGCTGGCCGAGCCGGGAGAGTTCTTCGTCGATCGCCGCTGGCAGCCACAGCTTGTGATGCACCCAGTCGGGAACCGCCGCCGCAAACGCCCCGAAGCCGCGCGGTGCCACCGCGGCGATCGTGTGCAGAATGCGTTCGAACTTCAGGAGCGGTTTTTCGTAGTAAACGACCGCGTCGAGCGGACCGCTCGCCTGCGAGAGACACCACGCGGCGGCGTGGCGCGGAAACGACGCGTCGTGTTTCACGCGACTGAAGCGCTCCTCCTGCGCGGCGGCGACGATGCGCCCGTCCTCCAGCAGCACGGCGGCGGAGTCGTGATAAAACGCGCTGATCCCGAGAAGGCGCATCAGAACTGACGCGAGAACCGATCGGCTCGCGGCGGCGGAGGTTTTTGAAAATAGGAACCCTCGCGTAACGCGGGTCGCAGCAGGCGGCGGCGCGCGCGCGGCAACAGCACGCGCAGCGGCACAAACACGAGCGCAAACACCAGTGCGAGCACGATCCAGCTGAATACCGCGAGCAACGCATGCAGCACGCGATCGAACATGCGTTGCACGGGCGCGTGGTGTCGCGGCGAGATCCACGCGACGACGGCAAAGCTCGTGAACACGCCCGCGAGCACGATCAGCGCGGGATGCTCGAAGCGCCACCAAAGCAGCCAGCTGCCCGCACAAGCGGCGGTGGCGTGCAAGCGGGCGCGAGCGGAAGGCGCGAGAGGCATGCGGGAGAGGAGTTTCTGTAGCGGACGAGAGTGGGCAATAAAAAGGAGGGCGAGCCGAAGCCCGCCCTCCCAGATGTTGGTCGCTTCTAAAAATTAGAAGTCTAGGCCGAGCGTGAGCGAGTAGACGACGGGTGTCTTGACCTCGTAGCGCTCGGTCGCGCGGATCGTGGCCGAACCGGTGCCGCGCCAGCCCACGTATTCCTCCTGCTCCGTGATGTTCTTCACGTTGAGTTGGATCAGTGTGCTGTAGCCGTTCAGCTTGAACCGATAGCCGGCGAACGCCTCAGCGTAGAACGTGCTGGGGTTGTAGCGGGCTTCCGAGTTCGGGCCGTTGTAATCCTGGAGGGCCTTGCCCGCGTAGTGGAGACCGGCACCGACGTAGGCGCCGTTGAGCGCACCGTCATTGAAGGAATACTTCGAGAGCAGCGCCCACTGGTTCTTGATGGAACCCTGGGTCGCGAGACCGAGTTGGGAGGCATCGACCGACTCGGTCACCTCGTTGGTGTTGTGAGCGTAGCTGACCATGATCTGCCAGGCGCGGGTGGGCTGGAAGATCACGTCGGCTTCGAAGCCCTTCGACTCAACCTCGCCAGCGGGGAAGAAGTCGCCCTGAGCGAGCAGCGTCTCGCGGGTCTGGCCGGGGAAGTTGGCCTCGCGCTCGGCGTCGCTCATGTTGTCCCAGCGTTGGACATTGAGGTTGAAGCCCGGCGAGACCTGGCGGCCGCCACCTTCCTTGCGGATCTGGTAGTAGCTGAGCGTGCCGCTGATCTTGCCGTCGAGCAGCTCGACCTTCACGCCACCTTCGTAGCTCTTGCCCACTTCCGGCGGCATCTGGACGCTGAAGCTGTTCTTGTCCGTGGAGGGGAACAGCGACGTGGCGTGCACGACGAAGATGGAGATCTCGGGCGTGATGTCGAACATCGCGCCGAACATCGGGGAGTTCTTTTCGACTTCGGTGACGTTGGGAGCGCCGCCGGCGCCGGAGGTCTGAATGAGCTTCAGATTCGTGTGATTGATCGCGGCGTTCAGCTTGAGGCGATCGTTGAGCGCGTAGATCTGCCAGCTCGCGAAGTAGTAGTCGTTGGAGTTGTTTTCCCGATTCCAACCGCCGTTACCGGTGTCGGCGACGAAGTCGGAGGGCGGGACGCTCGGCACGTTGCTCGTGTCGATGTCAGCCTGCACGGGGAGCTCGATGACGTTGGTCGTCGTGGACGGTTGCGCATAGCGCTGCGTGAGGAAGCGCTCGCCCCAAACCGCGGCGCCCGCGGTGACCGTGTGGCGCGTGGGACCGAGATCGAACTTGTAGACGGCGGTGCCGCCGTAGCCGTGCATGCGATTGCCCCAGTCGCGGTAGTGATAACCGAGACGGATGAACTCGTTGGCGGTGGCGGGATTGATCCAGCCAGTGTTGGCGTTGGCGTCCCACGCGGCGGCGCCGCCGGAGCCATTGGCTTCCCAGCCGTTGGAATCGATGTTGAGGCGTTTGGCGTATTGCCAGTAACCCGTGACGCTCAACTGCTCGTTGAAGGCATGATTGATCGTGCCGCGGTAGAGTTCGGTGTCGATCGAGCGCGGGTTGGTGCCGGTGGCCCAGTTCCACGTCCACGGAATCTCCGGGTGATCGATCTGGAGCGGAATCGACGCACCGTTGTCGAGCACGTTGCCCGCGGAGTCGCGCTCCGCACGCGTGAAGTAGGAGAGGCCGTTGGTCTTCTCGCGGTAGCCGTCCTCCATGAGGAACTTCAGCTGCGTGTTCGGGAACGGCTGCCACTCGAGGTTCAACTGCGCGTAGCGCAAGGTGCCCTCGGAGTGCGCACGCTCGTCTTCGGTGGAAGCGTGAGCGCCGTTGAAACGAACGCCGAACTTACCGATGCCGACGTTGCCCGTGTAGTTGGCGTCGATCGTGCCGCGATACTCGCCCTCGTTCTGCACGGAAGCGCGGATCGAGGTGAAGTTCTTCGCGAAGTCCACTTCCTTGGTGATGCTGTTCATCACACCACCGGCGTAGGAGAGACCGTAGAGCGGACCGGCCGGGCCTTTGACGACTTCGACACGCGCGAGACCTTGCGTGTCGATCGGATCGTATTGGCGGATGCCGTCGCGCAAGCCCCAGTTCTGCACGAAACCGCGGAAGAGAAACGCGTTGTAGGCTTGCTGGATCGGATTGCTCGAACGGCTGTCCGCGCCGCCGTTGACCAGCGAGGCGTTGTAGCGCTCGAGGTCGATCTGATTGGTGATATTGAGATCCTCGTAGAGGTCCTTGGTGAAGACCTGAATGTTGAGAGGAATATCTTTGATCGGCGTGTTGGAGCGCGTGCCGGCGATGGAGTTCGAAGCACGATAACCGTAGTCACGCTCGGTCGAGACGGTGAAGGCGTTCAGCTGCACCACGTCGCCGTCGGCTTGGGGTGCGGCGGAGTTCGATGCATCTTGCGCTGACGCGGACGCGGCGAGCGCCGGCAGCACAAGCAAGGAGACCGTCCGGGAGAAAAGGGAACGGCTCGTCTGTCGTTTTGTAGGTGTGGGATAGTTCATTGGTCCTGTCGTTTTGCTAACATGCGCGGCACGAAGTCCGGCGCGGGGTAGGCAAAGGGGGTGGGTAAAAACGAGGAGCGAATGCGAGGCGGGCCCGGGCGAAGCACGGGCAGAACAATGTCCGCGAATAGGGGCCAGTGTTTTGCACGGAGCAAAGGCTTCGCCGCTCAAACGGTATAGTTCCTCGCGCTCGCGCAGCGTTCCGCCGCGAGTGTGTCACGTAGCGATTTACGCGCGTGTGCGGCGCGACTCACGACCTTGTGCGGACACTACCGCGACGATGTGCGCACCATGTCGCGACCATGTCCGCACCGAGTCGGGACAGAGTGCGGCACGAGACGGATCAGTGTGCGTGCCGCGTCGCGCCTGCGTGCGGTGCGGCTTGAAGCAAAATGCGGATCGAGTCGCGGCGTGGTGCGCTGCGATGCGTGCAGGGTTAACGTTAAACCCAGATCGGGTGACGGTGCGGACGACTCGATGCGGTGACGCCGTCCTGCCAGTAGCCGGGGATATACGTGATCGTTTGCGCCTCGGGCACGCCGCGCTGGTAGGCGTCGGTCATGATCGCGAGTTGCTCCATCGCGCGCTGGCCGACGAGGCGGTGATTCTGCACGACGCCGGCGACGTGCGGCATGCTCGGCGGCACGTCGAGCGAAGCGAATGCAACGTCATCGGGCAGACGGATGCCCGCGGTGGCGAAGGTGTCGAAGAGTTCGTTCCAGTTGGAAATGATGACGTCGACTTTGTTGGCGCGCATCCATTCGGGGATGATGCGCGGCAGCTCGGGCACCTCGGCGAGACTGAAGATGAGCGGCGGCACGCACTCGGCCTCGGGGAGCGACGCCTGCTCGATCAATACGCCCATGCCGAACGATTCGGCCAACCGGGTCTGATCTTCGCGGGCGGTGGCGAGGCCGATGCGACGGTAGCCGAGCTTGCGCAGCCGGCGCATCGCGAGGCGAGCGACCTGTAGTTGATCGTTGGATACAGCGTCGAGATGCGGCGTAAGGTGGAGGCACTCGATCTTCACCGCGCAGAACTGGCTCCAGTCGAGATCGAGTTGTTCGATGTCGATCTCGAAGGTCGAGAGCAGCACGCCGGTGATGCCGCGCGCGGTGAGGATCGTGTTGAGCCGCGCGGGTGCGAGGTGTCCCTGGCCGACGACGAAGATGTCGAGCGTGTGTCCGCGCGCCTCGGCGGCGGCTTTCGCGCCGGCGTAAACGAGCGGTTGATAATGCGCTCCGCTGAAAAGTCGCGTGGTGCCCGCGTGCACGACGAAGGCGGAGTTGACGGTGCGCGCCTGCTGCGTCTGCCGCGCGCGGTGAAAGTTGAGCGCGTCGAGCAGCGGGTCGCGTTGGTAGCCGAATTCCTTCGCGACGGCGCGGATGCGCGCGCGGGTGGAGGGCGGAATGCTCGGGTGATCGCGCAAGGCGAGCGAGACGGTGGTCACGTGCACGCCGGCCTTGGCCGCGATGTCGGCCAGGGTGTGGTAGCGCTTCGGTGCCGGACTGCGCTCAGCGACGGCGCGGGGCGCTTGGTCCGTCTTGCCAGACACTTTGGACATAAATGGAGGAGGGAAACTCGGGCAGGCCGCGCTGCGCGGATTTGAGCTGGGCGACGACGATCGAGACGGCGCGCTCGCCGACCAAATCGAAGTTGGGACGCACGCCCGCGAGTCCCGGCGGCGCGGGATCGCACAAACAGAGCGTGGCGCACGCGACATCGTCGGGGACTTTGAGTCCTTGTTGTTCGAGCAACAGCTGAATGCTCGACCAGTTGCAGATCACGGCATCCACGTGGTGGCGTCGCACCCAGCGCGCGATCATGCCGGAAAGATCCTCGCCGCTGATGTTGTAGGGAAAGAGGAGTGGCGGCACGCGCCGGTCCGGCGGCAGCGGAGCTTCTTCCATGAGGAAACCTGCGGTGTGGCGGTGGCCCGAGGCGTCTTCATCGGAGCGGCCGACGGCGAGCCCGATGCGTTGGTAGCCGGCTTCGGCGAGGTGGCGAAACGCCATGCGGACCTCGCGCAGCTGATCGTTGCCCACCGTGGTGGCCTCGGGTTCCATGTGGCGGGAGTGGATTTTCGCCACGGCGTAGTCGTCCCAGTTGAGTGCGATCTCGGAAAACCCGGGGATGAAAGACCCGAGGATGAGGCCCGAGATCTGGTGCTCGGTGAGGTAGGCTGTGAGGCTGTGCGTATCGTGGTCATCTTCGCCGACCGTGAGCACTTCGAGTTGGTAGCCGAGGAGCTCGGCCTGGCGGCGTGCGCCGCCGAGGATCGCCTCCATGTAGGGGGGGCGGGTTCTGCCGGAACCGAGTCCGAGGTTTTCCAGATACGCGATGCGCGGCGCGGGGGCGCAGACGCGGCCTTGCTGGCGGAACCGGCTGAGCGCGTGGTAAACGGGATTTCGCTCGTAGCCCATCCGCCGGGCGATCTCGCGGATCTTGTTGCGCGTCGTTTCCGGGATGCTCGGGTGATCGCGCAGCGCCAGCGAGATCGTCGTGATGTGGTAACCTGACTCGCGGGCCACGTCCTTCAGCGTGGGCCGGCGCGTCGGCATCAGCGGGATCGAGTCGGGCTGGATGCTCATGGATGGGGTGAGCAACGGAACGCGGGTTCGCCCTTCAGTTCCGCGACCGAACGGATTGTCGGTTTGCCGGAAAACGACGCGGCGCACGTCTGGGTGAGTGAGCGCAGGCCGGGAGCGAGGGGAGGAACGGGCATGGAAGACGCGTCGTGGGTGGACGAAGTCGTGTGGGGTAGGGACAGGCTGAGCGCGCCAGTCCCTGTCGCAAACAGACCGCAACTCTAACGTTTAGTGCAATCCATGAGCGATCTTGGTCGCGGGCGCTTTGCGAGAGTGGTCCACCCGCGCGGAGTCCGAGGAGAGGTCCGCTCGCGCGTGAAATTGGGTTTTCTGCTTCTGGCTGAAGGCGTTTGAGAATTCGCTGGCCCGGGTCGGAAAAGCAGGCAGAACGTCGTGCGCCCTCGTTGTCGGAGGCGCGCACCCCGCCCCATGAAGACGCTTTCTCCCCGAATGCCGGCTCTCTCGCGCTGCGGCGGCCTGTCTGCGTTCCCGAGTGACTCGCGGTCGGGCGGACGGGACGCCAACGATGCATCCACACTCGTGGTCTCGGGCAATGCAGCGACTGAAACGTTAGAGTTTGCACCAGCCTCGCGCTTCGGACCCGGGCGGAGCCGTGTTCTTCCGGCCCAAGCCTAATCCCTTTCCAGCCCGATGAAGTTCCTAACTCGTTCGATTCTCGCGATGGTGGCGGCCGTGGCGTCTGCCTTCGCAGCCCCGCTCTCGGAGTCGTCCTCCCGCTTCGTGCGCGAGCAAAGTGCGAGCCCGATCAAATGGCATCACTGGGACGAAAAAGTCCTCGCCGAAGCCCGCGCCGCCGGTCGTCCCGTGTATGTTTTTGTGGGTTCCGAGTTGAGCGAACTCAGTCGGGCCACCAGTCGGCAGACGTTCATGCAGGAAGAGGCGGCGGCGCTGCTCAACCAGCACTTCGTTTCCATCTTCGTCGATCGCGACGAGCAGCCCGACCTCGCGGCGGCGATCCAGTTTTATCTCAACAACGAGAAACAAGCGTCCGGCTGGCCGGCGCACGTGTGGTTCACGCCCGAGATGCAGCCCTTCGAAGGCGCCGCGTATCTGCCGCCGACGGAAGAGTGGGGCAAACCGGGTTTCCTGAAAGTCGCCCAACAAGCCGTCGATGCGTGGACGCGCGATCCGGCCGGCGCGCGCGCTCGGGCCGCTCAATCGATTGAGTCGCTCGAGCGTCCGTTCGAGCTCGCGAGCTTCGGCGACGAACCCGAAGCCGTGGACGCGGCTGAAGCGCTCGCGGGCGCGATCGAAGGTGTGCTCGCGACGTTTGATCCCGAGACGGCGGCGTTTGGCGAGACGCCGCGCACGCCCGATGCCGAACTGCTTCGTGCGCTGTTGCGGCGCGACGCGAGTTCCGATGCGCCTGCGCTCGCGTCGCTGCGCGCCATGGCTCGTTCCGCGCTGCGCGATCCGCTCGATGGCGGTTTCTTCCGCAACACCGTGGACGCGCGCTGGCACTTGCCGACTTTTCAGAAAACGCTGATCGACCAGGCGCGCCTCGCGCTCGCGTATCTCGATGCGGCGCGTGCGACCGGCGACGCCACCTACGCGGAGCCCGCGCGCGGAGCGCTCGATTTCACGCTCAACTTTCTGGCGGCGGAAAACGGCGGATTTCTCGCGGCGCAGGATGGGACTGGCGAAGCTCACGCCGGTTACTTCCTTTGGACCGCGCAGGAAATCGACACCTCGCTCGGTTCCGACGCTGCGGCGTTTCGCACGGCGCACGGTGTCGAGGCGGCGGGCAATATTTCCGAAGAAAATGATCCCGGTGCCGCTCTCAAAGGCCGCAACATCCTCCGCGCCACGTGGCCGACCTCACCGGCGCTCCAAGCGAGTGCGGCGAAACTCCTGAAGCTCCGCCTGCAGCGCGCCGCGCTGCCAGCCGGCGGTCCCGCGACTGCGGGTGCGCAAGGTGTGTTGTTGGCGGCGCTCGCTCGTGCGGGCGAGCAACTCGACGAACCGCGCTATCGCGACGCCGCGCGTCAGCTCCACGCGTTTCTTCAAAAAGAAATTCTGCTGCCCTCCGGCGAACTTCGCCGCTGGCCCGGTTCTTCCGCGATCGCGTCGCCGGTCGATTACGCGGCGGTCGCGCTCGGCTTCCGCGAGTGGTCGCATGTTTCGCGCGACGCGAAAGCAGCAGCGATGGCCGATGGCTTGCTTGCGCACCTAACGGCGACGTATCTCGATCGCGACCACGGACGCTTCTACGCCTCGCCCGAGAAACTTCGCCCCGGCGTCTTTCTGCGCGCGCCTGCGGTCGGCGAGCCGCTCCTTGCTGAATCGCTTGCGCTGCTCGCGGGCGTCTCCGGCGAAACCGCGGAGGCGCTGCGCCGCGGCCAGGTCTCCTTGCTCGCCGATCCCGGTGTGCCGGTCGCGGGCGACGTGCTCCTTTCTTTGACCCCATGAGTTCAACCGCTTCTTCCACGCGCGGGCTCGTCCGCCACGCCGTCTTCTGGGTGCCGTCGCTCTACTTCGCGATGGGCATTCCGTTCAACGTGATCAACGGCACGGCCTCCACGATGTTCAAATCGCTCGGCGTGAGCGACAGCCAGAACACCGTCGCCCTCGGCAGCATCATCATCGCGTGGTCGTTGAAACCGCTCTGGGCGGCGTTCCTCGACATGTATCGCACGAAGAAATTCTTCGTGATCGCGATGGAGCTGCTCATCGCCGTGCTCTTCGCCGGCATTGCGATGTCGCTGCCGTTGCCGGGGTTTTTCCAGATCAGCATCGCGCTGCTGTGGGTGGCGGCGTTTGCGTCGTCCACGCAGGACATCTGCGGCGACGGCGTTTACCTCACCGCACTTTCGAAAAAAGCGCAGGCGAGCGCGGCCGGTTTCCAGAGCATGTTCTGGAATCTCGGCAAAGTCGTCGCCACCGGCCTCCTCATCAGCGGCATGGAGGCGCTCGCGAACTCGCAGGGCTGGACCACGGTGAAAATGTGGATGGCGGTGTGGATCACCGCCGCCGTGCTCATGGCGTTCTTCGCCGTGTATCACCTCTGGGCGATGCCGACCGGCAGCGTGGCCAACCGCCCCGAAAACGGTCGCGCCGTCATCCGCGATTTTCTCGGCACCGCGACCACGTTTTTCCACAAGCGCGCGTTCTGGGGCATGATCGCCTTCGTGTTTCTCTACCGGCTCGGCGAGGGCCTGCTGCTCGTGGAGGGAAAACTCTTCATGCAGTCGTCCACCGAGTCCGGCGGCCTCGGTCTCACGGTCGGACAAGTGGCCAACATCGACGCCGTGTGGGGCACGCTCGCCAACATCCTTGGTGGTGTGCTCGGCGGACTTTTCCTCGGCAAAATCGGACTTAAGCGCGCGCTGCCGATCCTCGGTCTCTGCCTCAACGTCCCGCATCTCACGTTTGTTTACCTCAGTCATTTCGCCGCCGAAGGTCACGGGCTGAGCTACGCGACGATCGCGACGCTCGTGAGCATCGAGAAGTTCGGCTACGGCTTCGGTTTCATCGGCAACATGGTTTACATGATGCAGCAGCTCGCGCCCGGGCGCTGCACGATGACGCACTACGCGTTCGCGACTGCGCTGATGAACTTCGTGCTCGCGCCGACCACGATGATCTCGGGCCCGCTCGCCGAGTGGCTCGGCTTCGCGCCGTTCTTCATCGTCGTCATGTTTGCGTCGGTGCCCTCCGTGTGGGTCGCGTTCAAGGCACCGTTCCCGCAGGAAGACGCGCGCCACGCTGACTCCGAGGAGCACAACGTCGTCACCGCCGACGATCCTTCGGTCCTCGCGCCGCACGAGCGCACCGTGCAAGTCATCGCTGGTCGTGCCTCGATCTACGCGATGCTCAACATCCTCACGCTGCTTCTCCTCGACGCGAAAATCCTTGGTATGCTCCAGGGCCGCGCGGAAGGCGAAGCGATGCTGCCCTTCGTCCTCCTCTGCGGCAGCGCGGCGCTGAAGGCGTTTCTCACGTGGAAAACGTTCTCACTCTCGGCGCAGGCCACGCGCGAAGCTGACGCCAGCGGCGAAACCGTCTATCGTCGCAATGCCCGCGGTGCGAAGATCGCCACCGCGATCTGCGCGGCGGTCAGCGTGGCCGTGTTGGCGTTCGGCGCCTCGCAGGCTTTCTAAGAAAACCGATTCGAGCCACGGTCCGCACCGGATCGAGCCCGAGTGCGGACCGGGTCGAGCCAAGGTCCGGACCGGGTCGTGCCAAAGTGCGGACCGAGTCGCGCCAAAGTGCGACCGAGTCGGGACCCATTGCGGCAGCACCGACGAGGAGTTGTGGCGTGTGCCGCACACAACCGATAGAGTCCCGCGCTGGTTGAGCGGCGGAGTTTGGTGGAGAGGCTGAGCGGCGCCTCAGTTTCCCATCTCCCCAAGCATGCAACCGATTCGTTTTCCGTCCCAGTTCACCTGGGGTGTCGCCACTGCTGCCGCTCAAATCGAGGGCGCGGCTTTCACCGATGGCAAAGGTCCGTCCGTGTGGGACACGTTTTGCCGCAAGCCCGGCGCCGTGCACAACGGCGACACGCTCGATGTCGCGTGCGATCACTACCATCGCTTCGACGAGGATTTTGCGCTCATGCGCAAGCTCGGCATTCGCAACTACCGGTTGTCGATCGCGTGGCCGCGGATTTTTCCGAACGGCGACGGCGAAGTGAATCAACGCGGCATCGATTTCTATCACGGGCTTTTCGACTCGCTCGAGCGTCACGGCATCACCCCGTGGGTGACGATGTTTCACTGGGATCTGCCGCAGGCGCTGGAAGATCGCGGTGGCTGGCGCGTGCGCGGCGTGGTGGATGCGTTTGCAAACTACGCCGACACGATCGTGCGCGCGTATGGCTCGCGCGTGAAACGCTGGATCACGCTCAACGAGATCTTCTGTTTCACGCAGCTCGGCTACGGCAACGGCCAGAAGGCGCCGGGCGCGCGCGAAAGCGAAACCGTGGTGAACCAGACGTATCACCACGCGCTGCTTTGCCACGGTCACGGCGTGCGCGCGGTGCGCGAGTTCGGCGGACGCGGCGCGCAGGTGGGGCTGACCGACAACGCGATCGTGCCGGTGCCGGTCGATCTGAAACCGGAAAACATCGCCGCGGCGAAGCGCGCGTTTGTTTCGGAAAACATCCGCACGCTCGATGCGATTTTCCGCGGACGCTACGCGAGCGCGTATCTCAAGGCGGCAGGCGCGGCGGCGCCGAAGGTGCAGCGCGGCGATTTCAAGCTGATCTCGGCGCCGACGGATTTCATCGGCTTCAACATCTACACCGGCCACTTCGTGCGCGCGGGCAAACGGGGTGCGCCTGAGCGGCTGCCGTTTCCTTCGAGTTATCCGCGCTCGGATTGCTCGTGGCTCTATCTGCTGCCGCAGGTGCTGTATTGGGGTCCGAAGTTTTTCACCGAGCTCTACGGGCCGCTGCCGATCTACGTGACCGAGCATGGCGCCGGCTACAACGAAGAGATGGACGCCAACGGCGAGATGCTCGATCTGCACCGCCGCGAGTGCGTGCGCAACTACCTGCGCGAACTGCGCGCGGCGATGCGCGACGGCGCGCCGGTGAAGGGCTATTTTTTGTGGTCGTTCATGGACAACTACGAGTGGGAGGACGGCTACGACCGGCGCTTCGGAATCGTGCACAACGACTTCAAGACGCAGCGCCGCACGCCGAAACTCAGCGCGAACTGGTATGCGGACGTGATCCGCACGAACTCGCTGATCTAGCGCTCGCGTTTTTCTGCGGCGCGCGCGTCAGAACCCGAGCGGCTCGGTGCTGCGCGGCGTGAAGTCGACGATCTTCGCCGCGCGGCCGTTTACCTCGACCTGCGCGGTGAAGTAGAGGTGGTCGGAGCTGAAGGAGCCGCCCCAGATCGAGTCGTAGTATTTGAAGGAAACTTTGCCGGCGACTTCGTAGCGGCCGGACCAGCCGGGCACCTCGCGCGGCTCGCCGATGAAGTCGACGCGTGTGTCGAAGACGAGCGTGCGGCCGCTCCCGGCTTTGCGCTGCGTCTCGCAATATGTTTCGGCGCGGCGGCGCGCGGTGGAATAGATGAGCTGCACTGGCGGACCGGGCTGCTGCCAGACTTGAGGTGGTGTGGGTTCGACCCGTTTCACGACCGGTTGACGAGTAACGGTCGGCGTCGCAGCGGGCGCGGGGCGCCGCTCTGCGACTTGCAGGCTGCGCTGAAGCGCGAGGTTTTCGGTTTCGAGCCGGGCGTTGGCGCGCTCGAGTTCGATGATGCGCTGGTCCAAGCCGCGTTGGCGGACGTCGGCAGTTTCGTTGACCGCGGCGCGGTGCTGGGCGTCGGTCGCGAGCCGCGACTCGTGCGCCCGAAGTTCGTGCAATGCCTGATTGAGCGCGTCCTCGCTCTTGCGGAGCTCGCCCTCGAGCGAGCGCACGCGGGACTGCTGAACAACGTGAAAAATTCCGCTCGCTCCAACCAGCACCACGAGCGTTGCGAGAAGAGTTCCGGTTTTCATGACGCGAGCGGTGAAGGTGAGGCTGGGACGTTCATACGCGGTTTAGACCGCGTCGGGTTCCCGGAGCTTGGCGAGGATCGGCAGGTCGGCGGCGGCGAGGTCGAGCGACGACGCGTCGGCGGGCTGTATCCATTGTATGGCGACGTGCTCGCGCGGGACGGGCGGCGGGCTGCCAGGCGAGAGTTCGCAGACAAACGCGCGCATCGAGATCCGGCGGGCGCCGTAGTCGTGCGGAAACTCGCCGAGATCGCGAAGCAGGACGAGTTCGCAGCCGAGTTCTTCGCGGATCTCGCGGTGGAGCGCGCTCGCGGCGGACTCGCCGGGCTCGATCTTGCCGCCGGGGAACTCCCATTGGAGCGCGAGGTGTTTTTCGGGCGGCCGTTGCGCGAGAAGAACACAGCCGTCGGGCTGACGGATGATGGCGCAAACGACAGGTATGACTTCGGCGGAAGACACGAAGGAACTGAAACCGAACTGCACGGGGAGGAAAGCGGATTGCGGCATTCGTGCATGAGCGCTGCAACTTTTCGCAACGTCGCGGGTTGTTGAGGCATGAAGACCTTCCTGAAAATCGCGCTCCTGATCGTAGCGGTTCTGCTGCTCATGAAACTACTCCCGGTTCTCTTCGTGCCGGTCGTGCTCGGTATCCTGGCGCTCCTCGCCGCTGGCGCGCTGCTCGCGAGCGGATTGGCGGCGGTCGCGGGTGTCGGATTGTCGGTGATCGGTGCGCTCCTGCTGGTGGCGCTCGTGTTGCTGGCGGCGCTCGCTCCCGTGTGGATTCCGGTGCTGCTGATCGTCGGCGTGATCGCGCTGATCAAGCGCACGAGCCGCTCGGCGGCCTGAGTTTTATTTTGCATCGCCCGCAGCGACGCGGGCGTTTTGCTGGCGGCGCATGACGGGCGATCTCCCCTCCAGCATCGTGGCGGAAATCAGTTTCATCGGTCGCGGAAGCGGCGCGGTGAAAAACCTGTCGGGCTACAAGAAAGGCCGTCACTCGATGCCCGACGTCGCCAACGCCACGACCAACGCGTTCCTGGGGAAAATCTGCGCGACGGAACTGGCCGAGGAAGCCGAGGTGCTGTTTCAGCAGGTGCGCACCGCGATGAGCTACAAGCGGAAGGATTTGAGCCTCAGCGTGACCAGTCCGACGGCGGTGTTGAGCGCGCGGGATTTTTCCGTCGAGTGGCTCTACGAGCTGCAGGAGCAGGATCCTTCGCACTATGCGACGACGCTCACGCTGCGTGGTTTGCACGATGTGGACGTGGCACGGCAGGAAGGATTCGACGCGGTGTTCGCCGGACGTTTTTCGGAGATCTCTTTCGCGTTACGCAAAGGCGCGCGTGTCGAGGCGGTGATCGATGCGATCGAAGCACTCGAGGGCGAAGCGGACCTGAGCGTCACGTATCCCTCGGATTGCGCCTATTGCGAGATCGCGGCCACCGGCGTCGATGCGGCCGTGCGCTGCAGTGGCGCGTCGCTCGAAATGGTGTTTCCGCGGGGCGGTTCGCCGCGGGAGTTGATTGAGGGATTCGGCGCGCTGCGGGGGGCGTTTGGCATCAGCAAAGCGCTCGCCGGGTTGATCGGATAGCGCTGAGTGCGCGCAAAAAAAAAGCGGCGCCCGCAGGCGCCGCTTGAAGAGTAAACGAGCTGTCGAACGACGAACTTAGGCGATCATCTCGGCGACAAAGGAACGCTCGTCGACGAGCTCCTTGTTCGTCGCGGCGATCTTCGACTTCGCGAAGTCGTCCATCGTGAAGCCCTGGATGATTTCGTAGGAGCCCGGGATGGTCGTGCGAACCGGGAGGCCGGCCCAGACATTGGGATCGAAGCCGTAGGCGCCATTGGACTTCACGGCGACGGAGTGAACGGTGCCGGGCGTCATGAGATCGCGCACGTGATCGACGAGCGCGTTGGCGGCGGAAGCAGCCGAGGACGCGCCGCGGGCGGCGATGATGGCGGCGCCGCGCTTGCCAACGGTTTCGCAGAACGGTCCCTGCAACCACGCGCTGTCGGTAACGATGTCCGTCGCGAGCTTGCCGCCGATGGTGGCGTGCGCGAACGCGGGGAACATGGTCGGGCTGTGGTTACCGTAGATGAAGAGATTGCGGACGGCGGTCAGATCGACGCCGGCCTGCTTCGCGAGCAGCGACTGCGCGCGGTTCTGGTCGAGGCGGACCATCGCGGTGAAACGATCGGCGGGCAGGCGCTTGGCGCGGCTGGCGGCGATCATGCAGTTCGTGTTGGCGGGATTGCCCACCACGGCAACGCGTGCGTCATCGGCGGCGACGGAGTCGATGATTTCGCCCTGCGAGATGAAGATCTTGCCGTTGTCCTTGAGGAGATCGGCGCGCTCCATGCCCGGTCCGCGCGGCTTGGCGCCGATGAGCAGGCACCAGTTGGCGTCCTTGAAACCGACTTCGGGTTTGTCGGTGGTGACGATGCCCTTCAGCAGCGGGAAGGCGCAGTCGTCGAGCTCCATCGCGACGCCCTCGAGGGCCTTCATCGCCTTCTCGAACGGAGCTTCGATGAGCTGGAGAATGACGGGCTGCTCGGGACCGAACATCGCGCCGGACGCGATGCGGAAGAGGAGGGCATAACCAATTTGACCGGCCGCTCCGGTCACTGCGACGCGAATGGGAGTATTCATGGGTGGACTAAAGTGTAATCAGGATGCGGCGCGGGGCGACACGCAGGAATTGTGAAACTAGGCGCAATTTTAGGCGGATTGCAGCGCTGGATTAGAGGAAGTGTCAGGAAAAACGCGGGGCCAGCCGCTCGTGCACTTCGCGGACGAGCTTTTCGGTCGTGGGCCAGTCGATACAGCCATCGGTGATGCTCACGCCGTAGCGGAGTTTTTCCTTCGGTTGAGGGAAGGGCTGGTTGCCGGCCTCGAGGTTGCTTTCGACCATCGCGCCCATGATCGAGGTGTTGCCCGCGGTGATCTGGTCGAGCAGCGCGCGCATGACGTCGGGCTGAAGCTCCGGCTTTTTGGCGGAGTTGTCGTGCGAGCAGTCGACGAGGATCGACTTGGGCAAACCGGCTTTCGCGAGATGCGCTTCGGTTTGCGCGATGTGAGACGGCGCGAAATTGGGTCCGGCGGAGCCGCCGCGGAGGACGACATGGCAATTGGGATTGCCGCGCGTGACGATGGCGGACGAAGCACCGTCGAGATTGATGCCGAGAAAAGTCTGAGGCTGACCGGCGGCCTTGATGGCGTTGATGGCGGTGGTGATGGAGCCGTCCGTGCCATTTTTGAAGCCGAGCGGCATCGAGAGGCCCGAGGCCATCTGCCGGTGAGTCTGCGACTCAGTCGTGCGGGCGCCGATCGCGCCCCAGCAAACGAGGTCGGCCACATACTGCGGCGTGATCGGATCAAGAAACTCAGTGGCGGTCGGCAACCCCAAGTCGAGCACATCGCGCAGGAACGCTCGGCCCAAGCGGAGCCCGGCGGCGATGTCGTGCGACCCGTCGAGATGCGGGTCCATGACGAGGCCTTTCCAACCGACCGTCGTGCGCGGTTTTTCGAAATACACGCGCATCACAATCAGCAAACGGTCAGAGACTTCGCGCGATAGGGCTGCCAGGCGGCGGGCGTATTCGCGTCCCGCGTCGAGATCGTGGATCGAACACGGACCCACGATGAACAGGAAACGCTTGTCGTCTGTGAAGATCAACCGGCGGATCTCCTCGCGGGCGCGGGCGATGAAGTTGGCCTGTGATTCGGTTTTTGGCAGCTCGGCCAGCAGAGCGGCGGGCGAGGGCAGCGCACGAGTTTCGACGACGTTGATGTCCGATGTTCTCTGCATGAAAGGCAGAGAGTGGGCTTTTCCGCATCGGGCGCGCAAGCCTCGCTTAAATCGCGCTGTTTCCGGGTCGGGCGCTTGCCGGGGCGATCTCGCCGGGTAAAAAAGTGGCCGGCCGCTTACCCCTAAGCGGCCGGCCTTTGCTTTCTTAGTTACCCCAAAACTCCCGCTAGGCGGGAGAAGTGTTAAAGTTGATGGTTGAAGTGATAGAGATGCGCTAGCGTCCGTCAAATCAAAGTTAGCAAAATCTACCAACTATTTTCGTAAATAACCGATAATTAAGAATTAACGATTTAATGATTTTGAACAATTCATTTGCCTTTTTTCGCTACGACCCGGCCGCTTCCTTGTATGTAACTGGTGAGGATGCGTTTGTGTTTCTCCAAGGCCAGTTTTCGAACGATCTGCGTCCGGTTCGCGACGGAAACGGCGTTTACGGATTGTGGCTCAACCAGAAGGGAAAGGTTCTCGCCGACAGCTTCGTCGTGGCCCACGGCGAAGGTTTTCTGATTTTCTCGCGGGAGTCCCCCGCGAGCGTGATCCGCGAGCGGCTGGAGGCCTACATCATCGCCGACGACGTGACGCTTGAAGATGCCGGCGGCGCGTGGAGCGCGGTCGCGCTGCGGGGCGCGGAGGATGCCGCGCAATCGATCGTGTCACCAGAAACTGGATACATCGTGCGGAGCCGCGGAGCGGCGGCGTGGGAATGGTTCTTCCCTCGGGCGGAGACGGCGCGCGTCGACCAGGCGCTCGCGGGTGCGTTCGAGCTGACCGCGGAGCAGGCGGAACAGCGCCGCATCGCCGACGGGATCGCCTCCGTGCCGCGGGACATCGGTCCCGGCGAATTGCCGCAGGAAGGCGGACTCGATGATGCGGTGAGTCATCAAAAGGGCTGCTACCTTGGACAGGAAGTGATGGCGCGACTCCGCGCCATGGGGCAGGTGCGCCGCCGCATCTTTCGCGTGCGGGCTGCAGGTCCGGCCCCCGCGCGGGGCACGCCGCTGTTTCAAGGCGGACGTCAACTCGGAGAGGTTCGCAGCGCGGTGGCGGAGGGCGATGGCTTCGTCGCCCTGGCGTTGCTCACGACCTTGAACCTTGATGCGACGCGCGCGCTTTCGCTTGGCACCGCGGAAGCCGAGCCCACCGTGGGATTCGTTGTCGCATGACCGAGGAAGAACAACTCACCGAACTCTGCCGGCGGCTCGGCGCATCGCCAGAGCAGGCGCGGGTCATGGCGGCGCAATTGTCGAAGCGCGCGGATCAGCTCGCGCACGAACGCGGCATCACACGCGAGAGCGCCATGGCGCAACTGCTGCAGGTGGTCGTCAAAGGCCGCAGCGGCGAAGGTCCCGAGTCGACGCCGCGCCGTGAATCGAATTGACCGCGCCGCGACGGCGGCGTTCGTTCGCGGCTCCGCGTTTCGAGCCCGTCAGGTGATGCGGTTCGCGGAGTTCATCCCATGAAAGACGCTCTCGTCCGGCAATTCTCGGAGGCCTTCGGCCGTCCCCCTCAATTCATCGCCCGTGCGCCGGGCCGCATCGAGTTCATCGGGAATCACACGGATTACAACGGCGGCACCGTGCTGGGTGCGGCGATTGATCGCGGCGTGAGTGTGGCGTTGGCGTTGCGCGACGATGGCGTGCGCCGTTTCGGCAGCGATCAGCGCTCGCAGGTCGTCACCCTGCCGGCGGATTCGCTCGAGAAGCAGCAAGGTCCGGGCAGCTGGGTGAACTATCCGCTCGGTGTGTTGGCGGCGTTGCCGGAGTTCTCGCTGCGCGCACCGGCGGGCTTCGATTATTTCGCCACGTCGGATCTGCCCACCGGCGCGGGTCTCAGCAGCAGCGCGGCGATCGAGCTGGCGTCGGGCCTCGTGTTTCTGGCGGCAACGCAGCAAGAGCCGTCGCGCGAGACGCTCGTGAAAATCGGCCGTCATGCCGAAAACCACTTCGTTGGCGTGCCCTGCGGCATTCTCGACCAGGGTGTTTCCGGTTTCGGTCAGCAGGACGCGCTCGTCTTCATCGATTGCCGCGGTCCTCGATTCGACACAGTGCCGCTCCCGAGCGGCGCGCATTTCTGGATTTTCAACACGCACACGAAGCATGCGCTGATCGACGGACTCTACGCTGCGCGCCATCGCGAGTGCATGGAGGCTGCGTCGAAGCTCGGGGTGAAACTCCTCGCCGATCTGACGCCCGCCCAACTCGAGCCGCGGCTGAGCGAGTTGCCAGAAGTGGTCGGCAAACGCGCGCGCCACATCGTGGAGGAAATTGCGCGCGTGGATGCGTCAGTCGCCGCCCTCCGCCAAGGCGATCTGGCCGGCGTCGGCCAGTTGCTCACCGCTTCGCATCGCAGCTCGCAGCATCTGTTCGAAAACAGCACGCCCGAACTCGATTTCCTCGTGGATACGCTCACGGCCACGCCGCATGTGTTCGGTGCCCGTCTCACGGGCGGCGGTTTTGGCGGCGCGGTGATGGCGCTGACCGACGAGCATTTCGGCTCCGCGCAGGCCGAGCAGGTTGTCGCCGCCTACACGAAAAAATACGGCACCGCGCCAGAAGTGTTGCACACGCGCACCGGTCCCGGCGCCACGCTTCTGAGCTAAAACTTAACGCGCGCGCCTCGGAGTGAGTGGCGCGCGCGTTCAGGGCATCGGGCTGCGCTGGAACAGCACGGCGATATCCGCGAACCACGGCTCCACCCAGCGGTGCGCCCAAAGAAAGTAGATCGCTGCGGCGATCGCGAGCATGGGGCCGAAGGGCACGTGCACGCCGAGCCCGATCGGGGCGGTTTCGCCTTCGGGCGTTTCAGACTTGGGCGCGATCGGCGCGGTTTTGCCTGTGAGTTTTTTCCAAACGAGCGCGAGTCCGATCCAGATCGTGCCGACGACGGCGCCGCCAAACAGCGAAAACACGCCGCCCTGCCAGCCGCAAAAGGCGCCGATCATGCCGACGAACTTCACGTCGCCGAAGCCCATCGCTTCCTTTTTCAACAGCACCTCGGCGAGCAGTGCGATCCAGAGGACGAGGGCCGACCCAATCAAAACTCCGATCAGCGCGGTCGTGCCCGAGCGGAGGCCATCGAGCAGATAGATTCCCTCCCCTTCGCCGTGTAGTGACGGCACGAATACAGCGAGCGCGACACCTGTCACTGCGCCCCCGATCGTGAACACGTCGGGGATGATGAAGTGATCGAGGTCGATAAATGTCGCCGCGACGAGCAGGCTGACGAAGAAGCATCCGACGAGCGCCTTTGCCGGCGGAAACGCGAACCAGCACGCAAGGAACAGCAACCCCGTGAGCAGCTCGACGAACGGATAGCGCACCGAAAATGCCGCGCCGCAGCAGCGTGCGCGTCCACGCAGAATCAACCAACTCAGAATCGGAATGTTATCGTGCCAGCGAATCGGCTGACCGCATCGGCAGTGCGAACCTGGCGTGACGACAGATTTTCCCGCCGGCAGCCGATAGATGACGACGTTGAGAAAACTGCCGATGCACGCACCGAACACGAAAAGCACCGCGGGGAAAAACCACGGAAAGGCGGCGGCGACTTCGGCCAGCGTTTCGCTCATGACCGACGGAGCGCGTGGCGCGCGGCGAGTTGCATGGCGGGCACGGGCGGTTGCGTTTCGCTCCAGATCGCGAGCGCCCGCGCGCCCTGATGCACGAGCATCGACAAACCGTTCGCGTGCGGGATGCCCAGCAGCGCCGCTTCGCGGAGCAACGCGGTCTGCGGCGGATTGTAGATCATGTCGTAGACGCCGCTGGGGGAGGTGAGCGGACGCAAGTCGATTGGAAGCGGGTCGTCAGGGTTGAGGCCTGCGCTTGTGGCATTGATGACGAGCAACCCCGGAGGCAGTCCGGCCGCACCTTCGCTCGAGAGTTTCCCCTGCAAGCGCGCGTTTCCTGCGAGCGGCGCGAGATCGTGCAGGAGTTTT
>Ga0182793_1000342_pt1 | contig 39395 bp, 35 predicted proteins | sample Passage237A_FD_130498 | JGI IMG/M metagenome (GOLD analysis project Ga0182793, IMG submission 130498) | Cellulose adapted compost microbial communities from Newby Island Compost Facility, Milpitas, CA, USA - Passage2 37A (version 2) (version 2) ... | reverse complement strand
GCACGTCCGGCGCCGGCTCGCCCGGGTAGAAGCCGCGGCACAGGTCGCGGGTGATGGCCTCGTCCAGGCTGGCCGGGTTGAGGCTGTAGGCGCCGGGCAGGTCCAGCACCGCGTAGCTGCGCCCGGAGGGCGAAACCAGCCGCCCCTCCTTGCGCTCCACGGTCACGCCGGCGTAGTTGGCCACCTTCTGGCGGCTGCCGGTGAGCTGGTTGAACAGCGCGGTCTTGCCGCAGTTGGGGTTGCCCAGCAGGGCCAGGCGCAGGGGCTGGACCTCCGCGTTCATGCCCGGCCTCCCTGCAGCGGCGCCACCTGGACCCTCGCGGCCTCGATCCGGCGCAGGGCAAAGCGGGTATAGCCCACCTGCACCAGCAGCGGCTCGGCCCCGAACGGGCCCCTGGCCACGACCTCCACCTGTTCCCCGGGCACGAAGCCCAGCTCGCGCAGGCGGCGGGCCACCAGGTCATTGGGTTGCCGGTCCTGGACCGAGACGACGGTAACGGGGGTTCGGGGCGGCAACTCGGACAACGACGTCACGACGGGTTCCGTACACAAGAATAGTTCTCAATTGTAGCAGGGCCGCCCCCTGCCCCGGACCCCTGCCTGGCGGGTGAACCGGCCCGCCGTGGCGGTCTATGATCGGACCAACGCATCGTCCGGGGGACCCGATGACCCAGTACGTGGTGGTTGAACACGACGGCCCGCTGCTGCGCCTGCGGCTGTCGCGCCCGGAACTGCACAACGCCTTCGACGACGTCCTCATCGGCGAACTCACCACCGCCCTGGACCAGGCTGGCGCCGACCCGGCGGTGCGGGTGGTGGTGCTGGAAGCCGAAGGCAAGTCCTTCTCCGCCGGCGCCGACCTGGCCTGGATGCGGCGCATGGCCGCGGCCAGCGAGGCCGACAACCGCGCCGACGCCCTGGCCCTGGCCCGGCTGATGCGCACCCTGGACAGCCTGCCCCGCCCCACCATTGCCCGGGTCCAGGGCCCGGCCCTGGGCGGTGGTGCCGGCCTGGTGGCCTGCTGCGACATCGCCATTGGCACTCCGGCGGCGCGCTTTGCCTTCAGCGAGGCCCGCCTGGGCCTGCTGCCGGCGGTGATCTCGCCCTATGTGGTGGCCGCCATCGGCCCGCGCCAGGCACGGCGCTGGTTTGCCACCGGCGAGACCTTCGATGCCCACGTGGCCAAGCGGATCGGCCTGCTGCACCAGCTGGTGCCGGCCGAGGAGCTGGACCAGGCGGTGCGGCACCAGGTCGATCTGCTGCTGCGCGCCGGCCCGCATGCCGCGTCCACGGCCAAGGCCCTGGTGCGCTCGGCCTGCCAGCCGGCCAGCGCCGAACAGCAGGACCAGGCCAATGCCGCCCTGATCGCGGCCCTGCGGGTGTCGGCCGAGGGCCAGGAAGGCCTGTCGGCCTTCCTGGAGAAGCGCGAGCCCGCCTGGGTCGGCGGCCAGGACTGAGGCAGACCCCGCGTCGGCCGCGACGCTGTCTTCACACGGAACAGTGAGAGCTTTCACACTTTGGCAACCCGGGACGCCCGGCTGCCACGAACCAAGCCGAGCCGATGTTCCGCAAGATCCTGATTGCCAACCGCGGTGAAATCGCCTGCCGCATCATCCGTACCTGCAAGCGCCTGGGGATCGCCACGGTGGCGGTCCATTCCGATGCCGATGCCAGCGCCCGCCACGTGCTCGAGGCCGACCAGGCCCGGCATATCGGCGGCCCGTCCCCGGCCGACAGCTACCTGCGCGGCGAGGCCATCATTGCCGCGGCGCTGGAATGCGGGGCCGAGGCCATCCATCCCGGCTACGGCTTCCTGTCCGAGAACGCCGACTTCGCCGAGGCCGTGGCCGCGGCCGGGCTGGTGTTCATCGGCCCGAGCGCCGGGAGCATGCGCCGGATGGGCAGCAAGGCCGGGGCCAAGGCGCTGATGGCCCAGGCCGGGGTGCCGGTGGTGCCCGGCTACAACGGCCAGGCCCAGGACCCGGACACCCTGGCCCGCGAGGCCGAACGCACCGGCTTTCCGCTGATGATCAAGGCCGCCCACGGCGGCGGCGGCAAGGGCATGCGCGTGGTCCACGATGCGGCGGACTTCGCGGCGGCCCTGGAGAGCTGCCAGCGCGAGGCACGCAACGCCTTCGGCCGCGACCAGGTGCTGCTGGAGCGCTACGTGCCCACCCCGCGCCATATCGAGCTCCAGGTCTTCGGCGACAGCCACGGCAACCTGGTCCACCTCAACGAGCGCGAGTGCTCGGCCCAGCGCCGATACCAGAAGGTGCTGGAGGAATCGCCCTCCCCGTTCCTGGACGCAGGCCTGCGCGCGCGCATGGGCCAGGCCGCGGTGAAGGCGGCGCGGGCCATCGGCTACACCAATGCCGGCACGGTGGAGTTCATCGTCGCCCCGGACGGCAGCTTCTACTTCATGGAGATCAACACCCGGCTGCAGGTCGAGCACCCGGTGACCGAGATGGTCAGCGGCCTGGACCTGGTGGAATGGCAGCTGCGGGTGGCCGCCGGCCAGCCGCTGCCCCTGCCCCAGGGCCAGATCCGCCAGGAAGGCCATGCGATCGAGGTGCGGCTGTACGCCGAGGACCCCGAGGCCGGCTTCCTGCCCGCCTCCGGCCCGCTGCTGGCGCTGGAACTGCCGGCGGCGCGTCCGGGGGTACGGGTGGACACCGGCGTGGCCGCCGGCGACGTGGTCAGCGTGTTCTACGACCCGATGATCGCCAAGCTGATCGTCCACGCCGACGACCGCCCCTCCGCGCTGGCGCTGATGCGCCAGGCCCTGGCCGAATGCCATGTGCAGGGGCTGAAGACCAACCTGGGTTTCCTCGAGGCATTGCTGCGCCACCCGGCGGTGGTCGAGGGCCGGATCGACACCGGCTACCTGGACCGCCACCTGGAGGAATTCGCCGCCGCGGAGGCCGACGAGGCCATGGTGCTGGCCGCGGCCACCGCCCTGCTGTTGCACCAGTCCGGGCTGGCGGCCGCCTGCGCCGCGACCGGGCCTGAACCCGGCTCGCCCTGGCATCGCGACGACGGCTGGCGCCTGGGCCTGCCCGCGGCACGCCCCCTGCGCCTGCAGGCCGGCGCCCGGCAATGGAGCCTGCAGGCCTGCCGGATCGGCGCGGACTGGGAGCTGCAGCTGGATGGCCGCCGCCACGCCGTGGCCGGGGTACGCCTGTCCGGCGGCTGGCTGCAGCTGCGTATCAACGGACAGGGCCGGCAGTTCCGCCTCCACCTGGAAGGCGAGAACGCACTCCTGCTGCACGACGGCCAGCGCCGGGTCCGCTTCCAGCAGGTGCTCGAACAGGCCGGCGTCGAGGATGCCGGCAGCGGCGGCGATGGCCGGGTGCTGGCGCCCATGCCCGGGCGGGTGGCCCTGCTGCGGGTGGGCGCCGGTGACACGGTAGCCGCCGGGCAGGAACTGCTGGTGATGGAGGCGATGAAAATGGAGCTGGCCATCCGCGCGCCGCGCGCGGGGACCGTGGCCCGGGTGCGCACCGCGCCGGGCGAGTTCGTCGAGGCCGACGCGGTGCTGCTGGAGATCGGCGCGGAGCCTGCATGAGCGACTTCATCCGCATCGTCGAGGTTTCCCCGCGCGACGGCCTGCAGAACGAGGCCCGCCAGGTGTCCACCGCCGACAAGATCGGCCTGATCGAGCGCCTGGCCGCGGCCGGGCTGCGCTGCATCGAGGCCACCAGCTTCGTCAGCCCACGCTGGGTACCGCAGCTGGCCGATGCCGAACAGGTGCTGGCCGGGCTGCGCCGGCTCGACGGGGTCAGCTACCCGGTGCTGGTGCCCAATCCGCAGGGCTATGCCCGCGCCCGCGCCGCCGGCGCGCGCGAGATCGCGGTGTTCACCGCGGCCTCGGAAGCCTTCAACCAGCGCAACATCAACGCCGGTATCGAGCAGTCGCTGCAACGCATCGCCGAGGTGATCGCGCTGGCCCGCACCGACGGCGTGCCGGTGCGCGGCTACGTCTCCACCGTGCTCGGTTGCCCCTACCAGGGCGAGGTCCCGCTGGCCGAGGTGGTGCGGGTGGCGCGCCGCCTGCATGAACTGGGCTGCGCGGAGATCTCGCTGGGCGACACCATCGGCGTGGGCACGCCGCGCAAGGCGCGGCAGATGCTGCAGGCGGTGGCCGCGGAGGTGCCGATGCAGCATCTGGCGGTGCACTTCCACGACACCCGGGGCCAGGCCCTGGCCAACGTGGCCGCCTGCATCGAGGCCGGGGTACGGGTGGTGGACGCGGCGGTCGCCGGCACCGGCGGCTGCCCGTATGCGCGCGGCGCCAGCGGCAACCTGGCCACCGAGGACCTCGTGTACATGCTGCACGGCATGGGCCTGGAAACGGGCGTGGAACTGGAGCCACTGGCCGCCACCGGCCGCTGGCTCAGCCAACGCCTGGGACGCGAGAACGGCAGCAGGACAGGCAAGGCACTGGCACCCCCATGAATTCCCCCTCTCCCTCCCCCACCCACGCCGCGGCGGACACGCCCGTCAACGGCAACGGCGACGACTCGCCCCAGGCCACCCTGGCGGCGATCGAACAGGCCCTGCGCGAGGGCGACGCCTCCGCCTACCGGGCCCTGCTCGAGCGCGCCCGCCAGGCCCTGGGCCATGCCCTGGACGAGGGCGAGGCGGCGCAGCGCCGCTGGCAGGCGCTGTTCGACGCGGTCCCCGACCCGGTGAGCATCCTCACCGAGACCGGCACCGTGCTGGACGTCAACCGCGCCGGGATCCAGGCCTATGGCCGTACCCGCGAGCAGATCGTCGGCCAGCCGATCGAGGTGCTCAACCCGGACCTGCCGCGCAACCACCTGGGGCCGGTGCTGGAGCGCCTGCGCCGCGGCGAGAGCTACGTCATTGAGGTCACCAACATGCGCGCCGACGGCAGCCGCTTCCCGGTGGAAGTGCACTCGGCGCCGTACGAGTACCACGGCCAGTCCTGCATCGTGGCCGTGGCCCGCGACCTCACCAGCCGCCTGCAGGCCGAGATCCGCTACCGCCTGTTGTGGGATTCCACCGACAAGGGGCTGATGCTGGTGGATCGCAACCTGCAGGTCCTCAGCGCCAATCCCGCCGCGCACCGGGTGCTGGCCCACGACCAGGCCCCCGGCGAGTCGCTGCTGGACCGCTGGTGCATCGTCGACCGCGATGGCCACTGGCTGCCGCGCGACCAGTGGCCGGACGCGCGCGCGCTGCAGAGTGGCCGGGTCATCCCCAGCACCACCGTGGCCATGCACCACCGCGCCAGCGACCGCATGGTCTGGATCTCGGCCACCTGCGTGCCGGTGTTCACCTCCGGCGGCAGCGAGGCCGACCATGTCTTCATCCTGTTCACCGACGTCACCGAGCTCAAGCGCGACAACACCCTGTTCAGCCGCGCCCAGTCGCTGGCCCATATCGGCGGCTGGGAATGGGACCGCGCCCAGCAGCACCTGTACCTGACCGACGAGGCGCGGCGGATCCTGGATGCACCCGCCGGACCGGTCGCACTGGACGCGCTGCTGTCCAACCTGCGCAGCGAGGACCGCAGGCGCCTGGAGACGGCGGTCCAGGGCGCGCACGAGGGCGCCGGCAGCTTCGACCTGGAACTGCAGGGCCATCGCGGCAACGGCCGCCTGTTCTGGATCCGGGTGATCGGCGAGGCCGAACCGGGCAACTACGTCTCCACCCGGGTTTCGGGCACCCTGCAGGACATCACCGAGCGCAAGCTGGCTGAGGAAACCCTGCGGGTGCAGGCGCGCACCGACCCGCTGACCACGATCATGAACCGCGACGCGATCCTGGCCGAACTGGAATCGCGCCTGCAGGAGCCCGCCCACTGCCAGCTGGCGGTGCTGTACGTGGACCTGGACCGCTTCAAGACCGTCAACGACATGCTTGGCCATGCCGCCGGCGACGAGCTGCTGGTGCGTACCGCCCAGCGCATGGCCGCGGCGGTGGGCACCGAGGGCCTGCTGGCGCGCTTTGGCGGCGACGAGTTCCTGGTGGTGTGCAATGCCGACGACGGCCCCGAGCAGGCCACCCGCCTGGCCCAGGCCATCCTGGAGACGCTGTCGCGCCCGTTCCGCTTCGGCGAGGATGAATTCAGCGTCTCGGCCAGCATCGGCATCGCCTATGCACCGCAGGACGGCACCCGCCCGCAGCAGCTGATCCAGAACGCCGACGCGGCCATGTACGACTGCAAGCACCGCAGCCGCAACGCCTGGCAGGTGTTCACCCCGGACCTGGCCCAGCGCCAGCAGGACCGCCTGCTGATCGAGACCCAGCTGCGCAAGGCCCTGGACAACAACGAGTTCCGACTGGTGTACCAGCCGCAGGTGGACCTGCGCCACGGCCACATCGTCTCGGCCGAGGCGCTGATCCGCTGGGAAAGCACCCTGCTGGGCAACATGCGCCCGGACCTGTTCATCAGCCACGCCGAGACCACCGGCGACATCGTCCGCATCGGCGACTGGGTGCTGCGCGAGGCCTGCCGCCAGTCGCGCGAGTGGCGCGACCAGGGCCTGGGCGTGGTGCCGATCGCGATCAACGTCTCCTACCGCCAGTTCGTGGCCGAGGACCTGGCGCAGAAGGTGTACGCGGCCCTGAACGAATTCGACCTGCCCGGCTCGGCGCTGGAGCTGGAGTTCACCGAGCGGGTGCTGATCGACGACTCCCCGGCCACCATGCGCACCTTCGCCGAACTGTGGCAGATGGGGGTGATGCTGAGCATCGACGACTTCGGCGAGGGCTACAGCGCGCTCAACTACCTGCGCCGGCTGCCGATCCACGGGCTCAAGCTCAGCCAGCTGTTCGTGGCCGGGGTTCCGACCAACCGTTCGGACGTGGCCGTGTGCGAGGCGGTCAGCGGCATCGCCCGCAGCCTGGGCCTGGGCATGGTCGCCGAGGGCGTGGAATCGGAAGCCCAGCGCCGCTTCCTGGTGGACCTGGGCGTGCCGGTGGGCCAGGGCTTCCTGTTCGCTCCCGGCCTGCCGGCCGACGAGTTCGCCCGGCGCCTGGCCGCGCAGGGTCCGTTCGGGAACTAGGACGGCTGGAGCGGCGGCCCCTGCAGGCGCGAGTCCCAGCTCTCGGTGGCGCGCTGGGCCAGACGCCGCTCGAACAGCGTGCGCCAGGACGGCACCAGCGGCAGTTCCAGCACCGCGCGCAGTTCGTCCCGGTCCTGGGTGCGGCGGTAGAGCAGCTCGGCCAGGCGCAGCAGCGGCCACTCCGGATGCGGGCGCTCCAGCAGGACCAGGGCATCGCCGGCGGCCACCTGGCCCGGCTCCAGCACCCGGTAATACCAGCCGCTGCGGCCGCTGTCCTGGACCCGGCGGGCCATGTCGGCAATGCCAAAGCGGTCGGACAGCTTCCAGCACGGCTGCCGCCCCTGCGAGACCTCGACCACGGCCGTGCCCAGGCGCAGGCGGTCGCCCAGGCAGACATCGGCCTCGGTGAGGCCCAGGGTGGAAATGTTTTCGCCAAAGGCGCCCGGCGCGCCCAGCAAGGGATGCGCGCCCAGCTCGGCGGCCCAGCAGGCGTAATGGTCGCGCGGATAGTGGTGGATGGCCTTGTCCGGCCCCCCGTGGACCCGGCGGTCGCCCTGCTCGTCCCCGGCCAGCCCCTCCGGGCCGACCTGGACCGGGCCATCCAGCGGGGTCTTGGCGATGGCGCTGCGGCTGCCGGGACGGGTGTATTCCACCGCGCGCCCGGCCAGCACCGCTTCGATCCGCGCCTGCAGCGGCGCGCTCATGGGCCGTCCCCGGCCACGGCGCCGGCGGGCAGCGGCAACCACCACCACCGGCGCATCGGACTCAGCCCCTTGGCAGGGCCGCGATCTCGGCCTTGAGCAGCTCGCCCAGGACCTTCACGCCCTGGTCGATCTTCTCGCCCGGCACGGTCACGAAGGACAGGCGCAGGGTGTTGACGCGCGGGTTGGCGGCATAGAACGGCGCGCCCGGCACGAAGGCCACGTTGCGCTCCACTGCCTTGGCCAGCAGCTTGCCGCTGTCGATGCCCTCGGGCAGCTCGACCCAGATGAACATGCCGCCCTCGGGGCGGTTCCAGCGCACTTCCTGCGGGAACTCGCGCTCGAGCGCGGCCAGCATGTGCTGGCACTGGCGGCCGTAGAGGGCGCGGATGGTCGGGATGTGCTCGTCGATGAAGCCGTCCTGCACGGCGCCATAGACGATGCGCTGGGAGAAGGACGGGGTGTGCAGGTCGGCGGCCTGCTTGGCCTGGACCATCTTGGCCAGGATTTCCTCCGGGGCCACCACATAGCCCAGGCGCAGGCCCGGGGCCAGCACCTTGGAGAACGAACCCATGTAGATCACCCCGTCCGGGTTCATCGACAGCAGGCTGGGCAGGGCCTCGCCGCCATAGGACAGCTCCCCGTAGGGGTCGTCCTCCACCAGTGGCACGCCGGCCCTGGCGCACAGCTCCACCAGCGCCTTGCGCCGCTCCAGCGGCATGCGCCGGCCGGTCGGGTTCTGGAAGTTGGGCAGGCAGTACAGGAAACGGGCCCCGGCCAGCTGTTCGGCGCTCACCGCATCGGTGACGACGCCCTGCTCGTCGCTGGGCAGGGAGGAGAACTCGGGGGCGAACAGCGAGAAGGCCTGCAACGCGCCCAGGTAGCTCGGGGTCTCGACCAGGACCTTGCTGCCCTCGTCGATCAGGACCTTGCCCAGCAGGTCCAGGCCCTGCTGCGATCCGGTGGTGATCAGCACCCGCGAGGCCGGGATCTGCGCCCCGCCCCGGCTCAGGCGCGCGGCGATCCACTCCCGCAGGGGGGTGTAGCCTTCGGTCGGGCCGTACTGCAGCGCCGCCTCCGGGGCATCGCGCAGCACCTGCTCGGTGACCTGCCGCATCCGCTCGACCGGGAAGGTGGCCGGGGACGGAAGCCCGCCGGCGAAGGAAATGACCTCGGGACGCTCGGTGACCTTGAGGATCTCGCGGATGGCCGAACTGGTGAGCGCCCGGGCACGCCGGGACAGGGTGTACTGGTTGTTCATGGACCTAGTTTAACGGCTTGCGGGCCGCCTGCCGCACCTGTCCGATCGTCGCAGGGCCACACCCGCCCCACCCGTCCGGCTCATGCGAGCTTTACGCCACGGCGACGGGCACTTAGCGCCAGCCGCGGACAATGGGACCGCCAACCCAGGACGCCAGGAGGCCGCCATGTCCTTCCGCCAGTTCCCCGCCATCGGCAACGACGGCAACGAGTACGTGATCATCGAGTTCCACGACGACCGCAACCCGGAGGCGCCGGTCCTGCGCTACGAGCTGCCCGACGGCCAGCGCCTGCGCCGCCAGGAACGCCGCTTCGCCAACGAGGACGGCACCCTGGTCCTGACCCCGGCCTGAGGCCGGGCGCGCTCAGGGCTGCTCCAGCACCCGGCCCACGCCGCGGCGGTCGATCTCGGCGGCGGCCTGGCGCAGGGCCTGGACGTCGGCCCCCGCATCGAAGCCGATCCGGAAGTGGACCTCGCCGGCCGGCGTGCGCGAGGAATGGATCGAGGACAGGCTGATGCCCAGCTCCTCGAACACGTTGAGCAGCTCGCGCAGCGAGCCGGCGCGGTCTTCGGGCAGGTGCACGCTCAGCCGCCGCTGCTCGGTCAGGTCGGCCAGCAGGTAGCCGACCCGCTCGAAGGTGTAGCTGCCCTCGGCCAGCGGGCCATCGCCCCATAGCTCGCGGTTGCGGGACAGGAAGTGCTCGCGGAACTCCTGGCGGGCCGCGGCATCGCCGCGCTGGACCAGTGCGTGCAGCCGCGCCAGTTGCGCCACCAGCCGTCCCAGCATCTCCCCGGTATAGGGATTGGCGAACTGGATGTCCTCGTAGATGTCCGGGTTCAGCGCCAGGATCCGTGCGATCACCGCCGCGTCCATCTCGAAGCCGATGGAGCGGTAGGGCAGCAGATCCGCCGGCCCGCCCAGCTCCCCTGCAAAGCTGCGCAGCACCCCGGCCTGGCCCAGGTGGGCGGCGTGGACCATGGCCTGGACCAGGGCCATCACCCGGTCGTGGTGCTCGGGACTGGTATGGACGTACTCGCCCTGCAGCGCCTCCAGCAACTGCCGCACCCAGGGCCGCCAGGCGTCCAGGCGCGATTCGCACACCACCACCACGCGCCCCTTCAGGGTCGGGGTCTTCAATGGCGCGGTCATCGGGTGCAGGCCGATGACCTCGGCGCGCGAGGCCAGCATGGCCTGCACCGGGGCCTGCTTGATCGAAGTGATGTCCAGCCACAGCCGCCCCTGCTCGCGCCCGGCCGAGCGCTGCACGTAGTCGGCGATCAGCGCCGGGGTGTGGCGGATCGGGGTGGAGAACACCAGCACGTCGGCCTCGGCCAGCAGCCGCTCGGGGCTGTCGCTGGCCGGATCGGCCGGATCATGGCCCAGCACCTGCAGGCCCATGCGCTGCCGGAAGAAGCGGGCCAGCCAGCGGCCATAGGCACCGGCGCTGCCAACCAGGCCCACCACGGGCCGTCCGGGTACCCGGGCCGCGCTCACAGGGCAACCGCCGGGAAGCGTGCGGGCCCCTCGGCCAGGGCGGCCGCGGGCGCGGCCTGGACATCCAGTTCCTCGTAGCCGTGGGCCAGGGTCGATTCCAGCGCGGCGTGGACACCGGCCAGGGCGCGTTCGGCCGCGCGCTGCGGCGCCTCGCCCCGCAGCATGAAGGCCAGCATCAGCGCGGTGAGCACGTCGCCGGTGCCGGCCACGTCCACGTCCAGGCGCGGCGAGGCCAGGCGCCAGGTGCCCCCGTGCCCGACCAGCAGGGTCACCAGTTCGTCCGCGCCCTGCCCGGCCACGCTGTGCGCCAGCACCCACTGCGGGCCGCGCGCCAGCAGCTCGCGCGAGGAGCGCAGGGCGTCGGCCTGGTCATGCGAGGGCCGCCCGGACAGGCGCTCCAGTTCGAAGGCGTTGGGCGTGACCATCCACGCCAGCGGCAGCAGGCGCTCGATGAACACCTGCTCCAGCCCCGGCTCCACGTAGGGTCCGGTATGCATGTCGCCGATCACCGGATCGAGCAGGTAACGCGGCGCGGTGCCGGCGGCGTGGTTGCGCTCGAGCCAGTCGGCGAAGGCGCGGCCATTGGCCACGCTGCCGAAATAGCCCGAGGCCAGCCACGGCGCGCGCGCGGTCACGCCGCGCTCGTCCAGCCCGCGCAGCAGGTCGGCCAGCCAGTCGTCCGGCAGCACGCGCCCGCGCAGGGTCGGATAGAAGGGGGTATTGGACAGCAGCGTGGTGGGCACTTCGGCCACCCGCACGTCCAGGCGCCGCAGCACCGGCACCGAGGCGCTGTTGCCGGCATAGCCATAGGCCAGCTGCGACTGCACCGAGACCAGGTCCACCGGCGAAGGCCCCTGCGGCCGGTTGCGCCGTTCGTGGACCAGGTGGCTTTCCAGCGTGTCGCTCATCGTGCTGCGTAGACGGGGGGATGAGCGATCCTAGCGCGTCGCATCCCTGCCCGCGCGCAGCGTTTCACATGCAACTCAAATCAGCCGCTTCCGTCACGGCTGGCGCCGGAAACAGCCAATCGCGCCGCCGCTGCCGCGCCCTGCCCGCATGGCATGGCGCAGCCCGGACCATGCGCGTGCTCAGGGCGAGGTCATCCGCCCCCAGAACGCCTTGACCCCGTCGAGGAAGGTGGCCGAACGCGGCGAATGCCGCCGGCCTTCCTCGCCGCGGAAGGTGGCTTCGAACTTCTCCAGCAGCTCGCGCTGCTCGGCGGTGAGGTTGACCGGGGTCTCCACCACCACCCGGCAGTACAGGTCGCCGGGGGCGCGGCTGCGCACCGAACGCACGCCCTTGCCGCGCAGGCGGAACACCTTGCCGCCCTGGGTCTCGGCCGGGATGCGGATCTCGGCCTCGCCATCGAGGGTGGGCACGGTGACGGTATCGCCCAGCGCCGCCTGGGAAATGCGGATCGGGATCTCGCAGTGCAGGTCGTCGCCATCGCGGCGGAAGATCTCGTGCTCGCGCACGCGCACTTCCACGTACAGGTCGCCGGGCGGGGTCCCGGGCGGGCCGGCCTCGCCCTCGCCGGTCAGGCGGATGCGGTCGCCGTTGTCCACGCCGGCCGGGATCTTGACCGAGAGGATCTTCTCGTCCTCGATCCGGCCCGCGCCATGGCACTGCTTGCACGGGTTCCTGATGGTCTGGCCGCGGCCGCCGCAGTCCGGGCAGGTCTGCTGCATGGTGAAGATGCCGCGCTGGAAGCGCACCTGGCCACGGCCGTGGCAGGTGCCGCAGGCCTGGACCTTGCCATCCTCCGAGCCGCTGCCGTTGCAGCCCTTGCACTCGGTCAGGGTCGGGATCTCGATCCGCTTCTCGACCCCGGCCACGGCCTCTTCCAGGTCCAGCTCCATCACGTAGCCGATGTCGGCGCCGCGCCGGGCGCCACGCCCGCCGCCACCCCCGAAGATGGTGCCGAAGATGTCGCCGAAGATGTCGTTCATGTCCGGGGCCGGGCCACCGCCGCCCATGCCCTGCTCGAAGGCGGCATGGCCGTGGGCGTCATAGGCGCGGCGCCTGGACGGGTCGGACAATACCTCGTAGGCCTCCTTGCACTCCTTGAAGGCGGCCTCGGCCGAGGCGTCACCCGGGTTGCGGTCCGGGTGGTACTTCATCGCGCAGCGGCGATAGGCCTTCTTCAGCTCTTCATCGCTGGCGCCGCGCTCGACACCGAGCACTTCGTAGTAATCGCGCTTGCTCATCGGGGTTCCGTGGTGATTCCCAGCACGCAGCCCGCGCCACCTTGGGGATGGCGCGGGCCGCGGGTCCGTGCGGCGCCTGGACGCCGGGCGGGATTACTTCTTGTCTTCGTCCTTGACCTCGGTGAACTCGGCGTCGACCACGTCGTCCTGGGCGGCACCGGCCGAAGCCTGGCCGGCGCCGGCGTCGGCACCGCCCTGGCCCGCGGCGGCGGCCGCCGCGTACAGCGACTGGCCGGCCTCCTCCAGGGCGCGGGTCTTGGCCTCGATCTGGGCCTTGTCATCGCCCTTGATCGCGGTCTCCAGCTCGGCGATGGCCGACTCGACCCGGCCGATCACGTCGCCCGGCACCTTGCTGCCGTGCTCGGTGATGGCGCCGCGGGTGGCATGGATCAGGCCGTCGGCCTGGTTGCGGGCCTGGACCAGCTCCTGGAACTTCTTGTCCTCCTCGCGGTGGGCCTCGGCGTCGGCGACCATGCGCTGGATCTCCTCCTCCGACAGGCCCGAGCCGGCCTTGATCTCGACCTTCTGCTCCTTGCCGGTCTTCTTGTCCTTGGCCGACACGTGCAGGATGCCGTTGGCGTCGATGTCGAAGGACACCTCGATCTGCGGCATGCCGCGCGGGGCCGGCTCGATGCCGGTCAGGTCGAACTTGGCCAGCGACTTGTTGTAGCGGGCCTGCTCGCGCTCACCCTGCAGCACGTGCACGGTCACGGCCGACTGGTTGTCCTCGGCGGTGGAAAACACCTGCGAGGCCTTGGTCGGGATGGTGGTGTTCTTCTCGATGATCTTGGTCATCACCCCGCCCAGGGTCTCGATGCCCAGGGACAGCGGGGTCACGTCCAGCAGCAGCACGTCCTTGACGTCGCCGGCCAGCACGCCGCCCTGGATCGCCGCGCCCAGCGCGACGGCCTCGTCCGGGTTGACGTCCTTGCGCGGCTCCTTGCCGAAGAACTCGGCCACGGCCTGCTGCACCTTCGGCATGCGGGTCTGGCCACCGACCAGGATCACCTCGGCGATGTCGCTGGCACGCAGGCCGGCGTCCTTCAGGGCGATGCGGCAGGGCTCGATCGAGCGCTTGACCAGGTCATCGACCAGCGCCTCGAGCTTGGCCCGGGTCAGCTTGATGACCAGGTGCTTCGGGCCGGAGGCGTCGGCGGTGATGTACGGCAGGTTGACCTCGGTCTGCTGCGCGCTGGACAGCTCGATCTTGGCGCGTTCGGCAGCGTCCTTCAGGCGCTGCAGGGCCAGCGGGTCCTTGCGCAGGTCGATGCCCTGGTCCTTCTGGAACTCCTCGACCAGGTAGTCGATGATGCGGCCGTCGAAGTCCTCGCCACCCAGGAAGGTGTCGCCGTTGGTGGCCAGCACCTCGAACTGCTTCTCGCCATCGACCTCGGCAATCTCGATGATCGACACGTCGAAGGTGCCGCCGCCCAGGTCGTAGACCACGATCTTGCGGTCGCCGCCGGCCTTGTCCAGGCCATAGGCCAGGGCCGCGGCGGTCGGCTCGTTGATGATGCGCTTGACGTCCAGGCCGGCGATGCGGCCGGCGTCCTTGGTCGCCTGGCGCTGGCTGTCGTTGAAGTAGGCCGGGACGGTGATCACCGCCTCGGTCACGGTCTCGCCGAGGAAGGCCTCGGCGGTCTTCTTCATCTTCTCCAGGACCTTGGCCGAGATCTCCTGCGGGGCCATCTTGCGGCCCTCGGCGGTGGCCACCCAGGCGTCGCCGTTGTCATGCTGGCTGATCGCGTACGGGACCAGGCCCAGGTCCTTCTGCACCTCGGCGTCGGTGAATTTGCGGCCGATCAGGCGCTTGACCGCGTAGAAGGTGTTCTTGGGGTTGGTGACGGCCTGGCGCTTGGCCGGGGCGCCGACCAGCACTTCGCCGTCCTTGGTATAGGCCACGATCGACGGGGTGGTGCGGTCGCCCTCGGCGTTCTCGATCACGCGGGCCTTGCCGCCGTCCATGATCGCCACGCAGGAATTGGTGGTACCCAGGTCGATGCCGATGATCTTGCTCATTTCTATGCTGCTCCCTCGGGGAAAGGATTGGCCGCTTGCGTCCGGCCCTGTGTGCTAGATGGGGTGGCCCCGGCGGCGTTCAAGAGGACAACCGCGCCGGGAAGCCAATCGTTCAGTCGTGGCGCGCGACCACGACCAGGGCCGGCCGCAGCAGGCGCTCGTTGAGCAGGTAGCCCTTCTGGAACACCTGCAGCACGCTGCCCGGGGCGGCATCGCCCGGATCGGCCTGGGTGATGGCCTGGTGGTGCTCGGGGTTGAACGGCTGGCCCACCGGATCGACCACGCTCAGGCCGTTGTCGGTGGCCACCTTCAGCAGCTGGCGGTAGGTCAGCTCCAGGCCGTCCCTGAGCGGGCTGGCCTGCTCGCCCGCGGCGGCCAGGCCGGCGTCGAGGCTGTCGAACACCGGCAGCAGCTCGCCCAGCAGCTTCTCGTTGGCGAAGCGCCGGGCCTGCTCCACCTCGCGGGCCACGCGCTTGCGCTGGTTCTCCAGGTCGGCGCGCTCGCGCAGGGAATCCATCCGCAGTTGTTCCAGCTGGGCGCGGAGGGATTCGATCTCCTCCCGAAGCTGAGCCTCCAGGCTGGCCTCGGTGTCCTGCTGTTCCTGGGATGGGGTCTGGTTGTCGGTCATGCAATCGGCTCCGTGGCGGCGCATTCCGGCCGCCCTGGATCCCCCTATGGGGACCGTCCCGGACCGATTCAAGGCTTGGGCGGTTCGCCCCCCGGCGCCTGCAGGGCCGCACCCAGCACGTCGGCCGCGGCCTGGACCACCGGGATCACCCGGTCATAGGCCATCCGGCTGGGGCCGATCACCCCCAGCACCCCCAGCACCTGGCCCCCGGCCCCGTACGGGGCGCTGACCAGGGACATGCCCTCCAGCGGGGCCAGCCCGGTCTCCTCGCCGATGAAGATCCGCACCCCGGGGGCGCGCTGGGTGCGTTCGAGCAGCTGCAGGATCTCGCGCTTGCGGGCGAAGGCCTCGAACAGCTCGCGCAGGCGGTCCACGTCCGACAGGTCCTGCAGGCCCATCAGCCGGGTCTGCCCGGCCAGCACCATGTCGTCGCCCGGCGGCTCCAGGGCCTGCTCGGCCAGCTCCACCGACTGCGCCAGCAGCTGCTCCATCTCGTCCCGGGCCTGGCGCAGCTCGTGCAGCAGGGTGGCGCGGATATGCGCCAGCGGGCGCCCGGCGAAGTGGGTGTTGAGGTAATTGGCGACCTTTTCCAGCTCGTCCTGGCCGAAGGGCCGCTGCGGCTCCACCACCCGGTTCTGGACCTCGCCGTCGGCGAACACCACGATTGCCAGCACCCGGCGTCCGCCCAGCGGCACGAAGTCGATCTGGCGGAAGGCGAACTGCTCCCGGCGCGGGGCCCCGACCACGCCCACGAAGTGGGTCATGGCCGACAGCAGCTCCGAGGCCGTGCCCAGCAGGGCCTGGGTGCCCGGGGCCCCGGCGGTCATCTCCGCGCGCAGCCGCGCCAGCTCGCGCTCGCCCAGCGAGCGCACCTGCAGCAGGCTGTCCACGAACACCCGGTAGCCCTGGGCGGTAGGCACCCGCCCGGCCGAGGTGTGCGGCGAGCTGAGCAGGCCGATCTCCTCCAGCTCGGCCAGGATGTTGCGGATGGTGGCCGGGCTCACGTCCAGACCGGATACCTTGGCCAGGGTCTGCGACCCCACCGGCTCGCCATCGCTGATGTACCGGCCGATCAGGGTCCGCAGTACCTGCCGGGCCCGGGCATCCAGCGGGGGAAAGGTCTGCGCGCTCATGCCCCATAGATAACCAGCCACCGCCCGGTCGGCAAGCGCCCGCCCCGTGCCCGCCCCCCCTGCCCGGCCGCCGCCGTCGCAGCCGCTGCGACGGCCCGCCCCCAGCATCGGCGGCGATCGTGACCGCCCTACAATACCGGCCATGCTGACCCATCTCGCGCTCAAGGATTTTGCCGTCGTCCGCGCCACCGAACTGGAGTTCGGGCCGGGCATGACCGTGATTTCAGGCGAAACCGGCGCCGGCAAGTCATTGCTGGTGGATGCCCTGGGTTTCCTGTCCGGGCTGCGCGCCGACAGCGGCGTGGTCCGCCACGGCAGCGAACGGGCCGAGCTGTGCGCCGGATTCGACCTGGCCGGCAACACCGCCGCCCGCGCCTGGCTGCGCGAGAACGAGCTGGACGAGGACGACGGCCAGTGCCAGCTGCGCCGGGTGATCCGCGCCGACGGCGGCTCCCGGGCCTGGATCAACGGCCGCCCGGCCACCCTGGCCCAGCTGGCCGAACTGGCCGGGCTGCTGGTGGAGATCCACGGCCAGCACGAGCACCAGGCCCTGCTCTCCCGTGCCAGCCAGCTGGCCCTGCTCGACGCCCACGCCCGCAACGAGGCCGAGCGCGCCGCGGTGCGCAGCGCCGCCGCCCGCTGGCAGGCCCTGCTGGACGAGCGCGACCACCTGCAGTCCCAGGGCGATGTCTCCGACCGGATCGGCTGGCTGGAACACCAGCTGGCCGAGCTGGACAAGGAAGACCTGGACCCGGCCGCGCTGGAGGCGCTGGACGCGGCGCACCGCCGCCAGGCCAATGCCGCCGGCCTGATCGAGGCCTGCGACCTGGCCATCGCCCGGCTTGGCGGCGAGGACGAAGGCCCCTCGCTGGAGCGCCTGCTGCAGCAGGCCCGCGCCGGCCTGGCCCGGGCCGCCGAGCACGAGCCGCGCCTGGCCGAGGCCGATGGCCTGCTGGAAGGCGCCAGCGTGCAGGTGGCCGAGGCCCTGGCCCTGGTCAACCGCATCCGCGACGACCTGGAGCTGGACCCGGAGCGCTTTGCCCAGCTGGAGCGCCGCCTGGGCCGGATCCACGACCTGGCGCGCAAGCACCGCCTGGCCCCCACCGAGCTGGCCGCCCACCGCGACGGCATCGCCGCCGAACTGGCCACCCTGCGCGGGGCCGGCGAGCGCCTGGACCAGCTGGAACAGGAAATCGCCAGCGCCGCCCAGGCCTGGCGCGAGGCCGCCGCGGCCCTGTCGGCCACCCGCCAGGCCGCCGCCACGGCCCTGGCCGAGGCCATCACCGCCCTGATCGGCGAGCTGGGCATGGGCGGCGGCCGGTTCCTGGTCCAGCTCGAACCCGGCGACGGCCAGCGCCCGGACCCGCAGGGCGCCGAGCGGGTGGAATTCCTGGTGGCGGCCAATGCCGGCCAGCCGCCGCGGCCGCTGCGCAAGGTCGCCTCCGGCGGCGAGCTCTCGCGCATCTCCCTGGCCATCGAGGTGGCCGCCCTGGGTTCGGACGCGGTGCCGACCATGGTCTTCGACGAGGTCGATTCGGGCATTGGCGGCGCGGTGGCGCAGATGGTCGGGCGCAAGCTGCGCGCCCTGGGCCGCTCGCGCCAGGTGCTGTGCGTGACCCACCAGCCGCAGGTGGCTGCCCAGGGCCATGCCCACTACCGGGTCAGCAAGGCCCCGGTGGACGGCATGACCCGCAGCGAGGTCATGCTGCTGGACCCGGCCGGGCGCGAGCAGGAGCTGGCGCGCATGCTGGGCGGCGTGGAAGTGGGCCCGGAGGCACATGCCGCCGCCCGCCACCTGCTGGAGGAAGCGGTGCAGGCCGATGCCGCGGAAGCCACGCCCAGGCGCGGCCGCGGTCCGCGGGCGGCCTGAGGCGCCGCCCGCGGCGGCGCGGGGACAGGCTCAGCGCGTGCGCTTCTTGCGCACGTACAGGACCAGGGAATGCTCCTCCAGCTCGTAGCCGTACTTGGCCGCGATCTGGCGCTGCAGCTCCTCGATCTCCGGGCTCTCGAACTCGATGATCTGGCCGGTGTCCACGTCCACCATGTGGTCGTGGTGGCCGCCGCGGTCCAGCTCGTACATGGCCTGGCCGCCCTCGAAGTTGTGCTTGAGCACGAGGCCGGCGGCCTCGAACTGGGTCAGCACCCGGTACACGGTGGCCAGGCCGATTTCCGCGCCGCTCTCCAGCAGCTGGCGGTAGATGTCCTCGGCGGTGAGGTGGTGCTGCGGGTGGTTCTGCTCCAGCAGCTCCAGGATGCGCATGCGCGGGTGGGTGACCTTCAACCCGACGCGGCGCAACTCGTTGGATTCCACGGGCATACCTCCTCCATTCACTGCCGGTTTACCGCCCGGGGCCCGCGGACGGCCGCGCCAGGCGGCCGGGAGTGTATCATCGGCCGACTTTCCGTCCCGCGTGCCTGCAATGCATAGCCTCCACCGCCTGCTGCTGATCGCCCCCCTCACGCTCGCCGTCACCGGCTGCGGCATCCTCTACAAGCAGCCCATCTACCAGGGCAACCTGCTTGAGAAGGAGGCGGTGGACCAGCTGCGCCCGGGCCTGAGCAAGCAGCAGGTCGCCGGCCTGCTCGGCACGCCGTCGCTGGCCGACCCGTTCCACGCCCAGCGCTGGGACTACGCCGCCACCCAGCGCACCAACCGCCGCGGTGACGTGGAAACCAAGATCCTGACCCTGCACTTCGAGAACGACGTGCTGGCCCGCTGGGAAGGCGAGTACTTCCCCGAGCAGGACGAGGAACTGGCGCGCAAGTCGATCCGCCAGTTCGGTCCGAACCTGGCCAAGGAAAAAGACAAGCGCCGCCGCTGAGGCGCCGCCTTCAGCGCCTGCCGGCGGCGGCCTCGGCCCGGCGCCGGCGCGCTTCCTTCGGATCCATCTGCAGCGGCCGCAGCAGTTCCAGGCGGTCGCCATCGCGCAACCGCGCCCCGGCGGCCACCGCCACCCCGAACACCGCCTGCCCCGCGATCGGCCCGCCCTCTTCCAGCAGGCCGGAGGCACGGATCGCCTCGGCCACGGTCGCGCCCTCCTCAAGCTCCACCACCCGTTCCAGGTGGCGATGCGGCCAGGCCATGAGCACCTGTACCCGCATCCTCAGGCCTCCCGGTCGGCGACCCGGATGAAGTCGTCCACCATGCGGTCGGCCAGGCCCTGGAAACCCAGGGTGAACACCGGCCCCAGCAGGCGCGAGGACGGCTCGAACTCCAGGCTCAGGGTGACCTTGCAGGCGTCCTCGGCCAAGGCCTGGAAGGTCCAGACCCCGTGCAGGCGCTTGAACGGGCCGTCGCGCAGCTCCATATCGATCCGGCCAGGGCGCTGCAGCCGGTTCTCGGTGGTGAACCAGGTGCGCAGCGAACCCAGCCCCAGGTCCAGCCGGGCCAGCATCCGCGCTTCCTCCTGCTCCAGCACCTGGGCCTGCTCGCACCAGGAGAACCGCCGCGGATAGGCGGCCACGTCGTTGACCAGGTCGAACATGCGGGCAGCCGGATGGCCGACCAGGGCGCTGCGCTGGATGGTGGGCATTTGCGGGGGAAGCGTCTGCGGACGCCCGAATTGGGCGACAATACGGGAATGAGCAAGAAACAGGCCAATGATAAGGCAAAGGGCAAGGGCAAGGCCGAACCGGCCAACCGCACCATTGCCCTGAACAAGCGCGCCAAATTCGAGTACCACCTGATCCAGCGCTTCGAGGCCGGCCTGGCCCTGCAGGGCTGGGAGGTGAAGGCGATCCGTGCCGGCCGCGCCAACCTCACCGACGGCTATGCCTATGTGCAGGACGGGGAGATCTACCTGATCGGCGCCCAGATCACCCCGCTGATCCAGGCCTCCACCCACGTGGTGGCCAACGACCGCCGCACCCGCAAGCTGCTGCTGCACCGCCACGAGATCGACAAGCTCATCGGCGGCGTCCAGCGCGACGGCTACACCATCGTGCCTACCGCCATGTACTGGTCCAGGAACAAGGTCAAGCTGGAAGTGGCCCTGGCCAAGGGCAAGCAGGAGCACGACAAGCGCGACACCGCCAAGGAACGCGACTGGCAGCGCGAAAAGCAGCGCGTGATGCGGCGGCACAACAAGGACGCCTGAGGCTTGCCAGCCCGGGCACGCAAAAGGCCCGGGCTTCCCCGGGCCTTTTGCCATCCGCGGACCGCCGGCGGGCCGGCCATTGAATCGGCGGGCGCCGCATGCGCTAATTCGCCCGTTACCGCTTGCCTGGACGCCAGCATGAGCGAACCGACCACGATCATCTGCCGTTTCTACTTCACCTGCTCCGAGGACTGGCACGGCATGGAGGAGGTCCCCGATGCCGACGGGGCGCGCCACTGCGCCCGCTGCAAGAAGCTGGTCCATCCCTGCTACAGCTACCGGATGCTGCAGGAGCATGTCGCCGCAGGGCACTGCGTGGCGATCAACCTGCACACGCAATATCCGCTGCTTGGCGCCGTTGCGCCGCCCCCGAAGATCCCCATGGTACGCTGAGGCCCATCCAGGGCAGCGGGGCCAACTGCGCCACACCTGTCCCCCGGCCCGGGCCGGGCGCACGGGATCCCTCGCCTGACATGCACGGCAAGGACCGGCCAGGTTGCGACACGGAAAAGGCCGCCATCGCTGGCGGCCTTTTCGTGAACCGGAAGGACTCCGGCTCGATTTGGTGGCGGACGGTTGACCATGTGCTGGCTGGCCTCCCGAGCTGATGAGCGATGGCGCGGGTTGCTGCGTGAACTGATGGGAACTCCTCATCGTCCACGCTGGCGCCAATACGCCATCAACTGCTCAAAGCGGCGGTCTGCTTCCAGCGCCGGGGCCGCTGTCTGGATCGCTTCCAGACAGGCGCCGAGGTCACCGGGCAGCCATTGGGTTTGATCCCCTATCACCAGGCTCAGGAAGTCCAGCGTCTGTTCTGGAAACTTGCCGCAGAGACCTGCCTCGTGCAGTCGGTGAACCAGATAGTCCGGGTGGGCCGGTGGTTGCAACCAGGCGCGGAGCAGCGTCAAGGCCTCGGGGAACGCATCTTGTGCCGCTACGCAAAGGCGGCCGAGGCTTTCGGCGATGGAAGGTGAAACGTTGTCTCGCGTCTTAGGCCAGATGGCGTGCAGATATGGGGCAACCCGGTTCGTCCAATAGTCGGCCCGTTGCTCGCCCGCACCCTCCAGCGCTCTCACCAATGCCTGTGCTGCCTCGCGCAAACCCTCTGGAGGGAGTGAGCGTGTCGCGGTCGCCAGCTCGGCGGTGGTGAAGGTGTCACCACGATCCAGGGCGGCGAAGGTCAGTAGCGATGCGTACTGCTCGCCGTGCTTGCCCAAGGCCGCATAGTGGCGCGCGGTGTCGAGGAATGCCGGCTTGAGCAATTCCATGAGTGGGCGGTACAGACGCGGTGACCACAGGAAGCCTTCCCAGGCCGCACGTGCCTCGGCTTGCGAGCGCTGCCAGTCGAAAAGCGGTAACAAGTGTTGCGTTGCCCACTCCCGGTCAACGCGGAACAAGGCGATGACATGGGCCGCGAGCAACACGCGGCCATGGCGATACTTGTCGATCCGGGTATCGCAAAGCTCGGTGAACGTGGACTTGAGCTCCTCGGGCAAGCCTTGTCCATCCTCCAGCGAGCGCCGATACCACCAGCGCAGCAGTGCCTCGGTGACGTGGCCCACGGGATGATTGATGGCGCGCATCACGGGGTCGTCGGTATCGACACCGTCCCGATGATCCAACGCCAGGATACGGCGCGCGAGCGTGAAGAAGATTGCTTCGTGGCCCTCGAAGGTCTTGGCGATGGCCTGTAGCCACCAGCTGACACCATGGGCGAGCTTCTGCAGTACCTCGGCAGGTGCGGTGGCCAGGATCGGCGCCATGTAACGCCAGGCGCGCCTCAGGAGTTTTTCCTCTGACCAGGCCTGCAGCGCCTCACGCCAGCGCTCTGTCGGCCAAACACTCTCCCTGGCCAAGGCGCACAAGGCACAAGCGGTCGTGGCAAAGTTGTCGCGACAGCGCTGCCGCCAGTCATCCTCCTGCCAATGATCTGTACCGGGTTGCTGCCTGAGCCACGCGACCAACTCACGGCGACGACGCGGTGTGGCGACGAACTTGCGCCATTCGTCGCCATCGCCCATCCAGTAAGGAAACTCATCGCGCTGATCCTCTGCCAGCTTCCACTCCGGATACTGTGCCGAAAGCCCACTGAGTCGGGCGCTGCTTTCAGCACCCAAGACTGCGCCGGCGTCAGCAATTTTTGCCAGCCGCAGCCAGATTTCGCGGTCCACGATACGGGTCCAGCGCTCCGGCTCGATGTCGTCCTTGAACATCTCGCGCGGAGGACCGGCGAGCACGGCCTGTTCCAGTTCCCGCAGCATCACCGCATCGAGGCGCGGCGCCAGTGCCACCAGCAAGCGCATGGCTTCCCGTTCGGTTTCCACCGACCACAGCCACCAGTGATCGTCCGCCAGCAGCCAGTCGAGCGCTTGGCGTTTCGGGATCACATCGCCCTGTGCGGCAGCAAAGAAGGCGAGGCGTCGGAACAGCGGATAGGGCGTGTGCCACCAGGCCTGCGCCATGAGCGTTGCCCGCGCCGGTGATTGCGCAGCCGTGGCGAGCCACGCATCGCGGGTCAGGTCGATCAATGCGGTCCAGTCGTGGAAGTCCCGGTTCTGCGGGTGTTCACTGATCGAGGGTTGATGCATGTAGGACAGGTCGCTCCTGTCCTCGGCACCGCCAAGCTCGCGCATCAGATCGAGGGCATCGCGCAACAGGGTGCTGACATCAGCCAGCAGCTCCGGCAAGGCGGCATTCCAGCGTTCGTCCTTGGGCAGATCGCGCAGGCTGGTGTGGACGTGATCCGTCGACAGCACGATCTCCCATTCCACCAGATCCTTGATGCGCTTCGGCTCGCGGGCTTCGTCGTCCTCTTCGGGCCAGCGAAACGGCTCGCGCAGCGATACGCACGGTGTCAGCATCTCGCGCAGCTCCAGGCGCAGGGTCGGGGTGAGGCCATCGCGCCTGAAGCGGTCGCGCCAGCGGTACAGGTCGAAGTCGCGCAGCCACGATTTCACGCGTCCGGTCAGTAGCAGTCGCCACAAGGTGCGCATCAGCGGGCCGGGGATCGCCTTGGGTGCGCCCTCACGAATGCGTGCCAACTCCGCCGTGTTGCCCTCGCGCTCGAGTTTGGCCAACTCGTCCAGACGGTGTTCGATCCACCAGACCAGATCGTGATGCAGCTGCCCGCCGCGTTTGACCAACCATAGCAGCAGCGCCGGGTCATCCAGATGACGGATCAGCCAACGCGCCAGTTGCCGCATCACCTCGTCCCAGCGGCTGCCGCGCGCACCGGCATCGACGATACACATCGACGGCGCGAGCGGATACGGCGACGGTCGACGGATCAGGCTAAAGGCGAGCTTGTCATCCACGGCAGCTTTGGGCGGGACGCCGAAGCGGCCAAGGTCGGCATGCCGGTAGCGTTCCTCGCTCAGCGGCTCCAGCCAATCCAGTGACGGCACCGGGTCCAGCTCGGCAAAACGTTTGGCGGGCAGGCCACCCGGATCGCTGAGTGCCCACAACATGCGGGGAATGAAGTAGTCCTGACGGGTGCTCACCAGCGGGCGGGCCATGGCGCTTTCGACCACGATGCGCTCCTTGCCACGCATGCCGTCGCGGTAGGTATCGGCCCAGGCACGCAGGGTCTTGTGCAGGTAGGCGTGCCGGTTGTGCTCGCGGTAGAGGATGGGCGTGACGTTCTTGGCCCGCCACTCGTTGGCCCGTTCCTCTTCCTTGCCTTTGGAGAAACTGCCGAAGGCAAACATCTCTGGCGACGACTCGCCCAGCAGACGGTCGGCGGCCAGGGCATCCATCATGTAGCGGAGCACCGGGTCGTTGAGGCTGTAGCCGACGAAGCACACGGTGTAGTTGCGGAACAACTCGCTGACGAAACGCGCCGCCCAGCGCTCGGTGAGGTAGGCCAGGCCGAAATCGCCGCTGGAGACGACCAGCTGATTCAGCTCACTCTCGGTCGGCGAAGCGCTGAGCAGGCCATGCAGATACACCAGACCATCCCAGCGGTTTTTCGGCACTGGCAGCAGTGGCGCCTTGAAGCGCTCGATGGGCAGCGACTTCGCCGCGATCACCTCCTCGAACAGGCGGTCGAAGTTGGTGGTGATGAGGCGGGTCTGGCCGTTGCGGCATTTGCCCAACGTCAGCAAGGCTTCATGCGTGGCGGTTGCGTTCGGGGCGCCGAGATCGGGCGTCAGGATGCCGGCCAGTGCCCGGCGCACCGTCTCGCGGCCGCCGACGATCTCCGCTTCCAGCAGCCCGATGGCGGTATCGAACTGCCCGGCCTTGATCGCCGCCTGCTGCACCGCGTTGGGCGTGACGGCCAGGGCTTCATACACCTTCGCCACCAGCCCGGCGAAGCCCGGCAGGCGCGCCGGGTAAGAGATGCCCGCGCCGCAAAAGAACACCACGCGCCCGTCCTCGTGCGCCTGCAGCAGGCGCTCGGGGATATCGGGGCCGTGGCGGACGAACTGCATTCAGTGGGCCTCGGAAAACACGCGCTCCAGCATCGCCGGGATCAGCGCCTCGTTGGCTTGACGGATGGTGGCGTGGCGGGCTTTGAGTGCGGCCACCTTCGCTTGCAGGGCATCGAAGGTGCGTTGCGTGGCGAGAGGTGGGATGGGAACCTCAATTGCCATGAGATCAGGGGCTTTCAGCGTCTTATTTCGCGCTGCCGTACCGGGAGAAGCCGCATCAATCTTTGCAAAGCCCTCGGTGGTGGTGAAGTAGTAATAGAGGAAGCTGGCGACTGCCTTATCGACATCCACCTCACAGGTCAACATTCGATGGTTACCAACGCAACCATCATCCTCAGGCTTTGCAATGGCGATGGCTTGCTCCCATGCCATGATGTTGCTGAAGATCAAGTCGCCCTCTCTGATCGCAAAGAGGTTTTGCCAAGAGTAGTCGGCGCCTTGCATCGTGCGACGATGAAACGTGCCTTTGAAAAAGCTGCGAATACCAACCTCGGTATAGCTGGCATCAGGATCAATAGCGACTTCCCGTCGCACCAATGGCGCCACCTCGGCCATCGGCCGCATGGGCGCGTCGGCAATGGCGTCTCGAAAGCGCACGGCGAGCAGTTGGTCGGCGTCGCGCTCGATGGCGTCGAGCCGTTCGTTGACCTGCCGCACCTTGTCGGCCAGCGTGTCGAGCCGGGTGACGATGGCTTGTTGTTCGGCAAGCGGCGGAAGGGGTACCTGCAGGGAGAGAAAGAACTGTTCCTTGTAGCGATTGCGCGTTGTCGGTGTGCTGCCTGTACAGTCTTCCTCTACGCGACGCCATACAGCGGGCAGTCGAAACCAGTAGCGCAGGAACGAAGTACAGACGCGGTCTGGATCCGCTGTGAACACCGGGAACTCGTTGGAGACGAAAGTGCCATCCAGGTCGTGACCGATGACACCAAATGCACCGCGCCATGCGAACAGCCGGCTGTATATAAAGTCTCCGCATGCAACACGGTTCAGCCGCGTGGCGGACGTTTCAGTCCCAGCAACCGTTTCGCGGAGAAATGCGCCGTTGCCTTCCAATCGAACACCCAGCAAGGGGTAAGTGGATTCGGGTTGCACTGACTCAAAGCGATTGACCTGAGAGAGCACATCCCCCAGCGCAACTTTCGGCCACCGTCTCATCCCTGCACCTCGGCCACCAGCGCTTCGATCTCGCCAAGCAGGCGCAACACCTCCTCCTCACCCGCACGCATGGCGGCGACCAGCTCCTTCGGGTCGGCGTGCTCCAGCCCTTGGGCGGCATGCGGGTTCTTCAGGTCCAGGTTGTAGATCGGCCAATAGAGCGCGTCGCCCTCGGCCTGCGCGGCCTTGGCGGCGGCCTCGTGGGCCTGCTGCCTGGCCTTCAACTCGCGCAACTGCGCTTGCAGCGCGGCCTTGTCGCCATTGGCGGCATGGTCGATGGCTTGTTCCAGTTCGCGGATCGGTTGGCTCAAGGCGCGTGCGCGCGTGCGCTCAATCTCGGCCCGTTGCCAATGCGGTGTGGCGGCCTCGATGGCGGCGGCGCGTTTGGCGGCGAAGTCCACGCGCCAGGCCTGCGGGCCTTCCTGGCGCTGGTTCCACCAGTCGAGCACCGGCTGGAAGGCCTCGAAGGGAAGTGGTGCGGTCTTGCTGTATTTCTTGCGGCCTTCGGGCTGGGGCAGTTCGTAGTACCAGATTTCCTCGGTCGGGCCGCCGCGCTGGAAGAACAGTAGGTTGGCCGGGATGTCGGTGTAGGGCGCGAACACGCCTTGCGGCAGGCGCACGATGGTGTGGAGCTTGAATTCCTTGAGCAGCTCCTCCTTGATGACGGCGCACACGCCATCGCCAAACAGCGTACCGTTGGGCACGACGACGGCGGCGCGGCCGCCCTGCTCGGCGCCATGCCCGGCATAGCGCAGCTTGCGCATGATGTATTGGAGGAACAGCAGTGCGGTTTCCGCCGTCTGCATGTTGGCCGGGAAGTTGCCCTTGATGCCGGCCTCTTCCTCGCCGCCGAAGGGCGGGTTGGTGAGGATCACGTCCACCCGTTCATCGTGGCCGATCTCGGTGACGCGCCGCTCCAGCGTATTGCCGTAGGCGATCTGCGGCGCTTCCAGCCCGTGCAGCAGCAAGTTCATCTGCGCCAACATGTAGGGCATCGGCTTGGCTTCCTGCCCAAACAGGGTGTCGCGCTGCAAGGTGCGGCGCTGGTCCGGGTTGGTCACCTGCCGGTTGAGGTGGTCGTAGGCTTCCACCAGAAACCCGCCGGTGCCGCAGGCCGGGTCGAGCACCGTTTCGCCCAGGCGCGGATTCGTGACCTGCACCATGAAGCGCACCACCGGGCGCGGGGTGTAGAACTCGCCCGCGTCGCCGGCGGCGTCGCGCATTTCGCGCAGCATGGATTCGTACAGGTGCGAGAGGGTGTGGATTTCCTCGCTCGAGTTGAAGTGAATGCCGTTGATCTTGTTGATGATGTCGCGCAGCAGGTAGCCGCTGACCATGCGGTTTTGCACGCCGCGAAACACGTTGGCGATGACCTCGCGCTGGCTGCCCTTCTCGCCGCTGCCGGCCAGGCTGCGCAGGTAGGCGAACAGGCCGGCGCCGCGCGAGCCGTCTGGGCGGTGGCATTCGTCCTGGTTGATGAAGGCCAGCAGTTCGTCGCCGGTGAGGCCGTCCTCGCGCGCAGCCCAGTCGCGCCAGCGGTAGGGGGCTTCGATGATGGGGTGGTAGGGCCTGCCGTCGAGCTCCGCCTCTTGCTCATGCACGACTTCGAGGTCGTCGAGGAACTTGAGGAACATCACCCAGGTGAGCAGCGGCAGGCGGTCGACGTCGCCGTTGAGGCCCTTGTCCTTGCGCAGGATCTTGCGGGCGCTGCCGATCAGCGCCGAGAGGTTGTCGCGCGTGGTCAGCGGTGTCTTGGCGCGTTGGGTTCGGGGCTTCTTTTCGGTGATGGCCATTCAGGAACGTCTCGTCATTGGTAAAGGGCCGTCTGCAGGCGCGTGACGGCTTCCTTGAAGGGTTGGATGCCGCCGAAATGCCGGGTGGCGATTTCGGCGGGGCTGCCGTAGCGGTCGAAGGGTTGCACCTTCATCAGCTCGGACAGGGTGTTGAACTGGATGATGCCGCGCTCGATGTACTTGTCGAGCAGCAGTGTGAGGATTTCGCGGGCTGTGTCGCCGTACTGGCCGAACAGGTCCTGCGCCGCCATTCTGGCCTGTTCCGCGCGTTGGCGGCGAGTGAGCAGCGGCGCGTTCCAGGCCAGATGACACAGCAGATCGAAGGGGTCGGCGTCGGGCTGGTCGGCGCTGGCCGCCAGCTCCTCGAAGCTGATGCCACGCTCGGTCAGCTCGCGCAGCACCTCGGCGCGGGTGTCGGGGTTGGCCCAGGCGGATTGCAGCGCGTCGCGGGTCGGGTACAGGGTGCGGACGGTGCGGCCCGAGTACTCGGTGTACTTGACCACCTGGAGTTTCTTGCCGTCGGTGTCGAGGTCGTAGACCAGGTGGCCGATCACTTCGACATTGCCGCCGTCGACGTAGAACTTGCGCGGCTCCTCCGGCGGTTCGGTGAGGATTTCGCCTTGGCCTGCGTCGGTGTGCGCGGCATCTACGGTGTAGTCGGCCGGCGGCTCTTCGACGCCGGGAGGCGTTGCGATGACCGACTCGACGGTTTCGCCGGCCTCATCGATGGTCACTTCCTCGATGCGCGCGGGGTCGCCATCGAAATCCGGATCGGCAAAGTGCCGGGTGGCGGTGCCGGTGAAGTCGATGATGTTGAAGTATTCCTTGCCGTAGTCGACCTTCAACCGGGTGCCGCGTCCGATGATCTGCTTGAACTCGGCGCGGGAGCCGACCACGCGCGCCAGCACCACGTTCTTGACCATCTCGGCATCCACGCCGGTGGTCAGCAATTGCGAGGTGGTCAGGATCACCGGCGTGGGTTTGTCCACGTCCTGAAAATGCGCGAGGTGGGTCAGGCCAATGGCGCCTTCGTCGGCGGTGACGCGGCAGACGTAGTCGGGGTACTGCTGGACCAGATCGCTGTTGAGGTTGACCAGCTGCTGGCGCATTTCGGCTGCATGCTCCTGATCGACGCAGAACACGATGGTCTTGGCGAAGCGGTCGGTGCCCTTGAGGAAGTCGGTCAGGTGTTTGGCAATGGCCTGGGTGCGCGCACGCAGTGCGATGACGCGCTCGAAATCCTTGGTCTGGTATTCGTCGTCCGGCACCGGGCGGCCGAAGCGGTCGAGCTCGTCCTTGGACGGACGCCAGCCGGCGGCATCCACCGTGGTGATCACGCGGTGCACGCGATAGGGTGCGAGGAAGCCGTCCTCGATGCCCTGGCGCAGGCTGTAGGTGTAGACCGGGTTGCCGAAGTATTCGTAGGTGTCGCGCGACTCCTCGCGCAGCGGCGTGGCCGTCATGCCGAACTGCACGGCGGGCGCGAAGTAATCGAGTACCGCGCGCCAGTTGCTGTCGTTGCGGCTGGAGCCGCGATGGCATTCGTCGATGATGATCAGGTCGAAGAAGTCCGGCCGGTACTGGCGGAACACGTCTTCGTTGGCGGTGGACAGGGCCTGATAGATGCCGAAGTACATGTCCCGGCTTTGGCTAACGTCGCCGCCGGTGATCTTGTGGCGAGCGTCGCCAAAGGGCGCGAACATCTTGGCCATCGGGTCATCGACCAGGATGTTGCGGTCGGCCAGGAACAGGATCTTCGGGCGCCGGTATTCGCCGGTGCGGTTCCAGCGGCTGCTCCACAGCTTCCAGCACACCTGAAACGCCACGCAGGTCTTGCCGGTGCCGGTGGCCAGCGTGGCGAGTACGCGCTTCTGCCCCAGCAGGATGGCCTCGATCACGCGGTTGATCGCGATCTGCTGGTAGTAGCGCGGCACCTTGCCGGAAACCAGGTTGAAGGGTTCGAGCAGGTGGGGGGTGGCCGGATCAGGAAGCGCGATGGCGGCGGACAGTCGCTGCCAGAGTTCGGCGGGCGTGGCGAAGCGGTCCACCTCACGCTCGGTGCCGGTGGTGTAGTCGATCTCGATGATGCGATGGCCGTTGGTGGCATAGGCGAACTTCAGGCCGAGGATCTCGGCGTACTCTTTGGCCTGCTGCACCCCGGCTTCCGCCGGCAGCCCCAGCTCTTTCGCTTCCACCACGGCCAGTGGATAGTCGCGCCGGTAGTACAGCAGGTAGTCCGCACGTTTTTGCTTGCCACGGCGCACACGGCCGCCAGTGACGATGATGCGGCCATTGGTGAAGGTGCGCTGCTCGCCGATCACGTGCGGCGCATTGCCCCATCCGGCCTCGACGAGTTTGGGTGTGACCAGCTCCCGGCAGGTGTCGGCCTCGGTCATGATTTGGGTCGTTGCCGTCATCGATGCCACCTGTTCTGGTCGTTGGTCATCCCCTCTACGGCAGGGTGGAGAGGGACGTTTGGCGTACTGCTTTGGCTCGGATATCCGGCATGGGCCAAACAGAAAATCTCGTCAGGACAGAGAGTTACGGTAAAGCTTCTGGTTTTTGGCTCGGCGGTTTGGCGCAAGGTGGGCAGATAGGCCAGGGTTTGAGCCAAAGCCAGCGCGGCTTGACAAGCGGGCCTTTCGGGATACACTCTCGCGTTGAGTTCACTGCCTATCGGCTTTGAACCTATCGAGGTCTCGGCCGCTGAACCCGCGTAGCGAATCAGCGGCCTTTGTTTTTTCTGGGCTGCCGTCACGGGCCACCTCCCAGCAAGCGGAGGCATGCAGCCCGGGACCATTCCGGCGAACTTCTGATCTTTCCGATGCTGTTGTCGGCCTGGTAACAGGTCACGAAGTTGGCTTTCAGCGAACCATCCTGCTTCAGCCCCATAGCTACCACAACGACGAAATCCTCGTAGACGACGGCCACGCGGCGCGTTGCGTCGTACTGGCGGGAGGTTTTGTCCCAGCCTTCGAACAGCGCGGCCGTGGGTTGCTCCAGAGTCGCTTTGATCCAATCGATGCGCTGCGCCCGCACCGGGGAAAAAACATCCTTGCGGCCATCTCGCGCCGTGCTCTCGTAAAACATGTGGCCGAACTTGCCGGCACCGAAGTACACGCGGATGCCGTCGAATGTCTGGATATTGCCGCGACAGTAGACCCGCTCGTAATGCGAGCGGTATTCAGCGACCGTCGTGTAGTGGACGAGAGGCGGTAACGCCATTACCAGCCTCCCTGCAGGCGAATCTTGAAGATGTTGAACTTCTCTTCGCCCTTATGGGTCGGGGCGAGCGGTCGGCCCAGCGCTGATTCGAGACGTTGGACCACGGCGGCCTTGGCCGTGCCGTCACGCAGTGTGTCGTTGATGCGGCTGCTGGCCGCACCCAGCAACAAATCGCACAACTGGATCAACACCACTTCATGAGACGGCAGCGACTGGATGCCGTCGATACTCGATGTGAGGTTCGCTCGCGCAAGACATCTGGCCAGTACAGGCAGACGCTTCGGGTCGCGGTTGCTCTTGACGTCGCAGAAGATCCGGTAGGCGTTGAAATCCAGAATCCAGTGATGCAGAAGCTGGTAATAGAACTTGTAGAAGCCCAGCTCGCCATCGTTGTCGTGCAGAGCAAGGTTGAGCTGGGTTCGGTCAACGGCAATACAGCGGAAACGCAGATTGTCGCCATAGGCGAAGAACAGATCGATCAGTTCGACGTAAAAATCGCGGCGGTTGGGCGACACCTTGCTCCACTTGATCTCGCCCCAGGCTTGGTGACGTTCCCGCAGCGCGCCGACGCGTGATTTGATTTCGTTGCGCAATTCCTCGGGTAGCCAGAGGCTGCCGATCATGAGGTGTCGCGCACGGGGATTCGCGGATGTCAGGACATCCGGATTGGCTTCGTCGCAATACACCTCGAACTTCATTTCTTATCCTCTCAGATCAATCCAGCACGACCAGAAACTCGGTGGCCAGTGCCTCCGGACGCACGGCTCGGGTGTCCGGGCTGCGGTGCATCTTGACCAGGCCGTGGCGCTCCAGGTGACGCAGGGTGCGCGACAGGTTGCTGGCCGCGCGGCCTGACCACTCGGCCAGCTCCAGCACGGTGCGAGGTTGTCTTTCCTGCATCAGGCGCAGCAACGCGCGGTTTTCGTCCGATAGCAGGCTGGCCAACTGCCGCCAGGAATCGAACCAGACGGTGGGTGTGGGGCCGTTGGCGTCATCGACTGCCCGACGGCCGGATTTGGCCGGCCGGATGCCAATCACTGTGCGCATGCTTCGATTTCCCCGATGTGGCTTCGGGATGCTATCAGATGCGGATAGTATCTGTCGCTAGCAGTGATCTTCTCGGCGGACAGGAAATAGGGTAACCGCCGCTGCCATTGCCCCATTGTTTTCAGGATTACCCTGTTCGCCTTTAGATCGGGTCACGGCCGGCAGGTGCAAACCGCAAACCCTGCAAACCTAGGTTTGCAGTCTGACGCTAAAAAAGCGCCGCGCTCGCGCCCCCCGTATACGAATCCGGCCAGGAAGGACCCGTGCCGTCTCGCTGGGGCATCGTCCCCGTGCCCGGCCAGCCATGGCAATCGAGGGAGGTGAGCATTCCCGATGCTCACCCTCTCTCTTTAGAGAGGAGTCGCCGGGAACCGGGAAAGTGGCGTCGTTGCTGGGTTTGCGCGTTCCCACCCCCATCCGGGAACGGTTTTGGCCGGGAACGCTGGAATCCCGCGCCAGTGCTGGGTTTGGCGTTCCCGCCCGGCCCTGCGTTCCCGGTCGGGAACCGGGAAGCCGGGAACGGAGGCCTGCCCCGGGAATGCTCATGGCTGATCACCCCGGCGCGCGTTTGCGCGCTTCAGATGCCCGGTGACGAAGGCCGCCTCGCCGCTGGCCATGGGGCCATCGGGCACGTCCAGCCACTTCACCAGCTTCGATCCATCGACCATGGCCATGACCAGATCTTCCCGGTCGAGCAGCGTGCCGACCCACTCGGCCAGCCGGTGCTTGCCGATGGTGTGGAAGGCTTCGGGCAGTTCGTGACGGCGCTCGTAGACGCCGTTGCCGCCGGTCTTGGTGTAGGGCTTGCCTTCGGCGGCGGCCCGGGCGATGGCCGCCTTGAGGTCCGGTAGCAGGTCGACGTCGGTCTGGCGGGCGCGAACCAGGGCGTCGCTGCGATCCACCAGCAGGCCTCGGCTGTCGCGCAGGAAGGTGGTCACCCGCAGGTTGGCGCGGCCGTTGGCCTTGACCACGCCGCCCATCACGACCCGGCCGCGATCGAAGGGCTCGCCCAGCGCCTTGCAGATCGCCTTGGCCTGATCCTCCTTCGGGTTCCACAGGGCGTAGACCGAGCGCACCCCGTCGACCAGGCCGCCGGTACCCCGGATCGCCTCGCGGGCCTGCTCGGGTGTCGAGGCCTCGCGCTTGGCGAAGTGGTGCGAGACGATCACGGAAGCGCCCGTGCTGGCGGCCAGTGCGGCGAGCCGGGAGCAGACGAACTGCGCGTTCTCCGGGACGTTCAGATCCAGCGCGCACAGCGGCTGCAGCGGGTCGAGGATGATCAGTCGCAGACCGGCCAGGGCAGGCAGTTGCTGCTCCAGCGCCAGCCACGCCGAGGTGGTCGATGGGCCTCGCGTGACCGGATCAGGCGCGAACAGCGGCACGGCGCCGCCGGCATCGGGCAGCGGTAGTACGTACAGCGAGTCTGGGATCGGTCCCAGTGCATTGAGCCGGTTGTGCACCTCGATGGCGTCGTCTTCGGCGGTGACATAGATCGCCACACCCTGGTTGGCGAGCGCGCCGCCGAACAGGGTGGGCGCGTTGGCCCATATGCCATCGAAGGCGGCGACCTCGCGGGCCAGCGCCAGCAGCAGGAAGGACTTGCCGACACCGCCACCAGCGGCCACCAATGCCGCCTGGGCCAGCGGGAAGACACCTTCGATCAGCCAGCGCCGGGGTTGAGGTTCGCCGGTGAAGCGTTCGCGGGCGCGCCACTGTGCGATCTCGAATGGTTGGCGGGGTTGGTCGCTGCCGATTGGTATCGCCCCGGCCAGCAGGGATTGAACATCGATGTCCTCGGCTACGGCATCGGCGGCATCCCACTTCTGCGGCTTGTTCTCCGGAATGCCGATGCGCCGAACCCGCGCGCCGATGCCCAGTAACTTTGGGATCACCGCGTTGGCGTATCTGGCACCGGCCTCGTCGTTGTCCGGCCACACGATGACGGTCTTGCCGGCAAGCGGCGACCAGTCGGTCTTGGCGAGGGCTGTGGCAGCGCCGCCCATGGCGGTCGTGGCGACGATGCCAAGCTGCATCAACGCATCGGCGCATTTCTCGCCCTCGACCAGCACGACGGTATCGGCCTTTGCCACTGCAGGCAGGTGGTAGAGCGGGCGCGGGTCGGGCATGCGCGTCTGGCGGGAGGCGACATCCCACGGCCGGTATTGCTTCCCCTCGGGCGTGTCGTAACGGTACACGCAGGCCAGCAAATCGCCGTCGGCGCTGCGGTAGTCCCACTTCGCGGTGTGCGGGCCGAGCGTGTCATGGGTGGCGGACGACTTGGACGGTGCCGGGATGAACGAGGTCGGCACCACCAGCCAATCACCGACGTCATCGAGAAGCTCCCCGAAGTCGCGCGGCACCGCAAAGCCCCGCACCGCCGCCCACAGCGCCAGCACGTCGCCGGATTCGCCAGTGGCGAAGTCGATCCACACCCCGCGCTTCGGGCCTTCGAGTTCGATCACCAGGCTGTCACCGGCATCGCCCTGCACATTGCCGACCACGAAGCGCGTGCCCTGGCGCCTGCCGTTCGGGAACAGGTACATCAGCACAGCTTCAAGCTGATCGAGCAGCCGGGCGCGCAGCTCGTCCTTGTCGTGGCGCCGCTCGATACGGTCGGGCGCGTCGTTGAAGTCGAAGTAGGGATGGGGCGGGACGTTGATCGCGTCGATTACGACGGTGCTCATTGGGTGTGTTCCCCATCGAGCCGCGCCTTGAACCAGTCGCCGTTGGCGCGCACGCAGAAGTAGGAACGCCCCGCCCCGATGTGCTGGGTGTCCGGCACGATCCAGAGTTCCTCGTCAGCGTCGTAGCGCCAGCTGCCGGGGCCGAACATCTTGTCGAGTACCGGCTCGATGCCGTGCCGGGCAATGTGGGCGCGCAGTTGCCGCGTCATGCGTTCGCGCTCCCGGCGCTGCTGGCGGTTCATCATGCCCACACCTCACTCGGACGGTCGCCGGCGGTGCAGCGGCGGGTGCGTTGCCGTTCGTGCGCTTCGATCTCGGCGAGGCTATAGAGCACGCGGCTGCCAAGTTTGAGGAACACAGGGCCAGTGCCGAGCATCCGCCAGCGTTCGAGGGTTTTTTCAGACAAGCCCCAGCGCGCGGCGAGCTGGCGCGGGCTGAGCAGTTCGGTGGGTGGCAGGGTGACATTCATGTTGTGACTCCCGTTCGGTGGGCGGTGGCCGCAGCGGCTCTCACTGAGGCTCGGTGACACCTGATGAACGGGATTCTTCGTGGTGCTAGCCGGTGCGGCAATGGCGCGCGCGGCGTCAAACCCCGCAGCCGTGTGCATGGGTTCGAAGCGTTTCGAGCTTCGACGCAATTTGATGTTCGGGCGCGCGGCAGTACGCATCCACCCGCATCGGTCATCGGCAGGTCGCGTTCGACCGCTGCGCCCTGATCGACCAAACCAGTCTCTGGCAGCGACCATTTCGACAGTGCGAAACGGTCGCTGCGACGTGGTGTAGTGGCGATGCCAACCCCAGGAGCCCGCCATGAAATCGAACCCTTCACGCCGTCAGTCATCCACCAGTTACCTCGACACTCTGCGCAGCGAACTCGACGCATTGACCCAGCAATTGCAAGAAGCAGAAGCTGCCGCCAGCACCGCACAGCAAGAGGCCGATTCCAAACGCCGTGCCTATCACGAACTCGAACAGCGCTCGAACTCGACGCACTGGTCGGTGACCGAGCAACGCCTGTTCCGCGAGAAGAACCACCTCGAAGCCGTCGCCCGACAACTCCAGCAGGATCTGGTGCCGCTGCGCGAAGAACATGCCCGGATGAAACGCAAGGTCCAGGCGCCCGCCCAGTTGGAGACAGCGCGCATCGAGATGGCGGCACTGACGGATCGGCGCACGGCACTGGCACAGGAGATCAACAAAGCCACGACCGTGCTGGCGCAGCTTGATGCCCGCATCGAGTCTGTCGAGCAGCAGATCGCCAGCGACACCCAGTCCGCCGCCAATCGCCTGATCAATGCCGGTGAACTCACTGCGCTCCCTGCGGCGCTCGCTTCACTGCACGCGGAACTGACCGCCACCCGCCACACCCGCGACGAAGTAGCACGCCGCATCCAGACCCTGCAGGCCGAGCACGACGCCTTGCCAGAGCAGATCCGTGTGGCGCGCGACAGCTATCGGGGCGCCCAGGCCATCGTCGCCGAGATCGAACTGCAGGAGCAGCTGCCGGCCTTCATCGGCGTGATTGCCCGGGCGGCGGTGGCGCGGCATCGGGCGGGATTCTCGCGGGAGCAGGGTCGGTACGAGATCGAGATTCCGTTGGAGGCCCTGGAGGCGGCCAATACCGCACTGGACGCCGATCTTTCCGCCCGCTGAGAGGGGTTTCACCTTGGCTTCTGCCCGCCACAGCGCGTTCATCGACTTGTCTCAACCACAGGAGTAAACCGATGACCGATACCGCAATGAACGACAGCATCAGCGCGCAGGTGGCGGCGCTGCCCGGCCTGCCCATGAAAGACCTCTGGGCGCTGTGGGACGCGCACTTCCCGCGCCGTCCGGCCCACACCAACCGCCACTACGTGGAATCGCGCCTGGCCTACCGGCTGCAGGAGCAGGCCTATGGGCCGCTGCCGGCAGGCGTGCGCCGCTATCTGGTGGAGCGCGGCGCGCAGTTCTCGAAGATCAAGCCCGCCGGGCGCGGGACGGAATGCCATCTGATGCCCGGCACGGTGCTGGTGCGCGAATGGGACGAGCGCGAGTACCGGGTCACCGTCACCGCCGACGGCCTCTATGAACTCAACGGCCAGCGCTTCAAAAGCCTGTCAGCAGCGGCGCGCCACATCACTGGCACGCAGTGGTCGGGACCGAAGTTCTTCGGGCTCAAGCCCGGCAAGGGAGGCAAACGATGAGCACTGCCATCCTGGCCTCACCCAAGCGCTGCGCGGTGTATTGCCGCGTCTCCAGCGACGAACGCCTCGACCAGTCCTTCAACTCTATCGACGCGCAGAAGGAAGCCGGGCACGCCTTCATCAAGAGCCAGACCCACGAGGGCTGGATTGCGGTGGCGGACGATTACGACGACGGCGGATTCTCCGGCGGCAACATGGAGCGGCCCGCACTCCAGCGACCACTGGCCGACATCGAGGCGGGCCGCATCGACATCGTGGTGGTCTACAAGATCGACCGGCTCAGCCGTTCGCTCGCCGACTTCGCGCGCATGGTGGAAGTGTTCGACCGCTGCGGCGTCAGCTTCAGCGCCGTCACCCAGCAGATCAATTCAGCCACCTCGATGGGACGGCTGATGCTGAACGTGCTGCTGTCCTTCGCCCAGTTCGAGCGCGAGGTCACCGGTGAGCGCATCCGCGACAAGATCGCTGCCAGCAAGGCCAAGGGCATGTGGATGGGCGGGCCGCTGCCACTGGGCTACGACGTGCAGAACCGCCTGCTCGTCGTCAACGAGGCCGAGGCTGCCGTGGTGCGGCGGATCTTTGCGGACTTCGCCCGCGATCGTTCGACCACCCACATGGTGCGCAGCTACGCGGCCGAAGGCATCCGCACCAAGACGGGCCGCACCTTCTGCAAGCAGTCGATCTACAAGCTGCTGCACAACCGCATGTACCTCGGCGAGATCGTCCATAAGGGGCGCTACTACCCGGGGCAGCATCCGCCGATCCTGACAAGGGCACAGTGGCAGGCCGCCCAAGACGTACTGGCCCAGACCGCCGAGGAACGGCGCGCGGCGGTCGCCACCGACGGGCGCGGCTTGCCGCTGCTGCGCGGATTGATCTTCACCACCAGCGGCGAGCGGCTGATCCCGACCCGCACGACCAAGAAGGGTCAGTGCTACCGCTACTACACGCCGGCCAAGGACCGGCACTACGGGGCGGGTGCTTCCCAGTTCGGCAGCCTGCCCGCCGAGCCCATCGAGGCCTTGGTAGTGGAGCAGATCTGCCAGGTGCTGCGGGCGCCGGAGAGCGTGCAAGCGGTGTGGGACCGGGTGCGCGAGAGCGGCCTCGATCTCGACGAGGCGCGGGTGGTGATGCCGATGCGCCAGCTTGCCGCCGTCTGGCTCTCGCTGTTTCCTGCCGAGCAACGGCGCCTGGCACAGCTGCTGATCGAGCGCGTACTGATCGGCGACGACGGGCTGGAGATCCTCTGGCGCGACGCCGGCTGGGTGGAACTCATCGAGGAACTGCATCCCGGCAGCATCGGCACGGAACTGGCGGAAGTGGAGATGACGGCATGACGCGGATACGGCAATCCGGTGAGGCCACCATGCAGCAGCGCATGGACGGCGGCGCCGTGAAACTCTCGACCTTCATCCCGCTGCAGATCCGCAAGCGCGGCGTGCGCAAGGTGGTAATCCGACCGGATGGGGTGAGCGCAGGCAGCACCACGCGGAACCAGTTCGACAGTCCCATGCTGGTTGCATTGGCGCGGGCCTTCTATTGGCAACAGCTACTCGACGACGGCGTGGTGACCAGTGGCACTGACATCGCCCACCGTGAGGGCTTGCACCACTCGACGGTCAATGAACTGCTGCGCCTGACCCTGCTGGAGCCCGCCATCATCCAGAGCATCCTGGCGGGCCAGCAGCCCCGCTGCATGAGCTTGATCTGGTTCCAGCGCAACCCGCTGCCGCTGGACTGGATCGAGCAGCGGCGGGTGGTCGATGGGTTCGATGCGTAGCGGTTTGTCGGCCAATCGGTGGCCATGGTTGACCACGGAAAGGCCGCGCCAAGCCCTTGTAATTGCAGGGTTCGGCCTCGCGACTACCCGCAGGGCAAACAGAGAAAAGAGACTGGGCTGGCCGGGAAACGGGGTGAATTGGCCCATCTGGGCACGTTGGCACCCGCAGGGGCATCGCCCGGAACCCCGCGCCACGCGGGGATTCGCGCAAAGAAAAAGGGCCTGGAGACTATCCAGGCCCTCTTGATTGGTGGAGGTGGGCGGAGTCGAACCGCCGTCCGAAGGCACTCCATCTCCGGCACTACATGCTTAGCTCACCGTTGGGTCTCGTTCCGTTGCAGCACGGTGTGCGAAGCGCGCCCCGGAACCAGCCTGTTGTGTTTTAGACGGAAGCTGACAGGCAGCCACCTCCGGCGATCCTGTGATAATGACCCTACATCCACGAGCACAGGCACAAGTGGGTTCGGGGCTAGGCCTTAGGCGGCCAGAGCGTAGTTGTCGTCGTTGGCAACTATGAGTTT
>Ga0182793_1000338_pt1 | contig 39869 bp, 35 predicted proteins | sample Passage237A_FD_130498 | JGI IMG/M metagenome (GOLD analysis project Ga0182793, IMG submission 130498) | Cellulose adapted compost microbial communities from Newby Island Compost Facility, Milpitas, CA, USA - Passage2 37A (version 2) (version 2) ... | reverse complement strand
TTCCGCGGCTGGGACGACGATCTGGTCGCCGGCAGCCTGCACCCGCTCGAGCTCTTCGAGTTCTTCTACGTCTTGAAGAAGAACGACTGGCAGGGGGGGTGGCAGCTCGACCAGTTCCCGTTCCGCGAGGAGAGCGTCGCGGCCGCCAACCACCCCATCCAATTCCCCAAAGCCGCCGCCCGGGGGCTCGACGCGCTCGATGTCGAGGCGCTGCGCGAGGCCCAGTCCCGCCACGACGCCATCGCCGCCCTGCGCATCGCCCAGAAGGCCCTGTTCGGCGCCTTCTGAACGCGGCCGGGCGCCGCCGGGCAGGACCGCGGCGCCCCTCGCTCCCCATCCCCGCGCGGCCCCTCGGGCCCGACCGGAGGGCCGCTCGCCGCCACCGCCGGGCCCATGCCGGCCGCAACCGGACGAAGCCTGCCTGCGCCGGCATGGATTTTGCGCCATGTCCCTGCCGCGCGGGATCGGCTAGCCCAACTTAAGTTCGGATAAAGAAATTTAACCATGTTGCTTCAGGCTGCTCCTGTATCGTTACAAGGGTCCGGTCATGGGTTTCCGTTTTCTCACCAGCCGCCAGGCGCGCCATCGGCAGATAGGCGAGGATGTGTTCGCCGCCCTGCGCAAGTCGCAGGCGATCATCGAGTTCGAGCCGGACGGGACGGTGATCTCGGCCAATGACAATTTCCTCGCCGTGCTGGGCTATGCGCTGGACGAGATCGTCGGGCGCCATCACAGCCTCTTCGTCGATCCGGCCTATGCCGCCTCCGCCGAGTACCGGGACTTCTGGGACCGGCTGCGGGCCGGCGCCTTCCAGGCCGACACCTTCCGGCGGCTCGGCAGGGACGGCAGGGAGGTCTGGATCGAGGCCGCCTACAATCCCCTGCTCGGGCCGGACGGCAAGGTCTATCGCGTCGTCAAGACGGCGACCGACGTCACCGACAAGCAGGCGCGCGCCGCCGACGCCCGGGGGCAGCTGGAGGCCATCGACCGCTCCCAGGCCACCATCGAGTTCGCCCTCGACGGCACCGTGCTGCACGCCAACGCGAATTTCTGCCGGGCCATGGGCTACGCGCTGGACGAGATCAGGGGCCGGCACCACCGCCTCTTCGTCGATCCCGAGCAGACCTCCGAGGCGGAATACGAGGCGTTCTGGCAGGCCCTCCGGCAGGGACAATTCCAGGCCGCCGAATATCTGCGCCTCGGCAAGGGCGGCCGCCGCGTCTGGATTCAGGCCACCTACAATCCCATCCTCGACGCCGCCGGCCGGCCCTGCAAGGTGGTGAAATACGCCACCGACATCACCGGGCGGAAGGCGGCCGTCGATGCCCTCGGCAACGCCCTGCAGGTGCTGGCCTCCGGCGACCTGCGCTGCCGCATCGAGGAGCGGTTCCCCGACGAGCTGGACGGCGTCCGCCACGCCTTCAACGACACCGTCGGCCGCTTCTCCGGCATGATCGGCGACCTGCGCCGCACCTCGGGCGCCCTGCGCTCGGCCACCGCCGAGATCCTCACCGGCGCCAACGACCTCGCCGAGCGCACCACCCGCCAGACCTCGGCCATCGAGGAGACCAGCGCCGCCGTCGAGCAGCTGACCAGGGCGGTGGAGGAGAACGCCGAGAGCGCCGGCCACGCCCGGACCAACGCCGTCTCCGTCGCCGCGGGAGCGGCCGAGGCCGGCGCGGTGATGGACGAGGCCAACCGGGCCATGGAGCGCATCGCGCTGCAATCGGCCAAGATCTCCAACATCATCGGGCTGATCGACGACATCGCCTTCCAGACCAACCTCTTGGCGCTCAACGCCTCGGTGGAGGCGGCGCGGGCGGGCGATGCCGGCAAGGGCTTCGCCGTGGTGGCCGTGGAGGTGCGGCGGCTGGCCCAGTCCGCCGCCAATGCCTCCTCCGAGGTCAAGGGCCTGATCGAGCAGTCCGGCGAGGCCGTGACCGCCGGCGGCCGGCTGGTCTCGACCGTCGCCGAGAAGCTCACCGCCATGGCGGCGCGGATCGAGGAGAACAGCGGGCTGATGGAGGGCATCGCCCAGGCCAGCCGGGAGCAGGCCGCCTCGCTCTCCGAGGTTCGCACCGCCATCCGCCAGATGGACGAGATGACCCAGCACAACGCCGCCCTGGTGGAGGAAACCAACGCCGCCATCGAGCAGACCGAGGGCCAGGCCGTCAGCCTCGACCGGCTGGTGGAGCTGTTCCGCGTCGACCGGCCCCCGCGCCGGGACGACGCCCCCGCCCCCGCCGCGCTGCGCGCCGCCTCCTGACCGCGTCCCGGGCCCGCCCTAGGCCGCCCCGCCGCCCTCGTGGCTGTCGGTGCGGCGCTCGCCCGAGGAGAAGGCGATCACCGCCACCAGCGGCTCGGCGCTGGTGCAGCGCGCCCAGTGCTTCACCCCGCGCGGAATGCGGATCACGCTGCCCGGCGAAAGCGCGTGCAGCTCCTCGCCCAGCAGATGCTCGCAGCGTCCCGACACCACATAGAGCAGCTCCTCGCAATTGGGATGCGAATGCAGCGGGTTGCGCCGGCCCGGATGGATCGTCACCACGCCCAGCGTCTGCTCGGCCCCCGGCATGGCCGTGCCGCTGACCAGCCAGCGCAGCTCGCCCCACGCCTCGGTGACGCTCGGCTCCGGCCCCGGCCGGGCGACGAAGGGGGATGGCTCTGCGCCCTCGCGATCCATGGGAACGCCTTTCTCTTCGCGTCGCCGCCTCCCGGGCGGCTCCCTTCCTCGCTAGCCACTTTGTATACAATTGTCAAATTTTGAATATTGACACATGATAAAAATACTTTATCCATTCCCGGCATGCAAACCGTACGAGGCCGCCCGATGGACGCCAAAGGCTCCACCCTGCGCAACCGCACCTACGAGACCCTGCTCGGCCTGATCGTGTCGGGCGAGCTGCCGCCCGGCGCCCCGCTCGACGAGCGCGCCCTCACCGAGCGGCTCGGCGTCAGCCGCACCCCCTTCCGCGAGGCGGTGGCGGTGCTGGCCAGCGAGGGCCTGGTGGACATCCGCCCCTATCGCGGCTTCAGCGTCCACCGCCCCACCGCCAAGGAGATCGACGATCTCTACCAGCTGCGCCGCGCGCTGGAGAGCTTTGCCATCCGCCTCGCGGTCGAGAACGTCTCCAATGCCGACATCGCCCGGCTGGCCGCCACGCTCGACGCCGCCGTCTCGGCGCTGGAGCAAGGCGATCTCGACGCCTATGGCGCCCATGACGCCGCCTTCCATGCCGCCATCGCCCGGCTTTCCGGCAACGAGCCGCTGCTCGAGGTGCTGGAGCGGCTGGCGCTGCGCATCCAGATGGGCCGCGCCATCGCCAATCGCAGCGCCCGTTTCGCCGCCGACGCCGCCGCCGAGCGCGACGCCATCCTCGCGGCCCTGCGGGCGCGCGACGCCGACCGCGCCGCCGCGCTGATGGACGCCCATATCGCCCATGTGCAGCGCGCCGTGCGCGAAGGGATGGCGCTGCAGCCGCACAACGACGCCCCCGCCCCCGCCGCCCGGCGGAGCCTCTAGCCATGCCCGCCGAGCTGACGATCCTCAACGGCATGGCCGACAGCGATTTCGACGCCGCGCTGGCCCGCCACTGCCAATGGGGCCTCAAATGGCTCGATCTGCGGGATTGCCTTTATGGCGACACGGTCGGCGACCTCGACGCCGGCAAGGCCCGGCGCGTCCGCGATGCCGTCGATGCCGCCGGCCTCGAGGTCTATTGCCTCTCCACCACGCTGCTGCATGACGATCTGGACAAGGGCGAGGCGCATTTCCGCGCCGCCCATCTGGCGCGCATCGCCGACATGGCCGCTGCCGTCCGCATCCTGCGCCCCCGCTTCCTGCGCCTGCTCGCCGCCCGGCTCGATCCCGCCAAGGCGGGCGGCAGCGCCTTCGCCACCCTTGAGCGCGACTATCCCTGGGTCGTCCCCCTCTATCGCGAGGCCGTCGAGCGCGCCGCCGGGCTCGGCGCCGCCGTCACCATCGAGAACGAGGCGCGCGACTGCATGCTGCGCACCCCGGCCGACATGGTGGCGTTCTTCGCCGCCCTCGACCGCCCGGATCTGGTCGGGCTCACCTGGGACATCCAGAACCAGTGGACCTGCGGCAGCTTTCCCGCGGTCGAGGACTACGAGACGCTCAGGCCGCTGATCCAGTACGTCCACGTCAAGGGCGGCCAGTATGCCGATCCGCACAGCCGCGCCCTCGCCTGGAAGTCGGGGCTGGAGGAGGCGAGCTGGCCGGTGCTCGACATCGTGCGGCGGGTGGTGGAGGACGGCGTCTCGCCGGTCATCTGCCTCAACCCGTCCAAGGGCAGGCTCAAGCCCGAATACGGCTACGACTACGGCGCGGTGACCGAACGCGACATCGCCTTCCTGCGCCGGAACATCGAGGGGATCGTGTAATGCAGTATCAGATCGAGGCCAGGGAGCGGGTGCGCATCGGCGTGGTGGGCGTGGGCTCGCACTGCTACCGCAACATCCTGCCCACCTTGACCTATCTGCCGGTGGAGCTGGTGGCGGTCGCCGATGTCGACGAGGAGCGCGCCCGCGCCGTGGCCCGCCAGTACGGCGCCCGCGCCTATGCCGCCGCCGGCGCCATGTATGCGGCCGAGCGGCTCGATGCCGTGCTGCTCTGCGTCTCCGCCCGGCTCCATCCGCAACTGGCCATCGAGGCCTTCGGGGCGGGCCTGCATGTCTGGATGGAGAAGCCCGCCGCCATGCGGGCCTCCGAGGTCTCGGGCATGCTCGCCGCGCGCGGCGACCGCGCCTGCGTCGTCAGCTACAAGAAGGCCTTCATGCCGGCGACGCGCAAGGCCGTGGAGCTGCTGGCGCTCGACGGCAACGATCCGCTGCGCACCCTGCTCGGCGTCTATCCCCTGGCCCTGCCCGAGGACGGGCCGCAGGTGCTGGCCGAGGGCCGCAAGAGCGCCTGGCTCTCCAATGGCTGCCACCCACTGGCCCTGCTGCTGGAGCTGGGCGGCCCGGTCGAGGCGGTCACCACCCATCGCAGCCGGCACGACGGCGGCGCCTGCATCCTGCACTATGTCAGCGGCGCCATCGGCAATCTGCACCTGGCCAAGGGCGTGCCCAATACCCAGCCCTGCGAGCGCTATCTTCTCGCCGCGGGCAATCGCAGCATCGAGATCGAGAATTCGCGCCGGCTGGTCTACCAGCGCGGCATCGACTTCTCCTACACCCACGGCACCTCCTTCGCCCAGGGCGGTTGCGACACCGGCGCCGTCGTCTGGGAGGCCCAGGACGGGCTCAACTCGCCCGAGACCATGTCGGTGGTGACCCAGGGCATCCACGGTGCGCTCGACCATTTCGTCTCCGCCATCCTCGCCGGGACCCCGCCCCGCATCGGCACGCTCGAATTCGCCCTGATGCTCACCCGGGTCTGGGAGGCGGTGCTGTTGTCTCAGGGCCGCACGGTGGCGGTCGGGGAGGGCTGAACCGGATCGCAACGGCAAGGGAGGAGCCGGAAATGTCCAGGATCTACGTCGTCGGCACGCTCGACACCAAGGCCGAGGAGCTCGGCTATGCCAGGGCCCGGCTGGAGGCGGCCGGCCTGGCCGCCGCCCTGGTCGATGTCAGCACCCGCAACCCGTCCCCCGACGCCGACATCCCGGCCGCCGAGATCGCCGCCTGCCATCCCGGCGGCGCCGCGGCCGTGCTCGAAGCCGGCGACCGGGGCGCCGCGGTGGCGGCCATGGGCCTGGCGCTGGCGCGCTTCCTTGCCGGGCGCAGCGACATGGCCGGCGTGCTGGGCCTCGGCGGCACCGGCAACACCGCCCTCGTCACCCAGGGCATGCGCGCCCTGCCCATCGGCCTGCCCAAGCTCATGGTCTCCACCGTCGCCTCCGGCAATACCGCCCCCTATGTCGGCCCCAGCGACATCGCCATGCTGTATTCGGTGGTCGACATCGCCGGGCTCAACGCCATCTCGCGGCGCATCATCGGCAACGCCGCCCATGCCATGGCCGGCATGGTGGCGCATCCGGTGCCCGGGGCCGCCTCCGGCCGGCCCGCCGTGGGGCTGACCATGTTCGGGGTCACCACCGATTGCGTCAGCCAGGTCCGCCGCCGGCTCGAAGCCACCTGCGACGCCTATGTGTTCCACGCCACCGGCATCGGCGGGCAGACCATGGAGAAGCTCCTCGAATCCGGCCTGCTGCAGGGCGTGCTCGACATCACCACCACCGAGGTCGCGGACCTGCTGGTCGGCGGCGTCTTCGCCGCCACCGAGGACCGCTTCGGCGCCGCCATCCGCACCGGGGCGCCCTATGTCGGCTCGGTCGGCGCCGTGGACATGGTCAATTTCGGCGCCCCCGACACCGTGCCCGCCCGCTTCGCCGGCCGCACCTTTCACGCCCACAATCCGCAGGTGACGCTGATGCGCACCACCCCCGAGGAGAACCGCCGCATCGGCGAGTTCATCGTCGCCCGGCTTAACCGCATGCCGGGGCCGGTGCGCTTCCTGCTGCCCCTGGGCGGGGTCTCGGCCATCGACGCGCCCGGCCAGCCCTTCCACGATCCGAAGGCCGATGCGGCCCTGTTCGCCGCCATCCGCTCCGGCTGGCAGCCGGCGCCCAACCGGCGCCTGGTCGAGATCGACGCCCATATCAACGCGCCGGCCTTCGCCGCCGCCCTCGTCGCCAGCTATTCCGAGATCGTGGAGGCTTCCCGATGAGCCGCATCGAACGTGAGACCATCCTGGCGCGGCTGCGCGAGCGGATCGGGCGCGGCGAGCCGATCATCGGCGGCGGCGCCGGCACCGGCCTTTCCGCCAGAAGCGAGGAGGCGGGCGGCATCGACCTCATCGTCATCTACAATTCCGGCCGCTACCGCATGGCCGGGCGCGGCTCGCTGGCCGGCCTGCTCGCCTATGGCAATGCCAACGACATCGTGGTGGAGATGGCGCGCGAGGTGCTGCCGGTGGTCCGCCACACCCCGGTGCTGGCCGGGGTGAACGGCACCGACCCCTTCATGCTGCCCGAGCTGTTCCTGCCCGAACTGGCGCGCCTCGGCTTCTCGGGGGTGCAGAATTTCCCCACCGTGGGCCTGATCGACGGGGTCTTCCGCCAGAACCTCGAGGAATCGGGCATGAGCTATGCCATGGAGGTCGAGCTGATCCGGCAGGCCCGGGCGCTCGACCTGCTCACCACGCCCTATGTCTTCGGCGAAGAGGACGCCGCGGCCATGACCGAGGCCGGCGCCGACCTCGTGGTCTGCCATCTCGGCCTCACCACCGGCGGCAGCATCGGCGCCAGGACCGCCCGCTCGCTCGACGAATGCGTGGCGCTGATCGACCGCTGGGCGGCGGCGGCGCGCGCCGTGCGCGAGGACGTCATCGTGCTCTGCCATGGCGGGCCCATCTCCATGCCCGAGGATGCCGCCTACGTGCTTTCCCGCACCCGTCTCTGCCATGGCTTCTACGGCGCCAGCTCCATGGAGCGCCTGCCCACCGAGATAGCCATCCGCGAACGGATTCTCGCCTTCCGTGCCATTCGGTGACGCCAAACGTTAACAATGCGCTAGCGAATAGCCCGTCTGCGTTGACGGACCCGAACCCAACTGGTAACGTTCCCAAAATTGAGGAGGAAAAGCAGGGCATCGCGGCCCTGCGGCGACATATGGCTCCGTCCCGCACCAAGCAGCCGACCATCATCGACATCGCCGCCGTGGCGGGGGTGTCCAAGAGCACGGTCGCGCGCGCCCTGTCCAACTCCCCCGCTATCGGGGAGAAATCGCGCAAGCGGGTGCTCGATGCGGTGCGGGCGCTGGGCTATGAGCGCAACCATCTCGCCCATTCGCTGCGGGCCGGGCGCACCGGCATGATCGGCCTCGTCATTCCCGACATCGCCAACCCCTTCTGGGCCGAGGTGGCGCGCGGCGCCCAGGACGAGGCGGCCCGCAACGGCGCTTCGCTGCTGGTGTTCAGCTCGGATTGGGATTCGGCCCGCGAGAGCTCGCATCTGCGCGCCCTGCGCCAGGCGCGCGTGGATGGCGCCATCGTCAATCCGGTGGCCGACAACATCGACAGCCTCGGCCGCTTCGGCCTGCCGGTGGTGCTGATCGGCTCCAGCGCCGAGCGCTTTCCCGAGCTCTCCAGCGTCGGCAGCGACATCGCCCAGGGCGTGGCCCTCGGGCTCGATCATCTCACGAGCCTCGGGCACCGGCGTCCGGCCCTCTTGGTCGGCTCGCCCAACCGGCTGGCCCGCGTCCGCTTCCTGCGCGTCGTGCACGATCATTGCCTCGCCCATGACATCGACCCGTCCACCCTGTTGGTGGAGGAAGGCGACTACACCGTCGAATCCGGCCGGCTCGCCATGCTGCGCCTGCTCGAGCGGGATCGCGAGGCGGCGCGCTGCGTCTTCGCCGCCAACGACCTCATGGCGCTCGGCGCCCTGCTGGCGGTGCGCGAGCGCGGGCTGAAATGTCCCGAGGACGTGTCGATCCTGGGCTTCGACGGCATCCCGGCCGGCGCCTTCTCGGATCCCGGCCTCACCACCATCGAGAAGCCGGCCCGCCGCATCGGCGCCGAAGGCATGAAACTGCTGGCCGAAGCCATAGACGGAGAGCTCGACCATCGCCGCGTGCTGCTCGACTGCACCCTCAAGCTCCGCGGCACCCTCGCCGCTTCCGGGGGCCCGGGCGCACCCCGGCTCTGGGCGGTAGGGAGGGGCTAGGCCGATGCGCGCGAAGCAGCCCCACCAATGCGCGGAACGAATGGCACGGGCCGTGTTCATCGCTTCCCGCCCCACTCGGGTGGCGCTTGCGCGCTCCCGAGCGCCGGCACTTGAGGGGCTTCGCGCCGTCCCGCAGGGCAAATCGGTCCGGTGGACCGGCTTGAGGCAAGAAGGCCATGAGCGCTATGCGCGAATGGCTGGGTTGAGAGTGGGGGTCCCGGCCCATCAACGGCGCCAGGCTCCGGCACAGACAAACACCCCGCGCCGCCCCTGACCCGGGAGCAGCCCGGCAGACGAAAAGGGCCCCGAGCCCGAAACAAGACGCTCCCCTGAAAGCGGGGGAACCCTGAAGAGGAGGAGTTAGGCCGATGAGAGGGAGGAGCTAGGCGGATGAGCCTCGAGGAGAAACGGCTGACAGCCGCTGCGCCCCAGATTGGGAACGTTCCCAAAATCGCAGGAGACCGCCTGCGCGTCCAGCTCCGGACCTGGTGGCCCTATTACCTCATGCTCCTGCCCGGGATCGTCTATTTCCTGATCTTCCATTACTTTCCCATCTACCAGGCCAGGCTCGCCTTCGAAGACTTCCGCATCTTCGGCGACAATGTCTGGGTCGGCCTCAAGCATTTCCAGACCCTGCTCAACTCGCCTTCCTTCTACCAGGTCTTGGTCAACACGCTGATCATCTCCACCATGAAGATGGTCTTCTTCTTTCCCGTCCCCATTCTGCTTGCCCTGCTGCTCAACGAAGTGCGCGGCTCCTCCCTCCGCCGCTTCATCCAGTCCGCCATCTACCTCCCCCATTTCCTCTCCTGGGTCGTCGTCGCCGGCATCTTCATCGCCGCCCTCTCCCCCTCGACCGGCGTGGTCAACGAGATCCGCGGCTGGCTGGGGCTCGCCCCGCACGGGTTCATGACCGATTCCGGCTCCATCCGCTGGGTGGTGGTGATTTCCTCGATCTGGCAGAGCGCGGGGTGGGATTCCCTGCTCTACTTCGCCGCCATCATGGCCATTGATCCGCAGCTCTACGACGCGGCGGAGATGGACGGCGCCAACCGCTGGCAGAAGATCCTGCACGTCACCCTGCCCGGCATCGCGCCCACCATCGCGACCCTCTTCATCCTCAATGTCGGATTGTTCCTGAACGCCGGCTTCGACCAGATGTTCAACCTCGCCAACGACGCGGTCCGCGACCAGATCGACATCATCGACACCTATGTCTACCGCCTGGGCCTGCAATCCGGCCAGTTCTCGCTGGCCACCGCGGCCGGCCTGTTCAAGGGCGTGATCGGCATGCTGCTGATCGTGGCCGCCCACAAGATCTCGAAGCGCCTGACCGGCAAGGGAGTGTGGTAGGATGACCTCGTCCCGGCAGACGCGCTTCGAGCGCATCGAGCAGGCCATCATCGTCTCCAGCCTGCTGCTGATGGCGGTGGTGACGCTGCAGCCCATCCTCAACCTGCTCGCCATCTCCTTCTCCGATCCGGCCCGCGTGCCGGCCATGAGCGGGCTCGCGATCACCCCCAGCGGCTTCTCGCTGGATGTGTGGACGCTGCTGCTCAACCATCCCGGCGTGCAGCGCGGCATCCTCAACTCGCTGTTCATCACCCTCACCGGTACGGTGCTCAACATCGTCTTCACCACGCTGATGGCCTGGGCGCTGTCGCGGCCGCGCCTGCCGGGCCGGCGCTTCCTCTTCGTCTTCGTGCTCATAACCATCGTCTTCGAGCCGGGTCTCATCCCCGACTATTTCGTGGTGCGCGAGCTCGGCCTGCTCAACACCTACTGGGCCGTGATCCTCTACAAGCTGGTCAACGCCTGGTACCTGATCATCCTCGTCCGCTTCTTCGAGGAAGTGCCCAACGAGCTGCTCGAAGCCGCCGAGCTCGACGGCGCCAACCCCTTCCAGACCTTATGGAAAGTGGTTCTGCCCCTGACGCGTCCGGCCATCGCGACCATCGGCCTGTTCTATCTCGTCTACCACTGGAACGAGTTCCTGCGGCCGATGATCTACCTGACCGATTCCGGCATGCACCCGTTGCAGGTGGTGCTGCGGCAATTCGTGGTGGAGGGCGACAAGCTGTCCATGGTCGGCATCGACGCCATGTCCAACTACCAGGCCGCCGGTCAGATCAGCATCCGCGCCCTCAATGCCGGCATGATCATGCTGACCATCCTGCCGATCCTGGCCGTCTATCCGCTGATCCTGAAGTTCTTCACCAAAGGCACCATGAGCGGTGCCTTGAAGGGATAACCACAAGCAAAGTCTACCAAGGAGGAGAAACTATGCCGCTAAAGCACCTTTTGACCGCGGGGACCGCCCTCGCCGTCATCGCCGCATCGGGCGGGAGCGTCTTCGCGCAGGACGTACCCACCATCACCATCATCAACCACGAGAGCCCGCGGGTGGAGGAGCACCTGGCGCGCATCGAGGCGGCGATGGCCGAAAAGGGCACGCCCGTCGAAATCAACTATATCGGCCTGCCCAATTCCGGCTATCCCGACGCGCTCGGCCTGCGCCTGCTCTCGGGCGAGGTCCCCGACATCATCTATTTCCAGGGCGGCGACGCCGAATTCGCCAATCAGGGCATTCTCGAGGATCTGCGGCCCTGGATCGCGCAATCGACCTATCTCAAGGACGCGCTCTGGCCCCATAACGAGGCCCGGCTCGAGAACTATCCCTATCTGCTCTACGTGTTTCCGGCCCGCACCAAGTCGCCGCTGATCCGCCAGGACTGGCTGGAGCAGACCGGCCTCGGCGCCCCGACCGATCTCGAGGAATGGACCGAGTTCCTGCGCGTGCTCTCCGATTCCGACTATGACGGCAACGGCGCCCAGGACACGTTCGGCATCATCGCGCCCGACAACACCGCCGAGCTCGATTCCATCTTCAACCAATCCTTCGGCATCACCGCCACCTGGCTCAAGGACGAGAACGGCGAGTGGATCCATTCCCGCGTCTCCGACGGCGAACGCGAGAAGCTGGCCTACTACCAGATGCTCTATGCCGAGGGCATTCTCGATCCGGAATTCATCACCTCCAACTGGGAGGTGAAGGAGGACAAGTTCTATACCGGCCGGGTCGCGGTGGTCGCCGGCACGGCCGGCAGCGTCGTCGACACCTATCGCTCGAAGATGCAGCAGGTCAATCCGGGCACCGAGCTGGCCCTGCTCGAGCCGCCGGACGGGCTGGAGGCGGTCAACATCGCCAAGGAGGATCGCGGCTTCGCCATCCACGCCATGTCGGAGAACAAGGAGGCGGCCTTCGCCTTCCTCGACTTCCTGGCCAGCCCCGAGGGCCAGCTGATCGACCGCATGGGCTTCGAGGGCGAGCAATATGTGCGCAACGGCGACAGCTACGAGGTGCTGCCGGACATGGGGCTCTGGTATCCGCGCTACTGGACGGTCAATCCGGAATACTGGACGCCGCCGGTGGACCTGCTGGCCCCGGTCGCCCAGGCCTCGCTCGAACAGGGCGCGCGCTACTTCACGCCCGACAACGCCTTTGTCTGGCCGGGCGAGCTGGCCGCCAGCGTCGACGCCGCCGAGCAGTATTACCGCACCAGCGTCTACCGCTTCGTCTCCGGCGAATGGCCGATGGACCGCTGGGACCAGTATGTCGAGGGCTGGTACAGCGCCGGCGGCACGGCGATGACCGAACATGCGAGGACCGTTCTTCAATGACATATCGGCAGGACGCGGGTCCGACCTTCGACAGTCGGGTCCGCGGGCTGCTCCATGGCGTCGCCTTCGGCGACGCCATCGGGGCGCCCGTTGAAAAGCTCACCCCGGCAGAAATCCGCACGATGTATGGCTGGGTCGACTCGCTCGACAACGCCTGGCACCGCACCAGCCGCGATCCCGCCGCCGGCAAGGGCCGGGTGCGGGGCAACGGCATCGTCACCGACGACACGCTGATGACCCTGGCGCTGATGGCGGTCTATAACGAGGTGCGCCGGCACATCGACGCCTGGGACATGGCCGACGGACTCGTCCGCCAGATCGCCTGGGTGCAGCGCTACGTCCCCGAGCTGCAACGCGAAAGCGCCCTGATCGAACGGCTGTTCTATCCCGAGAAGTGGATCTTCCAGCGCCACCAGCTGTCCGCCTGCGATCCGCGCCAGGGCGGCATCGGCAACATGGTCAATTGCGGCGCGGCCATGTATGTCGCCCCCATCGGCGCCGTGAATGCCTGCGACCCCAAGGGGGCCTATGACGAGGCCATCGCCTTCGCCTCCGGCCATCAGCAGAGCTACGGGCTGGAGGCGGCCGGCGTGCTCGCCGCCGCGGTCGCCGCCGCCTTCGTCCCCGGCACCACCATCGACGCCGTCGCCGACACCGCCTATGGGCTGGCCAAGGACGGCACCCGGGCCGCGCTCGGCGAGATCGTCGAGACCGCGCGCCGGCTGCGCGACAGGGGCGCGGACCATGCCGAAGCCGTGGCCAGCTTCCACGAGCGCATCAAGCCGTTCTCCCCGCTGGGCGACGATCTCGACCACACCGCGCTCAAGGCCGGCAAGCCGACCGCCAACTATCAGCCCTCCCGCTTCCTCTCCATCGAGGAGCTGCCGCTCGCCCTCGGCTTCGCCATCCTGGCCGACGGCGCCTTCCGTCCGGCCGTCGAGGCCGGGGTCAATTCCGGCCGCGACGCCGATTCCATCGGCGTGATGACCGGCGCCATCCTGGGCGCCATGCATGGCGAAACGGTCATCGACGCCGAGGAGGCCGCCCAGATCGACCGCGTGAACCGGCTCGATCTCGCCGGCGAGGCGGCCCTTTTCGCCCGCACCGCCCGCGCCATCCTCGCTGCGGACGACGAGCGCTTCCGATCCGTCGCCCGGCAGCGCAACGCGCTGCTGCCGCAAACCCTCCAGGCCGCCTCCGGCTGACATTGTTTTTCGAAACGGACCTCTAGATGCTTTCGGATTCCGATCTCGTCTTTCGCATTTATTCGGGCATGCTGGGAAAGGCCATCGGGGTTCGCCTGGGCGCCCCGGTCGAGCCCACGATCTGGACCTATGAGCGCATTCGCGACACCTATGGCGAGATCACCGGCTATCTGCGCGACTTCAAGACCTTCGCGGCCGACGACGACACCAACGGCCCGGTCTACTTCATCCGCGCCATGCGCGACTATCGGTTGCGCCCCACGCCGCAGGACGTCGCCAGGACCTGGCTCAACTATGCCGCCGAGGGGCACGGCATGTTCTGGTGGGGCGGCTATGGCCGCTCGACCGAGCACACCGCCTATCTCAACCTGCGCGCCGGCATCCCCGCGCCGCAATCCGGCTCCATCGCCCAGAGCGGCGCCGCCATCGCCGAGCAGATCGGCGGCCAGATCTTCATCGACAGCTGGGGCTGGGTGAACCTCGGCAATCCGCGCCGCGCCACCGAGATGTCGGCCACCGCCGCCTCGGTGGCGCATGACGGCGAGGGGCTGAACGGCGCGCGCTTCGTCGCCGCCATGATCGCGGCGGCGCCAACCGCCCGCACGGTGGACGAGCTGTTCGCAGCCGGGCTCGACGTCATCGACCCGGCTTCGACCTATGCGGCGGTCGTCAACGCCGTGCTGGCGCAACACCGCGCCGACCCCGGGGACTGGCGCGCCTGCCGCGACCTGCTCACCCGCGACTGGGGCTATGACCGCTATCCCGGCGTCTGCCACATCATTCCCAATGCCGGCGTTTTGGCGCTGGCCATCGCCTATGGCCAGGGCCGGCTGTGCCGGACCGTCGAGATCGCCACCATGTGCGGCTGGGACACCGACTGCAATGCGGGCAATGCCGGCGCCATCATCGGCACCTTCGAGGGCGCCCAGCCCGACTGGGACAGATACCGCAAGCCGATCAACGACATGCTGGTCACCTCGGGGGTCACCGGGGCGCTCAACATCGTCGATCTGCCGAGCTTCGCGCGGGAATTGGCGACCCTGGCCCGCCAGCTCGACGGCCAGGAGCCGCCCCAAGACTGGGGGGAGGCGCTGACGCGGCGCGGCGTGCAGTTCGATTTCTCCATTCCCGGCTCCACCCATGGCTTCCGCGCCAGCGGTCCCAACCAGGTCGAGCTGCGTTGGGCGCCCAGACCCGCCACGCAGGGAGGGGGCGCGCTGGAAGTGCTGCTCGATCGTTTCGAGCGCGGCCAGTCCTGCCGCGTCTACTGGAAGCCGTTCTACCGCCGCGCCGACTTCGACGACGAGCGCTATCGCCCGATGTTCTCGCCGCTGGTCGCCGCCGGCCAGACCGTCTCCTTCGACATCTTCCTCGAACCCTGGGAGGGGGACGGGCATCTGCGGGTGGCGCCCTATGTGCGCACGACGGCGAGCGGCCGGATCATCGAGACCGGCGCCTATGAGCAGCCGGCAGCGGGCGCCTGGAGCCGGATCGGCTTCACCGTGCCGGAAGCCGATGGCGAGGCCATCGACGAGATCGGCCTAGCCGTCGAATATTTCGGGCGGCTGAAATTCCTCGGCAAGCTCTACCTCGCCGATTTCCGCGTCGAAGGCCCGGGACACACGCTGATCGACCCCGCCAGGGAGAGCGAGGAGTGGGAAGCGATCACCCGTTTCACCTGGAACCGGGGTTACTGGAAGAAGGATGGCGGGCGGATCACCGCCCTCACCGACAGCGATGCCGATATGTGGACCGGCCACCTCTATGCCCGCGACGTGACGGTGAACGCCGACATCATGCCGCTGGCCGGGGCCTCGCACCTGATCACCCTGCGCGCCCAGGGCACCAGCCGCTTCTATGCCGCCGGTTTCGAGGACGGCAGGCTGCGGCTCATCCGCGAGGACTTCGGCAAGACGGTCCTGGCCGAAACCGATTTCCCCATCGAGCCGGGCCGCAGCTACGCGCTGAGCGCCGAAGCGAACGGCGCCGATCTGTCCGTGTCGGTGGATGGCCGTCGCCTGCTCGAGGCCCGCGACGAGACCTTCGCCTATGGGCAGGCCGGCTTGCGGCTGGGCGGCCCGGGCCGGTTCTCGGTCGGCATCTTCGAAATCATCGAGCGCTGAACAGCAGGAGCAACCCATGTCTCAAATCACGCTCAGAAACGTCAACAAGCGCTACGGCGCAGTGCCGGTGCTCAACGACATCTCCCTCGACATCGCCGATGGCGAGTTCGTGGTGCTGGTCGGCCCCTCCGGCTGCGGGAAATCGACGCTGCTGCGCATGATCGCCGGGCTCGAGGACATCACCTCGGGCGAGATCGAGATCGGCGGCCGGATCGTCAACACCCTGCCCGCCAAGCAACGGGGCCTGGCCATGGTGTTCCAGTCCTATGCGCTCTATCCGCACATGTCGGTCGCCGACAATATGAGCTTCGCCCTCAAGCTCGCCGGCGTCCCCAAGGCGGAAATCCGCACCCGCGTCGAGGAGGCCGCCCATATATTGGGACTCGAAAAGCTGCTCGGGCGGCTGCCGCGCGAGCTCTCGGGCGGCCAGCGCCAGCGCGTCGCCATGGGCCGCGCCATCGTGCGCAACCCCACCGCCTTCCTGTTCGACGAGCCGCTGTCCAATCTCGACGCCAAGCTGCGGGTCAAGATGCGCTCCGAGATCAAGAAGCTGCATCAGCGCCTGGGCAAGACCATGATCTACGTCACCCACGACCAGACCGAGGCCATGACCCTGGCGGACCGCATCGTGGTGCTGCGCGATGGCGACATCGCCCAGGTCGGCACCCCGCTCGACGTCTATCGCAACCCGGGAGATGCCTTCGTCGCCGGCTTCATCGGCTCGCCCGAGATCAACCTCCTGCCCGCGACCAGCCTCGGGCCCGAGGCGCGCGCCGTCGCCCTGGCGGACGGCACGCACCTGCCCCTGCCCGACAGCCTGCCCCTGCCGGAGGGCACGCCGGTGACCTATGGGTTGCGGCCCCAGCATATCGGCATCGCCGCGAGCGGCCTGCCGGGGGAGATCGTGCTGATCGAGCCCACCGGCGACAGCCAGGAGCTGGGGGTGCGCATCGGCGGCCACGAAATCTCGGTCGTCCTGCACGATTCCCGCCCGCTCTCGCCCGGCCAGCAGGTCTTCCTCGCGCTCGATGCCGACAAGGCCGTTGTCTTCGACACGGACAGCGGCAAGCGGGTGATCTAGTGCCCGAGACCGCCAATCCGGCCCCGTCCGCCCCGATCCGGTTCGACCCGGCTGCGACCGGGCCGCTGTCCGGAATCAGGGTTCTCGACCTGTCCCGGCTGGTTGCCGGCAACATGCTGTCCCTGCAGCTCGGCGATTTCGGCGCCGACGTCGTCAAGGTCGAACCGCCCGGCGGCGATCCCCTGCGGGCCTGGAAGGAACAGGGCACCTCGTTCTTCTGGAAGGTCTATGGCCGCAACAAGCGCTCCATCGCGCTCGACCTGCGCCGCGAGCCGGCCATGGCGGCGCTCTGGCGCCTGATCGAGGGCGCCGACGTGCTGATCGAGAACTACCGGCCGGGCACGCTGGAAAAGATGGGGCTGGCGCCGGAAACGCTTTTGCGGCGCAACCCCAGGCTCGTCCTCGTCCGCATTTCCGGCTATGGCCAGACCGGCCCCTATGCGCATCTGCCGGGTTTCGGCACCATCGTGGAAGCGATGAGCGGCTATGCCTACCGCACGGGCTTCCCCGACCGCGAGCCGGTGCTGCCGCCGCTGGCCCTGGCCGACATGATCGCCGGCCTCTATGGCGCCGCCGCGACCGCCACGGCCCTGTTGGCCCGCGACAAGGGCGAAGGCAAAGGCCAGGTGATCGATCTGTCGCTGCTGGAGCCGATCTTTTCCGTATTGGGGCCGGAAGCGGCGATCTTCCGCCATACCGGCGCGGTCAAGGAACGGGTGGGATCGGCCTCCAACACCTCCTGCCCGCGCAATGTCTATCGCTGCACCGACGGCAAATATCTGGCGCTCTCCGGCTCCACCCAATCGGTCGCCGAGCGCATCTTCCACACCATCGGCCGCCCCGACATGATCGCCGACCCCCGCTTCGCGACCAATTCCGACCGCGTGCGGCACCGCGATCTCGTCGACGCGGCGATCGGCGAGTGGTTCGCCCGCCATGCCAGCGCCGAGGCCCTGGAGATCATGCGCGCCGCCGGCGCCACGGTCGGCCCGATCTATTCCATTGCCGACGCCTGCGCCGATCCGCATTTCCGCGAGCGCGGCGTGTTCGTCGATGTCGAGGACGACGATTTCGGGACCATGCCCATGCACAATGTCGTGCCCCGCCTGTCGGAGACGCCGGGAGGCTTCTTCCGGCCCGCCCCCGAGCTCGGCGCCGACGGCGAGGCCATATTGGCGGAGGCCGGGCTGGACGGGGCCGCGATCGAGGCGGCGCTGGAGCCGGCGCCATGAGGCTTCGTTCGCTGCTCTACGTTCCCGCCGACAACGAGCGCTTCATCGCCAAGGCGCATCTGCGGGGCGCCGATGCGATCATCCTCGATCTCGAGGATGCGGTGAAGCCGGAACGCCGGGACATGGCCCGGGACGCGCTGCCGGCCAGCATCCGGCAGGCGAAAGCCGGCGGCGCCCAGGTCTTCGTCCGCATCAACGCCGATGCCGAAAATCTTCTTCCGGACGCCCGGGCGGCCACCGCCGCGGGCGCCGATGCTCTTTATGTCCCCAAGGCCAGCCGCGCCCTGCTCGACGGGCTCGATGCAGCACTGGACGGCGATATCGGCTTCTTCGCCCTGGTCGAGGACCCGGCCGCCGTGCTCGACGCTCCGGCCATCGCCGGCCATCCGCGCGTCCGCGGGCTCGCGGTGGGCGGCGAGGATCTGGCCACGGCGCTGGGCGCCACCCCCGACGCCGAGACCCTGCGCCTGCCCAAGCTGTTGGTGCACTATGCCGCCAAGGCGCATGACAAGCTCTCCCTGGGCCTTTTCGGCACCGTCGCCGACTTCACCGACATCGCCGCCATCGAGGCCCTCGCGGCGGAAGCCCGCCGCCACGGCTTTGACGGCGCGAGCTGCGTGCATCCCTCGGTCGTACCCGTCCTCAACCGGGTCTTCGCCCCCACGCCCTCCGAGCTAGACTGGGCCGAGCGCGTGCTGGCGCTGGCCGAAACCGAACGGGCCGGAGCATTTGTCCTCGACGGCCGCATGATCGACGCCCCCGCGATCGCCAGGGCGCGCGCCTTGCTGGCCGCCTCCGGGCCGTGACCTGCCGCCCGTCGGCGCGGCCTAGAACAGGTTGAGCTGCTGCGCCGGCCGGCGCCTTTGCCCGGCGATGCCGCTGACCATGAGATCGGCATCGATCTGCCCGAGAAAGGGCGAAGCCGGCAGCGCCCGCTCGGCGCCCCGCCAGAATCGCCTGGTGGCCCGGGTCAGGAACAGCCGGTCCTTGGCGCGGGTCATGGCGACATAGAACAATCGCCGCTCCTCTGCTTCGGCCGTCTCGTCCCCCGGCTCGGCGCCGCTCCAGGAAAACGGCACCAGCCCCGCCTCCATGCCCACGACGAAAACCAGCGGAAATTCGAGGCCCTTGGCCGCATGCATGGTCAAGAGGGAAACGCGGTCGGCACGGTCGTCGCGGAAATCCGCCTCGGTGGAGAGCGCCACCGCCTCCGCGAGCCGGAGCGGATCGCCGTTCACCATGGCCGAGGCGGCGAGCGCGGCGAGCCAGCCGCGGGCCTCCGCCAGCGCGGCCGCATCGACGCCGCCCGTCCGGCGGCTGGCTTCGGCCGCATCCGCGATGCGCGCCGTCAGGCTCGCATGCGAATCGGCCGGCGCCGCCGTCACCCGCTCGAGGATCGCCTTCACCCCGGCATGCCCGGCAATGGGCGCGGGCGAGCTCTTCATGAAGGGAATGCCGGCGCGGTCGAAGGCAGCGCGGAGGGCGGCCGCCTGGGCATCGGTGCGATAGAGCACCGCGCAATCGGCAAAGCCGAGCGGCCGGCCGGCGGGTGCCTCGCCGCCGTTCCGGTTGGCGGCGATCAGGTCGTGACCGCCCAGCAGGTCCTCGATGGTCGCCGCGACGAAATCCGCCTCCGCCGCTTCGCCTGCGGCGGCATGGACGGCGATCGGCTGGCCCATCGGCCGGATCGCCTCTGCCGAGCCAGCGCCGATGAAGCCGGAAGCCGCCTTCACGATGGTGCCGGTCGAACGGTAGTTGCGCGTCAGCCGCAAAACGGGGGCGGCGGGGAAATCCCGCTCGAAGCGCGCGAAGGCGGCGCCGTCGGCGCCGCGAAAGCCATAGATCGCCTGATCGGGATCGCCGATCACGCAGAGCCTGCCATCGGCGCCGGCGATCAGCCGCAGCAGCCGGTATTGCTGCTCGTCGACGTCCTGGAACTCGTCGGCGACGATATGGGGGAAACGGGCCCGCCAGACCGCCGCGATCGCCTCGTGCTTTTCGAGAAGGTCGGCCGACAGCACGACGAGATCGTCGAAATCCACCCAGTTCCGCGCCCGGCCGATCCCTTCGAGCACGGCGCGGGCCTCGGCCTCTTCCCCCGAGCCCGTCGCCCCGCTGCGCTTGAGCACCGAGACGGCCTTGAGCAGACGGCCGGCCCGCGCCTCGCTGATGCCCAGGGCTTCGGCCAGAACAGGCCGGCGCTCCGCCTCGTCCGCTATCCGGAAATCCGCGGCAAGGCCCGCCCGATCCGCATGGGCGCGCAGGATGGCGAGGCCGAGCGAATGGAAGCTGTGGACGGCGACGGCGCTCCCATCCCGGCCCAGAAGCGCGGCGAGCCGAATCTGCAATTCTTCCGTCGCCTTGCGCGTGAAGGTGACGGCAAGGCACGCCTCCGCGGCCACGCCCCGCTCGCGCACCAGATGGGCGATGCGATGGGTCAGCATGCGCGTCTTGCCCGAGCCGGGCCCGGCAATCACCATCAGCGGTCCGTCGACCGCCGCTGCGGCCCGCGCCTGGTCGGGATCGAGCCCGGCCAGCAAGCCGGCAAGGCCCGAAGGCTGCGCCGCCGGGCTTTCCGCCGGCCCCGCCTCGATGGCCGCCGCTTCCTGCACCTTTTGTTTCGATGGCCGGACCCGGCGCAGCAGGGGCGCATCGAACAGCAGCTGGTGCCCGGCGAGGCGGTCGAGCTCTCCCTCCTCGAACAGGCGGATGACGCCATACTCCCCGTCATAGCCGGCCTGGCGGACCACGCTGCCGGCCCGCAGCCGCGTCACCGCCTCGCCCAGCAGGGGATCGACCCTGGCGACATCCTCCACCGGTATCTCGCCCAGCACGGTCAGCTCCGGGCCGAGGGCGGCGATGGCGCGGTCATAGCTATGGACGACCTGCTTCGAGCCGACGCCGCTGCCCGCGATCTCCGAAAGGATCTCCGGCAGCGGCACGAGGCTGGTGACCGATCCTGCCGTCGGCGGTGGCACCGCCTCCGCCTCACTGCGGTCGGCCAGCTTTTCCACCCGATGCGCGACGCCCACCGTCACCGGCCGGCCGCAAACCGGGCAACGGCCGCCCATCGCCAGCGTCTCCTTCGGATCGAGCCGCACGCCGCAGGCGCGATGCCCGTCCATATAGTACTTGCCTTCCTCGGGGAAGAATTCGACCGTGCCGACATAGCCCTCGCCGGTTTCGAGCGCCCGGCGGATCGCGAAATAATCCGGAGCGCAGGAAAAGCGCGTCGCCTCGCGGCCGAGCTTGCCGGGCGAATGCGCATCCGAATTGGAAGTGAGGCGGAAGCGGTCGAGCGCGGAGATGCGCCAGTTCATCGCCGGATCGGAGGACAGCCCCGTCTCGACCGCGAAGATATGCCGGGCGAGATCGCCATAGCACTCCTCGATGGAATCGAAGCCGGATTGCGAGCCGAGCGCGGCGAACCAGGGCGTCCAGATATGGGCCGGCACCAGATAGGAATCCGGCCCCGATTCCAGCGCGATCTCCAGCAGGTCGCGCGAATCGAGCCCGAGGATCGGCCTGCCGTCCGAGGCGATGTTGCCCACCCGCCCGAGGCTGGCCGCCAGCCGGTCGGCTGCCTCGAGATCGGCGGCATAGATCAGGTGATGGATCTTCCGGGTCTTGTCGCCCTTCTTGTAGATGGTCGAGATTTCCGTCGAGAGCATGAAGGCAACCGGCTGCCGGCAGGCGGGCGGCAGGGTGTCCAGCAGCGCCGCCTCGATCTCGGGCCTGAGGCGGAACAGCCCGTTGCCTTGCGGCACCAGCTTGTCCTTGATCTCGGCGAGCCAGGCCGGATGGACGCAGTCCCCGGTGCCCACCACCCCGATTCCCTTGCGCGCCGCCCACCAGAACAGATGCTCGAGATCGAGGTCCCGGCTCGTGGCCCGGGAATATCTGGAATGGACATGCAGGTCGGCATGGAACGTCATGATGCGCTGCCGTTCGGCTTGCGGAGGAATGGTCGGCTCTCCGACCCGGCCCCATAACGATAGCAGGCGGATCGGGGCGGATCATGGCCAAAGCGCATAAATCACAGCATTCCGGCGCGCTGCCGGCCGGCCGCCGGATGTTCGCGAAAGCATTGCTCCCCAGACACCCCCTGCCATATCCTTGCAACTCAGGATCGTGACGTCGGGGATACAGGGAACCGCGTATCCCGGCGCTGAAATCCGCTACTTCGGGGATGAGGCCATCCCGAAACGTCCGCCAGAGACGCGATCGGGCCGCATCCCGGAAGAACGGCATTACCCGTGGCATTGGAGGAAACCGGCGTGTCAGCTTCACTCAAGGACAGGATCGCGGTGGTCACCGGCGCGGCGTCCGGCATCGGCCTTGCCACCAGCAAGGCCCTCCTGGCGCAGGGCGCCCGGGTGGTCATGGTCGACTGGAACGAGCAGGGGCTGGCCGGGCTGGTCCGCGATCTTGGCGATGGCGCCATTGCCCAGGTTACCAACCTGCTCGACCCCGACAGCTGCGCGGCGATGGTGCCGGAGATCCTCGGCCGGGTCGGCCATATCGACATCCTGCACTGCAATGCCGGCACCTATATCGGCGGCGATCTGGTCGATACCACCGCCGAGGCGATCGACCGCATGCTCAATCTCAACGTCAACGCGGTGATGAAGAACGTGCATGCCGTCGTCCCGCACATGATCGAGCGCCGGACGGGCGACATCATCGTCACCTGCTCGGTCGCGGGGCATTTCCCCACCTATTGGGAGCCGGTCTATTCGGGCTCGAAATGGGCGATCACCAGCTTCGTGCAGGGCATGCGCCGCCAGATGATTCCGCACAATGTCCGCGTCGCGCAGATCTCTCCCGGGCCGGTGGTGTCGGCCCTGCTGGCCGACTGGCCGGAGGAGAACCTGAAAAAGGCCAAGGAGGCCGGCGGGCTGATCGATCCCGAAGACGTCGCCGAGGCCATCGTCTTCATGCTGACGCGCCGCCGCACCGTGACCATCCGCGACATGATCATCCTGCCGAGCAACTTCGACCGCGTCTAGGCGACTCGCGAAGCGGGCTTGCCGCCTGCATCGGCGGGTTCACCGCAGGCCACGCTGCCCCGGCAGCGGCGGAAGCTGCACCCCGAACATCGCGGCGATCATCTGGACGGCGATGTAGGCCATCATCAGCGTCGGCAGGACGCCGACCACCACGAAAATCGCGATACCGGCCGGCCCCTTGCTGGTGATGCCGGCCAGATAGTCCCGCACTTTTCGCATGCTTTTCGCTCCTCGAACCGGCCCCGTCATCTGGTTCCCCGACAATTGCCTGCGAGACCCTGGGACAGAGCCTGCGCCCTTGCGCTCCGGCAGGCCGCCGGAGACGCAGCCGCGCGCCGGTCGCTCCGCCTCGGCATCCAGGACCTTGGTTATGCCGGGCTCACATGCAAAAAGTTGGCCTGTCAGCCAGTGAGTCGGTCGCCCTATGGCCAAGCCCATTTCGGATATCCGCAAGCCAGAAATCGTCCAGGCCGCCATCGCCGCGATCAAGCGGAACGGCCTGCCCATGCCGCCCTATGACCAGATCGCCGCCGAGGCGGACATGTCGCGCCAGCTGGTGCGGCACTATTTCCCCAATCCCGAGGATCTGATGCTGGCCGTGTGCGACGCGCTCGCCGCTGCCTATCGGCAATTGCTGACGCAGGGCATCCTGGCGCTCAACACGCCCCAGCGCCTGCCGCTGTTTCTGGACTTCTATTTCGGCCTGCTTGCCGACCAGGGCTTCAGCAAGCCCGCCGACGATCAGGTCTATGACGCGGTGTTCTCGCTGGCCGCGTCCTCCAGGCCCATTCGCGACAATCTGCACGCGCAATATACCGAGCTTCAGGCCGCCATCGCGCATGAGCTTCAGATCAGCCATCCGACCCTGAACCAGAAAGCCTGCCGCGAGATCGCGTTTCTCTTCGTCAGCATCATGTACGGGCACTGGAAAATGGTGGCCACCCTGGGATTTTCGGAGAGCTACAACCCCGTCACCCGGGCCGCCCTCGACCGGCTGATCGAATCCTATCTCGCCCGCTACGACGATCCGGACCTGATTTAGGGTGCGGTCGGGAAAAGGTGCGGACTTTTCCGGTTCGGCCAACCTCCAGGACCCGATCACCCCTGCCGCTGGCAGAGATAGTGCGAGCGGGACATGATGTAGGTGCCGCTGGGATCGGGGCTCTCATTGGTGAAGCTCATCCCGCCGCCATCGGGCGAGAGCGTGCCCAGCATCATGAACATGGTCGGCATGATGCCGAAGCTGCTCTGCTCCTGCGCCTGGCCCTGGGCGATGAAGACGTTCTGCTGGAGCTGCCATTGCCCCTGCCCCTGGAACTGGCTGTAGCCGGAGACGCCCATGGTGGTGCCGCCGACGTCGAACGTGCCGTTCTGGTAGACGGCGATCCGGTACTCCTGGGCGTAGCCGCTGGTCCGGTTGCCGAACTGGTTCAATTCGGTGAAGGTCATGTTGCACCCCCACTGGCCCACGGGAGAGGCGTTTTGCGCCAGGGCAGCGGACGATCCGGCGGCGGTCAGGACCGCCGCCAGGGCGAAGGAAAGGTGAAACTTCATCGTGAATCCTCCCGGGAAACGGCGTGACATTCAAAGCTGGGCATTGCGCCGCACGCCTTCGGGCTCGGCTACGGTCCAGAAGAAATATTCGATCCCCTCCCAGCACATGACGATCCGCGCATTGGCTGGGTCGTAGAAGGCGTTGGCGACGCCGCAATCGGCAAAGATGATCTCGAAGTCGCGCTTCCACACCAATAGGTCCTCGAGACCCTCCGCCAGCCCCTCGAACAGCCGCAGATTCTGGAATTCGGCCTGCAGCGATTGCCCGAAGCTGGAAGCCGACCGCTCGTAGATGACCTTGATGCTGGCGCCCGGTGCGTCGGCCGGCAGGTGGCCGGGATACTCGCCGCCCTTGTTCCGCGCATAGGGCGCCACGATCATCTCCCAGGCGCGATAGCGCTTGGCGTGGTCTGTCTCGCAGCGTCCGCGCTCCCGCTCCGGCAGCTTGACCCGGTCGGCGAGAAAGCCGAACTGCTCCGGCGAGGAGCCGTAGATCATGCACAGCGTATTGCGGAACCGGGTCTCGCTGGCCGAATGCTCGTCGTACCAGGGCAGCGCCACGCCCTGCTGGCCCGCCCGCTGCGCATCATGGAACCAGAGCATGGTGGAATGGCCGATGACCATCTGCAGGAATTGCTGCATGTCCGGTGCCATGCCCTGCGTATCCTCGACCATCGACGCCATGATCAGGGCGGAAAACTCGTCGGCCGTATCCTCTTCGGCGCCCGTCGCCGGAATCTGGAACTCCCCGATCAGCGCATGGCCGAGCTCATGAGCCAAAATGCCGAGCGTGGTGCCCAGCATTATGGAGGAAATCTTCATCTGCTCCTGGAGCGACGGACCGCCCGCCGGCCCGGGCGGAGCGCCGGCATCGGCATTGGGCAATGGCGGCGGGCCGTTGGGATCGGTCGGCAGCGGCGGCGGACCGTTCGGCGCCTGGGCGAATTCGGGCAGCGTGCCGATCGCTGCCCAATTGGCCATGCCCTGCTTCCACACCAGGTCGTTGGGACCGACCTGCCCCGCGGCCAGCGCCTGCCGAATCTGCTCCACGGTGAACGGACCGAATTGCTGTCCGCCCTGGCCGACATAATATCCGGCATTCGCGGTATCCGGGCCATTCTGCGGCGGCGTGTTCTGGGTCGGCGGCGGCTGTTGCAGGGGCGGTTGCGTGGTCTGGCCGGCTCCAGCCCGCGTGAAGACATATTCCTCGGTTCCACCCGGCCCCTGCAGCCTCAGGGTGAAGCCCGTCGGCGTCAGCTGGCTTTGGAACTGCAACTGCCCGACGCCCACGATATCCACGGTGCCGGTGGCGTTGTCGCCGCCGTCGCTCTGGCCCGTCAGCGTGCCCTGGGTGGCGCCGCTGAGCTGGCCCTGCAAGCTGCGGCCGCTTTGCTGGAGTTGCAGGTTCGTTCCCGCGGCTTCGCCCGTCCCGACATACTGCCCGGTCATGTGATCCGCCAAGGCGACGCTGCAGCCAAAGGCCAGCGCCAGGACCACAACCAACAGCGACCGCACCAGAACCATCCATGCCTCCCCAGCCAGATGTCGATCTTTGTCGATCCGCCAGAATATTTTCAAGTCGAAAATTTTTGCACGGATTTGAAGATGCTCCTGACGTCTCGCACCGGAAGGCCAGGCAAAGCCTGCCGCAGGGGCAGAGGGATCAGAGGGCTGCGGAATCCACCGCGAGGACGATCTTGCCGACGAACCGGCCGGAGGCGAAATGGGCGAAGGCGTCCCGGATCTTCTCCAGCGGATAGGTGCTGTCGATGACGGGCGTCAGCCGACCGGCGACGCCCAGCGCAGCGAGCCGCTCGAGTTCGTGGATGTCCGCTTTATGGAGCACGACCCCAAGCCGCTTGCCGACGAAAATGCCGAGCACGGTGCCGAGCGTAGCCGCGCCGAGAAGGGCGCCCGGCGTCCCGCCGACCACCGCGAGCCGTCCGCCCGGTGCCAGGGCACGGGCGAAATCGAGCGGCGAGCGGCTGGCCACCACGTCGAGAATGCGGTCATAGCGCTCCCCGATCCTTGTGAAGTCCGTCACGGCATAGTCGATCGCCCGATCCGCGCCCGCCGCACGCACCGCCTCGAGCTTTGCGGCGCTGTCGACGCCGGTGACATGCGCGCCCCGCAATTTGGCGAGCTGGATCGCGAAGGTCCCCGCGCCGCCGCCCGCCCCGTTCACGAGGATGCGGCTGCCGCTCTTGATGTCCGGCGTCCCCGACAGGCCGAGTGCGGCCAGCAGCCCCGCCTGAGGCAGCGCCGCCGCATGCGTGAAGCTCATCCCCTCCGGCTTTACCGCAAGCGCCGTCTCCTTCACGACCACGAACTCGGCAAAAGCCTTGGGTCCATCGAACGCCAGATCGCCCAGAACCGCGTCTCCCCGCCGGATTCTCGTCACGCCCGGGCCGATCCGTTCGACAATGCCGACGACATCGAAGCCGAGTTGCTTGGGTCCTTTGGCGAAGCCGGACGGACGCACGAGATACCGCTTGCCGGTGAGAAGGTCCCAATCCCAGGAATTGATGGATGTCGCCACGACGCGCACCAGCACTTCACCCACCTGCGGCACCGGCACCTCGACCTCGGCAAGCCTCAGGACCTCCGGCCCGCCCCACCGATCGTAGAGAACTGCTCGCATTCACCTCTCCTGTGCCGAACGGCGGATGGGCTTCGGTGCGCTTTGATCGGGACCTGACTACACGAGAATGACAGTTTCTTGTGTACCGCTCCGGAACAGGACGGAATCTGACGAGACGCGGCCGATCCTAGATGCTGGTGCCGGTTTCGGGGTCGAACAGGTGGACATGTGCGGGATCGATCTCGAGGCCCACCCGGTCGCCCGGGTTGAGATCGGTGCGGTCGGATTGCACCAGTTGCAACGCGCCGTCGTCCGAGGACAGATAGGTGGCCGAGCCGGTGGACTCCACCGCGCCCACGGTGAAATGGAAGTTGGAATCGCCGGGCGCGATGCGCAGATGCTCCGGCCGCATGCCCGCCACCACCGCGCGGCCCGGCTCGGCTGGCCTGGCAAGCGCGATGCGTTCGCCGCCCGATCCGTCGAGCAGGATGGCCTTGCCGTCCTCGGCCATCCGGGCCGGCAGGAAGTTCATGGCGGGGGAGCCGATGAAGCCGGCAACGAACCGGTTGACCGGACGATCATAGAGATCGAGCGGCCGGCCCTGCTGCTCGATGACGCCGTCGCGCATCACCACGACCCAGTCCGCCATGGTCATGGCCTCGATCTGGTCGTGGGTGACATAGACCGAGGTGGCCCCGAGCCGGTCGTGCAGGGCGCGGATTTCCTTGCGCATCTGCACGCGCAGCGCCGCATCGAGATTGGACAGCGGCTCGTCGAACAGGAAGGCCTTGGGGTTGCGGATGATCGCCCGCCCCATGGCGACGCGCTGGCGCTGGCCGCCCGAGAGCTGGCGGGGGTAGCGGCCGAGCAGCAGCGACAGCCCGGTCGTGGCGGCGACCTCGGCCGCCTTCTGGCGGGCCTCGGCCTTGCCGACGCCATGCAGGCGCAGCGAATAGGTCAGGTTCTCCTCGACCGTCATGTGCGGGTAGAGCGCATAGCTCTGGAACACCATGGCCACGTCCCGGCGCCGGGGCGGCACGCCCGTCATCGATTCCCCGGCGATCCTGAGCTCGCCCGAGCTGATCGATTCGAGGCCGGCTATCGCGCGCAGCAGGGTCGACTTGCCGCAGCCGGACGGCCCGACCAGGGCGACGAAGCTGCCCTTCTCGATGACGAGGTCGATATTCTTGAGGGCGTGGAAGCTGCCGTAATGCTTGTCGACATTGCGGATTTCGATCTGGGCGGTCATTTGAGCGCTCCCGAGGTAAGGCCGGCGACGATACGGCGCTGCAAGAGGACGAAGATGGCCAGGATGGGCGTCACATAGATGGCCGAATAGGCCATGATGGAATTCCAGTCGGTCGAGTTCGGCCCGAGGAAGCCGGACAGGCCGACGCTGGCCGGCTGCAGGCCCGGATCCTGGATGATCGACTTGGAATAGATGTATTCGCCGAACGCGCTCATGAAGGTGAGGATGGCGCAGACCAGGATGCCGTTGCGCGCCAGTGGCAGCACGATGAAGAAGAAGGCTCCGATGCGCGAATTGCCGTCCACCAGCGCCGCCTCCTCCAGCTCGCGCGGCACGCTCATGAAGGTGGCGCGCACCAGCACGACGAAGAACGGCATGGCCTTGGCCGCCGCGGCCAGCACCACGGCCAGGCGCGGCGAGCCGAGCAGGCCGACCTGGTTGAAGCCGACGAAGAGCGGCGTGATCATCACCGAGGCGGGCAGGACCTGCAGCATCAGCACGCAGAACAGCCCCACATCGATCCAGCCGTTGCGATAGCGCGCCAGGACATAGGCGCAGCCGGTGCCCAGGATGACGGTGATGGCGGTGACGCCGCTGGCGATGACCACCGAGTTCCACAGATAGACCGGCATGGTGCGCCGCACCCAGACCGCCGGATACACGCTCGGATCGGGCGAGCGCGGCCAGAAGGTGGGCGGATTGGCGAAGATCTCCGAGCCCGACTTGAGGCTGGTGACATACATCCAGTAGAGCGGGAAGAGATAGATGGCGGCCAGCGCCAGGGCGACGGTCACCAGCAGCCAGGGGGTATAGGGACGGGTCATCCGCGCACCTCGTGGCGGGTCGAGCGCACATAGACCACCGAGGCGATCAGCACGAGCAGGAACATCATCACCGACACCGTGGCGCCCTTGGCGAAATCGTAGAGCTGGAAGCTCAGTTGCCAGGACCAGTAGCCGGCCACGTTGGAGGTGTTGGCCGGCCCGCCCTCGGTGAGCGCCGGGAAGAGGTCGAATTGCTGCAGCGTGCCGATCAGCCCCAGCGACAATACCGCCCCGATGGTGGAGCGCATCATCGGCAGGGTGATGGTCCAGAAGCGCTGGAAGGCATTGGCGCCGTCGAGCTCGGCGGCCTCGTAGAGGTCCCTCGGTATGGCGGCCAGCCCCACGGAGAGCAGCAGCATGTTGAAGGCCAGGCCCAGCCAGATATTGGCGATGATCACCGCCCAGATGGAAAAATTGGGGTCCGACTTCCAGAAGATGTTGGACTGGATCAGGCCGAGGCTGCGCAGGATGACGTTGAGCACGCCGAAATCGCCGGCCAGGATCCAGCTCCAGATGGCCCCGACCACCAGGCCCGGCATCACCCAGGAGACGAGGAAGAGGCCGCGTATGGTGGCGGCGCCGGGAAATTTCTGCGCGAAGAACAGCGCCAGGGCGAAGCCGAGCACGAATTGCCCCGTCATCGAGCCCACCACAAAGATCAGCGTGTTGCGCGTGACCAGCCAGAACTCCGGCTGGCGGACGACCGCGACATAGTTGTCGAAGCCGACAAAGGGCCGCATCAGCGCGCCCAGGGTGAACATGTCCACCTGCTGGAAGCTCATCAGCACGTTGTAGATCAGCGGCGCGCCGGCCAGCGCGATCAGGAAGAGCATGGCCGCGCCGACCAGGAGCAGATCGAAACCGACCCCATCGCGCAGGGAATTGAAGAATCTGGACACCGGCCCCTCCGGAACGATCCATGGCAAGGATGCCGGCCGGATCGCTCCGGCCGGCCAGGGAGGACTATTTGAGGATGCCGTCGATGGTGGCCTGGGCCTGGTCGAGCGCGTCCTTGGACGACATCTGGCCGGTCAGGGCGGCCTGCATGGCATCGTAGATGGCCTTGGAAATCCTCTGCCATTCCGGATGCGGGCCGCGCGGCTGGGCATATTGGAGCTGCTCGAGGAAGACCTGCAGCGCGGCATCCTTCTTCTCGATGCCGGTCACCGGCAGCTCGATGTCGCTGCGCGGTGGGATGTTGCCGAATTCGGGGAACAGGCGGTGGTCCTGGCTGACATAGTATTCGAGCAGGCGGAAGGCCTCGTCCGGATGCTGCGTGGTGGACATGATGCCCCAGTTGAAGCCGCCCAGCGCCGAGGAGCGCTCCCCGCCCTCGGTGATGGTGGGCAGCAGGGTGACGCCCCAGTCGAACTGCGCGTCCTCGACCATGCGGTCGATCTCCCAGGGGCCGGACACCGCCATGGCCGCGTTGCCGGAATTGAAGGTGCCGGTCGAATCCCACTGGCCGAGGCTCAGAACGTCCCGCGAGGCCCAGCCATTGTCGATCATCCGCTTCCACAGATCGAGCACCTCGGCGGCGCCTTCGGTGTTCACATGGTCATAGCCGCCGCCGGACATCTGGATGATCGGCAGGAACTGGAACGTGCCTTCCTCGCCGGCGCGGGCCGAGAACGTGGCGCCATAGACGTTGTTGGCGGGGTCGGTCAGCTTTTCGGCATATTCGGCGAACTGGGCCCAGGTGCTCGGCGGCTCGGTGATGCCGGCCTTGGCGAACAGGTCCTTGTTGTAGAAGACGCCGATCGTGTCGGTATATTTGGGCAGGCCGTAGAGCCTGTCCTCCCACTTCACCGAATTGAGCGGGCCGGCGAAATAGGCGTCCACATTGATCACGTCGGAAGCGGCGGCGCGCTCGGTGATGTCGAGCATGGCGCCGCGCGACGAGAACAGGGCGAAGTCGGGATTGTCGAAGGAGACGATGTCCGGCGCATTGCCGGTGGCGAAGGCGCGCAGCGTCTCGTTCACCAGATCGTCGAAGGGAACGTAGCGGTATTCGATGACGATGTCGTCATTGGCGTCGTCGAACTCCTTGGAGAAGGTGTCGGCGATGCCGGCCCGGTCGTTGCCGTCGATCGACCAGACCCTGAGCGTCACCTGCGCCCAGGCGGGCGAGGCCACGGCCAGGACGCCGACGGCCACGCCGGCAGCTAGACCTAAGTTACGCAAATTCATTATATCCTCCCTTTGCGGCCTGCGGCCGCGCTCCACGCCGCGCGGGATTTCCCGTCCCTTGCGGCCTTCCAGGCCGTCACGGGCGCTGCAATCGCCCGTGACGGCGACTCCTCATGCTCCCGGTCCGGCCTCCTCGCCGTCCCGATCCTTCTCCGCGCCGCCCCCGCAGGATTGGCGCACCACGAGCTTGCAGGGCAGCTTCCGCACCCCCGACTCCACCGGCTTGCCTTCCGCAAGCTCGAGCACGAGCCGGCCCGCCTCGCGGCCCAGTTCCTTCAGGTTCATGTCCACCGTGGTCAGGGGCGGGCGCGTGGCCGCCGCCACGATCTCCCAATTGTCGAAGCCCACGACCGAAACGTCCTCGGGCACGCGCACGCCTCTTTCCCGCAAGGCATCGACGACGCCCCGGGCGATCTGGTCGTTGCCGCAGAAGATCGCGTCGGGCCTTTCACCCTCTCTCCAGAGCCGGTCGAGGGCCTCGTGCCCCCAGGCTTCCGACCAGGAGCCATGCAGCACCCTGCCCTCGCTCCCGACGATGTCGCGATAGGCGGCGGCTCGGGCGGCGGCGGAGGCGAAGCTGGCCGGCCCGGTGACGTGGACGATGCGCCGGCGGCCCAGCCCGACCAGCCACTCCACCGCGCTGCGCGCGCCCTGCTCGTCGTCCGATACCAGGGTGATGGCGTCTTCCGGGCCCTCGGTGAAGGCATAGACAACCGGCACCGGCAGGTTGGAAAGCTCGATCGGCAGCCGCCGGTCGATGCGCTTGCCCGAGGCGATGATGCCGTCCACCTGCTTGTCGAGCATGGCGTCCACATGCACCTTGCCCAGCGCCGCGTCATCCTCGATGCCGCAGAGGAAGACCGAGACGCCTTCATCGACCAGGGCCTCGGAAATGCCGGCCATGACCGGCAGGGTGAAGCGGCCATAGGTATCGTTGGTGAGTAGCCCCACGGTGAAGCTGCGCTGGCGGACCAGGGCCCGCGCCATGGCATTTGGACGAAAGCCCAGGGCGGCGGCGGTCTGCTTGACGCGCTGGCGGGTCTCTGCCGTCATCCGGCCGGTATCGTTGAGGGCCTTCGACGCCGTGGCCACGCTGACGCCGGCGACGCGGGCAACGTCGTAGATGCGGATGCGTTCGGCCCTGCTCACGCCTTCGACCCTCAAAGGAAAACCCTTTTCTCTACCTTGGTAAAACGGTTTTTCAACTCACGTCAAGCACGATCCCTACCCGGCCAGCGCCACATGGTCTCCACCCCGGGCCTGCTTGAGATGCTGGAGGGCCCGCACCTGGCCGGTCATCTCCAGCGCCCCGCGATAGACCGGGTCGTGCCAGCCCTCGATATCGATGGAGCCCGTCCAGCCGGCCAGGCGCAGCTCCGAGATGATGTCGGTCCAGTTGCTGTCCCCGAAGCCGGGGGTGCGCATGAACACGAATTTCTCCCTGCCGAAGATGCCGTGCTCGCGGATGACGTCCCAGCGCACCGTGGCGTCCTTGCCGTGCACGTGGAAGATCTTGCCCGCCCATTTGCGGATCTGCGGCAGCGGATCGATGAGATAGACGAGCTGGTGGCAGGGCTCCCATTCGAGCCCGATATTGTCGTCCGGCGTCTCGTTGAACATCAGCTCCCAGGCGTCGGGATTGTGGGCGATGTTCCAGTCGCCGGTCTGCCAGTTGCCGTCCATGGCGCAGTTCTCGAAGGCGATCCGCACGCCCTTGTCGGCGGCGCGCCTGGCCAGTTCGGACCAGACCTGCCTGTATCGCGGCAGGCTTTCGGGCAGCGGCCGGTTGCGGATGCGGCCGGTGAAGCCGGCGACGCAGCCGGCACCGAAATGATGGGCATTGTCGATGCAGGCCTTCCATCCCGCGAGCGTCTCGCGGTCGAGGGGCTGGTCCTCCAGCGGATTGCCGAACATGCCGATGGTCGAGATGGTGATGTCGCGGTCCCCGATGGCGTCGCGGCAACGCTTGCCCAGTTCGGCCAGGTCCTGCCCCCCGGTCGTCTGCCAGAAGAAGGGCTCGAAACTTTCGAAGCCCAGCTCGGCGATGGCGGCGATGTTCTCCGCGGCCCGGCCCTCCGTGGCCTGGATCATGGTGCCGATGCGGATGGACTTGGCGGGGTCGTTCACGATGGGGTTTCCTGGACTGCGATGGGGATGCGCCGGCCGGTGCGGGCGCTTTCGATGGCGGCAAAGACCATGGCCAGGCTCTTGATGTTGTCGTTGCCGGCCGTCTCGGGCGGCCGCCCGGCCTCGATGGCGGCGAGGAAATCGGCGATGACGCTGGCATGGCCATGGGTCTGGCCGGCATCGGCCGGCGCGGGAACCGCGACATCGGCCAGATCGCGCAGGAAGCCGGTATCGCCGCTGACCACCCGCGCCTCGAAATGCTCCTCGCCGTCCCAGATCACCGTGCCCCGGGTGCCGACGACGCGCCAGGCGCTTTCCCAGCTGGTATTGGCGCCCTCGGCGCACCAGGAGCCGCGATAGGTGAAGACGATGTCGTTCTCGAACTCGAAGATGGCATTGGCCGCCGCGCCGTGCCGATACCAGGAGCCCTTCGGATTGGTTTCGAGGCAATAGACGGCGCGCGGCGCCCGGCCGGCCATGAAGCGCGCGGCATCGAGCGTGTGGATGGCCATGTCGAGCAGCAGCACATGCTCCATCTCCTCGCGGAAGCCGCCGAAATGGGCGCCGATGAAGAAGTCGCAATGCAGCGCCGTCAGCTCGCCCAGCACACCGCTTTCCAGCAGTCGCCGGATGCGGCGCACCCCGGCGACGAAACGGCGGTTCTGCACCACGGCATGGATGCGGCCGGCCGCCGCGGCCTGGGCGATCAGGTCCTGCGCCGCCTCGATGCTGGTCGCCATCGGCTTTTCGCTGAGCACGTGGCAGCCATGGCGCAGACCGGCCTTGACCACCTCGGCGCGCGCGCCCGGCACCACGACGTCGAACAGCAGGTCGGGCCGGACCTCGGCCAGGACGGCATCGAGATCGGTCCCGATCGCCACCTCGGAGAGACCGAATTCGGCGGCGAGCATCTCGGCCGCGGTCCGGTCGAGATCGACCAGGCCCGCCACCCGCACCCTGCCCTCGAGCAGGGGATGCGCGGCCAGCGCCGAGAGCCATCCTCTCGACATGCTGCCGCAGCCGGCCAGCACCGCCGTGAACGCCACGAGTCTCCTCCCTGGACTTCCGCGCCCCCCTGCCGTCTTGTGCGGCGTCGCGGAACACGCTCCCGTAAACGTTTACGACGCTATATTCGCGACGGTTTCCGTGTCAATGGAGTTTCGTAAACGTTTCTGGGGACCCGCATCGGCTGTGAACAAGGCTTGGAAAACATGAGCGGCATCAGGCGCCTGGCGCAGCAGCTCGATATCTCCATCGGCACCGTCTCGCGCGCGCTCAACGGCAAGCCCGACGTCAGCGAGCAGACCCGCCGGCGCGTCCTCGATGCCGCCGCGGCCATGGGCTATGTGCCCAACCAGGCCGGCCGGGCCCTGCGCATGGGGTCGACGGGCGTCGTCGGCTTCATGATGCAGACCGGCACCGAGATCACCGGCGAGGGCGACGTCTTCTTCATGAGCGTCTTCGACGGCGTGCAGACGGTCTTCGCCCGCCACCGGCTCGATCTGGTCGCCCTGCTCTGCTCCTCGGAGGAAGACCCGGACGCCTATATGCAGCGGGTGGTGGCGCGGGGCTTCGCCGATGCCCTCATCATCTCGTCCACCAAGCGCGAGGACCACCGCATCGAGTTCCTGGCCCAGCGCAAGATCCCCTTCATCGCCCTCGGGCGGTCGCTGACCGATGCCGGCCATCCCTGGCTCGACCTCGATTTCGAGGGCATGGCCGAAACCGGCGTGTCCCGGCTGATCGCCAAGGGGCATCGCCGCATCGGCATCTATGCGCCGGTCGACGACATCAATCTCGGCTTCATCCTCATCGAGTCCTACCGCCGGACGCTGGAGCGGCACGGCATCGCCTTCGATCCCGATCTGATCTTCCGTGCCTATCCCAACGAGCGGGGCGGGCACCAGGTCGCCACCGCCATAGCCGCCATGCCGGACGGCAAGCGCCCGACCGGCTTCGTGCTCGCCAACGAGGTGATGTCGGTGGGTCTCTATAGCGGGCTCTACAAGGCCGGCCTCGCGCCGGGCAAGACCTTCGCCATCATCGGGCGGGATAGTCCCCAGGCCCACTACCTAGTGCCGAAGCTGACCTGCTTCACCATGTCCCTGCGGGAATTGGGCATCGCCCTGGCCGAAGGCCTTCTGGCCACCATGCCCGACTATGCCCGGACCTATCCATTGGGCGTCGTGCGGCGCGTGGTGCCGCTGACGCTGGTGGAAGGCGACAGCGACGTGCCGCCACCCGCCGCATAGCTCGGCGATTCACCGCTCCGGAGCCGGGTACCACTTGCTGGCGAAGCTGGCACGGAAGCCGGTCCGCCGCAGTTTCTCCAGCAGCAGCGAGCGTACCATTGCCTCCGGCTGCTGCCGGCCCACCGGCAGCAGCATGCTCTGTTCGCCGATCATGGCGTGAATGACCTTGCCCTGGATGAAATATGTCGCCCTGTGCGTCTCGCCGTCGAATTCGACCTCGACATCCCGCACCAGCCCCTCCCGTTCCATCGTCTCCTCCCGCCGCACGTGCCGATGGTCCTCTCGGCATTGCCGTGAGTCAAGGCGCGTCCCGGGATCGAGCCGCGATCGGCGCCTTCTGCCCTTGAACGGGTGCCGGACCGACCTAAATCGTTGTTTGCCGGACGCCCATTCGGGGTCGGCGTGCCGCGCGGAGGCCATGGCATCCGGCGGCACCACAGCTTGTATCCATGTTGCTCACAGGAGGATGTGGCTATGAGAACCACTGTCGATTTTTCTCCCCTGTTCCGGTCGAGCATCGGGTTCGACCGAATGTTGAACGCGCTGGAGGCCGCCAGCCGCGTCGCGTCCATCGACAACTGGCCGCCCTACGACATCGCCAAGCTCGGCGAGGACGACTACCGCATCACCATGGCGGTGGCCGGCTTCAGCCAGGACGAGCTGACCGTCACCCAGGAGCAGACCATGCTCATGGTGTCCGGCCAGAAGGCGGGCGAGGACAATGGCCAGTACCTGCATCGCGGCATTGCCGGGCGCGCCTTCCAGCGCCGCTTCGAGCTGGCCGACCACGTCCAGGTCACCGGTGCCAGCCTCGTCAACGGTCTGCTGACGATCGACCTCAAGCGCGAGCTTCCCGAGGAGATGAAGCCGCGCCGGATCGAGATCGCGACCAGCGGCGCAGCCCTGCCCAAGACCGCGCCGAAGCAGATCGAGGCCGAAAAGCAGGCCGCCTGAGCCAGCCCGCCTGCATATTTGACGCAAGGCGCCGGGCACTGTCCGGCGCCATCGGGAAAGCCTTGTCAATCGAACGAACGGAAAGGAGAAGACTTATGAGCGTACGTGATCTGATCCCCTGGGGCCGCAACAACGGCAACCAGCCTGCAAGCATCTTCCGCGACGGCGAGCGCGACCCGTTCCTGTCGCTGCATCGGGAGGTGAACCGGCTGTTCGACGACGCCTTCCGCAGCTTCGGGTCCGGCCTGCCCTCCTTTGGCGGCCTCTCCGCCTTCGGCGGGGGCTGGCCGAGCGTCGAGATCTCCGACGGCGACAAGGAGATCAAGGTATCGGCCGAGGTGCCCGGCCTCGAGGAGAAGGACATCGAGGTCCTGCTCGATGACGGCGTGCTGACGCTGCGCGGCGAGAAGCGCGCCGAGGCCGAGGACAGGGACCGCCAGTTCTCCGAACGCTTCTACGGCCGCTTCGAGCGCCGTATCCCGCTCGGCTACGAGGTCGAGCAGGACAGGATCGATGCGCGCTTCCGGAACGGCGTGCTGACCGTGACCCTGCCCAAGAGCGAGAAGGCGCAGTCGCAGGTCAAGCGCATCGCCATCCGGAGCTGACGCATGGCCGACACCGGCGGCGAGCCCTTCGCCCGCCGCCGGCAGCCTTCGCATTCCCGGACGCAACGCCCGACCGGCCCGGATTTGAGCTGGCGGCCCGCTGCCCATCGCGGGATACGGGTGTGTTCCGGACCGTCGTTAGACTTTTTGGCGACGAGCCAGCTCTTCGACAGGCCATTCAGGCCAATCGAGTTGCATGGGAAAATCAATGCGATCGCCCTTGATCATCGACATGTAGCATCCGAGGTTGACCTCGGCGGTGCCGGAGACATGGGCGAAGCCCAGGTCCGGGCTGGTTCCGTCCGACAGCCACTGCGCCAGCGTGTCGACCATCGCCACCCAGGCGCCGATCCAGTCATGGTTGTCGGAATGGCGCTCTTCCTCCAGGCCGTCCTTTGAATATATTTTCAGATCGGCTTCCTTGCTGATGTGGATGGCTCCCTCTGTGCCGGTGAGCACCATATTGGCACCGCCCTGCAGGTAAGCAGGCCCGGTTTCGAGCGAAGCGCGTCCGCCGTCGGGGAAGATGAGGTAGGCAACGGCGTGATCTTCCATCGCATGGCCGAAGCCCCTGCGCCCGCGTACCCTTGCCTGGCCAAGCACGTTCGCGGGCATGGCATCGTCATGGAAGAAGCGGAACATGTCGAGCCAGTGCGAGCCCCATTCGCTGAGATCCCACTCGTCGCCGATTGCAGCAGTCACCATCAGGCGCTTGCCGATACGGCCCGAACTGTAAATCTCGCGCGCCTTCTGGAACGCCGGCAGGTAGCGACGGAAATGCGGCACCATGATTTCGACGTCGGAATCGGCGACCAGCTCGCGCAACCTGGCCAGTTCCTCAGGTGATTTGACGAACGGCTTTTCGCACAGAATGGCTCGCACAAGCGCGGCAACCAGATCGGCAGATTTGGCATCGGGTTCAAGTCGCTGCTCAAGCTGGGCGGTCGCGTCGACCTGACATCCAGATCAGTGGGACTGCGCTTCGACCCCGAAGCCTGCCGTGATCGAATTCGTCGACATCTTGGTCTTGCCAAGGATGCACCCGCGCCCGGCATGCGGCTTGCCGAGGTGCTGGATCCCACTGCCGAAAGTAGTCCACTCTTCAGCTCAAGCAGATGGAGCTGGGCGACCACGGTCGTTTCGGCGGAAATCTCGGATGACGCCGCGTTCGATCGACTGAGCCAGGAAATTGCCGATTTTCCGGCCGAGTTCCTGCTGTTCCTGCCCTCAGCAATTTCCCTTGAGCTGGAAGTGGAAGGTGCTGCACCCCGTCTCTTGACCAAGCGGTTTGAAGACGGACTTGCAGTTGTGAGCGACGGAACCAACGAGGCAAGATGGAAGGTCTTCGAGGCGTCAGTCAAAGTCGACAGCCTCGCCGCGCGCTCCGACGCAACTCACATCCAGGCAAGGGAACAAGTTCCACTGTCATGGGCGGTGCCGGTCGGTGGTCGCGAACAAGCTGGTCGCTTCTGGGCGTTCTTCCCGACCGAAACGCAAAGCCGGACTTCGGGCATCCTCAACGCACCGTGGAAGCTCAACAGTGACAGGACCAACCTGATCCGAGGTCCATGGAACGAAGCGATCATGCAAGCCGCGGCTGATCTGATCACCGGCTCTCTCACGGCGTTGTCGACGCCCGAGGACTATGGGGCCGCCGTAAGTGCGTTCCCGCGTCAACCGGAACGGCAGGACGAAATCGCCGTGCCCCTCATCCGGTCCCTCTGGGACCAGATCGTTTCGTCTGAAGTCTTGCCTGACGTGAATGGCATCCCGCGCGGTGCGAGCCAGCTCTTGCGGCATTTTGTTGAGGACACGGAGATCTGCAGATCGTGGGCTGGCCTTGCGAGTGCGGATGCGCGGGACCGTTACCTGCATCCAGACTGCTATTCGACCGAGGCAAGGCTATCGCGGTTGAATGCCCTCGTCACGGAAGCAAAGCGCCGGGACATGCAGGTCCTGGCGAAGTCGCCCGCTGATAAATGGCTCGACTGCATTGCGAACACAGACCTCGCTTTGGCGAGACAGGCCCTCGGGTTCGTTGGCAGCCTCTTGCGGGAGCCATACGAGTACCGACTGTACAGCGTCCCAGAAGCACGACTGATACCAACCGCCGATGGACGTCTGGCCACTCCTTCGGAGGCGGTTATCGTTTCGGGATCAGAGCCACCCGCAGGCTTTCTTGCAGTTGCTGAGGGAATTGCTTCGGACGAGGAATCCCGAGAAATCTTGGTCAATCAGATGCATGTCACCGAACTGGCATCTGCATCGTGGTCCGACATTCTCGAAGCCTCGCTGACGACCGCGGAGGAGTCCGATGGGCCGGAAGACTGGGAGAACTTCTGGCACAACATCACCTCTGCACCACAGGAAGCGAGGCAGGAATACATCGATGAGCTGGATCTGGAGCGCATCAAGTTCCGCGCAGTATCCGGAAAGTGGACAAGCCGGAGCCTGTTTATCGTACGGGAGACTCCATCGGGATTTCCCGAGGATCACGTCATGGATCCGCAATTTC
>Ga0182793_1000334_pt1 | contig 40036 bp, 37 predicted proteins | sample Passage237A_FD_130498 | JGI IMG/M metagenome (GOLD analysis project Ga0182793, IMG submission 130498) | Cellulose adapted compost microbial communities from Newby Island Compost Facility, Milpitas, CA, USA - Passage2 37A (version 2) (version 2) ... | reverse complement strand
GCGGGCCGGCCCACATGTACACGGCGATCAGCGCCCAGAAGTGCACGATCGACAGCCGGTAGGAGTACACCGGGCGGCCGGCCTGCTTGGGCACGAAGTAGTACATCATGCCGAGGAAGCCGGCGGTCAGGAAGAAGCCCACCGCGTTATGGCCGTACCACCACTGCACCATCGCGTCCACGGCGCCGCTGTAGACCGGGTAGGAATGCAGCAGGCCGGTCGGCAGGGCGATGTTGTTGACGATGTGCAGCAGGGCCACGGCGATGATGAAGCTGGCGTAGAACCAGTTCGCCACGTAGATGTGCTTGACCCGGCGGATGGCGATGGTGCCGATGAACAGTACCGCGTAGGCCACCCAGACCACCGCGATCAGGACGTCGATCGGCCAGATCAGCTCGGCGTATTCCTTGCCCTGGGTCAGGCCCAGCGGCAGGGTGATGGCCGCCAGCACGATGACCAGCTGCCAGCCCCAGAACACGAAGGCGGCCAGCTTGTCCGAGATCAGGCGCACGTGGCAGGTGCGCTGGACCACATGCAGGCTGGTGGCGAACAGCGCGCTGCCGCCGAAGGCGAAGATCACCGCGTTGGTATGCAGCGGTCGCAGCCGCCCGTAACCGAGCCAGGGGATGCCCTCGCCCAGGGTCGGCCAGTAGAGCTGGGCGGCGATGATCACGCCTACCAGCATGCCCACGATGCCCCAGACCACGGTCATCACCGCGAACTGGCGCACCACCTTGTCGTTGTATGTTGCCTGCACGCTTTGCATGCGGTCCGGTCCTCATTCTGAACGCACGCCATCATCCCCTCGGGAGCAAGGGCGGGCATTGATTGGAATCAATGTGAAGGGGGGCTGCCCCGGGTTACCCATGGCAAACTGGCCTGCAGTCCGTCCCCGGGGCGGGACGGGCGTATGGTGGGATGGTCGGTTCGCGCTGCCATCCGATTGAATCTACATCGCTTTCGCGGCGGCCGCCGGGCCGCGGCGGGGGCGCAGCATGGGTGCCGGCCGCGAGGGCGCCGGCGCCAGGAGAGGAACCCGTTACCGATGAGTACCTACGCGCTTGAGGCCGTGTTCCGGCCGGCCTCGGTGGCCGTGGTCGGGGCCAGTCCGCGCGAACGCTCGGTCGGCCGCGCCGTGGTCCAGAACCTGCGCCAGGCCGGCTTCTCCGGGCCGGTGGGCCTGGTCAACCCGCGCCATGCGCAGATCGAGGGCCTGGACGCCGTGCCGCGCCTGGCCGACCTGCCCTTCACCCCCGAGCTGGTGGTGATCTCAACCCCTGCTGCGACCGTGCCCGGCCTGGTGGCCGAGGCGGTGGCGGTGGGCGCGCGGGCGGCGGTGATCGTCACCGCCGGCCTGGGCCAGGGGCCCGGCTCGCTGCTGGAGCAGGTGCGCGACATCGCCCGCCCGGCCGGCCTGCGCATCGTCGGCCCCAACTGCCTGGGGGTGATGTCGCCCCATGCCGGGTTCAACGTCAGCTTCGGCGCGCACAGCCCGCTGCCGGGCGACCTGGCCCTGGTCTCGCAGTCCGGGGCCATCGCCGCCGGCCTGGTGGAATGGGGCCGGGCCCGCTCGGTGGGCTTCTCGGCGGTGGTCTCGCTGGGCGATGCCCTGGACGTGGACTTTGGCGACCTGCTGGACTGGTTCGCCCAGGACCACCGCACCCGCGCCATCCTGCTGTACATCGAATCCATCCGCGACGCGCGCAAGTTCATGTCCGCCGCGCGCGCGGCTGCCCGCTCCAAGCCGGTGGTGGTGATCAAGTCCGGCCGCCACGCCCCTGGGGCGCGCGCCGCGGCCACCCATACCGGCGCCCTGGCCGGCTCGGACGCGGTCTACGACGCCGCTTTCCGCCGCGCCGGCCTGCTGCGGGTGCAGGCCATGGACGAGCTGTTCGCCGCGGCCGAGACCCTGGGCCATATCCACGCCGCCCCCGGGCGGCGCCTGGCCATCCTCACCAACGGCGGCGGCATCGGCGTGCTGGCGGTGGACCGCCTGGTCGATCTGGGCGGCAGCCTGGCCGCGCTGGACCCGGAAACCGTGGCCAGGCTGGAGGCGGTGCTGCCGCCGGGCTGGTCGCGGGCCAATCCGCTGGACATCGTCGGTGACGCCGACGCCGGGCGTTACGCCGCCGCCCTGGAGACCCTGCTGGCCAGCCCGGACAACGACGCGGTGCTGGTGATGAACGTGCCCACCGCGCTGTCCTCCTCGGAGGAGGCGGCCGAGGCGGTGGCTTCGGTGCTGGAGCGGCGCCGGCGCCCGCTGGCCGACAAGCCGGTGATGGCGGTGTGGCTGGGGGCGCAGGAACAGGCCCTGGCCCGGCTGGGCGCGGCCGGGGTGCCGACCTATGCCACCGAGGCCGACGCGGTGCGCGGCTACACCTACCTGGTGCGTTACCACGAGGCCCAGCAGGCCCTGATGGAGACCCCGCCGAGCCTGCCGGAGGACTTCGTGGTCGATGCCGCCGCCGGCCAGGCGGTGGTCAACCGTGCCCTGGCCGAGGGCCGCAGCTGGCTGGACCCGCTGGAGGTCGATGCCCTGCTCAAGGCCTATGGCATCCCCACCACCCCGGTCACCCTGGCCGCCGACCCGGAAGCGGCGGTGGCGGCGGCGCGGCCGCTGCTGGCCCGGGGCACCCCGGTGGCGCTGAAGATCCTCTCCCCGCAGATCACCCACAAGTCCGATGTGGACGGGGTGCGCCTGAACCTGGTCAGCGAGGCCGCGGTGCGCGAGGCTGCGGCCGGGATCCTGGCCCGCGCCCGCGAGCTGCGCCCGGAGGCGCGGATCGACGGCGTGATCGTGCAGGCCATGGTGGTCAAGTCCAAGGCGCGCGAGCTGATCGCCGGCCTGGCCGATGACGCCACCTTCGGCCCGGTGGTGGTGTTCGGCCGCGGCGGCACCGCGGTGGAGGTGATCGACGACAAGGCCCTGGCCCTGCCGCCGCTGGACCTGCGCCTGGCCCACGAGCTGATCGGCCGCACCCGGGTCTCGCGCATCCTCAAGGCCTACCGCGACGTGCCGGCGGCCGACGAGCGCGCGGTGGCGCTGGTGCTGGTCAAGCTGGCGCAGATGGCCGCCGACATCCCGCAGGTGCGCGAGCTGGACATCAACCCGTTGCTGGCCGACCGCGACGGCGTGGTCGCGGTGGACGCGCGCGTGGCCATCGCCCCGCACGAGGGGCCGGCGCAGAAGGGGCCGTGGCATTCACGCTTCGTGATCCGGCCCTATCCCAAGGAGTGGGAGCGGGCGGTGGAGCTGGCCCACGGCCGGCGCATGTTCGTGCGTCCGGTGCGGCCGGAGGACGACGCCATGTTCCGCGAGTTCTTCGACAAGGTCACCGACGACGACCTGCGCCTGCGCTTCTTCTCGGCGGTGCGCTATTTCAGCCACGAGTTCATCGCCCGCCTGACCCAGCTCGACTACGCCCGTTCCATCGCCCTGGTGGCGATCGACCCGGACGACGGCAAGATGCTCGGCGCGGTGCGGCTGCTGGCCGACGCCAACTACGAGCGCGGCGAGTACGGCATCCTGGTGCGCTCGGACCTCAAGGGCTATGGCATCGGCTGGAAGCTGATGCAGATCATGATCGAGTGGGCGCACAGCATCGGCCTGCGCACCATCGAGGGCCAGGTCCTGCGCGAGAACGCGACCATGCTGACCATGTGCCAGCAACTGGGGTTCCGCGTGGCCCTGGACGCGGAGGATCCGACGGTGATGAGCGTCAGCCTGGACGTGGCCGCCGCCGGCGTGGCCGGCGGCTGAGGCACTCGCGCCGCATTCACGGGGCAGGCTCCTATCGTGCCGGGGAATGGACTTCCCCGGAGGTGGGCGTGGAGACGGCGGACGTGCTGGTGGTCGGAGGGGGGCCGGCGGGCCTGACCGCGGCCACCTACCTGGGGCGCCTGCACCGGCGCTGCGTGGTGCTCGATGCCGGGTCCAGCCGCGCGCGCTGGATCCCGGAGAGCAACAACTGCCCGGGCTTCCCGCATGGCATCGCCGGCACCGAACTGCTGGCGCGGCTGCGCGCCCAGGCCGAATCCTTCGGCGCGGTGTTCCACCAGGCCACGGTGGACGGCCTGGCGCTGGAATCGGGGGCCTTCATCGCCGGCGCCGGCGATGGCCGCCGCTGGCGCGCGGCGGCGGTGATCCTGGCCACCGGCCTGGCCGACCGCCTGCCGGACCTGGCGGACGTGGAGCAGGCCATCGCCTGTGGTGCCCTGCGCCTGTGTCCGGTATGCGACGCCTACGAGGCCAGCGACCAGAAGATCGGCATCTACGGCCGCTGGGAGGACATCCTGCCGCACGTGCCCTTCCTGCGCGGATACACCGCGCGGCTGTCGCTGCTGCCCAGCGACACGGTGCCGGCGCGCCTGCCACCGGGGCTGGACGCGCAGGTCCTGCCCCCGGGCGGGCGCCTGGTGTTCGAGGACGGGCGCTGCGGCTACCTGGCCGGCGGCCGCCACCACCGCTTCGACACGGTCTACCCCTTCCTCGGCTGCAGCAGCAGCGCGGCCCTGGCCGAGCAGGTCGGGGCGGCGCTGACCGGGACCGGCGAGATCCGGGTGGACGCGCGCCAGCGCACCAGCGTGCCGGGGCTGTACGCGGCCGGCGACGTGGTCAGCGGGCTGAACCAGATCTCGGTGGCGGTGGGCCAGGCCGCGATTGCCGCCCTGGCCGCGCACAACCGCCTGCCGCCGCAGCCGCGCAGCGTCGCCGCGCGGCAGTGGCGCGCGCCGCCGCGCTAGGCCGCCGACGGATCAGCGCTGCGGCACCCGCACCAGGCCTTCCATCAGGATCCGCGCGCTGCGGCTCATCACCGCGCGGGTCACCGCCCACTGCCCATTGACCTCGGCCACCGAGGCGCCGACCCGCAGGCTGCCGGAAGGATGGCCGAAGCGCACCGCCTCGCGCGGGCCGCCGCCGGCCGCCAGGTTGACCAGGGTGCCCGGCACCGCCGCGGCGGTGGCGATGGCCACCGAGGCGGTGCCCATCATCGCGTGGTGCAGCTTGCCCATGGACAGGGCGCGCACGTTGAGGTCGATGTCCTCGGCCTGGACCACCTTGCCGCTGCTGGCCACGTAGCGCCGCGGCGGGGCGACGAAGGCGACCTTGGGGGTGTGCTGGCGGGTGACGGCCTCGGCCGGGTCGCGGATCAGGCCCATGCGCAGGGCGCCAGCCACGCGGATGGCTTCCAGCCGCGCCAGCGCGGCCGTGTCGTTGTTGATCGCCGGTTGCAGCTCGGTGCCCTCATAGCCCAGGTCGGCGGCGTTGACGAACACGGTGGGGATGCCGGCATTGATCAGGGTAGCCGGCAGGGTGCCGATGCCCGGGACCTCCAGCGTGTCCACCACGTTGCCGGTGGGGAACATCGCCCCGCCACCCTCGCCGTCGCCGTCATCGCCCGGATCGAGGAACTCCAGCACGATCTCCGCGGCCGGGAAGGTCACCCCGTCCAGCTCGAAGTCGCCGTCCTCCACCACCTGGCCATCGCGCACCGGCACGTGGGCGAGGATGGTCTTGCCGATGTTGGCCTGCCAGATCCGCACCGTGCACACGCCCTCGGCCGGCAGCCGCGCCGGGTCGACGTAGCCGGCGTGGATGGCGAAGGCGCCGGCGGCGGTGGACAGGTTGCCGCAGTTGCCCGACCAGTCGACGAAGTCCGCGTCGATGGCGACCTGGCCGTACAGGTAATCCACGTCATGGCCGGGGCGGGTGCTGGGCGAGAGGATCACGCACTTGCTGGTGCTGGAGGTTGCCCCACCCATGCCGTCGATCTGCTTGCCGTAAGGGTCCGGCGAGCCGATCACCCGCTGGAACAGCCGGTCGCGGGCCGGTCCCGGCACCTGCGCGGCGGGAGGGAGGTCCTCCAGGCGGAAGAACACGCCCTTGGAGGTACCACCGCGCATGTAGGTGGCCGGGATGCGGAGCTGGGGGAGGTGGCTCATGGTCGGCAGGGTGGGGCGAAGGGACAAGGCGGGCGGCGCTCAGGCCGCCCGGGTTGCGGCGAGGAAGTCCTGGGCGAAGCGCTGCAGCACGCCGCCGGCCTCGTAGATGCTCACTTCCTCGGCGGTATCCAGGCGGCAGGTCACCGGGACCTCCAGGGTCTCGCCGCTGCGGCGGTGGATGACCAGGGTCAGGTCGGCGCGCGGGGCGCGGGTGCCGACCACGTCGAAGGTCTCGGTGCCGTCGATGCCGAAGGTCTTGCGGTTCTGCCCCGGCTTGAACTCCAGCGGCAGCACGCCCATGCCGATCAGGTTGGTGCGGTGGATGCGCTCGAAGCCCTCGGCCACGATCGCCTCCACCCCGGCCAGGCGCACGCCCTTGGCGGCCCAGTCGCGCGAGCTGCCCTGGCCGTAGTCGGCGCCGGCGATGATGACCAGCGGCTGGCGCCGCTCCATGTAGGTCTCGATCGCCTCCCACATGCGCATGACCTTGCCTTCCGGTTCCAGCCGCGCCAGCGAGCCCTGCGTCACCTGGCCGTCGACCACCGCCATCTCGTTGATGAGCTTGGGGTTGGCGAAGGTGGCGCGCTGCGCGGTGAGGTGGTCGCCGCGGTGGGTGGCGTAGGAATTGAAGTCCTCCTCCGGCAGGCCCATCTTCGCCAGGTACTCGCCGGCGGCACTGGAGGGCAGGATCGCGTTGGAGGGGGAGAGGTGGTCGGTGGTGATGTTGTCGCCGAGCACCGCCAGCGGGCGCATGCCGCGCAGGGTGCGCTCGCCGGCCAGCGCGCCCTCCCAGTACGGCGGGCGGCGGATGTAGGTGCTCTGCGGGCGCCAGTCGTACAGCGGCTTGACCGGCTCGGCGTGCTCCACGCGCACGTCGAACATCGGCCCGTAGACCTTGCGGAAGTGCTCGGGCTTGACGCTGGTGCGCACGATCGCGTCGATCTCCTCGTCCGCCGGCCAGATGTCCTTGAGGGTGACCGGCTTGCCGTCCGGATCCAGGCCCAGCACGTCCTTCTCGATGTCGAAGCGGATGGTGCCGGCGATGGCGTAGGCGATCACCAGCGGCGGGCTGGCCAGGAAGGCCTGCTTGGCATACGGATGGATGCGGCCGTCGAAGTTGCGGTTGCCCGACAGCACCGCCACCGAGTACAGGTCGCGGTCGATGATCTCCTGCTGGATCGCCGGGTCCAGCGCGCCGGACATGCCGTTGCAGGTGGTGCAGGCGAAGGCGACGATGCCAAAGCCGAGCTTTTCCAGCTCCGGCAGCAGGCCAGCTTCCTCCAGGTACAGCTGCACGGCCTTGGAGCCGGGGGCCAGCGAGCTCTTGACCCAGGGCTTGCGCAGCAGGCCACGGGCGTTGGCATTGCGCGCCAGCAGGCCGGCGGCGATCACGTTGCGCGGGTTGGAGGTGTTGGTGCAGCTGGTGATGGCGGCGATGATCACCGCCCCGTCGGGCAGCAGGCCGCGGGACTCCTCCTCGCGCGCGGCCTGCAGCTTGGCCGGGTCGGCGATGCCGCGCTCGGCCAGGGCACTGACCGGCAGCCGCCGGTGCGGGTTGGAGGGCCCGGCCAGGGTGCGCTCGACCGTGGACAGGTCGAACTCCAGCACGCGCTCGTACTGGGCCCCGCGCAGCTCGTCGGCCCACAGGCCGGCGGTCCTGGCATAGGTCTCCACCAGCCTGACCTGCTGCTCCTCGCGCCCGGTCAGGCGCAGGTAGTCCAGGGTCTGCTGGTCGATGTGGAACAGGGCCGCGGTGGCGCCGTATTCCGGGCACATGTTGGAGATGGTGGCGCGGTCGCCGATGGTCAGCGCCGCGGCGCCCTCGCCGAAGAATTCCAGGTAATGGCCGACCACCCGCTCCTTGCGCAGGAACTCGGTCAGGGCCAGGACCACGTCGGTGGCGGTGATGCCCGGGCCGGGACGGCCGCTGAGATGGACCCCGGTGATCTCCGGCAGGCGCATCCACGAGGCGCGGCCCAGCATCACGTTCTCGGCCTCCAGGCCGCCCACGCCCACCGCGATCACGCCCAGCGCGTCCACGTGCGGGGTATGGCTGTCGGTGCCCACGCAGGTGTCGGGGAAGGCCACGCCGTCGCGCACGTAGACCACCGGCGACATCTTCTCCAGGTTGATCTGGTGCATGATGCCGTTGCCCGGCGGGATCACCTCCACGTTGCGGAAGGCGTGCCGGGTCCACTCGATGAAGTCGAAGCGGTCGGCGTTGCGGCGGTCCTCGATGGCGCGGTTCCTGGCGAAGGCCTGGGGGTCGTCGCCGCCACATTCCACCGCCAGGGAGTGGTCCACGATCAGCTGCACCGGCACCACCGGGTTGACCTGGGCCGGGTCGCCACCCTGCTCGGCAATGGCATCGCGCAGGCCGGCCAGGTCCACCAGCGCGGTCTGGCCGAGGATGTCATGGCAGACCACCCGCACCGGGAACCAGGGGAAGTCCAGGTCGCGGCGGCGCTCGACCAGCTGCAGCAGGTAGTCGCGCAGCTGGGCCGGGTCGGCGCAGCGCACCAGGTTCTCGGCGTGGACCCGCGCGGTATAGGACAGGCCGGCCCAGGCGCCGGGGTGGATGGCTTCGACCGCCTCGCGGGCGTCATACCAGTGCAGGGAGGTGCCGGGCAGGGGTTTGCGGTACTGGGTATTCATGGCGGGCGCTACGCTGGCGATGCGCCGGCGCGCCTGCGACGGGTGCCTGGGGCACCGGCCGCCGGAGCGGTCCGGACGTGGGGTCGGGACCGCGATCTTACGCCCGCCCCGCTGCGCCCCAGCCCGCCAAAACCCGGTTCTGCAAGGTTTTTCTTCGCAGATGGCGGGTTTGTATTGATGCCTGCAATCAATGCGTCAATGTCGGAGGCCGGTTTGCTGGACCCGCCTGCCGCCGGTCGCCGGGCATGGCCGGCCGTGGCCAGGATTGACGTCAGCGGCGTGAGGCCGGGATGCTGGGGCGGGGTTCATCCGCCGGGCCTTAGCATGGCCACGGCCCCTGTGGGCCCCACGCGCGTCCCGCGCGGCCGCCCGCGGCCCCGATTCGCTCCCTTCCCCCACCGCCCTGTCCCGCGCCGCGGGATCCAGTCACAGGGAGCACCCATGCCCGGTTACGCCACCCGCCACGAACATGTCGCCATTGGCGACCACGACTACCACCTGCGCGTGCTGGCCGACCGCCAGCAGTTCTGGGACCCGGACGGCCATGGCGAGCGCCTGGGCATCTCCTCGGCGCAGTGGGCGCTGTTTGGCCAGCTGTGGCCGGCCGGTCAGCTGCTGGCGCGGGCGATGCAGGACTTCGACATCGGCGGCAAGCGCATCCTCGAACTGGGTTGCGGCATCGGCCTGGCCAGCCTGGTCCTGCAGCGCCGCGGGGCCGACGTGGTGGCCTCGGACATGCACCCGCTGGCGGAAGTGTTCCTGGCCTACAACGCCGCGCTCAATGGCCTGCCGGCGCTGCATTACCGCCACCTGCAGTGGGACGAGCCGTTGCCGGAACTGGGCCGCTTCGACCTGATCATCGCCAGCGACGTGCTCTACGAAAGCGGCCACGCCGCGCTGCTGGGCGGGGTGGTGGACCGCCATGCCCAGCCGTTGGCCGAGGTGCTGGTGGCCGATCCGGGGCGCGGCAACAGTTCCCACCTCAACCGCGAACTGGCCGCCCGCGGCTTCGACCTGGAGGAGCGCCGCTGCGCGCTGCAGCCGGGCGACCAGCCGCCGCACCGCGGCCGCCTGCTGCACTACACCCGCGGCCCCCTCGGCGGCCAGGCGTGAGCCTTCCCGGCGCCCGGCACGCGCGCTGCGCGGCCGAGTGCAGCCGTTGCGACGCGGTGTGCTGCCGGCTGACGGTGGTGCTCGATGCCGGCGACCACGTGCCCGAACACCTGACCACGCTGCTGGCCGGCGGGGTGCGGGTAATGGCGCACGACGCGCAGGGCTGGTGCGTGGCGCTGGATGCGGAGCGGCGCAACTGCGGGATCTATGCGGACCGGCCCGATACCTGCCGGCGCTTCGTGATGGACGGGCCGTACTGCCGGTCGGTGCGCAGCGAGCATGCGGCGGGGCGGGCGCAGATCCCGCTGCTGCTGCGCTGAGCGGGCAGCCGGCCGCATCGGCGCCGCTCCTGTTGTTTGCTCCCCTCGCCGCGGCAGACGCGCTGGGAAGGCAGGGAGCGGCGGGCGTGCGGTGGCCGCGCGGAGCTGGCCGTCCGGGCGGTCGCCGGGGAGCTAGACCGTGCGCGAATAGCGCGGTGCCGCTGCCTCGCTGGATGGGGCCAGGTAACGGTCGAAGCACATCGCGATGATCCGCAGCAGCAGGCGCCCGCGCTGCGTGGCCTGCAGCTCCCCATCCCCCAGCTCGACCAGGCCATCGGCCTGCAGCGGCTGCAGCCGCTGCAGCGCATCGGCGAAGTACTGGCGGAAATCGATGCCGTGGCGGTGGCTGATGGCTGCGTAGTCCAGGCGGCCGTGGCACATCAGCTGCTGGATCACGTCGGCGCGGACCACGTCGTCGGCGTCCATGCGCATGCCGCGCCACACCGGCAGCCGGCCCTCGTCGATGGCCTGTTCCCAGCCGGCCAGGTCGCGCGGATTCTGGCTGAAGCTGTGGCCGACATGACTGATCGCGCTCACCCCCAGGCCGAGCAGGTCGCTTTCGGCGTGGGTGGTATAGCCCATGAAGTTGCGGTGCAGCCCGCCTTCGCGCTGGGCCCGGGCCAGTTCGTCGTCCGGCAGGGCGAAGTGGTCCATGCCGATGTATTCGTAGCCGGCCTGGCCCAGCTTCTCGATCGCCAGGCGCAGCAGGTCCAGTTTCTGCCCGGAGCTGGGCAGGTCCTCGGCGCGGATCTGGTGCTGCGGCCGGAACAGGTTGGGCAGGTGGGCGTAGCCGTAGATGGCCAGGCGGTCCGGGCGCTCCTTCAGGGTGATGTCCAGGGTGCGCTCGAAGCCCTCCAGCGTCTGCCGGGGCAGGCCGTAGATCAGGTCCACGTTGACCGAGCGGAAACCGTTGGCGCGGCAGGCCTGGATGATGCCCAGGGTCTGCTCCACGCCCTGCACGCGGTTGACCGCCTGCTGCACCGCCGGGTTGAAATCCTGCACGCCCAGGCTGGCGCGGTTGAAGCCCGCCGCGGCCAGCTGCGCGACCTCGGCCGGCGTGATGAAGCGCGGATCCAGCTCGATCGAGCAGTCCATGCGATCGCCGCCGGCGAGGCTGAAGTGGCGGCGCAGCTGCTCCATCACCCCGGCGATCTGGTCCGGTTCCAGGAAGTTGGGCGTGCCGCCGCCAAAGTGCACCTGCTCGACCGGACGGTTGCGCTCGAACAGGGTCGAGGCCAGCGCGATCTCGCGCTGCAGCCGTTCCAGATAGGCCACGCCGCGCGCCTTGTCGCGGGTGATGACGCGGTTGCAGCCGCAGTAGAAGCACGGGCTGGTGCAGAACGGTACGTGCAGGTACAGCGAGATCGGGCGCGGCGGCTGGACCTGGTTGCTGGCCGCGGCCACCGCGCGCAGCTCGGCCTCACCGAAGCCGGCGCCAAACTGCGGCGCGGTCGGATAGGAGGTGTAGCGCGGGCCGGGCACGTCGTAGCGCCGGAGCAGCTGCGGGTCGAACAGGGAGGACAGGCTGGCCATGCACGCAGGCTAGGCCCGGGCGCGGGAGCTGTCCTTGATGCAGGTCAAGCGGCGGCGGACGGGGGGCTGGCGTTCAGCCAGGCAGCCTGCCCGGCGCACAAGAAAAAGCGCCGCCGTAGGCACGGCGGCGCAGGGACCCCGGAGGAGGAGGCGGGGAAAAGCGCAATCAGGGGGTGACGACCAGCTTGCCCTTCATCAGGGCCGAGTGGCCCGGCATGGAGCAGAAGAAGGTGTAGTCACCGCCGGCGGCAAGCTTGCTGCCGGGGAAGCTGACCTTGGTCGTGGCGCCGCCGCCGATCAGGCTGGTGTGGGCGATGACGCGGGCGTCGCCGGCGGGGACGTAGCTGGCGGCGGCACCGGCCTTGATGCCGGCGGCGGCCACCGCGGGCACGTCGGCGGTGCGGGTGATGACCACGTTGTGGCCCATGGTGGTGGCCGGCAGCTTGCCGGTGTGGGTCAGCTCCACGGTGATGGTCGCGCAGCTGCGGGAGACGGTGGCCTCCTTGATGTCGTACTTCATCGCGTCATCGCCCTTGATGGCGATGGTGCAGTTGCCGGCGGCCTGGGCCATGCCGGCGCAGCCGAGCAACGCCAGGGCCAGCAGGGGACGGGACAGGTTCATGGGGGAACTCCTGGTTGGCGGGGGAAGGTCGCGCCCGTTGGGGGGCGCGTGGTGCATGTGGCTAGACTGCGCCGGCCCGGCGCGGGCTTCCTTGATCGGGATCAAGCGCGGGCAGCGGAGGCCGGCGGCCGGCTGAACGCATGAACGCCATGCGCCCGCGCCACCGCGGCGGCGCGGGCCCGGGGCGCGCCGGCCTTTGATGTAAAATCAGCGTCTTTTGAGCGGCATGGTGGCCAAGGCTCAAGCACGCATCCCCGTCCAGGCGCCGACCTTCACCCGCCTGCTGGCCCGCCTGGCCGGCGAGCCGGTGCCGGCCACGGGCGATGGCCTGACCGGCGTCCTGGACCAGTGGATCGACTGGAACCGGGCGGTGGCGCTGGCCCGCGCCCTGGACCTGCGCCCGGAACCGGTGGAGCCGCAGGCGGCGGCCGACCCGGACGAGTACCTGCGCATCCGCCAGGGCCTGGGCGAGGGGATCCTCGCCGAACGTGGCCTGGCCCCGGCCGCGCTGGACCCGGCCAATGCCGATTTCACCCCCTGGCGCCAGCACTGCCTGTCCACCCAGCGCGCCATCCAGGCCGCCTGCGGCCGCCTGCGCGGCGTGCTGCGCGACCAGGTGGCCGCTGTTTCGCCGGAACTGGCGCGGCTGGCGGCGGTGGATGCGGTGATGGAGCAGATCCTCAGCCCGCGCGAGCATGCCCTGCTGGGGCGGGTGGCCGACGTGCTCCAGTTCCGCTTCGAGCAGCTGTGCCGGGAGGCGGCCGGCGGCGAGGAGGCCAGTGGCGATGCATGGCTGCGGATCTTCCGCCACGAGGTGCAGGAGGTCCTGCTGGGCGAGCTGGACCTGCGTTTCCAACCGATCCAGGCGCTGTGCGAAGCGCTCCGAATTCCCCCGACCGAATCCCGATGACCCGCAAACCCCTGCTTTTTGCTGTTTTCCTCCTTGGCCTGGCCGTGGTGCTCTGGATCGGCGCCGGCTACCTGGGCTCCAACCCGCTGGGCCTGGTGGTGACGGCCCTGGTCCTGGCCTGCTACCTGGCCGGTGCCTGGGAACTGCATCGCTACCGCCAGGGCAGTGCCGCCCTGGCCGTGGCCCTGGACCAGCCGCCGGCCGCCGGCAGCGGCCTGGACACCTGGCTGCTGCCGTTGCCGGCCGGCCTGCGCGAGGCGGTGCGCCTGCGCGTGGAAGGCGGGCGGGTGCCGTTGCCGGCCCCGGCGCTGGCGCCGTACCTGGTCGGCCTGCTGGTGCTGCTGGGCATGCTCGGCACCCTGCTGGGCATGATGGCCACCCTGCGCGGCACCGGCCTGGCGCTGGAGCACGCCGCCGACCTGGAAGCCATGCGCGGTTCGCTGGCCGCGCCGGTGCACGGCCTGGGCTTTGCCTTTGGCACCTCGATCGCGGGCGTGGCCAGCTCGGCCATGCTGGGCCTGCTGTCGGCGCTGTGCCGGCGCGAGCGCCTGCAGCTGGGCGCGCGCCTGGACCAGGCCTGCGCCGGTCCGTTGCGGCCGTGGTCGGCCGCGCACCAGCGCGAGCAGTCCTTCGCCCTGCTGCAGCGCCAGGCCGAAGTCATGCCCGACCTGGTCGAGCGCCTGCAGGCCATGGTCGCGGCAATCGAGCGCCAGTCCGAGGCCAGCGGCCAGCGCCTGCTGGCCAGCCAGCAGGAATTCCAGGCCCGCAGCGAGGCCAGCCAGGCGCAGTGGGCCGCGGCCCTGGAGCAGTCGCTGAAGGTCGGCGTGTCCGAAAGCGCACGGGCCGTGGCCGGCGCGCTGCAGCCGCTGGTGGAGGCCACCCTGGCCGGGCTGGCGCGCGAGGGCCAGGCGCTGCACGAGAACCTGGCGCGCGCCCACCACCAGCATCTGGATGGCATGGCCGCGCGCTTCGAGCAGGCCAGCGCCAGCGTGGCCGCCAACCTGGACGCGACCCTGGCCGCGCAGCGCCAGGCCGCCGAGGCCCAGGCGCAGGCGCTGCGGCAGGCGCTGGAGGGTTTCAGCCACGGCTTCGAGCAGCGTTCCACCGCCCTGGTCCAGGCCCTGTCCGCGCGCATGGATGGCGCCGTGGCCGGGATTGCCGGTGGCTGGGACCAGGCCCTGGCCCGCCACGAGCAGTTGCAGCAGGCCCAGGCCGGGCAGCAGGCCCAGGCCCTGCAGGCTGCCGCGGCCACCCTGGAGGCCAATGCCCAGGTCCTGGCCCAGCGCCTGGAGCAGGCCCACCAGCAGTTGCAGGAACGCCTGGCCGGCCAGGACGAACAGCGCCAGCAGGCCTGGACCCAGGCCCTGGAAGCGGCGGGTGCGCGACTGCAGGCGCAGTGGCAGCAGGCCGGCGAACAGGCGGCCGGGCAGCAGCAGGCCTGGCAGCAGGCCCTGCAGGAAGCCAACGCCCGGCTGCAGGCGCAGTGGCAGGAGCTGGCCGCGCAGCAGGCCGCCCAGCAGCAGGCCTGGACCGCGGCGCTGGAGGCGGTGTCGGCGCAGCTGCGCGAGCACTGGAGCCAGGCTGGCGAGGCCGCGGCCCTGCAGCAACAGGCCGTGTGCCAGGCGCTGGAAGCCAGCGCCAGCCAGATCAGCGCGCAGACCCGCGAACACGCCAGCCAGACCATCGCCGAGATCTCGCGCCTGGTCGAAGCCGCGTCCGCGGCCCCGCGTGCGGCGGCCGAGGTGGTGGCCGAGCTGCGCCAGAAACTCTCCGACTCGATGGTGCGCGACACCGCCATGCTCGAGGAGCGCACCCAGCTGCTCGGCACCCTGGGCACCCTGCTGGAAGCGGTCAACCACGCCTCCACCGAACAGCGCGGCGCGATCGACGCGCTGGTGGCCACCTCGGCCGGGCTGCTGGAGCAGGTGGGCCAGCGCTTCTCCGAGCAGGTCCAGGGCGAGGCCGGCAAGCTGGAGGCGGTGGCCGCGCAGGTGGCCGCCGGCGCGGCCGAGGTCGGCAGCCTGGGCGAGGCCTTTGCCGGCGCGGTGGAGCAGTTCGGGCACAGCAGCCAGGCCCTGGGCGAGCGCCTGCAGGCCATCGAGGCCGCGCTGGAGCGCTCGCTGGCGCGCAGCGACGAGCAGCTGGCCTATTACGTGGCCCAGGCTCGCGAGGTGGTGGAACTGAGCCTGCTGTCGCAGAAGCAGATCCTGGCCGAACTGCAGCAGCGGGCCGCTGACGGTAGCGCGGCATGAGCGTGGAGTTCGACGACGGCGAGGCCTCCGCGCCGGTCTGGGCCACCTTCGGCGACCTGATGTCGGTGCTGCTGGGGGCCTTCGTCCTGGTCCTGGTGGGCGTGATCGCGGTGCAGGCCCAGCTGTCCAGCCGCCTGGACCAGGAGGTGCAGCGGCGCGAGCAGGAGCAGCGCCAGCGCCAGGCCCTGGAACAGGCCCTGGCCGGGCCGCTGGCCGAGGGCCGGGTGACCCTGGTCGATGGTCGCATCGGTATTGGCGGCAACGTGCTGTTCGCGCTCAATTCCGACCAGCTGCAGCCGGAAGGGCGCGAGCTGCTGCGCAGCCTGGCCGGGCCGTTGCGCGCTTACCTGGCCAGCGGCGAGCAGATCCTCATGGTCAGCGGCTTCACCGATGACCGCCCGGTGCGCGACAACAACCGCCAGTTCGCCGACAACTGGGAGCTGTCGGCGCAGCGCGCGCTGACCGTGACCCGGACCCTGATCGCCGAGGGCGTGCCGGCCGACGCGGTGTTCGCCGCGGCCTTTGGCGAGCAGCAGCCGGTGGACAGCAACGACAGCGAGGCCGGGCGCGCGCGCAACCGCCGGGTGGAGATCGCCCCGGTGCCGCGCCCGCGGCGCAGCCAGGCCGGGGCCGATGCACGCTGACGGCGCCAGCGTGGATGCCTTGCTGGTGCGCTGGCGCCAGGCCGGGCAGGATGCGATGGATCCGGCCGCGCTGGCCCGGATCGCCGCCCTGCACGCGCGCCTGCCGCGTTACAGCGGTCCGGTGCGCGAACGCCTGCAGGCGCGCCTGCAGGCCCTGGTGGATGCCTATGCACAGCGGCTGCAGCACTGGCAGCCGGCCAGTCCCGCGCCCGTGCCGGATGCGGCCGGGGCGCTGGCCGCGCTGGTGGCGATGCTCGAGCCGCGCCGGCAGGGGCAGCCGGCGCCGGTGGCCGGGACCGGACCCGAAGCCGGCGAGCGCATCCCGCCGGCGCCCGCCCTGCCGGCACTGGAGTCGCTGGATGAATCGCGCCGCACCTGGACCCGGCTGCGCACCCAGAGCCAGCTGCGGCATTCGCTGGAGCAGTTGCCAGAGGACGCCGGCCCGCTCAACTCGGCGGTGCTGGCGCACCGCGCCCTGAGCCTGATGCTGGAACTGGGCAACGGTTACCTGGAGCACTTCGTCACCTACGTCGACACCCTGGCCTCGCTGGAGCAGCTGCGCGCCCTGGTGCCGCTGCGCGCGGGCGACGCCACGCTCGCCGCGCGCCCGGGCAAGGCGCCACGCAAGCCGCGCAAGCGCAAGGCCGATCCGGCCTGACCGCACCGCGCCGCCACGCCGGTTTCACCTGGCAGCCGCTAGGGTCGGGCCTCCCCCGCTCCCACGGTCGCGCATGTCCCCCGGGACCGAACAATTCCCGCATACCGCCGCCCAGCTGCTGCTGCGCAGCGTGACCGACTACGCCATCTACATGCTCGACCCGCACGGCTATGTGCTGAGCTGGAACCCGGGCGGGGAGCGGATCAAGGGCTATGCCGACAGCGAGGTGATCGGCCAGCATTTCTCACGGTTCTACCTGCCCGAGGACGTCGAGCGCGGCGACCCGGAGCGGGCGCTGGAGACCGCGCGACTGCAGGGCCGCTTCGAGACCGAGGCCTGGCGGGTGCGCAAGGATGGCAGCCGCTTCCGCGCCAATGTGGTGATCGACCCGATCTGGCACGAGGGCCGGCTGCTGGGCTACGCCAAGATCACCCGGGACGTCAGCGCCCACTACGCCATGCGCGAGAACCTGCGCCAGGCCGAGCGCGCGCTGGCGCAGTCGCAGAAGATCCACGCCATCGGCCAGCTGACCCTGGGCATCGCCCACGACTTCAACAACCTGCTTGGCGTGGTCATGACCAGCCTGGACCTGCTGCTGGAAAGCGAGGATCCGCGCCGGCGCCGGAAGCTGGTGGAGGCGGCGCAGCAGGCAGCGTCCCGCGGCGCCAACCTGACCCGGCAGATGCTGGCCTTCGCCAAGGGCCAGAACCTGAGCCCGGCCGAGTACGAGGTCAACGCCCTGATCCGCGAGGCGGCCGAGGTCTACCGCCGCGCCGCCGGTCCGATCACCCGCTGCGAGCTGGAACTGATGGACCGGCCGGCGCGGGTGCACCTGGACCGTGACCAGTTCGAGGCGGCGCTGATGAACCTGGTGTCCAACGCCCGCGACGCGATGGAGACCCCGGGGCGGATCGTGATCTCCACCCGCACCGGCGCGGCCGATCCGGCGCTGCATCCGGGCGCGCAGGCGGGCCTTCACTATCTCTACATCACCGTCGCGGACAATGGCCCGGGCATGTCCGAGGAGGTGCGCCTGCGGGCGATGGAACCCTTCTTCTCGACCAAGGACGTCGGACGTGGCAGCGGCCTGGGATTGAGCCAGGTGTTCGGCTTTGCCAGCCAGTCCGGCGGATTCGCCTTCATCGAAAGCGAGCCTGGGGACGGAACCACCGTCACCCTCGCGCTTCCGCTCACGGAACACACAGGCTGATGGAAAGATTGCTTTACGTGGAGGACGACGAGCTGCTCATGAGCGTCACCCTGATGGCGCTGGAGGATGCAGGGTACGAAGTCACGCATGTCAGCGACGGGCGCCAGGCCAAGGCCGTGCTCGCCGGGGACGATCCGTTCGATTGCGTCGTCAGCGACATCAGCATGCCTGGCGGGGTCAGCGGGGTGGAGGTGGCCGATGAGGCCCGCCGCCGCCGTCCATCCTGCCGCACGGTGCTGGTGTCCGGCTATGCGCGCACCCAGCTGCCGCCGCTGCCCGAGGGCGTGGTGTTCGTGGAAAAGCCCTACCGCATCGGCCAGCTGGTCGGTGCCCTGCGCCGCTGAGGCCGCCGGCACGTGCCTGGCTCATGGGCATCGATCATGAGTCGATGAAGGATCCTCCACTGCACCCCGCGTTTCCTTTACCCGCCGCTAACGCCGCCAGGGCGAGCGTGCTGCGGGAAACCAAGGAGGCGCGCATGGCCACTGAAACGCACAAGAGCCGGGCCGAACTGGATGCGATGCTCGACGAGCTTGGCCGGCAGCTGGACGACCTGTACCGGGCCACGCCCGGTCCCTCGCGCGCGGACACCTGGGCCGGGCTGACCCAGGCCACCCTGCGCCTGGCCGCGCCGGAGGACCGCGACCACGTCTACCGTCGCCTGCAGCTGATGTTCACCGCGCACGACCGGGTGATGCGGGCACAGGCCTGACCCGCTGCTCCGGATGCAGGCGAACGGCGCCTGCCGGCTGGCCCGCCCTCCGGGATGCAGGCAGCCGTGCCCGGACCACCGGTCCTGGCCTGCCCACCTCGCCCCACTCCAGTGCAGGCGGCACCTGCGCAGTGCATGGTGCGGCGGCCGGGTCCGGGCGAGGCGCCAGGGCTGGCAGCCAAGTGCCTGATCGGACGGGGTTCACGTGCCAGGCAACCGGCTGGCACGCGCATTGCGTAAACGTGGGTGTTCTGGACCGGGGGAAGGCTGCCGGGGGGCGGCCGGAGCAGGCAGGACGTGGTAGCCCGAGGGGGACGGTGGCGCGGGGGAATCCGCCGCCGTCCCCCCGGGCTCCCAATCAGCCCCGTGCTCTTGCACCGGGCACTTTGCTGCGTGCCGGTTGCGGCCGGCACCAGGGCCATTCCGATCCGCAGTGCCGCGCACGGGCGTGCGCAGCAGCGCGCGCCTGCCGCGATGCGTCCGGCGCGGGGAAGCTGGGAGCGTACGCCGGACCGGCAGCGGTCGATGGCCTACGCACTGCTGCGCAGGCGGCGCGGTGGCCGCTCAGGTTTCCTGCGCGCGCGCGTCGCGGCGGCCACCGCCGCTGCGTGGCGCGGTGCTGGTCGCGTAGCGGCCCGGGGTGGTGCCGCAGTAGTCCTTGAAGTGGCGCGAGAAGTGGCTCTGGTCGTAGAAGCCGCAGGCGTCGGCTACCGCCGCCGGACTCATGCCGCGTGCCAGCAGCTCGCGCGCGCGCTCGATCCGCAGCTGGCCGATGTAGCGCTGCGGCGGCACGCCCATGTGCTGGCGGAACACCCGGGAAAAGCGGCAGGGACTGAGGCCGGCGAGCGCCGCCAGTTCATGCAGCGGGATCCGTTCGCCCAGGCGGCCGTGGATGTGGCGGATCGCCGCCGCCAGGCGGGGAGGCAGGGGTGGGGTCGCATCGACGGGATGGGCTTGCATGGTTCAGGGAGGCAGCGTCTGGCGGATTGCCGGTAGCCACGCCCACCGCAGCACATCCTGTGGTCGCGGGACGCGGCGTGTGCGCCTCCCGCGTGCGGACTGGGGCCGGGGATGGTCAGAGGTTGTGTCCGAACAGCTGCTCGACCGGCAGGTGCGGCTTCACGAACGGGGTCTTGATCACGATGTAGCTGAAGTACTTCTCGATGCCGATGTCGCGTTCGAGCAGGCTCTCCATCAGCGTCTGGTAGTGGTTGACCCCGCGCACGATGAACTTGACCAGGTAGTCGTAGCCGCCGCTGACCATGTGGCACTCGATGATCTCGTCCACCTGCCGGATCGCGTTCTCGAAGCGGCTGAAGTCCTCGAAGTGGTGGTCGGCCAGGGTGATCTCGGCGAACACGGTCAGGGTGTCACCGAGCTTGGACAGGTCCAGCTGGGCGGCGTAGCTGGTGATGTAGCCGGCCTGCTCCAGGCGCTTGACCCGCACCAGGCAGGGGCTGGGCGAGAGGTTGACCGCCTGCGACAGCTCGACGTTGGTGATGCGCCCCCGTTTCTGCAGCTGGGCAAGGATGCGCAGGTCGATGCGGTCGAGTTTGGGCAGGGTGGACACGGGTACTACCGCCGGCTTGCCGAGGGGGGCATTCCCGATTCTCGTCGGATTTCCGAAATTTGGTCAATATGTACATCGCGCCTTCACATGGCGGCTGGCCGTGCCAGCCGGGGCCGGCCTGCGCCTGCAGCCTGTTTTATTGGTCCCCGGACTGGGACACTGTCGCCATGGGCGGCCGCGCCCGCCCCTGATTCCCGCAGCAGAGGTACCTGCCATGCCCCTGATCCTGAGCCGCCCCGACGTGCAGCGTTCGCGCCATTACATCGGCGGCGCCTGGGTGGATGCCGTAGCCGGCCGCCGCCTGGAGGTGACCGACCCGGCCACCGACGAGGTTTTCGCCAGCGTCCCTGACGGGGCTGCGGAGGACGCGCGGGCGGCGCTGGAGGCGGCCCATGCGGCGTTCCCGGCCTGGAAAAAAGTGCCGGCGCGGGACCGCTCGCGGATCCTGCAGCGCTGGAACACCCTGCTGCTGGACCACCGCCAGGACCTGGGCCGGCTGATCTCGCGCGAGCAGGGCAAGCCGCTGGCCGAGGCGGTGGGCGAGGTGCTGTACGCGGCCAGCTACGTGGAGTGGTTTGCCGGCGAGGCGGTGCGTGCCTATGGCGACGTCATCCCGCCGCCGCTGCCCGGCCGGGCCATGCTGGCGGTCAAGGAGCCGGTGGGGGTGGTGGCGGCGATCTCGCCCTGGAACTTCCCGGCGGCGATGCTGGCGCGCAAGATCGCCCCGGCCCTGGCTGCCGGCTGCACCGTGGTGGCCAAGCCGGCCGAGGACACCCCGCTGACCGCGCTGGCCCTGGTGGCCCTGGCCGAAGAGGCCGGGGTGCCGGGCGGGGTGGTCAATATCGTCACCGCCTCGCGCGGCCACGCCTCCGCCGTGGTGGACGTGTGGCTGGCCGATGAGCGGGTGCGCAAGCTCAGCTTCACCGGCTCCACCGCGGTGGGACGGCACCTGGCCCAGGCCAGCGCCGCGACCCTGAAGAAGCTGTCGCTGGAGCTGGGTGGCAATGCGCCCTTCATCGTGTTCGAGGATGCGGACCTGGACGCGGCGGTGGACGGGCTGATGGTGGCCAAGTTCCGCAATGCCGGGCAGACCTGCGTCTGCCCCAACCGGGTCTATGTCCAGGCCGGGGTGCGCGATGCCTTCGTGGAAAGGCTGGCCGCGCGCGTGGCCGCGCTGAAGGTGGCCCCGGCCAGTGACCCGGCCGCCCAGGTCGGTCCGCTGATCAATGCCCGCGCGGTGGAGAAGGTCGAGCGCCACCTGCAGGACGCCCTGGCCAAGGGGGCGCGCCTGGTCACCGGCGGCCAGCGCCTGGCCCAGCTGGGCCCGAACTTCTTCCAGCCCACGGTGCTGGTCGATGCCAGCGCGGACATGCAGTTCTCCTGCGAGGAGACCTTCGGTCCGCTGGTGCCGGTATTCAGCTTCCAGGACGAGGACGAGGCGGTGGCCGCGGCCAATGCCACCCCGTTCGGCCTGGCCTCGTATTTCTATACCCGCGACGTACGCCGGATCGCGCGTGTGGCCGCCGCCCTGGAGTCGGGCCTGGTCGGGATCAACGAGGGCGCGATCTCGGCCGAGGCCGCCCCGTTCGGCGGGATCAAGGCCTCCGGCTACGGCCGCGAGGGCTCGCGCTACGGCATGGACGAGTACATGCACCTCAAGTACCTGTGCCAGGGCCAGCTGGACTGACCCGGCCGCGGGCCGGGGCGTCCACATCCCCGGCCGGCGCCTGAACGGAAGCACTGCGGCGCCCGCGGGACGCCGGAAAAGCAGAAGCCCCGCGCTGGCGGGGCTTCTGCCTTGATACTGGTGGCTATGGGTGGAATCGAACCACCGACCTCGGGATTATGAGTCTCGCGCTCTAACCGTCTGAGCTACATAGCCATTGGCGAGCCGCGAATTTTCAATGCTCCGGGCGGCCGTGTCAATCTCCGCTTGTTCCCCGCAGGGGGGCATGGCAGAGTCGGAGCCAGTCGAATTTTCTGGAGTCCGCATCGTGATCGATCCGGACGGATACAGGCCCAACGTCGGCATCGTGCTGATGCGCGAGGATGGCCAGGTGTTCTGGGCACGCCGCGTGCGCCGGGATGGCTGGCAGTTCCCCCAGGGGGGAATGCGCAGCGACGAGACGCCGGTGGAGGCCATGTACCGAGAGCTGCACGAGGAGACCGGGCTGCTGCCCGAGCACGTGGAAGTGCTCGGTTCCACCCCCGGATGGCTGCGCTACCGCCTGCCCGGCCGGGCCATCCGCCGTGGCGGGCCGGGGCCGGTGTGCATCGGCCAGAAGCAGGTCTGGTTCCTGCTGCGCCTGGTCGGGGACGAGTCCATGGTCCGCTTCGACGCCACCGACACCCCCGAATTCGACCACTGGCGCTGGGTGGACTTCTGGTACCCGGTCGAACACGTGGTCATGTTCAAGCGCGCGGTCTACGCCCGGGCCTTGCGCCACCTGGCGCCGCTGGCCGAGCGCCGCGGCCTGGTCCTGCGGCAGATGCCGGCCGCGGCCCAGCAGGCCTGGCTGCCGGGCAATGCCAGCGCCGGCCAGGAGCGGCCGCGCAAGCGTCCGCGCGGGGCCAGGGGGAGGCGCTCCACCGCCTGAACGGGCTGCGGATGCGGCACGTTCGCAATTGACATTGGTTCTCATTACTGCTGGAATGGCCAGGTTCCAGCAAGCCAGTGCCTGCCGTGTACGTCTGCATCTGCAATGGGGTGACCGACCGCCAGATCCGCGAGGCCGTGGACAATGGCTGTTCCAGCGTTTCCGAGCTGACCATGCGCACCGGCTGCGGCGCCACCTGCGGTTCCTGCCTGGAAATGGCCTCGGCGATGATGGACGACATGCGCGCCGAGCTGCCCTTGCCGCTGCTGGCCGCCGCCTGATCGGCCCGCGCCGCCCGGCGGCGCCAATGCGCACGATTCGCGTTACCCCGCCGCCACCGCCGGCGCGCTAGAGTGCGCGCGTTCCCCGCACCAGGAGTCCGGCCATGAAGGGTGACGCCAAGGTCATCGAATTCCTCAACAAGGCGCTCTACAACGAGCTGACCTCGATCAACCAGTACTTCCTGCACGCCAAGATGCTGAAGAACTGGGGCCTGAAGGAACTGGCCGAGCACGAGTACAAGGAATCGATCGAGGAGATGCACCACGCCGACTGGCTGTCCGAGCGCATCCTGTTCCTCGAGGGCCTGCCCAACTTCCAGGCCCTGGGCAAGCTGCGCATCGGCGAGAACCCGCGCGAGGTGCTGCAGTGCGACCTGGCCCTGGAACTGGACGGCGTGAAGCTGCTGCGCGAGGCCATCGCCTACTGCGAGTCGGTGGCCGACTACGTCAGCCGCGCGCTGTTCGCCAAGATCCTGGACTCGGAAGAAGAGCACGTGGACTGGCTGGAAACCCAGCTGGACCTGATCGAGCGGATCGGCGAGCCGAACTACCTGTTGAGCAAGCTCGAGGACTGAGCGGCGGCGGGCTGGCTGGCCAGCCAGCCCTGCAGGGCTACCCGCGCCCGCGCGAATTCGGCGATCAGCAGGGCCACGGCCACCGCCGGCCGGTCCAGGGCATTGGCCCGGGCCCCCAGTTCGATCCGCTTGGCCACCGCCGACAGTGCCAGCGCGCCGACGTTGGCGCTGGAGGACTTGAGCGCATGCGCGGCCTCGCGCATGGCCTCCAGGTCCGGGGTCGCCGAGGCCGCCTCCAGCTGCCGCACCAGGCGCGGCGCATCCTCCAGGAACAGGGCGACGATGGTACGGGCCTCGTCGCCGGCGAATTCGCACAGCTCGTCCAGCTGCGAGGTGTCCAGCACCGGCGGCGCACCTTCCTCCGGGGCAAGGTCGTGGGCTTCGAGGGCTCCGGTCGCCACGCCCGGGGCCGGCGCGGCGGGCATGGGTGCAGGCGCCGGGAACGCCGGCGCGGCAGGCGCGACCGCGGGCGCGGGGTCGGCCGCCGGAGCCGTGGCCAGCGAGGGTTGCAGCCAGCGCCGCAGGCAGGCTTCAAGCTGCTCGCGCGCCACCGGCTTGGAGAGGTAGTCGTCCATGCCCGCGTCCATGCAGCGCTGGCGGTCGCCGGCCATGGCATTGGCGGTCATGGCCACCACCGGCAGGCGTCGGGCACCGCTGGCCGCCTCCTGCTCGCGCCAGCGGCGGGTGGCGGTATAGCCGTCCAGCACCGGCATCTGGCAGTCCATCAGGACCATGGCATAGCCGCCCTCGGCCATCTTGCGCAGGGCCTGCTCGCCGTTGCTGGCGGTGTCGCAATCCAGCCCGATCACGCTCAGCAGCTTCTGCGCCACCAGCAGGTTGACCGGGTTGTCCTCCACCAGCAGCAGCCGCGGCGGCGGGCTGGAGAACACCAGCGGCTGCGGCCGCCCCGGCTGCGGCGCCGGCTGGGTGGAGCCGGTGGCGGCCTCGCGCGCCGGGACCGGCAGCAGGCTGCCGCGCAGGTCCGCGTCCGGGGCCTGGCGCGGTAGCAGGCTGGCGCGCTCGCGCAGGTCCTCGGCCACCGCTTCCTCGCCGTACAGCCACACCAGCCGCACCTGGGCGTAAGCCGGAGTACGCAGCAGGGCGCGGTGCAGGGCGCGCGCGCTCTGGCGCAGGCCGTCGTGGTCGGCCAGCACGGTGGCGAAGGCCGGGCCCTTGCCAAGGCCGGCCGGGCCGCGCAGGCGGTCCAGGGCCTCCTGCACGGTCTCCACGATGCTCACCGTCAGGCCCCAGTTGGGCAGGAGCAGGGACAGGCGCTGGCGCAGGCGCAGGTCCGGCGAGACCACCAGCACCTTGCGCGGGCCTTCCTGCGCCTCCAGCTGGCCCTGGACGTCGCCGATCACCTTCAGCAGCGGCACCTCGAACCAGAAGGTGGAGCCGCGTCCGGGCTCGGACTGCACGCCGATGCGCCCGCCCATCAGGTCGACGATGCGCTTGCAGATGGCCAGGCCCAGGCCGGTGCCGCCGTACAGCCGGGTGGTGGAGGCGTCAGCCTGGCTGAAGGCGCGGAACAGCCGCGCCTGCTGCTCGGGGCCGATGCCGATGCCGGTATCGCGCACCTCGAAGCGCAGCTGGTGCTGGACCGCGGTCTCGCCCAGCCGGCGCACCGACAGGCGCACGCCGCCGCGCTCGGTGAACTTGACCGCATTGCCGACCAGGTTGCCCAGCACCTGGCGCAGGCGCACCGGGTCGCCGCGCACCGGCAGGCGCACGTTGGGGTCGATCTCCAGCTCCAGGCGCAGGCCCTTGCCCTCGGCCGGGCGCTGCATCAGCAGCAGCACGCCCTCCAGCAGCTCGCGCAGGTTGAAGCTGGTGATTTCCAGCTCCAGCTTGTTGGCCTCGAGCTTGGAGTAGTCGAGGATGTCGTCGACGATCCGCAGCAGCTGCAGCGAGGAGTCGCTGGCGGTGCGCAGCAGCTCGCGCTGGTCGGGGGCGAGGTTGCCGCGTGCCAGCAGGTCCAGCATCGGGATGATGCCGTTGAGCGGGGTGCGGATCTCGTGGCTCATCGTGGCCAGGAACTCGCCCTTTGCCAGGGCCGCGGCCTCGGCCGCCTGCTTGGCCTGCAGCAGCTGCTGCTCGAGCAGGTCGTGGCGGCTGACGTCGCGCTTGAGCTGGTTGCGCTCGTACTCGGCGGTGGCGGCGCGCGCGGCGGCCTCGTCATAGGCCGCGGCGTGGCCGCGCGCGGCGGCCACCCCGGCCACCGAGGCAGCCATGGCCAGCAGCCCGCTGCCGGCGGCCACCGCCAGCCAGGGGGCGTCGGCATCGCCCAGGTGGACCATGGCCAGCGCGGCCAGGGTCGCGGCGACCGCGGCGACGGTCAGCCAGGCCCAGGTGGTACGCGGCCGCTGGGCGTCCATGGCTCAGAGCAGTGCGTTCTGGAAGTCGAAGTCCAGGTCGCTGCCGACCGAATGGACCAGGTTGCCCTGCACGAAGTCGATGCCGGCCATCCACATCGCCGCGGCCGCCTGCGGATCCTCGATCTGCTGGCCGATCACCAGCAGGCCGCGGCGGTGGGCGCGGTCGATCACCTCGCGCAGCTGGTCGCGCAGCTGGCCATCGGAGTGGGCGCCGGCAAAGCGCGCGGACATGCGCAGGTAGCCCAGCTGCATCTGGTCCAGCAGGGCCTCGGCGTCCTCGCCCGGCTCGTACTGGGCCAGGCAGAACTGCACCCCGGCCGGGGTCAGGCGCCGGCAGAACTCGCCGATGGTGACGCTGTGGATGGTGGCATCGGCCAGGCGGATGTCGATCACCACCGAGGTGCCGTCGATGCCGCGGCTGGAGATGGCCTGCAGCAGCCAGTCGGCATAGGCCTCGCGCGCCAGGGTGCGCGGGGACTGGGACACGAACAGGCGCAGCGGGGTGCCCAGCGCGGCGCGCTCGGCGATCAGGTTGAGCGCGTGCTCCATCACCTGCTGGTCCAGGTCGCCAATGCGGCCGCAGGCCTCGGCGGCCGGGATCACCTGGCCGGCCGCCAGCAGGCTGCCGTCCGGGCGGCGCAGGCGCAACAGCACCTGGTACTGGGCCAGGTCGTTGCCGGCCACGGCGACGATGGGCTGGTAGGCCAGCTCGATCTGCCCTTCCAGCAGGGCCAGGCGCTCGCGCGCCTCCTGGTCGGTCGGCGGGACGTAGGCGGCCACGCCCTCCGGGCGCAGGCGCGCCTGCAGTGCGGCGCGTTCGGTGGCTTCCAGCGCCGAGCCGGCGTCCTTGAAGCCCTGGTCCAGGCCGGTGTAGCCGATCGCGCTGCGCAGCTGCAGGCGCTCGTCGTCGCGCACCTGGAACACCTCGTGGGCCAGCTGGTTGCGGATGCCGGCGGCGATGGCCTGGGCCTCGACGTCGGTGAACACGCGGTCGCGGGCCAGGGCCAGGAAGCTGTTGTCGTTCAGCCGGGCCAGCGGCGAGGGGCTGACGATCTGCGCCAGGCGGCGCCCGGCCTCGGCCATCAGCCGCTCGAAGGCGGCATAGCCATAGCGTTCGCGCAGGCTCAGGGCGCTGGCGATCTCGATGAAGAACAGCCCGCCCTGGCCGCCGGCGGCCAGCGCCGCGTCGATCTCCTGCAGCAGCCAGGGGCGGGTGGCCAGGCCGGTTTCCGGATGGCTGCGCAGCGGACCGGGCGCGGCGGCGGCCAGGGCCGCGTTCTGGCGCAGCTGGGCCCGGGTGCGCTGGATCCGGTTGGACACCGCCGCGATCAGGTGGCGCGGGCGCACCGGCTTGGTCAGGAAATCGTCGGCGCCGATCTCCAGCACCTCGTACTGGCGCTCCGGGTCCGGGTCGCCGGTGAGGAACACGATCGGCAGCAGCTGGAAGCCCGGTTGCTGGCGGATCAGGGTGGTCAGGCGCATGCCGTCCACGCCCGGCATGTGCAGGTCCATCAGGATCAGGTCGGGGGAGAAGCGGTTGATCGCCTCGATCACGCCCTCCGGTTCGGTCAGCACTTCGGCCTGCATCCCGGCCCCGTGCAGCACGCTCTGCGCGAACAGGGCCTGGGAGCGGTCGTCCTCGACCACGAGGACGCGGTACGGGGACTCGGCCACCGGCTCGGCGGCCGCTGGCTGCGGCGTGGCGCTGGCCGCCGGGGTGGCGGGTGCGGCTTCCTCAGTGGAGGCGGAAGACCAGCGGCGCCAGTATCCGGGCGGCGGGGTTTCGGCACGCAGGCGCTGGCGCGCCGCCGCCTCTTCCGTGGACGCAGGATCTCGAAGGGCCATCAGCTATCCCCTGGTGGAGCCGCATTATGTGACCAACCCCGGTCCCGACGACAAGGGACCGGGGCTGGACGGGTCAGCTGGCGGCCGCGAACAGGCGCCGGGCCCCGCGCAGCAGCAGGCGCCAGACCCACCACACCAGCAGCGCGCCGAGCACGGTCAGGCCCACCACCACGGCCAGGGCAATCCAGGGATTGGCGATGGCCAGGGCCAGGCCGCCCACCACCAGGGTGTCCTCGGCGGTGGAGGCGACCCAGTTGCTGGCCGGCTCGGGCGAGGTGTTGAGCAGGGCGCGGGTGCCGGTCTTCAGGCCATGGCTGGCCAGCGCCGCGCCGGCGCCGATCGCCAGCGCCCCGGCGCCCAGCTCCCCGTCCGGGGACAGCGCCGCGGCGGCCAGGAAAGCGCCGGCCGGTACCCGCGCCAGGGTCTGCAGCAGGTCCCAGAGCGAGTCCACCCCGGGGATCTTGTCGGCGAAGAATTCGGCCAGGGCCAGCGCCCCGGCGGTGCCCAGCACCCACCAGGACTGGGTCGGGGCCAGCGCCGGCGGCAGCTCCACCCAGCCCAGCAGGCCGGCCAGGCCCACCCCGAACACGGTCAGGTAGGCCCGGATCCCGGCCATCCAGGCCAGCAGCAGGCCGATCACGAACAGGTGGGCTTCATTCATGGTGCAGTCCTCCGGGGCCGGCGCCCCTTGCCGCCGCGGGCGGTTACACTGGCCGCCCCCGGCCTGGCCCGAGTATAGGCAGAAACCCTGCGCCGCCCGCCGATGACCGCACCCGTGCCCCGTTTCCGAGTCGTGCCCCGCGACGCCATGCCCAGCCGGCGCTGGCTGCTGGTGCTGGGCGTGCTGTGGCTGCTGAGCCTGGTGGGCGTATGGTGGCTGGCCAGTTCGCGTGCCGCCCCCGACCTGGGCCAGGCGCGCAGCCGCCTGCACGCTTCCGAGCGCACCGTCGAGCAGCTGCGCCGGGAGCTGGACGAGGCCAACCAGCGCCTGGTCACCCTGCAGCGTTCGGACCAGATCAGCCGTGCCGCCAATATCGAGCTGCAGGCCTCGCTGGCCGAGCGCGACGAGGAGATCTCCGGGCTGCGCGCCGACGTGGCCTTCTACGAACGCCTGGTCGGCTCCACCACCCAGCGCAAGGGCCTGAACGTACACTCCATCGAGTTCTCGCCGGAGGAAGGGGGCACCTGGCGCTACCGCGCCGTGCTGACCCAGAACCTCAACCGCGGTGCGATCAGCCAGGGCCAGCTGCGTTTCTCGGTGGAAGGCGTGCGCGGCGGCAAGCTGGCCAGCATCGGCTGGAACGAGCTGCACCAGCGTGCCGAGGCCCCGGGGCGGGACTATTCGTTCCGCTATTTCCAGGAGCTGGTTGGCAGCGTGATGCTGCCCAAGGATTTCACCCCGCAGCGTGTGCGAGTCTGGCTGCGCGGCAATGGTGGCAACGTCGAGCAGACGTTCGACTGGAAAATCGGGTCAGGCGTGGAGGCCGGCTAGTGTTCGGAAACAAGTCCAAGCAGCGCGATGGCATGGCCATCGACACCCTCATCGGTCCGGACGTGGTGTTGCGCGGGGACCTGGAGTTCAGCGGCGGCCTGTACGTGGAGGGCCGGATCATCGGCAAGGTGGTCGCCAACCCGGGCAAGCCCGCCAGCCTGGTGCTGTCCGAGGGTGGCTACATCGAGGGCGAGGTCCACGCCCCGGTGGTGGTGATCAACGGCGAGCTCAACGGCGACGTCCACGCCGGCGAACGGATCGAGCTGGCTTCCCAGGCCCGGGTCACCGGCAATGTCCACTACACGGTGGTGGAGATGAGCGCCGGCGCCCAGCTCACCGGGCGCCTGATCCACGCCCAGGCCCAGTCCCGGGCCCTGCCCTCGCCGGAGGCGGCCGGGGACGTCGCCCCGACGGCCGCGGCCGAGGCTTGAAAAGCCCCGGCCCCGTCCCCATGCTCAGGCCATGATCCCGCTTCCCACCGCTGCCCCCAGCTACCAGCAACTGGACCAGCCGCTGCGTTTCACCCACGCTGCGGCCGCCAAGGTGCGCGAACTGATCGCCGAGGAAGGCAACGCCGACCTGGCCCTGCGCGTCTATATCCAGGGCGGTGGCTGCTCCGGCTTCCAGTACGGCTTCGAGTTCGACGAGAACCGGGCCGAGGACGACATGGCCATTTCCACCGACGGGGTCACCCTGCTGGTGGACCCGTTGAGCCTGCAGTACCTGATGGGCGCCGAGGTGGACTACAGCGAGGGCCTGAGCGGGGCCCAGTTCGTGATCCGCAACCCCAACGCCCGCACCACCTGCGGCTGCGGCAGCAGTTTCAGCGTGTGAGCGCGGCGGCCCTGGCGCTGCCATGACCCCGCCCCTTCCCCCCGGTTTCGCCTTTGCCCGCTCCTGGCTGGACCGGGCCGACAGCCTGCGCGGCGATGCCCGGGCCCTGGCCGCGGCCTGGCGCCAGGCCCGGGTGATGGTGGTCGATGCCCAGGGCAGGGCGGCCGGCGACGGCAGCGGGCCGCTGGCCCTGGAGGCGTCCGCCCTGGCCCCCGAGCTGCCGCCCCAGGCGCTGCTGCTGGGCCTGGCCGGGGACGGCCAGGCCTGGTTCGCACTGCCGGCCGAGGGCCTGGACCTGCCCGGTTCCCCGGCCTGGATCGACCTGCGCCAGGCGGCCGTGCAGTGGGAGGCCGCGGCCGCGGCCGCCTTCGCCCATGCCCGTGGCATGCTCCACTGGCATGCGCGCAGCCGCCATTGCGGGGCCTGCGGGGCGCCGGTGCGGCTGCAGCGCGCCGGCTACCAGGGCCTGTGCAGCGGCTGCGGGATCGAGCACTACCCGCGGGTGGACCCGGCGGTGATCGTGGCCGTCAGCGATGGCCAGCGCCTGCTGCTGGGCCGCCAGCCGGGCTGGCCGCCGCGGCGCTGGTCGGTGCTGGCCGGCTATGTCGAGCCGGGCGAGACCCTGGAGCAGGCCGCCGCCCGCGAGGTCCACGAGGAATCACGGGTGCGGCTGCGCGCCTGCCGCTACCTGGCCAGCCAGCCCTGGCCCTTCCCCGGGGCGCTGATGCTGGGCTTCCTGGCCCTGGCCGAGCCCGACGCGCCGCAGGTGGATGGCGAGCTGGAGGACGCGCGCTGGTTCGACCGCGACGAGGTGGGCGCGGCCCTGGCCCGCGACGAGTCCAGCGCCGAGGGCTGGCTGCTGCCGCCGCCGCTGTCCATTGCCCGCGCCCTGGTGGCGCACTGGCACGCCCACGGCCTGGAGGGCCTGGCCGCGCCCTGATCCTGCCGCGCCCGGGGCGTGGCTAGAATCGGTGGTTCAGGAGGCCTCATGTTCACAACCCTGATCGCCGTGATCGCAGCCGTGGCCCTGGGCCATGTGGCGCCGGGCCTGCTTGCGGCCCTGCGCCCGGACCTGGCCTGGCGCGCACTGCTGGCCTGGCTGGGCGAGCGTTTCGGCGAGGACGGGGGCTGGGGCGGGCGCTATGGCCTGGTCGCCCTGTTGCTGCCGCCGCTGCTGCTGGTCCTGCTGCTGCAGTGGGGCCTGGGGCGGGTGCTGTGGGGTCTGCCGGGGATGCTGTTCGGGGTCCTGGTCCTGCTGCTGTGCTGGGGCCCGCGCGACCTGGACGTGGACGTGGAGGCGGTGCTGGACGCGGACGATCCGCAGGCCCGCCATGCCCGCCTGCAGGAGCTGTCGCCACAGCCCGGCCAGGGCGTGGGCGAGGGGCCGGTGCTGGCCGGGCCGCTGCTGCGCAGCGCCCTGCGGCGCTGGTTCGCCCCGCTGTTCTGGTTCCTGCTGCTGGGACCGGCCGGGGCGCTGATGTACCGCCTGGTCGAACGTTCGGCCATCCACGCCCAGGTCCTGCCCGCGGACAATGCCGCCGGCGCCTGGGCCTGGCTGCGCGCGCTGGAATGGCCGTTGGCGCAGCTGATGACCCTGACCCTGGCCCTGGTCGGCAACTTCGACCTGGTCTACCGCGCCTGGCGAGGGGCCGGCGGCGACGAGCCGCGGCTGGAAAGCGGCTTCCTCGAGGCCGCCGCGCGCGCGGCCGTGTCCGGGGAGCTGGAGGAGGAGGCTGAGGACTACCGGCTCGAGGGCCGCATGGTGGTGCCGGATGAAATGCCCGAGCTGCGCGATGCGATGAGCCTGGTCTGGCGCATGCTGCTGCTGTGGCTGGCCCTGCTGGCATTGCTGGTGATTGCCGGCTGGGTGGGCTGAGCCCGGGCAGGCAGGCATCCGCGCGCTGGCCACGACGAAGGCGTCGCCACGTGCCAGCGGCCTTGCCGCCACACCGGAGCCTTCCTCAACCCGGTGCCAGCAAGGTGAAGGGAAACCAGGGAAGGTTGCGCAGGATCCAGTACGCGGGCAGCACCACCAGCCACAGCTTCGGTTCCAGCACCCGGCGCATCAGCGGCCGCAGCAGGGCCGGTTGCCAGCCGTGCGACCAGGCCGCCATCAGCGGCATCAGCGGCAGTACCAGCATGGCCAGCGGATTCATGGAGAAGGCACGGGCCAGGTCGAAGTGGACCAGCGCGTGCAGGGCCCGGGTCAGGCCGCAGCCGATGCAGAACCAGCCGGTAAAGGCGCGGAACATGCAGGGGGCAAAGGGAGCGCCGGCGACATTGGGGTCCCAGGTGCGCAGCATCCACACCCCGGTGCCGGCCGCGGCGGCGGCCAGCACCAGGAACAGGGCCCGGAGGTAGGGTGAAGCGGGCACCGCGGGCTTACTGCATGTTCTGCAGCTGCTGCATGGTTTCCATGTACGAGGTGAAGCCGCCGGAGGCGAACCAGGCGATGTTGAGCAGCAGGCCGATGATGGCCAGGGCGGTGGCCACCCAGCACCAGGTCTTGGCATTGGCCGAGGCGCGGCGGGCACCGTCCAGGTCGCCCTGGTTGAGCAGGCTGTTGACCTTGTTGGAGAAGACGATGGCGACGATACCGACCAGACCCAGCGGGCAGCACAGGCAGGTGGCCAGCACCGTGGAGATGATGGACCAGGCCAGGTAGTTGGGCACCGGGCCGTGCGTGGCCGGGCCGGCATTCGGGGTCGGGGGCGGAACGTAGCTCATGGCGTGTCTCCTGGATGGACGGGCAAGGCTTTACAGGCCGGCGGCGGCGGACAGCACGGTCAGCCCACCGAAGAACAGGACCCACAGCAGGATCAGCAGCGGGCCGGACAGGGCGGCCCACACCGCCCACCAGCCGGCCTTGCGCGCGGCCTCGCGCGCGGCCTGGACGTTGCCCGCGGCGCGCAGGCCATCGACCTTGCTGGCATAGACGATGGACACGATGCCCAGCGGCAGGCAGCAGAAAAGGGTGGTCAGGATCGCCCAGACCAGGTTGTTGGCCACGTAGGCATTGGTTTCGGACGACGGCGTGGTGGGCGTGGTGTGCATTGGAGTTCCCCCTGGGTTCAGGCAGCAAGCCTAACCGAGGAGGCGGCGGCCGGATAGCCGCCGGCGCCGCCCGGGTACTCTTCAGGCAGCGGTACCGCGCAGTTGCCGCACCGACGCTTCCAGCTGCGCGGCGCTGCTGTCGGCCGGCATCGGCGCGGCTGCGACCACCTCGATCCGGGCGCGGAAGCGGCGTGGCACCCGCATCCGGCCCAGGCGGCTGTCGCGCCGGCTCCACATGCTGCCCCACAGGCCGCGCAGGGCCATGGGCACCACCGGCACCGGGCGCCCGGCCGCGGCCGCGCGCGCGAGGATCTTCTCCACCCCGGACTTGAACGGGGCGATTTCGCCGTCCCGGGTCAGCCCGCCCTCGGGGAAGATGCACACCAGCTCACCCTCGGCCAGGACCGCGTCGATCTCGTCGAAGGCCCGCTGCATCAGCGCCGGGTCCTCGCGCGCACCGGCGATGGGGATGGCCTTGGCGGTGCGGAAGATCCAGCGCATCACCGGGATGTTGAAGATCCTGTAGTACATGACGAAGCGCACCGGGCGCGGGATGCTGGCGGCCAGCCCCAGCGCGTCCATGTAGCTGACGTGGTTGCACACGATCACCGCCGCGCCCTCGTCGGGCACATGCTCCTCGATCCCGCGCGGGCGCAGCCGGTACAGCGAGCGCACCAGCAGCCAGGACAGGAAGCGCATCAGGAATTCGGGCACCAGGGCGAAGATCCACGCCGCCACCAGCACGTTGGCCACGGCCAGGGCCAGGAACAGCTGCGGCGTGGTCCAGCCCAGCAGCCGCTGCGCGGCCAGGCACAGCAGTGCGGCGGCGACGATGAAGGCCGAGTTCTGGATGTTGAGCGCGGCGAAGATCCGCGACATCTGCGAGGCCGGGCTGCGGCTCTGGATCAGGGCGAACAGCGGCACCACGAAGAAGCCGGTGAACATGCCCACGCCCAGCAGGTCGACGATGATGCGCAGGCTGCCGGGCTGGCGCAGGAAGGCGGCCACGTCCAGGCCGCCCACCGGCGCGGCACCGGGGCGGGCGAAGTACAGGTCCAGCAGGAAGGCGCTCATGCCGGCCGCGCCCAGCGGCACCAGGCCGATTTCCACGGTGCGCGCCGACAGTTTCTCGCACAGCAGCGAGCCGGTGCCGGTGCCGACCGAGAACAGGGCCAGGACGAGGATGTACAGGCTGGCCGAGTCGGCCAGCCCGCCCAGGTGCAGTTCGGCGTAGGCGGGCAGCTGCGAGGTCAGCACCGTGCCGAAGAACCAGAACCAGGACACGCCGAGGATGGCGTTGCGCACCGCGACCTGGCTGCGGGCCATGCGCAGCACCGCCAGCGACTCGGGCAGCGGGTTCCAGCCGATCTTCAGTTCCGGGGCGCCGGCATCCACCCTGGGGATCTGCCGCGCGACCAGGTTGCCGGCCACGGCCAGGACGATGATCGCGGTGGCAGCCACCTCCGGGCCGTGGGCGCCGGCCAGCTGGAAGATCATGCCGCCGAAGATCATCCCGCCCAGGATCGAGATCGATGTGCCCATCTCCACCAGGCCGTTGCCGCCGGTCAGCTCCTCGGGCTTGAGGATGGCCGGCAGCACCGAGTACTTCACCGGCCCGAACAGGGTCGACTGCACCCCGGTGGCGAACAGCGCCACCAGCAGCAGCGGCATGTTCTGCAGCAGGAAGCCGACCGCGGCCAGGGACATGATCACGATCTCCATCGTGGTGGTGATCACGATCAGGCGCTGCTTTTCCAGCTTCTCGGCCACCTGCCCGGCCAGGGCCGAGAACAGGAAGTAGGGGGCGATGAAGATGGCCGGGGCCAGGGTGGCGTAGAGCGTCCGCTCGGCGGTGCTCACCCCCAGGAAGAACAGCAGGCCGATGATGGCCTGGCGGTACACGTTGTCGTTGAACGCACCCAGCGCCTGGACGATGAAGTAAGGCAGGAAGCGGCGCTGGGTCAGCAGCGCGAACTGGTTGTGGCCGGCCATGCGGGTCTCCGCGGTACTGGGGGCGAGCCTAGCAGAGCAGGGCAACGATCCGTTGCGCCGGGCGAGGCTCCGGCGGGCCCGGCGCGGGTCTACAGTGGCAGCCGGACCCGCCCCCCCGCCGCCGCCATGAACCACGCCACCCCCATGCCCGCCGCCTTCCTCGGCCACGGCAGCCCGATGAACGCGCTGGAGCGCAACCGCTACACCGAGGCCTGGCGCGCCTTTGGCGCCACGGTGCCCAGGCCGCGGGCGATCCTGGCGGTGTCGGCGCACTGGTACGTCAATGCCACCACGGTCACCGCCATGCCGCGCCCGCGCACCATCCACGACTTCTACGGCTTCCCGCCGGAGCTGTTCGCCATCGACTATCCCGCCCCCGGCCTGCCGGAGCTGGTGGAGGAAGTGGCCGATGCCATCAGCCCGGACCAGGTCGGCGCCGACCTGGACGCCTGGGGCCTGGACCACGGCACCTGGTCGGTGCTGGTGCACGCCTTCCCCCGGGCCGAGGTGCCGGTGGTGCAGCTGTCCATCGACGCGCGCAAGCCGGCGCAGTGGCATCTGGAGCTGGGCGCGAAGCTGGCCGCGCTGCGCAAGCGCGGGGTGCTGGTGCTGGGCAGCGGCAACGTGGTCCACAACCTGCGCGCGATCGACTGGAACCGGCCCGATGGCGCCTTCGACTGGGCAAGGCGCTTCGAGGAAGCCTCGCGCGCACTGATGCTGGAACGCCCGCAGGACCTGCCCGCGCTGCGGTCGCACCCGGACTACCGCCTGGCCGTGCCCACCCCCGACCACTTCCTGCCGCTGCTGTACATCGCCGGCCTGGCTGCCGCCGCCGGGCACGGGGCACAGCCGCTGGTGGAGGGCTATGCCTACGGCTCGCTGTCGATGACCTCCTGGGGCGTGGACAGCGCCGCGCTGGCGGGCGGCAGCGGCGCAGGCGCCGCGCCCATCGACAGTGCGCTGCCGCCGGAACAGGCCAACGTCTAGCGCGGCGTTCGCCGCGCCAGGGCTTCAGGCCGGCACCGGCCGTGCCGCGAACCAGGGCCGCAGCCGGCGCAGCGCTTCCTCGATCTGCGCGGTGGCCGGGGCGAAGCTGAAGCGGATGAAACGGTGGCCGTCCACCGGGTCGAAATCCACGCCCGGGGCCAGGGCCACCCCGGTGTCCTCGAGGATGCGGGTGCACAGGGCCAGGCTGTCGCCGGTGAGATGGCCCACGTCGGCCCAGACGTAGAACGCGCCATCGGGCGGGGCGATCCGTTCCAGGCCCAGCCCGGGCAGGGCCTGGAGCAGCAGCTGGCGGTTGCGCGCGTAGGTGGCGCGGTGGGCTTCCAGCTCCTCCACGCAGTCCATCGCCACCAGCGCCGCCTGCTGGCTGGGCGAGGGCGGGGTCAGGAACAGGTTGCCGGCATAGGCGCGCACGGTGTCCACCTGGGCCTGCGGCACCAGCAGCCAGCCCAGGCGCCAGTCCACCATCGAGTAGTACTTGGAGAAGCTGTTGACCACCATCGCGTCCGGTGCGTACTGCAGGACCGAGTGCGCCGGGGCGGTGTAATGCAGGCCGTGGTAGATCTCGTCCGAGAGCAGGGCGATGCCGCGCTGGCGGCACACTTCGGCGATGGCGCGCAGTTCGGCCGGCTCGATGATGGTGCCGGTGGGGTTGGCCGGGCTGGCCAGGACCACCCCGGCTGGCGCCGGGTCCAGCGCGGCGATGGCCGCGGCGGTGAGCTGGTAGCGGCTCTCCGGGCCGCAGCCGATCTCCACCGGCTGCAGGTGCGCGGCCAGGGCGGTGTTGCGGTAGGCGATGTAGCCGGGGCGGGCGAAGGCGATGCGGTCGCCGGGGGCGAAGCGGGTGAGCATGGCCAGCAGCAATGCCGGCGAAGCCCCGCAGGTCAGGACGATGCGCCCGGGATCGACCTCCACGCCGTAGCTGTCACGGTAGTGGCGGGCGATGCGCTCGCGCAGCGGCAGGCTCTCCCAGTAGCCCGGCGGTGCCTGGTCCAGGCCGGCGCGCACCGCGGCCAGGGCCGCAGCCGGCGCCGGCGTGGAGGGCTGGCCGAATTCCATGTGCACCACGGAGCGGCCCTGCGCTTCCAGCGCACGCGCCAGCTGGCTGATGGCGATCGCGCGGAACGGTTCGACGCGACCGCCCATGGCTCAGTTGCCCTGCTCGCGGGCGATGGCGCGCCAGCCGATGTCGTTGCGGTGGAACTCGTTGGCCCAGCTGATCGCGCGCACGCCGGCATAGGCATTGGCCTGGGCGGCGGACACCGACTCGCCCAGCGCGGCCACGCACAGCACGCGGCCGCCGGCGCTGACCACCCGGCCCTCGGCGTCGTGGGCGGTGCCTGCGTGGAACACCTTGGCCGTGGCCGGCACGTCCTCCAGGCCGGAGATCACCTCGCCGGTGATGGGCGATTCCGGATAGGGCCGGGCGGCCATGACCACGCCCAGCGAGGGACGCGGGTCCCACTGCGCCTGGACCTGGTCCAGGCGGCCGTCCAGCGCGGCTTCCACCAGGTCCAGCAGGTCCGACTGCAGGCGCAGCATCACCGGCTGGGTTTCCGGGTCGCCAAAGCGCACGTTGAACTCGATCACCTTGGGCGCGCCGTTGCGGTCGATCATCAGGCCGGCGTAGAGGAAGCCGGTGAACGGGGTGCCGTCGGCGGCCATGCCGGCCACGGTCGGCTCCACCACCTCGCGCATGATCCGCGCGTGCACCTCGGCGGTGACCACCGGCGCGGGCGAGTAGGCGCCCATGCCGCCGGTGTTGGGGCCGGTATCGCCATCGCCCACGCGCTTGTGGTCCTGGCTGGTGGCCATCGGCAGCGCGGTCTTCCCGTCCACCATCGAGATGAAGCTGGCTTCCTCGCCCTCGAGGAACTCCTCGATCACCACCCGCGCGCCGGCATCGCCAAAGGCATTGCCCGAGAGCATGTCGCGCACCGCGGCTTCGGCTTCTTCCAGGGTCATGGCCACGATCACGCCCTTGCCCGCGGCCAGGCCATCGGCCTTGACCACGATCGGCGCGCCCTTCTCGCGCACGTAGGCCAGGGCTGCATCCACGTCGGTGTGCACGGCGTAGAACGCGGTGGGGATGCCGTGCCGGGCCAGGAAGTCCTTGGCGTAGGCCTTGCTGCCTTCCAGCTGCGCGGCCGCGGCGCTGGGGCCGAAGATGCGCAGGCCGGCGGCGCGGAAGCGGTCGACCACGCCCGCCACCAGCGGCACCTCGGGGCCGACCACGGTCACGCCCACGCCCTCGTCGCGGGCCAGCTTCAGCAGCCCGTCCAGGTCGGTGACCTTGACCGGGGCATTGCGGCAGCCCGGCTCGGCGGCGGTGCCGGCGTTACCCGGGGCGACGATCACCTCGGACACGCGTGGGGACTGGGCGAGCTTCCAGGCCAGCGCGTGTTCGCGGCCGCCGGAACCGATGACGAGGACTTTCATGGGACGCGGGATTCCTTGTGCGAAGTGGGATCAGCCGGCCTGGAAGGCCGCGTGGTAGGTGACACTGCCCTGTGGCGGCGCGCCGCGGAAGGCCTGGGCCTGGAAGTAGCCGGCCGGCACGCCGTCCAGCACCAGCCCGGGCCGGGCCTGGAAGCCGAAGCGGGCGTACCAGCCCGGATCGCCCAGGACCACACAGCCGGCGGCATCGCGGCTGCGCAGTTCCAGCAGGCCGGCGCGCACCAGCGCGCTGCCGATGCCGTGGCCCTGGTGGGCCGGCAGCACCGCCACCGGCCCCAGACCGTACCAGCCTTCGTTCCCGGCGAGGGACACCGGCGAGAAGGCGATGTAGCCGGCGACGCGTCCGTCGATGTCGGCGACCAGGCCCAGGGCCAGGGCGCCGTCCTCGCGAAGGCGCGCCACGATCCGGTGTTCATTGCCCCGGCTGTGCGGCTGGCCGGCGAAGGCCTGCCGCAGCAGGGCCTCGATGGCGGGGGCGTCGGCGCTGGTTCCGGTACGGATCCACATGGCACGGTTCCTTGTCGACGACCGGCGGACGCGCCCTGCCGGTCAGTGGCGGAAGTGGCGCACGCCGGTGAAGACCATGGCGATGCCGTGCTCGTCGGCCGCGGCGATCACCTCGGCGTCGCGCATCGAACCGCCCGGCTGGATCACCGCCTTGATCCCGGCGGCCGCGGCGGCATCGATGCCGTCGCGGAACGGGAAGAAGGCGTCGGAGGCCATCACCGAACCCTCGACCACCAGGTCGGCATCGGCGGCCTTGATCCCGGCGATGCGCGCCGAGTACACCCGGCTCATCTGCCCGGCGCCCACGCCGATGGTGCGGTTGTCCTTCGCGTAGACGATGGCGTTGGACTTGACGAACTTGGCGACCTTCCAGGCAAACAGCAGGTCGGCGAACTGCTGTTCGGTGGGGGCCAGCCTGGTCACCACCTTCAGCTCGTCGCGGGTCACCACGCGGTCGTCGGCGGTCTGCATCAGCAGGCCCGAGCCCACGCGCTTGAGGTCGACGAAGCCCGGCGCCGGCGCCGCCATCGGGATGCGCAGCACGCGCACGTTGGCCTTCCTGGTGGCGTATTCCAGCGCGCCGGCGTCGTAGTCCGGGGCCAGCAGCACCTCGACGAACTGGCGGTCGAGGATGGTCTTGGCGGTGGCCGCGTCCAGCGGGCGGTTGAAGGCCAGGATGCCGCCGAAGGCGCTGGTCGGGTCGGTGGCATAAGCCAGCTCGTAGGCCTCGCCCACGCTGCCCGCCACGGCCACGCCACAGGGGTTGGCGTGCTTGACGATAACGCAGGCCGGGGCGTCGAACTGGCGCACGCATTCCCAGGCCGCGTCGGCGTCGGCGATGTTGTTGTAGCTCAGCTCCTTGCCCTGCAGCTGGGTGAAG
>Ga0182793_1000329_pt1 | contig 40323 bp, 38 predicted proteins | sample Passage237A_FD_130498 | JGI IMG/M metagenome (GOLD analysis project Ga0182793, IMG submission 130498) | Cellulose adapted compost microbial communities from Newby Island Compost Facility, Milpitas, CA, USA - Passage2 37A (version 2) (version 2) ... | reverse complement strand
CCCCCCCGGCCCCCCCCCCCCCGGGGGGCCTCCTGCCGCCGGGGGGCGCCCCCTTCGTCCTCGTCGAGGGGGCCGGCGAGGGCGTGACGGTCGAGCCGTTGAAGGCGACCGACTTCTCGATTCCGCTGGCGCGGGTGGTGCTGGACTCCGCACCGGCGCAGCCGGTGGCCGCGTCGGCGCAGCGGGTGGCCGACCTGGCCGCGATGGTGGCGGCGGCCGAGGCGGCCGGGGGGGCGCGCTGGACGCTGCAGACCGCGACCGAGTACGCGAAGGTGCGTGAGCAGTTCGGCAAGCCGATCGGCAGCTTCCAGGCGGTCAAGCACATGTGCGCGGAGATGCTGCTGCGCTCCGAGCAGGCGGCGGTGGCGGCGGCCGACGCCGCGCGGGCCGTCGCCGATCCCGACGAACGCCAGCTGTCGGTCGCCGCGGCGGTGGCCGCCGCGGTGGGCATCGACGCGGCGAAGGCCAACGCCAAGGACTGCATCCAAGTGCTCGGCGGCATCGGCATCACCTGGGAGCACGACGCGCATCTGTATCTGCGCCGGGCGTACGGCATCGGGCACTTCCTCGGCGGCGCCAACAAATGGCTGCGCCGGATCACCGCGCTGACCCAGCAGGGGGTGCGCCGCAACCTGCACATCGACCTCGATTCGGTCGAGCACCTGCGTCCCGAAATCGCCGCGCTGGCAGCACAGATCGCCGCGCAGCCGGAGGACAAGCAGCGGATCGCACTCGCCGACTCCGGGCTGCTGGCCCCGCACTGGCCCAAACCGTACGGCCGCGCGGCCGGGCCCGCCGAGCAGTTGCTGATCGATCAGGAACTGGAGAAGGCCGGCATCGTCCGGCCCGATCTGGTGATCGGCTGGTGGGCCGCCCCGACAATCCTCGAGCACGGCACCCCGGAGCAGATCGAGCGGTTCGTGCCGGCGACGCTGCGCGGCGAGTTCACGTGGTGCCAGCTGTTCAGTGAACCCGGTGCGGGTTCGGACCTGGCCGCGCTCCGGACGAAAGCCGTTCGCGTCGAGGGTGGTTGGAAGCTCACCGGACAGAAGGTGTGGACGTCGGCGGCGCACAAGGCGGCGTGGGGCGTGTGCCTGGCGCGCACCGATCCGGATGCGCCGAAGCACAAGGGCATCACCTACTTCCTCGTCGACATGAAGTCGCCGGGCATCGACATCCGCCCGCTGCGCGAGATCACCGGCGACAACCTGTTCAACGAGGTGTTCTTCGACGAGGTGTTCGTGCCCGACGAGATGGTGGTCGGGGAGGTCAATGACGGCTGGCGGCTGGCCCGCACCACGCTGGCCAACGAGCGGGTGGCCATGTCCCACGGCACCGCGCTGGGCAATCCGATGGAGGAGTTGCTCGCGCAGGTGGCCGAACTCGATCTCGACGCGGCAGGCCAGGACCGGCTCGGGGCATTGATCGTCGCGGCGCAGGTCGGCTCGCTGCTGGATCAGAAGATCGCGGAACTGGCTGTGGGCGGCCAAGATCCGGGCCCGCAGGCCAGCGCCCGCAAGCTGATCGGCGTGCGGTACCGGCAGGCGCTGGCCGAGATCCGGATGGAACTGTCACCCGGTGGCGGCGTCGTCGAGAACAAGCAGGTGTTCGACTTCCTCAACACCCGCTGCCTGACGATCGCCGGCGGCACCGAGCAGATCCTGCTCACCCTCGCGGGCGAGCGGCTGCTCGGCCTGCCGCGCTGATCAGTCGTCGCCGCCCGCCGCGAGCGCGATGAACGACACCACGTGCTGGTCCCACGCACCGGTGGCCGGGTTGAACTGGCTGATGGTCGCGTAACCGATCGTGCCGTCCGGCGCGATCACGAACCTGCTCGGCGCATTGGTCGACGAGTCCGATTCGGACTGCGCCCAGGTGAGACCTGGTGTCAACCGCCAGCGCTCCGACCCTGCCGACGCACTTGGAGTAGCCCACCCAACAAATCAACGCATGTGCAAGGCAAGGGAATCGGGAGAAACCCTATGCTTTGCCGTGGCGGGGACCCTGTGTGCGATAGATGAGCTCTAGAACGCGGCTTGGGCGCAGGCGTCGGGGGTCGTCAGGTTCACCCCGCCGTAGACCACCTGGATGTGCGAGCACACGATCAGCGGCACGTCGGTGCGCGGCCGGCCGGTCCGGGCGTCGACCGGCCAGCTGTTGCCGTGGAACGTGAACTTCTCCGGCGGGCCGCCGCCGAAGTAGATCGTGGTGAACTCGACGTCGGTCAGCGACTTGAACGACCGGGTGTTGGGGAAGTCGAAGTCGAAGTTCAGATAGACGCTGCGGTCCATCGTGCGCAGGGTGGTGGTCTGTCGCGCCCACAGGTCACCGGGAAAGCCGAGCGGTCCGCCGGGCGTGCCGAGGTTGGCAGCGGTGTTGAAGTAGCAATTGGCTTCGGCGGCGATGCAGTTGACGGTGACGTGCATCTCGACCGCGGTGCCGGCGTCGACGGGTACCGAACTGTGCGCGCTGTCGATCGCCGCCCCCGCCGACGGTATGGACGCACCGAGCGCGAGCGTCAGCCAGGTCGCCGAGAACACCGCGAGCAAGCGGGCCAACCGGTTCACAACTGCTCCCTTCGGTGCGGCGAATGGTAGCCCGCCGGTCATTCGTCGTAGGTGACTTCGACTGAATCCGACCGCGGCCGGGACTGGCAGGCCAGGATCAGGCCTTCTGCGATGTCGGAGGGTTCGAGCACGTCGTTGATCTCCATGTCGACCTCGCCGCTCTTCTTGACCACCGCGCACGCCCCGCAGTGACCCTCCCGACACGAGAACGGCGCATCCAGGCCCTGGTCCAGCAGCACGTCGAGCAGCTTGGCCTGGCGCGGCCAGCTCACCTCGTGGGTCTGCCCGTCGAGCGTCACGATCGCCGTCGCCGGGCCCTCCTCGCTGTCGTCCTCCTCGACGACCACCGCGGCGAACGGATCGGACTCCAGCGACTTGAACACCTCGATGTGGATGCGTTCGGTGCCCGCGGCCTTGAGCGCCTCCTCGGCGGCGGCCATGAACGGCGCGGGCCCGCAGATGTAGGCGTCATGGGCCGCATACGGCGCGACCAGCGTGGTCAACGCCGCCGCGTTCGGCAGCCCCTGCACCGACACCAGCCAGTGCACCACCGTCAACCGGTCCGGGTACTTGGCGGCCAACTCGCGCAGCGCCGCGGCGAAGATCACCGAGTTCTCGTCGTCGTTGGCGTAGATCAACACCACTTTGCCGCTGCCCTCGGCCAGCGCCGACTTGCAGATCGACATCATCGGGGTGATGCCGCTGCCCGCGGCCAGCAGCAGGAAGTCGGTGTCCAGCGACTTGGGCACGAACGTGCCCGACGGCGCCAGCACGTGCAGCTTCATGCCCGCGTGCGCGTGATCGCACAGCCAGTTCGACGCGTAGCCGCCGTCGGTGCGCTTGACGGTCACCGTCAACGGCTCGTCGGCGAACGGCGAACTGCACAGCGAGTAGCAGCGCGCCACCGAACCGGTGCGCTCACTGGGCACCCGCAGCGTCAGAAACTGGCCGGGCGCATAGCGCAGCTTGTCGGCGGGGATCTCGAGGCCGTCGGGGACCTTGAACACCAGCGAGCGCGCATCGGCGGTTTCGTCGATGACGTCGGCCAATTCCAGCTCGAGCACGTGGCTACCGAGCGGCTCGTCAGTCACGGCCTCGATCCTTTCCCGTGGGGCAATAACTAGAACAGGTTACAGAAATGCATGTGCGCAGGTCCAGCAGCCATTACTAAGCCCTGCTCGACACAAATCGTAACGTGTTCTAATCTGACAGCTAGTCCGAACTCTCGGGAGGCAAACCAGTGACGTCTATTCAACAGCGTGACGTGCAGGCAGTTCTCGCCGGCATCGACGATCTGCTGCCGTTGATCGCCAAGCGCGCGCAGACCACCGAGGAGCTGCGACGACTGCCCGATGAGACGGTCGCCGAACTCGATGAGGTCGGCTTCTTCAAGCTGCTGCAGCCCGAGCAGTGGGGCGGCCTGCAGTGCGATCCCACGCTGTTCTACGAGGCGGTGCGCCGACTGGCCAGCGCCTGCGGTTCGACCGGCTGGGTGGCCTCCATCCTCGGGGTGCACAACTGGCACCTCGCGCAGTTCGACCAGAAAGCCCAGGAAGAGGTCTGGGGCGAGGATCCGTCCGTGCGGGTCTCCTCGTCGTACGCGCCGATGGGCGCGGGTGTGGTCACCGAGGACGGTGACGGCTACATCGTCAACGGGTCATGGAACTGGTCGTCGGGCTGTGACCACGCGACGTGGACGTTCGTCGGCGGCCCGGTGATCAAGGACGGCAAGCCCGTCGACTTCGGCAGCTTCCTGATTCCGCGCACCGAGTACGAGATCGACGACGTGTGGCACGTGGTCGGGCTCAAGGGCACCGGCAGCAACACGCTGAAGATCAAGGACGTGTTCGTGCCGCGGCACCGCTTCCTGTCCTACAAGGCGATGAACGACCACACCGCGGGCGGGTTGAAGACCAACACCGCGCCGGTCTACAAGATGCCTTGGGGCACGGTTCATCCCACCACGATCTCGGCGCCGATCGTCGGCATGGCCTACGGCGCCTACCACGCACACGTCGAGCATCAGGCCAAGCGGGTGCGCGCCGCGTTCGCAGGCGAGAAGGCCAAGGACGACCCGTTCGCCAAGATCCGGATCGCCGAGGCGGCCAGTGACATCGACGCGGCATGGCGTCAGCTGATCGGCAATGTCGGCGACGAGTACGCACTGCTGGTGGCGGGCAAGGAGATTCCGTTCGAACTGCGGGCCCGCGCGCGCCGCGACCAGGTGCGTGCCACCGGTCGGGCCATCGCGTCGATCGACCGGCTCTTCGAGGCCTCCGGCGCAACCGCGCTCAACCTCGACGCTCCGGTGCAGCGGTTCTGGCGGGACGCGCACGCGGGCCGGGTACACGCGGCCAACGATCCGGAGCGGGCCTACCTGATCTTCGGTAACCACGAGTTCGGCCTGCCGCCGCAGGACACGATGGTCTAGTTGGAAGGACCGATGACCTCCTTCGCCGCCGAAGCTGCTCAGCAGCAAGAGATCACGTTCGAGTCCACCTCGCGCTACGCGCAGGTGCGCGCGGGCGATCGCGACCTGCGCCTGCACTACCACGAGGCCGGCGTCGGTCACGAACAGACCGTCGTGTTGCTGCACGGTGGTGGCCCCGGCGCCTCGAGTTGGTCGAACTTCGGGCGCAACATCGCGGTGCTGGCCCAGCACTTCCACGTGCTGGCCGTCGACCAGCCCGGCTACGGACATTCCGACAAGCTCACCGAACACGAGCAGTACAACCGCTACAGCGCCACCGCGTTGCTCGGCCTGTTCGACCACCTGGGCATCGAACGCGCCGATCTGATCGGCAACTCGCTGGGCGGCGGGACCGCGGTGCGGTTCGCGCTGGACAACGGCAAGCGCGCGGGCCGACTGGTGCTGATGGGTCCCGGCGGACTGTCGGTCAACCTGTTTGCGCCGGATCCCACCGAGGGCGTGAAGCTGCTGAGCAGGTTCACGGCCGAGCCGACGCGCGAGAACCTGGAGAAGTTCCTGCGCATCATGGTCTACGACCAGAGCCTGATCACCGAGGAGCTGATCGACGAGAGGTTCGCGATCGCCAGCCAGCCGGAGTCGCTGGCCGCCGCGCGCGCGATGGGAAAGTCGTTCGCGGGAGCCGACTTCGAGCTGGGGATGATGTGGCGCGAGGTGTACAAGCTGCGCCAGCCCGTGCTGCTGATCTGGGGTCGCGAGGACCGGGTCAACCCGCTCGACGGTGCGCTGGTGGCGCTCAAGCAGATTCCGCGGGTGCAGCTGCACGTGTTCGGGCAGTGCGGGCACTGGGCGCAGCTGGAGAAGTTCGATGAGTTCAACAAGCTCACCATCGATTTCCTGACGGCGAAGTCAACAAAGGCGAAGTCATGAGCATCAAATCGCTTGGCTACCTTCGAATCGAGGCCACCGACGTCGCCGCTTGGCGCGAGTACGGCCTTAAGGTGCTCGGCATGGTCGAGGGCAGCGGGCCGACCGAGGGTGCGCTGTATCTGCGCATGGACGAGTTTCCGGCCCGGCTGGTGATCGTGCCCGGAGAGCACGACCGGCTGCTCGAGTCCGGCTGGGAGACCGCGAACGCCGAGGCGCTCCAGGACGTCCGCAACCGGCTCGACGCCGCGGGTGTGCCGTATAAGGAGGGCACCGCCGCCGAGCTCGCCGACCGCCGGGTGGTGGAGCTGATCCGCTTCCAGGATCCGTCGGGCAACACGCTGGAGGCGTTCCACACGGTGGCGCTGGAGCACCGCCGGGTGGTGAGCCCGTACGGGCACCGGTTCGTCACCGGCGAGCAGGGTCTCGGCCACGTCGTGCTGACCACCCGCGACGACGCCGAGTCGCTGCGCTTCTACCGTGACGTGCTCGGCTTCTACCTGCGCGACTCGATGCGGCTGCCGCCGCAGCTGGTGGGCCGTCCCGCCGACGGCGAGCCGGCGTGGCTGCGGTTCTTCGGCTGCAACCCACGTCACCACAGCCTGGCCTTCATGCCGGGCGAAACCCCCAGCGGCATCGTGCACCTGATGGTCGAGGTGGAGAACTCCGACGACGTCGGCCTGTGCCTGGACCGCGCGCTGCGCCGCAAGGTGCCGATGTCGGCGACCCTGGGCCGCCACGTCAACGACAAGATGCTGTCGTTCTACATGAAGACCCCCGGCGGCTTCGACGTCGAGTTCGGTTGTGAGGGACTGCAGGTCGACGACTCCGACTGGGTGGCCCGGGAGAGCACCGCGGTCAGCCTGTGGGGTCACGACTTCAGCGTTGGCTTCCAGAATCAGTGACGTCGCCCGAGCCCATCGACCCGCGCACATTCCGCAATGTGCTCGGGCAGTTCTGCACCGGCATCACCGTGATCACGACGATGCACGACGGGGCCCCCGTCGGCTTCGCGTGTCAGTCGTTCGCGGCCCTGTCCCTGGAACCGCCGCTGGTGTTGTTCTGCCCGACCAAGGTGTCGCGGTCATGGCAGGCGATCGAGGCCAGCGGCCGGTTCTGCGTGAACATCCTGCACGAGAAGCAGCAGGACATCTCGGCGCGGTTCGGGTCCAGGGAGCCGGACAAGTTCGCCGGAATCGATTGGCATCCCTCCAAACTGGGATCGCCGATCATCAAGGACACGCTGGCGCACATCGACTGCACGGTGCATTCGGTGCACGACGGCGGTGACCACTACGTGGTGTTCGGCCTCGTGCACTCACTGTCCGACGTGCCGCACCGCAAGCCGCGGCCGCTGCTGTTCTACCGCGGCCAGTACACCGGCATCGAGCCGGACAAGAACACCCCCGCGCAGTGGCGCGACGACCTCGAGGCGTTCCTCACCGCCACCACCGAGGACACCTGGCTCTAGATGCACCCCGCGGCGCAGGGGTTCACGATCGGCAGCTCCTCGGGCAGCGGGGCGTTCGGATCCGCGGGCGGCAGCTGCTGGGTCAGGTCCACGTCGTGGTCGAGGTCCGGGGCCATCGGGATGATGTTGCAGACGAAGCTCAGCGCGAACTCGCACGGCGGTGGCTGCGCGGGCGCGGCGGGTGCGCACCACGCGGCCAGGGCCAGCGCGGCCGCGGCGGCGATCAGCACACGTCGTAGCACCGGCTCACCCTAACGCGCGCTGTGCGCACCGCCGAACTGCCAACTGTCGACTACTTCCTGCCAGCCGGAAATTTCGGGTCTGAACTGGTGGTTTCACCGGTCAGACCGGCGCGAAAAGAACCACCGGTAGGCACCACGAAGAAGGTATCGACATGAAGAAGCTGACTATCGCCGCCGCCATCGCCAGCGGGCTGACCGCCGCCGTCCTCGGCACCGCCTCTCCGGCGCAGGCCGACATCGGCCACCGCGACTGGGTCAACACCATCCAGCCGACGGTCACCGTGCCGCACGTGGACACCACCGTGCAGCAGAGTCGCTGAGGCGGAGGCACCGAAGAAGGCACCCCCGGGTGGGGTGCCTTCTTCATGTTCCGGGTCATGTGCCGGTGCGATCCCGCCGCGAAACTGTAGTTTCTGCGCGAAAGTGCGACTGGCCTGCGCAGTAACTACAGTCTCGCGGCGCGCTAGACCGCCGGGGTTAAAGTGATCGCCGGAGCTTCTGGCGGAGGGGAGTGCGAGCAAGCGATGACCGACGCGCAATGGACACCCACGACGGCTGACATCGAGGGGGCGCGGGTCACCGACTTCGCGCGGTTCGTGCAGCGTCGCGCCGGGCGCGACTTCCCCGACTACCGGTCGCTGTGGCAGTGGTCGATCGACGACCCCGACGCGTTCTGGGCCGCGCTGTGGGACTACTTCGAACTCGGCGAGCGTCCCGAGGCCGTGCTGGCCTCCGCCGAGATGCCCGGTGCTCGGTGGTTTCCGGGCACCCGCCTGAACTACGTCGACCAGGTGCTGCGCAGCGCCCGTACCGACCGGCCCGCGATCCTCTACGTCGCCGAGGGCGGCGACATCACCGAGGTGTCGTGGGCCGAACTGCTCGGGCGCACGGCCGCGTTCGCCAGCAAGCTGCAGTCCCTCGGCGTGGCCAGGGGGGACCGGGTCATCGGCTACCTGCCCAACATTCCCGAAGCCGTGATCGCGTTCCTGGCCACCGCGTCGATCGGCGCCGTCTGGAGCGCCTGCGGACAGGACTACTCGCCCAAGGCCGCGCTGGACCGGCTCGGCCAGCTCGAACCGACCGTGCTGGTGACCGCCACCGGCTACACCTACGGCGGCAAGTTCCACGACAAGAGCGCCGACGTCGCCGCGCTGCAGCAGGGGCTGCCGACGTTGAAGGCCACCGTGCTGGCCTCGGAACTCACCGCCTCCGAAGACGCCGAGCCGACCCCCACGCCGGTCGACTTCGACCATCCGCTGTGGATCCTGTTCTCGTCGGGCACCACCGGCTTGCCGAAGGGCATCATGCACGGCCACGGCGGCGTGGTGCTCGAACACCTCAAAGCCGTCGCTCTGCAATCCGATATCGGGCCCGACGACGTGTTCTTCTGGTTCACCAGCCCGAGCTGGATGATGTGGAACTTCCAGGTGGCCGGCCTGCTCGTCGGCGCCACCATCGTCTGCTACGACGGCAGCCCGAGCGCGCCGCGCCCGGATGCGTTGTGGGACATCGCCGCCCGGGTCAAGGCTACCGTGCTGGGCACCAGCCCCGCGTACGTGCTGGGCTGCTCGAAGGCCGGTGCGGTGCCGCGCAAGGAGCACGACCTGTCGGCGCTGCGCACCGTCGGCATCACCGGATCGTCGCTGCCCCCGTCGTCGTCACTGTGGTTGCGCGACAACGTCGGTGAGCACGTCCAGGTGTCCTCGATCAGCGGCGGCACCGACGTGGTGTCGGCGTTCATCGGCGGGGTGCGCACCGTCCCGGTCTGGCCCGGCGAGTTGTCGGCCCCGTACCTGGGCTGCGCGCTGGACTCGTGGGACGAGTCGGGCCAACCGGTGCGCAATGAGGTCGGCGAGCTGGTGGTGACCAAGCCGATGCCGTCGATGCCCGTCGGGTTCTGGAACGATCCCGACGGAAAGCGGTACCGCAGCGCGTATTTCGAGACGTTCCCGGGTGTGTGGCGGCACGGCGACTGGATCACGATCACCGATCGCGGCAGCGTCATCGTGCACGGCCGCTCGGACTCGACGCTGAACCGGCACGGCATCCGGATGGGCAGCGCCGACATCTACCAGGCGGTCGAACAGCTGCCCGAGGTCGCCGAGGCGTTGATCATCGGCTGCGAACAGCCCGACGGCGGGTACTGGATGCCGCTGTTCGTCGTGCTCGCCGAGGGCGCGGAACTCACCGACGAGCTGCGTGAGCGCATCGCGAACACCATCCGCACCGAGGTGTCACCGCGGCACGTGCCCGACGAGATCATCGCCGCGCCCGGCGTTCCGCACACCCGCACCGGCAAGAAGCTCGAGGTGCCGATCAAGAAGCTGTTCGGCGGCGCCGACCCCGCAAAAGTGGTGGAGCGCAGCGCCGTTGACAATCCCGACCTGCTGGATTGGTACGCCGCGCTCAAGCGCTGACGTTCGCGGGCGCCACCGCATAGATGGGATTGGCCTGGTAGCGCCTGGTCCACTCGGCGCGCGACACCGGGTCGGTCTCGACATCGGGTGACTGCGCGCGCAGCGCGCCGACGGTCGCCCTCTCCTTCGGGATCACCGCGAACGGGTCATAGGAGCAGAACCTCGCCGCGTTCTGCCAACTGATCTTGTTGATCACCTCGTCCGAGCAGCCGGCCTGCTCGCACTGACGCAGCAGATGTTCCGGGGCGTCGGGCCACACCGCGTCCGAATGCGGGTAGTCGGTCTCGAACGCGATCATGTCGTCGCCGATCAACTCGTGCAGGTGCAGCGACGACGGGTCGGAGATGAAGCACGCCAGGGAGTGCTCGCGGAACACCTCGCTGGGCAGCTTGCCGCCGAAGTCCTGGCCCGTCCACACGTGCGTGTCGAGGTGGCGGTCGACGCGGTCGAGCAGGAACGGGATCCAGCCGATCCCGCCCTCGGAGAACGCGATCTTCAGGTTCGGATACTTGCGCATCGCCGGACCCCACAGCAGATCCTGTGCACACAGCACCGACACCTGCGAGAACAACACCAGCATGTTGTCGAACGAGAGGTCCGGGCCCATGTTGATCGCCTCGATGCCCTGACCGATGTGCAGGCACATCACCATGTCCTCGTCGCACAGCGCGGTGAAGTACGGATCCCAGTACGGCTGCTGATAACTGGGCAACCCGAGCAGATACGGCAACTCCGGCACGGTGACCGCACGTGCGCCTTTCGCCGCAATGCGGTGAATCTCCGCGACAGTGGCGTCCATGTCCCAGATCGGCAGCACGCCAAGGGGAATGAACCTTCCCGGGTGGCTGGCGCACCACTCGTCGATATGCCAGTCGTTGTACGCCTTGAGCATCACCAGCGCGAGGTCCTTGTCCTTGGCCTCGATGAACTTGCGCCCGCCGAAGCCGGGAAAGCTGGGAAAGCACATCGACGCCAGCACGCCGTTGCGGTCCATGTCGCGGACTCGTTCGTGCACGAGGTAGGACCCCGGCCGCATCTCGTCCAGGCGACTGGGGTGGATGCCCCACTCCTCCTTGGGCCACGACACCACGGCGTTGAGCCCGGCCATGGCCACCACGGCGTCCTCGAACACCCAGCTGTCGAACCCCTGCGGATCGCGCACGAACTTGGGTGCCTGGTCGCGGTACTTGGCGGGCACGTGCGCGTCGAACATGTCCGGCGGTTCGATGACGTGATCGTCGATGCTGATGATGATCATGTCGTTAACGTCCATCGCCCGCCCTTTCGAAGTCGTTGACCACGAAAAGATAACCCGCGGAGCGGTCGGGTGTCTGCCGCTGACTGACTTCGGTCAGTCGAGCCAGGCCTCGATGCGCTTAAGCGCCTCGCTTATGTCACTGGTCGGTCCGGCGAACGACAACCGCACAAACGATCCGCCCCGCACCGTGTCGAAGTCGACGCCGGGTGCGATCGCTACACCGGTGTCCGCCAGCAACTTTGAGCAGAACGACAGCGAGTCGTTGGTCAGATGCGAGACGTCGGCATAGACGTAGAAGGCGCCGTCGGTCGGCGCCAGCCGGTCGATACCCAGCGCACGCAGCCCGTCGAGCAGCAACCGACGGTTGGCCGCATAGTGGTGCAGCAGCCCGTCGGCCTCGGCGATGGACTCCGGGGTGAACGCCGCGACCGCCGCCACCTGCGACAGCACCGGCGGGCAGATGGTGAAGTTTCCGGTCAGGCAGTCCACCGCGCGGTGCAGTTCCCGCGGCACCAACAGCCAGCCCAGCCGCCAGCCCGTCATCGCGAAGTACTTGGAGAAGCTGTTCACCACCACCGCGTCGCGCGACGTCTGCCACGCGCAACTGGTGGCCGGGGCACCCTCGTAGACCAGGCCGTGGTACACCTCGTCGCTGATCAACCGCACCCCGTTCGATGAGCACCACGCCGCGATCGCGGCCAGCTCGTCGGGCGGGATCACCGTGCCGGTCGGGTTGGCCGGGCTGGCGACGATGACGCCGGCGACCGGAGGGTCGAGCGCGTCGAGCATCTGCACCGTGGGCTGGAAACGGGTCTCTGGCCCGCACGGGATCTCGACCACCTCGCAGCCGAGCGCGGACAGGATGTTGCGGTAGCACGGGTAGCCCGGGCTGGCGATCGCCACTCGGTCGCCGGCGTCGAAGCAGGCCAGGAACGCCAACAGGAACCCGCCCGACGACCCGGTGGTGATCACCACCTCGTCGGGATCGACCTCCAGCCCGTGCCGGTCCCGGTACGACCGCGCGATCGCCGAGCGCAACTCCGGGATGCCGAGCGCCACCGTGTACCCCAGCACCGTGTTGTCCAGCGCGTGCTTGGCCGCCGCGCGCACCGCGGTCGGCGCGCCCGCGCTGGGTTGCCCCGCCGACAGATTCACCAGGTCGCCGTGGCTGCGCTGGCGTTCCGCGGCGGCCAGCCACACGTCCATCACATAGAACGGCGGGATGCCGGACCGCAGCGAGACGTTCACAGCATCAACGCTAGAACACCTCGGATTCCAGCCGCCGCAGATGCTCCCGCGGCGGCCCGAGCAGCTGCGCGCTGCCGTGTGCCCGCTTGAAGTACAGCTGGATGTCGTGCTCCCAGGTGATCGCGATGCCGCCGTGCATCTGGATGGCCTCGGCGGTGACCTTGGAGAACGCCTCGCTCGCGGTCACCCGGGCCAGCGCCGCCGACGTCGCCGACGGCTCGGCGATGGCCTCGTCGACCACCGCCCGCGCTGACTGCACCGCGACGTACAGGTCGGCCATCCGGTGCTTGAGCGCCTGGAAGCTGCCGATCGGACGGCCGAATTGCACCCGCTCCTTGGTGTAGGCCACGGTCAGGTCCAAACACCTTGTGGCGGCGCCGATCTGCTCGGCGGCCAGCAGGATCGCCGCGGTGTCGGCCAGGCCGGGATCGGCGCCGATGTCGACGGTCTCGGTCGCCTCGACGCGGGCGAGCCGGCGGGTCAGGTCCATCGTCTTGGCCGGGGTGGCCGAGACGCTCGTCCAGCGGGTGAGCCGGTCACCGTCGGCCCCGATCACGACGTCGGCGATGTCGCCGTTGACGACGTAGCCGGCGTCGAACACGACCGCGCCGATCGAGGTCCCCTCGGCGAGCCCGCCCAGCGCGTCGGCGTCGGGTTCGTCGGCGGCCAGCAGCGCGAGTTCGGCCAGCGTGGTGCCCAGCAGCGGCGTCGGCACCAGCGCCTTGCCCAACTCCTCGAGGACGACGGCGGCATCGGTGAGCTCACCGCCGGCCCCGCCCAGGTCCTCGGGCACCACCAGCGCGGCCGCGCCGACCTGCTCGCACAACAGCCGCCACAGCGACTCGTCGTAGCCGCGTTCGGACTCCATGGCCGTGCGCACCGCCTCCGACGGGGCGTGCTTTTCCACCAGCGCCGCGACCGTCTCGCGCAGCAGTTGCCGTTCGTCGCTCACAGTGCCTCCAATACCCGCCGCCGGTGCTGATTTGGATCGCCCCACGCCGACCGCAGCGCCTGCGCACGCAGCAGCCACAGCGACAGGTCGTGTTCGGCGGTGAATCCGATCGCGCCGTGCGTCTGCAGCGCCGACCGCGCGGCCAGCAGCGCGGCGTCCGATGCGGCGGCCTTGGCGGCGCTCACGTCGCGCGCGGTGTCGGGCGAGCCGTCGGCCAGCGACAGCGCCGCCCCGTAGACCAGCGGCCGGGTCAGCTCGATCGCGATGTGCACGTCGGCGAGCTTGTGCTTGATGGCCTGGTACGTGCCGATCAGCTTGCCGAACTGGCTGCGCTGCTTGGCGTATTCGACCGCCATGTCCAGCATCGCCTGACCCGCGCCGACCAGTTGTGCCGCCGTGGCCAGCGCACCGAACTCGTAGGCCCGCGCCACATCGGCGCGCCTGGCGTCACCGCTGGCCTCGACATCGAACAACCGGCGGGCGGCGTCCACCGAGTCGTGTTGGGCACCGGCTTTCGCGTCGCGCACCTGGCCGTCTTCGGCGAGCAGGATCAGGCCGGCGACATCGGCGTCGACGGCGCGCGGCACCTGCGGTGGCGCGACGACGGTGGCGATCAGCTCACCCGACGCCAGTGCGGCGCTGCGCTCGTCATCGGCGAGCAGGATCGGCGCCACCGCAACGGATTCCGCGACCGGCCCGGGCACGCACCAGCGGCCCAGCCGCTCGACGGCGACCACCATGTCGACGGGGTGGGCCTCGATACCGTCGTATTTCTCGGGCACCAGCAGCGCGGTGACGCCGAGTTCGGCGAGCTGGGCCCACACCTTGCGGCCCGGCGCGGTGTCGCCGGATGCCCACGCCCGGACCACGCTCGGTAGGTCGGCGGCGCCGAGTGCGGCGTCGATGCTCGCGGCGAAATCCCGCTGCTGTTCGTCAAGCTCGAAGTTCATCTGTCTACTTTCGGGGGAGCCCCAGCAGGCGTTCGGCGATGATGTTGCGCTGAATCTCGTTGGTACCGGCATAGATCGGGCCGCCGAGGGAGAACAACAGGCCATCGATCCAGTTGTCAGTGAGTTCGGCGTCGGCGCCCTGCAGGTCCAGGGCGGTCTGGTGGATCGCGACGTCGAGTTCGGACCAGAACACCTTGGTGACGCTGGACTCCGCGCCCAGTTCGCCGCCGTTGGTGACCCGAGTGACGGTGCCGAACGTGTGCAGCCGGTAGGCCTGCGCCTTGATCCAGGCGTCGGCGACACGATCGGCGTAGGCCGGATCGGGATTCTGTTTCCATTGCGCGACAAGGCGTTCTGCGGGTGCGAGGAAGCGGGCCGGGCTGCGCAGCGACATGCCGCGCTCGTTGCTCGAGGTGCTCATGGCCGCGCGCCACCCGTCGTGCACCCCGCCGATGACGTCGTTGTCCGGTACGAACACGTTGTCCAGGAAGATCTCCCCGAAACCGGTGTCCCCGCCGAGCTGGGCGATCGGCCGCACCGTCACTCCCGGGGCGTGCAGGTCGAACATGAAGTAGGTCAGGCCCTTATGGCGTTCGGCCTCGGGGTCGGAGCGGAACAGCCCGAATGCCCGCTCGCCGAACACGGCGCGCGAACTCCAGATCTTCTGCCCGTTGAGCAGCCACCCGCCGTCGGTCTTGGTGGCGGTGGAGCGCAGCGACGCCAGGTCGCTACCGGACTCCGGCTCCGACCAGGCCTGAGCCCAGATCTCTTCGCCGGTGGCCATTTTCGGCAGCACCCGGTCAAGCTGCTCCTGGGTGCCGTGAGCGAACAGGGTCGGCGCGAGCATCGAGGTACCGTTCGCGCTGGCGCGGCCAGGCGCCCCGGCGCGGAAGTACTCCTCCTCAAAGACCACCCACTGCAGCAGGGTGGCGTCACGCCCGCCGTACTTCTTCGGCCAGGTGATCACCGACAGGCCGGCGTCGTACAGCACCCGGTCCCACTGCCGGTGCTGTTCGAAGCCCTCGGCGGTGTCGTAGGACTTGGTCGGGAACTTGTCCCGATTCTTCTGCAGGAACTCGCGCACCTCGGCCTGAAACTCCAAGGTGGCGTCGTCGAACTTGAGGTCCATCAGGAATTGCGTGCCCTTTCCCGCAGCTGCGGTTTGACCACCTTGCCGCCCGCGTTACGGGGCAGCACATCGAGGAACTCCACCGAGCGCGGCGTCTTGAAATTCGCCAGATGCTCACGCGCATAAGCGATCACCGCGTCCTCGGTGAGGGTGACGCCGGGTTTGGTGACGACGAACGCCTTGCCGACCTCGCCGAGCCGCGCATCGGGCACCCCGATCACCGCGACGTCGGCGACTCCGTCCAGCCGGCTCAGCACCTGCTCGATCTCGGCGGGATACACGTTGAACCCGCCGCAGATGTACATGTCCTTGAGCCGGTCGGTGATCTGCAGGTTGCCGCGTTCGTCGAGCCGGCCGACGTCGCCGGTGTGCAGCCAGCCGTCGGCGTCGATCGCCGCGGCGGTGGCCTCCGGATCGTCGAGGTAGCCCAGCATCACATTGGGCCCGCGCAGCAGCACCTCACCGGTGCCGTCCTCGCCGGGGTCGTCGATGCGCAGCTCGAAGCCGGCGATCGGCCGACCGCAGGTGGTGGCGACGGTGATCGCGTCGTCGTCGGGGCGGCACATGGTGCCGAACCCGCTGGCCTCGGTCAGCCCGTAGGCGGTCAGCACGATGTCGATGTCGAGTTCGGACTGCATCCGCTCGATCAGCACCACCGGGACGATCGCCGCGCCGGTCACCGCGAAGCGCAGCGAGCTCAGGTCGTAGTCGCCGCGCTTCGGGTGGTCGAGGATCATCTGGTAGATCGTCGGCGGCCCGGGCAGCACGGTGATGCGGTGCTCCTGCACCGCGGCCATGGCCTGCTCGGGGTCGAAGGTCAGCTGGGGGATCAGCGTCGCGCCGGTCTGCAGGCAGGCCAGGATGCCGGCCTTATAGCCGAAGTTGTGGAAGAACGGGTTGATGCACAGATAGCGGTCGGCGCTGGTGAGCCGCCCGCACTCGGCCCACGCGGCGGGGGCGTCCAACGACTGCCGGTGCGCGCACAGCGCGCCCTTGCTGCGGCCGGTGGTGCCCGAGGTGAACAGGATGTCCGCGACGTCGTCGGGCGTGACCGCCGCGGTGCGGGCCGCGACCGCGTCGAGATCGGTTCCGCGGGAGATGAACTCGTCCCAGGTGCCGTCGTCCTTCTCGACCGGAACCCGCACGATGTGGCGCAGCTGCGGCAGCGCCGAGCGGTCCACCTCCGCGGCCTTGTCGGCGCCCAGGAACTCGCCCGACGCGAACAACACCGGAGCGCCGGTACGGGCCAGGATGTCGGTGGCCTCGCTGGCCGTGTAGCGGGTGTTCAGCGGCACCAGCACCGCGCCGGCATGGTGGATGGCCAGACAGGCGACCACCCAGTGCCAGGTGTTCGGGGACCAGATCGCGACCCGGTCGCCGGGATTCACCCCGAGGTCGACCAGCGCCGCGGCGGCCCGGCGGACCTCGGCGCGCAGCTCGGCGTAGGTCAGCCGGCGATCGCCGGTGACCACCGCGTCATGGTCACCGAGTTGGTCGGCGATACGGTCGAGGACCTGCGGAATGGTCCGTGACCGGTCCCCCGCGGGCGGGCGGTGCCCCGACGTCATCGAATGCTCCTCTAACAAAGCAAGTGCTTGGTAGGTTAGCCTACAGGGGTGATTACGGTCCAGGAGTTCCGGGCCGAGGTCCGCGACTGGCTCGCCGACAACCTCGTCGGCGACTTCGCCAAGATCAAGGGCCTCGGAGGACCGGGGAACGACAACGTCGCGTTCGAGGAGCGGCTGGCGTGGAACCGTCACCTCGCGGCCGCGGGCTACACCTGCCTGGGCTGGCCTGAGGAGCACGGCGGCCGCGGCCTGTCGGTCGCCCACCGGGTCGCGTTCTACGAGGAGTACGCGCTGGCGAACGCGCCCGCCAAGGTCAACCACTTCGGCGAGGAGCTGCTCGGGCCGACGTTGATCGCGTTCGGGACGCCCGAACAGCAGCAGCGTTTCCTGCCCAAGATCCGCAACGTCGAGGAACTGTGGTGCCAGGGCTACTCGGAGCCGGGGGCCGGCAGCGATCTGGCCAACGTGTCGACCACCGCCGAACTCGTCGGCGACGAGTGGGTGATCAACGGGCAGAAGGTCTGGACGTCGCTGGCGCATTGGGCGCAGTGGTGCTTCGTGGTGGCCCGCACCGAGAAGGGCTCCAAACGCCACGCGGGCCTGTCGTATCTGCTGGTGCCGCTGGATCAGCCGGGCGTCGAGGTCCGGCCGATCGTGCAGCTGACCGGCGACTCGGAGTTCAACGAGGTGTTCTTCGACGACGCCCGCACCGAGGCATCGCTGGTGGTTGGCCAGCCCGGCGACGGCTGGCGGGTGGCGATGGGCACGCTGACCTTCGAGCGCGGGGTGTCCACGCTCGGCCAGCAGATCGAATACGCGCGGGAGCTCTCCGGGGTCGCGGAGTTGGCGAAACGCACCGGGGCGGCGGATGATCCGCTGATCCGGGAGCGGCTGACCCGGTCCTGGGTGGGGCTGCGCACGATGCGGTCGTACGCGCTGGCGACGATGGACGTCGAGCAGCCCGGCCAGGACAACGTTTCCAAGTTGTTGTGGGCCAACTGGCATCGCGAGCTCGGCGAGATCGCGATGGACGTGCTGGGCCGCGAGGGCATGACGCTGACCGACGGCGAGTTCGACGAGTGGCAGCGGCTGTATCTGTTCTCGCGGGCGGACACCATCTACGGCGGGTCCAACGAGATTCAGCGCAACATCATCGCCGAGCGAGTGCTCGGACTACCGAGGGAACCAAAAGGGTGACGAAAGATCTTTCCGTAGCTCCGAAAGAGATTGCCGGACACGGCCTGCTGACCGGCAAGGTGGTCGTCGTGACGGCGGCCGCGGGCACCGGCATCGGGTCGGCGGTGGCGCGCCGGGCGCTGGCCGAAGGCGCCGACGTCGTGGTTTCCGACCATCACGAGCGGCGGCTGGGGGAGACCCGTGAGCAGCTGTCCGCACTCGGTCTTGGTCGGGTGGAGAGCGTGGTGTGCGACGTGACGTCCACCGAGCAGGTGGACGCGCTGATCGCGGCGGCGGCCGGGAAGATGGGCCGGCTGGATGTGCTGGTGAACAACGCCGGGTTGGGTGGGCAGACGCCCGTCATCGACATGACCGACGAGGAGTGGGACCGCGTCCTCAACGTCACGCTGACGTCGGTGATGCGCGCGACCCGCGCCGCGCTGCGGTACTTCCGCGACGCTGACCACGGCGGTGTGATTGTCAACAACGCCAGCGTATTGGGTTGGCGCGCACAGCATTCACAGTCTCACTACGCCGCGGCGAAGGCCGGAGTGATGGCGCTGACCCGATGCAGTGCGATCGAGGCCGTCGAGTACGGCGTGCGGATCAACGCCGTGTCGCCGAGCATCGCACGGCACAAGTTCCTGGAGAAGACAAGCAGCGCCGACCTGCTGGACCGGTTGTCCGATCAGGAGGCGTTCGGCCGGGCGGCCGAGCCGTGGGAGGTCGCGGCCACCATCGCGTTCCTGGCCAGCGACTACTCCAGCTACCTGACCGGCGAAGTCATCTCGGTGTCGAGTCAACGGGCCTAAGTTCTGATCCGTCGCGCGGGTTTCGTCGTTTTCTGCCCGGTGGGCACCCAGGTATAACACGGCGAAGAGTCCGCCGGTCAGCAGTGTCGCCAGGACCAGTTGGAGCTGCTGCCCGGCGGCAATCTCGCGCTGGGCGCGCGCGTCTCGGTAGCCGAGGACGACGGCGAGAAGTACGGAGACAACGCCGACGGTCACCCACCAGACGACCAACGAGTATGTCCGGCCGCGGATTTCGATGAACTCCGGGTACCGGTAGGCGCTGAAAGTCATCACGCAAACCGCGAACGATGCCGCGCCGAGGCCTGCCTTCCAGTCGGGTGGGAATGCCGAGTGGAAGACGGGCACGGTGGTGATCGCCGTGCCCGTCCGATAGGTGATGCGTCCGGGGCGCGTACCGATTGCGAGGCCCCCACGCCCAGGCTCTTCGCCGAGCAAGCGCTTGGTTGCTAGTCTGTACGGGTGGGTGAGGAATCCCGGCCCCAGTCGGTGAGCAGGCGCGACGAGCTTCTGCAGCTCGCCGCGACGATGTTCGCCGAGCGTGGCCTGAAGGCGACGACGGTCCGCGACATCGCCGACTCCGCGGGCATCCTCTCCGGCAGCCTCTACCACCACTTCTCCTCCAAGGAGGAGATGGTCGACGAGGTGCTGCGCGACTTCCTGGACTGGCTGTTCGCCCGCTACCAGGAAATCGTTGACACCGAACCGAATCCGCTGGAACGGCTCAAGGGGCTGTTCATGGCGTCGTTCGAGGCGATCGAGCACCGGCACGCCCAGGTGGTCATCTACCAGGACGAGGCCAAGCGGCTGTCGAGCCAGCAGCGGTTCTCCTACGTGGAGGAGCGCAACCGGCAGCAACGCAAGATGTGGATCGACCTGCTGAACCAGGGCGTCGAGGAGGGCTACTTCCGGCCCGACATCGACGTCGACCTGGTGTACCGGTTCATCCGCGACACCACTTGGGTTTCGGTCCGCTGGTACAAGCCGGGCGGACCGCTCACGGCCGAGGAAGTCGGCCGCCAGTATCTCGCTATCGTTCTTGGTGGCATCACGAGAGAGAAGGACTGATCATGGCTGAGGCCTATGTAATCGACGCCGTCCGCACCGCGGTGGGCAAGCGCAACGGATCCCTGGCCGGAGTCCACCCCGTCGACCTCGGTGCCGCAGGCTGGCGCGGACTGTTCGACCGCAACGACGTCGCCCCCGCCGCCGTGGACGACGTCATCGCCGGCTGCCTGGACGCGATCGGGCCGCAGGCCGGCAACATCGGCCGGCTCTCGTGGCTGGCCGCGGGCTTTCCCGAAGAGGTTCCCGGCGTCACCGTCGACCGCCAGTGCGGATCCAGCCAGCAGGCGATTTCCTTTGGCGCCCAGGCGATCATGGCCGGCACCGCCGACCTCATCGTTGCCGGCGGCATGCAGAACATGAGCATGATCCCGATCTCGTCGGCGATGACCGTCGCCGAGCAGTGGGGCTTCACCTCCCCGACCAACGAGTCCAAGGCCTGGCTGCACCGCTACGGCGACCAGGAGATCTCGCAGTTCCGCGGCGCCGAGATGATCGCCGACAAGTGGAACATCTCCCGCGAGGAGATGGAGCAGTTCTCGCTGACCAGCCACGAGCGGGCCAAGGAGGCGATCCGCGCCGGCTACTTCGAGAACGAGATCATCCCGATCGAGACCGACAACGGCACCTTCGTCACCGACGAGGGCCCGCGCGACACCTCGCTGGAGAAGATGGCGGCGCTGCAGCCGCTGCGCGAGGGCGGCAAGCTCACCGCCGCGATGGCCAGCCAGATCTCCGACGGCGCCAGCGCCGTGCTGCTCGCCTCGGAGAAGGCCGTCAAGGAGCACAACCTCAAGCCGCGCGCCCGCATCCACCACATCAGCGCGCGCGGCGCGGACCCGGTGTTCATGTTGACCGGCCCCATCCCCGCGACCGAGTACGCGCTGAAGAAGACCGGGCTGTCCATCGACGACATCGACACCGTCGAGATCAACGAGGCCTTCGCCCCCGTCGTGCTCGCCTGGCTGAAGGAGACCGGCGCGGACCCCGCCAAGGTCAACCCCTGTGGCGGTGCGATCGCGCTCGGTCATCCGCTCGGGGCGACCGGCGCGAAGCTGTTCGCCACGATGCTGAACACGTTGGAGCGCACCGGCGGTCGTTACGGCCTGCAGACGATGTGTGAGGGCGGCGGCACCGCCAACGTCACGATCATCGAGCGCCTCTGAGGGTGCAGCACCCAACGCCGGTACGGCCGGCGGCGACGGCCGTGCTTGCGCGCGACGGCGCCGCCGGTCTTGAGGTGCTGTTGCTGAAGCGCGCGGGCACCGTGTCGTTCGGCGCCGACGCGTGGGTGTTCCCGGGCGGCCGGGTCGACGATGACGACGCCGGTGCCGACGACCTGTTCAGCGTCGAGGCGGCCCGACGCGCCGCGGTGCGCGAGACCCACGAAGAGGCGGGCATCGTGGTCGACGGCGACGCGCTGCGGGTGCTGTCGCGCTGGGTGCCGGGACCCGAAGCGCCGAAACGGTTTCTGACCTGGCTGTTGTTCGGCCGGGCCGAGACCACCGACGTGCGGATCGACGGATCGGAGATTGTCGACCACCGCTGGATCGCCCCGGCGGACGCACTCGCGGAGCACGGCGAGCGGCGCATGGGCCTGCTGCCGCCGACCTGGGTCACCCTGTATCAGCTGGCGCGGCACGGGTCGGTCGACGCGGCCAGCGCGGCGATCGCCGCCGCCGAACCCGAGTTCTACGAAAGCCATTTCGTCCAGACCGACACCCATCCGGTGATCCTCTGGCACGGCGACGCCGGCTACGAGACCCGCGACTTCCACGCCGCAGGTCCGCGGCACCGGCTGCACATGCTGCACGGGCCGTGGCGGTACGAGCGCAGCGACTGAGTTCTCGTCAGTGCGAGTGCACGACCACGCCACGGATGTTGCGGCCCTCGAGCATGTCGTCGTAGGCGTCGTTGATGTCGTCGAGCTTGTACTCGTGGGTGACCGTCTGGTCCAGCAGTAACTTGCCGTCGCGGTAGAGGTTCAGCAGTCGCGGGATGTCCGCGCGCGGATTGGCCTCCCCATAGAGGCTGCCGAGCAGTCGCTTCTGGTAGACGGTGAACCACGTCATCGGGATCGTCGGGGTGACGTCGTTGACCGACGCCAGCGCGGTCAGCACCACCGAACCGCCCTTGCGGACGATGTCGAGCGCCTCGGCGATCATCGGACCCTTGACCAGACCGACAGTCAACAGCGCGCTGTCGGCCATCACACCGCGTGTCAACTCCGCGACGAGTTCCATCGCCTCCGGCATGGACGTCACGAAATGCGTCGCGCCGAACTCAAAAGCCTTGTCGCGCTTGGTTTCCACCAGGTCAACGACCACGATCTTCTCCGCGCCCGCCAACCGCGCACCCTGGATCGCGCCGCTGCCGATACCGCCGCAGCCGATCACCACGACCGTGTCGCCGGGGCTGACCTTCGCGGTGTTGACCGCAGAACCCCAGCCCGTCATCACCCCGCACCCCAGCAGGCAGGCCCGCGCCAGCGGCAGGTCATCGTCGATCTTCACCAGCGACGCCTCCGACACCGTGCCGTACTGCGCGAAGGTGCCGACGCCGATGCCCGCGGCGATGTCCTGGCCACGCGCGTGCCTGCGGAACGTGCCGTCGGCCTGCGTGCCCGCCAGGATGATGGCGCCGAGATCGCACAGGTTCTGGTGGCCGGTCGCGCACCAGCGGCAGCGTCCGCAGGCCGGCAGGAACGACGCCACCACGTGGTCGCCTTCGGTCAGCGTCCGCACCCCGGGCCCGACCTCGACCACCACCCCGGCGCCCTCGTGTCCGCCCACCATCGGCAGGCTGCCAGGCAGATCCCCGGTGCGCAGGTGGTGGTCGGAGTGGCACAGTCCGGTCGCTTCGAACTGCACCAGGACCTCGCCCTCCTGCGGCGGGGCGAGGTTGACCTCTTCGACACTCCACGGCTCGTCGACGTCCCAGAGCACAGCGGCGTTCATCTTCATGGGCCGAGCGTAGGGAAGACGGCTACCCCGTGAGGGCCAATCCGCCCAATGCCACGATCCAACTCGCGAAGCTGCCCACCAAGAAGTATTCGGTCACCTCGTCGATGCCGATGCCGCCGTTCTCGCGCGCCTTCTGGGCGTTGATCTCCGGGAATCGGATGATGCTCTTGGCCGCGACGACGGCGGTGGCCGCCGCCAGCTGACCCGCCAGGCCCAGGCCGAAGATCAGCAGCCGCTCCATCGGACCGAGCAACCGTCCGCCCTTGAGCCGGTCCGACGGCTGCGGCTCGCCCGCCGGTTTGACCGCCCCGACCGACCCAAGTATCAAGCGCACCAACTGATTTCCCGTCACGGTCATCAACAGACCGGCACCGACGATCATCAGCAGACGGTCCGGATCCACCGCGAAGCCGACCCACGACGGCCACTTCGCGACCAGCCCGCCGACGTCGGAATCCCACCCCGACAACAAGATCAACACCCCGACCGCGGCGCCGAACACCAGCAGCGGCGCGAGTTCGTGCGCACCGGTGCGCTCGGCGCGGGCACCCAGCACCACCCAGGTGATACCGGCGGCCGCGGCCACCGCCAGTGGCACCAGGTCACCGGGGTGCCACAGCGCGGCCAGCGCGGCCACCCCGACCACCACCACCGGAACCGCCGCCACCGCCAGCCAGCGCCGGGCGGTCAGCCGCCGGAGGATGTCGGCGATGCCGGTCGCGATCAACATGATCGCCAGGGCGGTCACGGCACGCTCCGCAGATACCGCGAGGCGACGACGATCAGATCCAGGCCGTCGCGGCCGGCCCGCTGCGACACCGCCGACGCGCTGATCTGCTCGTCGTTCGCGATGTCCTTCTTCGTCCGGTCGCTCAACAGTGCCTTCACAATCCGTGTCGATCTCTCATCGAGCGATCCAAGCAGATGGTCCCGACACAACAGCGCGGCGTTGATCGCGTCGACATCCGAACGGGATTCGCCGGTGGCCCGAAACGACGTGCGCACCAAGGCCAGACCGGGTTGCCGCTGCGCGGTCGCGGTCCATTCGATCGCTTCGCGCGCCGCCCACCAGCCCGGTCCGTCCTGGATGCCGGCCTCGGGGTCGAGCACCGCCACGGCGCCCCAGCCGATCCCGAACCGCACGTCGATGCCCGGCGCCACCGCCAGTCGGATGGTCAGCGCCGCGTCGATCGCCGCGCCGACGCTGGGGTAGCTGCCCTGGAACTCGTCGCCGACCGTGAACGCCGGCGGATCGACCGCCCCGCTGGCCACGTCGCGCAGGGCCCGGTTCAGCGCCCGGTGCACCGCAGGTCGATCGGCGGTCAACCGTGAACCGACGATGTCGCCGATCAGCGTCGCAACCACCCGCTCTGAAGCGGACGGCTTCATCCTCGCCATATGAAGAGAATAGCTTAATCTAGCGACAATTAAGCTATTCTCTTCAAGCGATCAGGGCTCGATCAGCGCCGACGCCGCCTGCAGATGCTTGACTGCGTCGGCGACGATCGTGCTGATCAGTTCCTGGCATGAGGGCAGGTCGTCGAGAATGCCCGCGACCTGGCCGGAGGCCAGCACGCCCGCCTCGGTGTTGCCCTCCACCAGGCCCGCCTTGAGCAGCATCGGGGTGTTGGCGGCCATCACCACCTGAGACCAGGTCAGCTCCTTGCCGTGGCGCATCGCGAGGCCGTCGCGGATCATCGACCGCCACGTCATGCCGGTCATCTTCTTGAACTTCTGCGCGTTGCGCACCGCCGCGGTGAAGCCGCGCACCCGCGAGCCGCTCTCGAGCTTCTCGACCAGCCCGGTGCGCAGCACCCGGTGCGGCATGCCGTCGACGCGGGTCGACACCACGGTGCCGTCCAGTCCGGCCTCGAGATAGCGCCGCTTGACGGCGTCGGGCACGGTGGAGTCCGAGGTCAGCAGGAAGCGGGTGCCCATCGCCACGCCCGCGGCGCCGTACGAGAGGGCCGCCGCCAGGCCGCGCCCGTCGAAGAAGCCGCCCGCGGCGATGACCGGGATGTCGACCGCGTCGAGCACCGAGGGCAGCAGCAGCGTCGTCGCGATCGGGCCGGTGTGGCCACCGCCCTCACCGCCCTGCACGATCACCGCGTCGGCGCCCCAGCCCGCCACCTTCTTGGCGTGCTTGGCCAGGCCGACCGACGGGATCACCACCACGCCGGCCTCTTTGAGCTTGGCGATCAAGTCGGGCTTGGGGGCCAGCGCGAACGATGCGACCTTGACGCCCTCGCGGATCAGCAGATCGACGCGCTCGTTGGCGTCGCCGGCGTCGGCGCGGATGTTGATGCCGAACGGCTTGTCCGTCGCGGCCTTCACCTTCGAGACCGCCGTCTGCAACTCCTCGAGCGTCATGGTGGCCGAGGCCAGGATGCCCAGCCCGCCGGCGTTGGCGGTGGCCGACACCAGTCGCGCACCCGCCACCCAGCCCATGCCGGTCTGGACCACCGGATGTTCGATGCCGACCAGTTCGGTAAGCGCGGTGCGCAACTTGGTCATGATCGGATCTCTTTGTCCCGCAGTGACTTCGGATCGATTCTCTCGCGGATGAGGGTGAGCTCCTCGTCGGTCGGCAGTCGGGTCTCGCCCGCGGAGTCCAGGCCGTGCACCTCGAACGAGGTGTTCTCGGCAACCTGCTCGGGCGTGATCCCCGGATGCAGCGATACTGCCCGCATCTGGTGGTCGGGTCCGCCGAAGTCGAACACGCCGAGGTTGGACACCACGCGGTAGACGTTGACGAACCGGAACGCCGGGTTGTCCGGATCGACCTTGTCCCACCCGATGCCGGAGACGATGTCGACCTTGTCGCAGAAGACGCGCGTCGAGTGGTTGCCCACCCAGTAGCTGGTGATGTGGTTGATGGTGTTGCCGGGCGCGCCGCGGACACCGAACATCTGCCGGGTCGGGTGCTGCAGCGGCCCGAACGCCGACAGGTTCTGGTTGCCGTAGCGGTCAACCTGGTTGGCGCCCATGACGACATGGCGCCGTCCCCAGGCCAGCGTCTCGAAGACGCGGCCGAACGGCATCCAGCCCTCGATCGCCCCGGCGGCGCCGATGGCAGGCGTGTCGGCCAGCAGTCGCGCCTCGCCGTCGGTCAGCAGGATGTCGGGGGAGAAGGTCAGCCGCGCGAGCCGGGCGCCGATGGACACCATCGTCGTCATCGGGCTGACCATGATCTCGCCGGCGTCGCGGAACAGGTCGGCGCACGCGACGGCACACACCTCGGCGCGGGTCACCGATGTCACTTCGCAACCTCCTCTGCGAATTTGCGTACCGCGGCCTGGTAGTCCGCCTCGCTGCCGGACAGGTAGGTGTCGACGAACTGCTGCCAGGTCTCCTCGGAGCCGGCGGCCTCGGCATAGTGCCGCTGGAACTTCTCGTCGCGTCGGTAGTCCGGTTCGGCGGTGGTGAAGTGCGCTCCGTTGGGTGCCTCGACGACGGCGTCGACCATCATCCGGTTGACCAGCAGCGCCTGCGGCGGCACCGATTTCACCAGCTCGTCGGTGGACACCACCTTCTCCACCGACAGGAACCGCTTCTCAGCGGCCATCAGATAGAGGTCGTCGAAGTACGGGTCGATTCCGGTGTACGCGGCATTCCCTTGGGCGTCACCGAGATTCATGTGCACGAACGCGGCATCGAGGTTCAGCGCGGGCATCGCGATGAGTTCCTCGTAGCCGTCACCGGTCGGGTACGGCGAGGTGACGGTCTTGAGCTCGTCGCCCCAGAACGCCCGCACGTCGCTGCCCAGTCCGGCGCGGATCGGCAGGAACGGCAACCGCTGTGCGGCCGCCTGCAGCCCGCACCGCAGCATGCCTTCGTCCATCTCGCGGGACTCGATCGCGCCGCTGGTGCGCGCCTTGGCGAACCACGGGTCGTAGAACGGCGGCGAATCCAGCGACACGAAGCCGTAGTACACGCGCTTGACCTTGCCCGCCGAGCACAGCAGCCCGATGTCGGGGCCGCCGTAGGTGACGACGGTCAGATCGGTGACGTCGGTGCGCAGCAGCGCCCGCACGAAGGCCATCGGCTTGCGCCGCGCCCCCCAGCCGCCGATCCCGATGGTCATACCGCTGCGGATCGAGGCCACCGCCTCGTCCAGCGTCGTCCTCTTATCGGTCACGCCTTGTTGCCTTTCGCACCCTTGGATGTGCCCGCGAACGCGTCGCGATGCTCGTCGGCCACCCCGGCCAGGTTGAGTTCGAACGTGAAGCCCTGCTCCATGCGGTAGCTGGAGTTGACCCGCTGCACGTCGATGAAGTTCAGCGCCTCCTTGGCCGCCCGGATCACCCGGGTGTCCTTGGCGGCGATGTCGCGGGCCACCCGCAGCGCGGCCTCGTCGAGCTCGGCGCGCGGCACCACCTCGTGCACCGAGCCGAAGTGGTGCAGCGTGGCGGCGTCGACGGTGGCGGCGGTGAAGAACAGCCGGCGCATCATGTGCTGCGGCACCAGCCGCGACAGGTGCGTGGCCGCGCCCAGGGCGCCGCGTTCCACCTCGGGCAGCCCGAACTTCGCGTCGTCGGAGGCGACGATGACGTCGGCGTTGCCGACCAGGCCGATCCCACCGCCCACGCAGAAGCCGTTCACCGCGGCGACGACGGGTACCGCACATTCGTACACCGCGCGAAACGCCTCGTAGCAACCGCGATTGGCGTCGATGAGCGCGGTGAAGCCCTCGGTGTTCTGCATCTCCTTGATGTCCACACCGGCGTTGAAGCCGCGGCCCTCGGCCCGCAGGATCACCACGTGGGTGCTCTGGTCGCGGCCGGCGGCGGTGATCGCGTCGGCGAGTTCGAACCAGCCCCGCGAGGGGATCGCGTTGACCGGGGGATAGTTCACCGTCACCGAGACGATGCCGGGTTCGACGGTTGCGGTTGTGATGGTCATCAGGGCTCCCGAGCTCTTCCTGGGGGATGTAGGAAAGCAAGCACTTGCTTGGTACGCTAGCACAGTGACCGACCGGCCAGAGATAAACCTTGGACTCACCGACAGGGTCGTGCTCGTGACCGGCGGCGTGCGCGGCGTGGGCGCGGGCATCAGCGCGGTCTTCGCCGCGCAGGGCGCCACCGTCGTGACCTGTGCGCGCCGCCCCGTCGAGGGATCGCCCTACGAATTTCACAGCTGCGACGTGCGCGACGACGAGGCGGTGGCCGCGCTGATCGACACCATCGCGCAGCGCCACGGCCGGCTCGATGTGGTGGTGAACAACGCGGGGGGCTCGCCCTACGTGCTGGCCGCGGAGTCGTCGGCGAAGTTCAACACCAAGATCGTTGAGCTGAACATGCTTGGGCCGCTGTCGGTGTCGATTCACGCGAACGCGGTCATGCAGCAACAGCCGCAAGGCGGTTCGATCATCAATGTGGCCAGCGTGAGCGGGCGCCGCCCCACCCCGGGCACCGTCGCCTACGGGGCGGCCAAGGCGGGCCTGGAGAGCATCACCAGCACGCTGGCGGTGGAGTGGGCGCCGAAGGTCCGGGTGAACTCGGTGGTGGTCGGCATGGTGGAGACCGAACAATCCGAATTGTTCTACGGCGACGCCGAATCCATCGCCGCGATCTGTGAGAACGTCCCGCTGGGCCGGCTGGCCAGACCCGACGACGTCGGCTGGGCTGCGGCGTTCTTGGCCTGCGACGCCGCCTCCTACATCAGCGGCGCCTCGCTCGAGGTGCACGGCGGTGGGGAACCGCCGCACTACCTGTCCACCACCAAAGCCGACATCAAACGATAGAGGAGACAACGACTATGGGACTGCTCGACGGCCGTGTGGTCATCGTGACGGGCGCGGGTAACGGCATCGGCCGTGCGCACGCGCTCGCGTTCGCCGCCGAGGGCGCGCGCGTGGTGGTCAACGACATCGGCGTCGGCCTCGACGGCTCACCGGCCAGCGGCGGCAGCGCGGCCCAGGCGGTGGTCGACGAGATCACCGCCGCGGGTGGGGAAGCCGTCGCCAACGGTGCCAACGTCGCCGACTGGCAGCAGGCCGAGGGTCTCATCCAGGCCGCCATCGACACCTACGGCGGGCTCGACGTGCTGGTCAACAACGCCGGCATCGTGCGTGACCGGATGCTGGCCAACACCAGCGAGGAGGAGTTCGACGCCGTCATCGCCGTGCACCTCAAGGGGCACTTCGCCACCATGAAGCACGCCGCGGCGTACTGGCGCGCCGAGTCCAAGGCGGGCAAGGCCGTTGACGCGCGCATCATCAACACCAGCTCGGGCGCCGGCCTGCAGGGCAGCGTGGGACAGGCGAACTACAGCGCCGCCAAGGCGGGGATCGCCGCGCTGACCCTGGTCGCCGCCGCCGAGATGGGCCGCTACGGCGTCACCGTAAACGCGATCGCCCCGTCGGCCCGCACCCGGATGACCGAGAAGGTGTTTGCCGAGATGATGGCCACGCAGGACAAGGAATTCGACTCGATGGCGCCGGAGAACATCTCGCCGCTGGTGGTCTGGCTCGGCAGCGCCGAGTCCAAGGATGTCACCGGCACCATGTTCGAGGTCGAGGGCGGCATCATCCGCATCGCCGAGGGCTGGCAGCACGGACCCCAGGTGGACAAGGGCGCCCGGTGGGAACCCGCCGAACTCGGTCCCGTCGTGGCCGACCTGCTGGCCAAGGCCCGCAAGCCGGTTCCGGTGTACGGCGCGTAAAGCTAAGCAGCGCTGGGGGTTTCGGTGCTGCCCTGCGCTGTTTCGGAACCCTCGACGCTCGGCGTGCCGGTCGGGTCGGGCGCGGTCACGGTATCGGAGCCGGTTTGGTTATCCGGCTCTTCTTCCTTGACCGTCTCCTGCGGCTCCTCGTTGTCGTCGTCGGTGGTGGTGGTCGGCTGAGTGTCGCCCGGGCTGAACTTGTTGCCGCCCCTGACCACCGACAGCGATGCGCGCTTCTTCTCGGTGTCGAGTGATTCCTTGGCGTCGTCGGCGTCGTCGGCGTCGTCGGTGTCGACCGGCGCGTCCTGCGTGGCGGTCGTGCGCAGCGCCGCAGCGGCGTTGACGTCCGCGTCGTCGGTGGGTGGCTCGTCGCTCTGCACCGTCGACGACTGGCTCGCCGAGCCGACGATGTCGCCGACGACGTTGGGAACGAACCCGACGACCTTGGTCGCGACGTCGACAATGCCGTCACGCACCGCGTCGGCGAGCGCCCCGATGTCACCGGAGGCGAAGGCCTGCTGCACTCGGAACAGGGCGGTCTGCGGCGCCGTGACGAGGTCGCGGACGTCGACGAACAACTTGGTGAACAGCGACGGTTCGGCGGGCACCTCGATGCCGTCCCAACTCACCAGCGTCCAGCCGTCCTCGGGACTGCCCTTGATCACGACGACGCCGGTGTTGTCGAGTTGATGGCTCAGCAGCAGTCCGAGGTCGGGGTTGTCGACGTTCATCATCGTCCAGAACATGATCGTCGCGCCGTGGGAGAACACCGCGGGATTGCGATCGCCGCTGTCGTAGATGACCCGGATGGCCTCATCGACTCGCGCGTCGAAGTCATTGCCGTCGGTAGCGCCGAGCACCGGCACCGAGCGCAGTCCGAGCGTCCACAGTGCGGGCGCCAGCGCGTAACCCAGCCGCCCCAGGCCGTCGTCCTCCGACGAGCCTTCGAAGATGCCCGCGGAGATCTCACGCAGCCCGGGCAGCACCACGATGGGCAACGACAGCAGGGTCGCCAGCGGTTGCGCGGTCTCCTGCGTCCGGATCATGTTGGACGCGTAGATGCCGTCGTGGTCGTTGGGGGCGAGGGCCTCGGCGATGAGCTGGGCCTGCTGCTGGCCGGTCGGGTCGGTGATGTGCGGGCCGGGGACGGAGGTGTCGATTATGCCGTCGTGGTTGGCCTGCGACTCAGCGTGCCGGATGAATGTCAGGGTCATCGTCTCGGCGGCCCATGCCGTTGCCGACCCGATCAGCAAGATGACCACGGCCACGAACACCGTTGTGGCATAGCGCAGTTGCCGCATCAGTCGCTCCCTCTTCTAGACCGACGAGCAGACTCACGGTACAAGACCGCGGCGATCCGGCGGGCCGTTTGACCAAATGTCGGCGGGACGCTACTTCTTCGTGCGGCGGCTGCCGCCGTGCCAGTCCTCTTGCACGCCGACCGCGTCCGGGTTCACCCCGAAGCTGGCCAGCTGGGGCCGCTCCCGCAGGCTGCGTTTGAGCTCGGCGAAGCCCGGGAAGCTCGCCAGCGCGATCACGTGGTCCCATAGTTCACCCGCCGCCGCCTCAGACGGCAGCCGGCTGATCACCGGACCGAAGAACGCCGTGCCGTCCGGCGGCCGGAAATGCAGGATCGGGGTGCCGACGTCGCGGCCGGTCAGCGCCAGCGCCTCCGCGGTCTCGGCGCGGATCTCCTCATCCAGGGCGGTGTCGTCGAGAGCGTCGGCGAGGTCGTCCGGCAACCCGCCTGCCGCAGCAGCGGTTCGAGCACATGCCTGGCGCCCTGGTCCGACGCCGACAGCGGATCCTCGTCGCGGGGGGTGTCGAAGATGCGGGTGCCGATCGCCTCGTAGAGGGCGCCGACGGCGTCACGACCGTGCCGGGCGCGGGTGCGCGCCGCGACGCGCAGCAGCCGCAGGCCCGCGGTGTGGCCCTCCTCGTAGTGCTCGGGGAAGTGCGCCGCATAGTCGATGTGCGCGTTGAGGATTCGCAACGAGATGAACCGCCAGTCCACCCGGTAGTCACGCTGGCGGGCGACCTGGCGCACCCACTTGGAGGTCAGCCAGGCGAACGGGCAGACCGGATCGAAGTAGAAGTGCAGGTCGTAGGTCAGGGTTCGCACACCACCAGTGGGATCTTGCGTTCGGTCCAGGACTGGTAATCCTCATAGGTCGGATACATCTCGACCAGCCGGGGCCAGTACTTGGCGCGCTCCTCCTCGGTGGCGTCGCGGGCGGTCAGTTCGAGGAACTCGCTCTTGATCTGGACGGTCACCTTCGGGTTCGCCTTGAGGTTGAGGTACCACATCGGGTGCTTGTCGCTGCCGCCCTTGGATGCGGCCACGACGACGGTGTCACCGTCGCGGTGGAAGTACAGTGGGCTCACCCGGGTTTTGCCGGTCTTGCGGCCGGTCGTGGTCAGCAGCGCGACGGGGATGCCCTGGAAGGTGGCGCCGAGGCCTTCGCCGTTGTTGCGTTGGTACATGAAGGTGTTGAGCCGCGAGATCCACTTGATGAAGGTGTCCATGAACCGCGGGCGGGATTTCGGCATGGAGCTCATCCTAGGCAGACGAAATGGGGCGCCTCTCGAGTTTCGAGAGGCGCCCCATTTCGAGTGGGAGTCCGGTTGCCGGGCCGTTGCCGACCCGGCAACCGGACTGCTCAACTCATGGCTGCACTCAGATCGGCAGGAAGGACAGCAGCAGGCTCAGGAAGCCGCCGCCACCGTCGCCGTTGGTGCTGTTGTTGTCACCACCGGTGAGCGCATCCCAGAACGAGAACAGGTTCGACAGGAACGAGCTGCTACGGCTGCTCGACGTCGAATTGTCCCCGCCGCTGGCGTCCGGGCCGTTGGCCGAGCCGCCGGTGCCACCGGTGCCCGCGCCGCCGGTGCCGTCACCGGCGTCACCGCCGGCCGAGTCGCCGCCGGTGGCGCTGCCGCCATCGCCCGTGTCGCCGCCGTTGCCGCCGGCACCGCCGGCACCACCCGCACCGGTGTTGCCACCGTTGCCGCCGTTGGCCGAGCCGCCCGGTCCGGCGTTCACGTCACCGCTGTTGTTGGCGTCGCCACCGTTGCCACCGTTGGTCGCGCCCGCGTCGCCGCCGTTGGCGTTGCCGCCGGGCGCGCCGTTGCCCTCGGCGTTACCGCCTGCGCCACCGCTGCCGCCGTCGCCGCCGCCACCACCGGGGCCACCGGCGCCGTCATTGCCGCCGGCACCGCCTGCACCGCCAGCACCACCGCCGGCGCCGACGCCGCCGGCGCCGCCGACGACCCCACCGCCGTTGCCGCCGGCAGCGTTGCCGCCGTTGCCGCCGGTCGAGGTGCCGCCGTCGCCGCCGTTGCCGGCGACGCCACCGAAGTGGCCGGTCGAGGTGCCGCCGGTGCCGCCGGTGCCGCCCTCGCCGCCGTCGGCGTCACCGCTGCTGCCGCCCGCGGCGCCGTTACCGCCGTTGGCGGCGCCGCTGCTACCGCCGGAGGCAGAGCCGCCGGTCGAGGTGCCGCCGCTACCACCGGCACCGGTGCCACCGGTTCCGGTGCCGCCGGGACCGTTGTTTTCGCCCCCGTCACCGTTGGCGTTGCCACCGGTCTGCTGGGTGGGCAGCTCACCCCAGGTGCCGACACCGGCCGGCGCAGCCAGCACGTTGGCGGCGGGCAGGGTCAGCAGCCCGGAGAACGACAGCGCGAGCGCCCCAGCGAACGCTGCCGCGGCGGCGCGCTTGGTCGAATTCTTGTCTTGCATGGGTCTTCTTCTTTCTACGTGGGGGTGGTCACCGCTGCCGGACGCCGAATCGACGACCCGGCAGCGGTTCTCACCTCATCGGATTCGATCGGATCAGATCGGCAGGAAGGACAGGACGAGGTCGAGGAAGCCACCCCCGCTGCCACCGTTGGTGCTGTTGTTGGCACCGCCGGTCAGCAGGTTCCAGAACGAGAACAGCCCCGACAGGAACGACGATTCGCTCGCGCTCTCGTCGGTGTTGTTACCGCCGCCGGCATTCGGGCCGTTGGCCGAGCCACCGGTGCCACCGGTGCCCGCGCCGCCGGTGCCCGAGCCGCCGTCGCCGCCGGCTGAGTCGCCGCCGGTGGCACCGCCGCCGTCGCCCGTGGCGCCGCCGGCACCGCCTGCGCCGCCGGCACCGCCGTCACCCGTGGCGCCGCCGTTGCCGCCGTTGGCCGAGCCGCCCGGTCCGGCGTTCACGTTGCCGCTGTTGTCGGCGTTGCCACCGTCGCCACCGTTCGCCTCGGCGGCGTTGCCACCGTTGGCCGAGCCGCCGGCAGCGCCGTTGGCGGAGGCGTCACCGCCCGCGGCGCCGGACCCGCCGTCGCCGCCGTCGCCGCCGGGCCCGCCGGCGCCGCCGTTGCCCGCACCGCCGGTACCGCCGAAGCCGCCGCCGGCGCCCGCGCCGCCGGTGCCACCGGTCGCGATGCCGCCGGTGCCGCCGGATGCGACGCCGCCGGTGCCGCCGGTCGAGTTGCCGCCGTTACCGCCGTTGCCGGCGAGGCCGCCCTCGTGGCCGAGAGCGTCGCCGCCGTCGCCGCCCTCGCCGCCGCCACCACCGCTGGCGCTACCGCTGCTGCCGCCCGCGGCGCCGTTGCCGCCGTTGGCGGCGCCGGTGCTACCGCCGGTGGCGTCGCCGCCCGCCGAGGAGCCGCCGGTGCCGCCGGCACCGGTGCCGCCGGTTCCGGTGCCGCCGGGACCGTTGTTGGTGCCGCCCTCACCGTCGGCGTTGCCGCCGTTCTGCTGCAGCGGCAGTTCGCTGAAGGAACCGACGCCCGCCGGCGCGGCCGTCGCGGTGGGCAGCGTGAGCAGTCCGGAGAAGGACAGCGCCAAAGCCCCCGCGAACGCCGCCGCGGCAGCGCGCTTGGTCGAAATCTTGTCTTGCATCGAATGGCCTTTCGTCAGTATGGAATTCGTACTGCTGCGTCTTGGTGGGCTCCCTTGCCGGACCGCTGAGGGCCCGGCGGCGGGAGCGTCACCTCATTGAATGGATCCTCAGATCGGCAGGAAGCTGAGGATGAGGCTCAGGAAGCCTCCACCACCCCCCCCTTCGCTATTGCCGCCGGTCAGCGCGTCCCAGAACGAGAAGATGTTCGACAGGAACGAGCTGCTGCTGTTGTTGGAGGTCGACTGGCCTCCACCGCCGGCGTTCGGGCCGTTGGCCGAGCCGCCGCCACCGCCGGTGCCCGCGCCGCCGTCACCGGCACCGCCGTCACCGCCGCTGCCGCTACCACCGGTGGCGCCGCCGCCATTACCGGTGCTGCCGCCGGCGCCGCCGTCACCGCCGTCACCGCCGTTGCCGGTCTGACCGCCGTTACCGCCGTTGGCCGAGCCGCCCGGGCCGGCGTTCACGTCACCGCTGTTGTTGGCGCTACCGCCGTTGCCGCCGTTGGCGTCGCCGCCGTTGCCGCCGTTGGCGTCGCCGCCGGCACCGCCGTTGGCGCTGGCCGCGCCACCGGCACCGCCGGTGCCACCCGCGCCACCTGCGCCGCCCGCGCCGCCGGGGCTGTTATCGCCGGCGCCGCCGTTACCACCCGCACCGCCGGCGCCGCCGGGTCCGCCGGGCCCGCCGCTGCCTGCGGTCGCGGTGCCGCCGTTGCCGCCGGTGGACGTGCCGCCGTTGCCGCCGATGGACGAGCCGCCGTCGCCGCCGTTACCGCCGACGCCGCCGATGTGGCCGCTGGCGTCGCCGCCGTCGCCGCCGGTGCCGCCCGCACCGCCGTTGGCGTCACCGCTGTTGCCGGCGTCGCCGCCGTTGCCGCCGTTGGCGGCACCGCTGTTGCCGCCGCTGGCCGAACCACCGGTGCCCGTGCCGCCGGCGCCGCCGGCACCGGTGCCGCCGGTTCCGGTGCCGCCCGGCCCGTTGTTGGTGCCGCCGTCGCCGTCGGCGTTGCCGCCGTCCTGCTGCAGCGGCAATTCGCCCCAGGTGCTGACGCCGACCGGCGAAGCGGTCAGCATCGTCGACGCGGTCGGGACCGTGAGCAACCCTCCGAACGAAAGTGCGAGGGCGCCGGCGAATGCCGCCGCGGCCGCCCGCTTCGTTCCCGGGGTGTAGTTCTGCTGATCTTGCATGAAGGTGATTTCCTCACTGTGTGGCGGGCGCGCTACGCACCCTCAGGATTTACTGATGGCATTGCATTTCGTCTCGACGCGGCCGTTGACCGCGCCGACGTCTATAACCGGGCGGAGCCCGCGAATCGCCAACCTGATTAACCAGGTCGGTCGAACCGAAGCGGGAACCTCGCGTCATTGGAGTGTGACCCCCGTTCCACCGCTCGGCCATTCGCTGGCTCGACACAATCCCCTTAGCCTCCCCCACTGCCTTAAGCAAAGCTGAGTGCGTGCTGAGCAGTGGCGTTTCACTCTATGACTTTGCTGAATGATGCGTCAAGCATTTGGCGATCTCCGCTCAAGCGAATTTTTAAGCGGGGCATTGGCGGTCTCCGAGCGGTGGTCGCGGCGCCGGGCATGGACTTAGCCAGCACAACCGAAAGACGCCGCTGTAACAAGATCGTTATTGGCTCAACCTGGTGGTTCGTCGCCACGAAGCGCCATCCCCACCCGATCGCTTCGGCGACGACCGGGGTTCGACGAGCCGCGGCCCGTGACCTACCCGTGATGTTTTCGGCAACACGCGATACCACTGTCGACGGGACGGCAGCCGAGATAGCAGGCACCGCCGCGAGGGCAGTGAGCAACATGCCTCAGCTGGCGTTCGTTGTCGGGAGACCGTTTGCGCTGGTTACTGACCATCGCGGCAGGCCGATCACGTTTGCGCCAGTCTGTGCTTACCTTAGATAGACCTGAGCGACTTCGGGCCTGTTCTCAGGTTTTGCTTTCCCCCACGCGGAGCCGGTGGCGATGGCCTGCCGCCCCAGTTCCCCCTCCCTTTCCGATGTCGAGCCGACGAACCCGGTGGTGGATGCCCACCGACGCAGCGTCGTGCCGCTTCCTCCCCTTTTCTGTCCAGATTTAAGCACGTTCATCGGACACTCGGCTAGATATTGACGGATTAGCCGAATTTGAGTCCGGCGATGCCGGGTTCGACCGATAGTTACAAACGCAAACGTTAATTTTTTCGGAAGAGAATGTTGCTAAGTCGACTAATTGCGTTGAATTCAAGTGCCGAGTACTGCCGCGGGGGTTAATTGTCAGCAAATGGGTTCTGAATCAGATTCGGTACGGGTCTCCCGATTCTGGGAATGATGTGGCAGATCGGGCACATAAGGTCGTTGTTCCGATGCCGGGGCCCGTGCGCTGGACGGGGTCAACATGCCGCATGCCATGCTTCCTGCCATGGCCCCCGTTTCCGACAGTGCCAGAATCGCCGCGGCCGATGCGTACATCGATGCGCTCGCCAGCCACCGTGCCGATGAGGTGCCGTTCGCGCCCGACTGCGTGCGTATCGAGCAGGGCGTCAAGACCGGCTTCTCGGGTGCGCACCTGCGCCGCAGCCTCAACCGCGGCCCGCAGTACCGGATCATCGAGGCGACGACCGACCGGGAGTTTCGCGTCGACGGTGACCACGTGCATGCGACGTTCACCGTCGTCACCAAGGCCCGGTTCGCGGGCCGCCGGGTGGTGGCGCCGGTGAAGGAGACGTTCCTTATTCCCGCGTCCGACGGCCAGATTCACCACATCCGGGCGCGGTTCAGCCCGACGATCCGCCGCGACCCCGAAAAGTAAGCGGCCGGCCGGGTGGTGTTCCTCGGCCGGCCGCGATCGCTGCTTCTCTAGATCCGTTCGATGATCGTGCCGGTCGACAGCGCACCGCCGGCACACATGGTGATCAGGGCGGTGGACTTGTCCGTGCGCTCGAGTTCGTGCAGCGCGGTGGTGATCAACCGGCTGCCGGTGCTGCCCACCGGATGGCCGAGCGCGATCGCGCCGCCGTTGACGTTGACCTTCTCGAGGTCGACGTCGTGCACGCGGGCCCACGACAGCACCACGGAGGCGAACGCCTCGTTGATCTCGGTGATGTCGATGTCGCCCATCTTCATCCCGGCCTTCTCCAGCACGCGCGCGGTCGACTGCACCGGGCCGTCGAGGTGGTAGTAGGTCTCGGCGCCGACCAGCGCCTGGCTGACGATGCGGGCACGCGGCCGCAGGCCCAGGGCCTTGGCCTTGTCCTCGTCCATCCACAGCACCGCGGCGGCACCGTCGGAGATCTGCGACGACGTGCCCGCGGTGTGCAGCCCGCCCTCGATCACCGGCTTGAGGGCGGCGAGCCCCTCCATCGTGGTGTCGCGCAGACCCTGGTCGCGGGTGACCAGTTGGCGCTCGCTGGTGGGCTGCTTCTGCTCGTCGAGTACCGGTGCCTCGATCGGGCTGATCTCGCGGTCGAACCGGCCCTCGGCCCAGGCCTGCTTGGCCTTGCGCTGGGATTCGAAGCCCCAGAAGTCGAGTTCCTCGCGGGTGATCCCGCGCCGCTTGGCAATTCGCTCCGCTGCGGTGAACTGATCGGGCATGTCGATGTCCCAGGACTCGGCGCGCCAATTGCGGTCCGGGCCCGCGTTGGCGCCCAGGCCGATGCGGCTCATGGCCTCGATGCCGCAGGCGATGCCGATGTCGATGGCGCCGGTGGCGATGAGCCCGGCGATCAGGTGGTTGGCCTGCTGTGCGCTACCGCACTGACAGTCGACGGTCGTCGCACCGACGTGCTCCGGCAGCCCGGCCGTGAGCCAGGCGGTGCGGGTGACGTTGTTGGATTGCTCGGCGTACTGCGTGACGCACCCGCCGATGACCTGCTCGACGTCACCGGCATCGATGCCGGCCTTCTCGACGAGGGCCTTCTGCACGGCGCCCAGGAGTTCGGTGGCGTGGAGGCCGGAGAGCCAGCCGTTCCTCTTTCCGATCGGGCTGCGGGTGGCTTCGACAATGACAGGGTTACCCATTCCGTCAGGCTAGAACACGTTTCATTAGTCTGACAAGCGGGTATCCACCCGCGCCTTTGATCTGCGGTGAAGGCGTGTTTCAATGGGTACAAATGGGACTAGACCGTCTCGCAATCTAGACCGAGTCACACGAGGAGAACACCGATGGCGTGCCCGAATCTGCCCAAGGGCTTCGATCCCCTCGACGCCGAGTTGAACCGCAAAGGGCTGCCCGTCGCCGAGCTCGCCGAACTGCGGCGGACCGAGCCTATTCACTGGGTCGACGTGCCGGGCGGCACCGGCGGGTTCGGGGACAAAGGCTACTGGCTGGTCACCAAGCACCGTGACGTCAAGGAGGTGTCGCGGCGCAGCGACGTGTTCGGCAGCTCACCCGACGGCGCCATTCCGGTGTGGCCGCAGACCATGACCCGCGAGCAGATTGACCTGCAGAAAAACGTGCTGCTGAACATGGACGCGCCGCAGCACACCCGGCTGCGCAAGATCATCTCGCGTGGCTTCACGCCTCGCGCCGTCGGCCGGCTGGAGGACGAGCTGCGGCTTCGCGCCCAGAAGATCGCCGAAACCGCGGCGGGGATGCAACAGGGCGACTTCGTCGAGCAGGTGGCCTGTGAGCTGCCGCTGCAGGCGATCGCCGAACTGCTCGGCGTGCCGCAGGACGATCGCGACAAGATCTTCCGCTGGTCCAACGAGATGACCGCCGGCGAGGACCCCGAGTACGCGCACATCGACCCGGCGCAGTCGTCGATGGAGTTGATCCAGTACGCGATGGCGATGGCCGAGGAACGGGCCAAAAACCCGACCGAAGACATCGTCACCAAGTTGATCGAGGCAGACATCGACGGCGAGAAGCTCTCCGACGACGAGTTCGGTTTCTTCGTGGTGATGCTCGCGGTGGCGGGCAACGAGACCACCCGCAACTCGATCACCCACGGCATGATCGCGTTCTCGCAGAACCCCGATCAGTGGGAGCTGTATAAGAAGGAGCGTCCGGAGACCGCTGCCGACGAGATTGTCCGCTGGGCCACGCCGGTTTCCGCTTTCCAACGCACTGCGCTCGAGGACGTCGAGCTCAATGGCGTGAAGATCAAGAAGGGCGAGCGCGTGGTGATGTCCTACCGCTCGGCCAACTTCGACGAAGAGGTGTTCGAGGATCCGCACACCTTCAACATCCTGCGCAGTCCCAACCCGCATGTCGGCTTCGGTGGCACCGGCGCGCACTACTGCATCGGGGCCAACCTCGCCAAGATGACGATCAACCTGATCTTCAATGCGATCGCCGACCACATGCCCGACCTCAAGCCCATCGGCGAGCCGGAGCGGCTGAAGTCCGGATGGCTCAACGGGATCAAGCACTGGCAGGGGGACTACACCGGCAGGGGGCCCGGCCCCCCCCAAGCGGGGGGGGGGGGGCACGCGGCCACCCCCCCCCGACCCCCCCTTGTTGCCCCCGTGTGTGGTGTGCGCGATGCCCTCCTCCCCCGCGTTGGCGGTGCCCGGCCCCCTGCCGGTGTAGTCCACCTGCCAGTGCTTGATCCCGTTGAGCCATCCGGACTTCAGCCGCTCCGGCTCGCCGATGGGCTTGAGGTCGGGCATGTGGT
>Ga0182793_1000327_pt1 | contig 40526 bp, 41 predicted proteins | sample Passage237A_FD_130498 | JGI IMG/M metagenome (GOLD analysis project Ga0182793, IMG submission 130498) | Cellulose adapted compost microbial communities from Newby Island Compost Facility, Milpitas, CA, USA - Passage2 37A (version 2) (version 2) ... | reverse complement strand
CGCAGCCACGGCCCAACGGACCGTCGGGTGCGGGAACCACCCGGATGCCGGCGCCCCGCCCGCCCGCCGACGCCGGCGAGGCGCAGACCACCCGGCTGGCGACGGCGAAGAACGTCGTCCGCAACGCGGTCTCCAACGTCGCCGCGGTCACCCGACAGGCGGCCCGCCCGACGGCGCCCAAGCCGCGCGAGGAGCGCGAGATCGAGTCGTGGCTGGGCGAACTGCGCGGCACCGGCGCGCCGCCGGCCCAACCGACCCCGCCGCCGGCCAATCAGCGATCCGGCCCCGCCCCCAGGCCGCCGCGGCCCGCCCCGGGCAACGAGCCGACCACCGCGATCCCCGCGCAGCAACCCGACGCCGAGGCGACCACGGCCATCCCAACCCCGCCGAGGCAGCCGGAAAATCAAGGCAGACAACAGGATCCGGACGCGACCGAGAAGCTCACCGCCCAGGACGACGACGAACCCAAGCGGCGCGGGGGCGGAATGAGCGCGCAGGATCTGCTGCGCCGCGAGGGCCGCCTCTAGGCGTCGGCGTCGTCGATCTGGTCGGCGTCAGCCTTGACGACCGGGCCGGCTTCGGCCGCCAGTTCGGCCTCCTCGGCCGCCGGATCCTCGGCGAGCAGCACCCGCACCGCGCTGTTGAGGAACGCCAGCACCGGCACCGCCAGCAGCGCACCGACGATGCCCGCCGTCACGCCGCCGGCGGCGATCACCAACACGATCGCCAGCGGATGAATCGACACCGCCCGGCCCATCACCAGCGGCTGCAGCACGTGGCCCTCCAGCTGCTGCACGGCGACGATCAGCCCGAGCGTGATCAGCGCGACGATCCACCCCTTGGCGATCAACGCGACGACCACCGCCAGGAACCCGGCCACCACCGCGCCGACCAGTGGGACGAACGCGCCGAGGAACACCAGCGACGCCAACGGCAGCGCCAGCGGCACCCGCATGATCGCCAGCCCGGTGCCGATGCCGACCGCGTCCACCAGCGCGACCAGAAACGTCGCGCGCACGTAGCCGATCAGCGAGCCGAACCCGGCCCGGCCCGCCTCACGCACCCGCTCCCGCACGGACACCGGGAAGATCCTGGTGACGAACCCGTAGATGCCCCGCCCGCCGTGCAGCAGGAAGATCAGGGTGAACAGCACCAGGACGGCGCCGGTGATGATCTCGGTGGCGGTGCTGGCCGTCGACAACGCCCCGCTGGTGAGCCGTTCGGAGTTGTCGCGCAGCGCCTCGATCACCGCGTCGCCGGGCCGGTTGAGCATGTCCTCGGTGAGCCCGAACGGCAGCTTCAGCAGCAGCCCGCGCACGCTGTCGATGCTCTTGCTGACCTGTTCGGTCAGCTCCGGGGCGCCCTGGATGAACTGGTTGATGACGAACGCCAGGATGCCGCCGACCGCGCCGAACCCGGTCAACAGCATCACCGCGACCGCCAGGCCGCGCGGGAAGCCGTGCCGGTCCAGGTAGTCGACCGCGGGCAGCAGCAGCGCGGCGAGCATGGTGGCCAGCGCGAACGGCACGACGATCAGTTCGAGCTGCTTGACCAACCACAGCAGCACCCCGACGGCGGCCAGGATCACCAGCAGCCGCCACGACCACGCCGCCGCCTTACGCACCAGCGGCGACACCGATGCGGCGGCGTCGACCGACCCCTCCGGCATCCCGATAGCGTAACGGCTGCCCCACCAACACCACCGAACAGCGATTTCGGCGGGTTCAGGCTCTACCCTGTAGGTCGTGTCTCACGACGCCCCGGCGCGTGGCGCCCGTGCCCAGGTGCGCCCCGCGCGCGGCAGGTACTGGTGGCTGCGATGGGTGATCGTCGCCGTCATCGTCGTGGTGCTGGCCGTCGAACTCGGCATGGTGTGGGACCAGCTGGCCCAGGCCTGGCAGAGCGTCGCCAAGGCGAACTGGTGGTGGGTGCTGGCCGCCGTCGGGGTGGCCATGCTGTCGATGCACTTCTTCGGTGACATCCAGCGCAAGCTGCTGCGGTCGGCGGGGGTTCCGGTGCGCGAGTGGCGCTCGCAGGCCGCGTTTTACGCCGGCAACTCGCTGAGCACCACGCTGCCCGGCGGGCCGGTGCTGTCGGCCACCTTCATCTACCGCCAGCAGCGGCTGTGGGGCGCCACGCCGGTGGTGGCGTCCTGGCAGCTGGTGATGTCGGGGGCGCTGCAGGTGATCAGCCTGACGCTGCTCGGGCTCGGCAGCGCGTTCTTCCTCGGCGCCAAGCACAACCCGTTCTCGCTGATCTTCACGTTCGCCGGGTTCGTCATGCTGATCGTGCTCGCGCAGGCGGTCGCGTCGCGGCCGGATCTGCTCGACGGGATCGGCGTCCGGCTGCTGTCCTGGGCGAACTACCTGCGGGCCAAGCCCGCCGACACCGGCCTGCACAAGTGGCGCGAGATGCTGGCCCAACTGGAGTCGGTGAAGCTGTCGCGCCGCCAGATGAGCGTGGCGTTCACCTGGTCGATGTGCACGCTGGTGACCGGCGTCGCCACGCTGTTGTTCTCCTGCTTCGCCGCCGGCGGGCGGCCGTCGCTGCTCGGCGTGATCGTCGCGTTCGTCGCGGCCCGGGCGGCCGGGTCGATCCCGCTGATGCCGGGCGGGCTGCTGGTCGTCGAGGCGGTGCTGGTGCCCGGCCTGGTGTCGAGCGGAATGACGCTGGCGTCGGCGATTTCGGCGATGCTCATCTACCGACTGATCAGCTGGATCTACATCGCCGCGATCGGGTGGGTGGTGTTCTTCTTCATGTTCCGCACCGATTCGGCGGCCGATCCCGACGGCGAACCCGACGCCGCATGAGCCGACCCGCGCGCACCGCACTCGCGGTGGCCGTCGACGCCGTCTGCGTCGTGGTGTTCTGCACCGTCGGCAGGCGCAGCCACGCCGAGGGCCTGACCCTGGCGGGCATCGCCGCCACGGCGTGGCCGTTCCTGGCCGGCGCCGGCACGGGCTGGCTGCTGTCGCGAGGCTGGCGACGCCCGGCGGCGCTGGTGCCGACCGGCGTCGCGGTGTGGGGGTGCACCATCGTCGGCGGGATGCTACTGCGCAAACTCACCGCTGCCGGCGTGGCCGCGAGTTTCGTTGTGGTGGCGTCGCTTTCGACCGCGCTGCTGCTACTCGGCTGGCGCGTCGCCGTCGCCGCGCTGGCCCGTCGCCGACACGGTCAGCGTCGCGCGTAGCCCACCGAGCGGGCTGTCGGAGAGCTCGATGCGCCCGCCGTGCAGCGCGGCCTGCTGCGCGACCAGCGCCAGGCCCAGCCCGGACCCGCCGGGCGCGGCGGTGCTGCCGCGCGTGAACCGGCCCAAGACCGCCTCGTGCTCCTCGGCGGGCAGCCCGCGTCCGTTGTCGTCGACCACGATCGTCACCAGGTCGTCGCGGCGGTCGGCGGCCAGCACGATCCGCGTGGCCCGGCCGTGGGTGACCGCGTTGCGCACCAGGTTGTCGACCGCCAGGCGCAGCCCGTCGGGCCAGCCCCAGACGCTGCCGAGGTCCTCGGCGGCCTCCACCACGATCCCGACGTCCCCGGCGGCGCGCTGGTTCTCCCGCGCGACGCGGTCCAGCAGATCGGTCACGTCGATCGCCTCGCGGTCCTCGGCGCGGGCCAGTTGTCCCGACGCCAACGCGCCCAGCGCGGTGATGATGGCCTCGACCCGGCGCTGCGCGCGCGACAGGTCGGCGACCACCTCGGCGCGCTCCTCGGCGGGCAGATCGTGGATGCGCAGGGTGTCCAGGTCGGCGCGCATCGCGGTGAGCGGGGTGCGCAACTCGTGGGCGGCGTTGGCGGCGAAGTCCTGGGCGGCCTGCAGCGATCGCGTGGTGGCCCGCTGCGCGGCGGCCAACCGGCTCAGCATGTCCGACATCGCCTCGGACAGCTCCTCGGCCTCCCGGACGCCGCGCACCTCGGGCATCTGTTCGCTGCTGCGGTCGAGTTGTTTGGTGTGCTCGGTCAGCCTGCGCAACGGCCGGATCGCGGGCCCGGCGAGCAGCCAGCCCAGCCCGCCCGCGATCACCACGGTGACGACGCCCACCGCGACGTACGCGGGAATCCGGGCGCGGCTCAACAGGATGCTGTCGGCGCGGATACCGATCGACATCAGCACCCCGCCCTGCTGGTCGACCTCGATGGTGCGCACCCGGTACTCGACGCCGTTGACCTCGACGGTGTCGGTGCCCGGCGGCAGTTCGGGCAGCTGAAAGCCGCGCTGGAACACCACCTGCCCGGTGGAGCGGGACCGGCCGGTGGTCAGCACGCCGCGGCGCGGATCCTGCAGTTGTTCGGGGTTGATGCTGGCGTCGACGATCGAGTCCAGCCGCCGATCCAGTTGCGCCGCATCGTTACTCGCCAGCACCACCGAGGTGAGGACGGTGAAGCCGGCGACGACGGTGGCGGCCGCCGCGGCGGCGGCGATCGCCACCCGGGTGCGCAGGGAGGCCGACCGCAGGCCCCGCGGCAGCCGCACTTACGGTTCTTCTCGCAGCACGTACCCGATCCCGCGCACCGTGTGGATGACGCGCGGCACGTCGTCGCGCTCGAGCTTGCGCCGCAGATAGGAGATGAACACGTCGGCGACGTTGGTCTCGACGTCGAAGTCGTAGCCCCAGACCAGCTCCAGGAGGCGCTGCCGGCTCAGCACCACGCCCGCGTTCTCGGCCAGCACGGCCAGCAAGTCGAATTCGCGTTTGGTCAGCTCGACGCGCTCACCGTTGACGTACACCAGCCGGCGGACGGTGTCGATGGTCAGCGGTCCCACCGTCATCGTGTCCGACGCCCGGTCGGCGTGCCCGGCGCGGCGCAGCAGCGCGTGCAGCCGGGCGACCAGTTCGCCGAGGTCGAAGGGTTTGGTCAGGTAGTCGTCGGCGCCGGCTTCCAGCCCCGCGATGCGGTCGTTCACGGTGTCGCGGGCGGACAGCACGCAGATAGGGATGTCATTGCCCAGCGCGCGCAGCGCGGTCACCACCGCGACGCCGTCGAGTTCCGGCATCTGCACGTCAAGAACCAACGCGTCGTGCGGTTCGGTGGACAGCAGCCGCAGCGCCTCTTTACCGCTCGCGGCGACCCGGACGTCGAACCCCGAGTGACGCAGTCCGCGCGCGACGGAGGTCCGAACGTCCGGATCGTCGTCGACCATCAGGACAGTGCGGCCCGCGCCTTCCTGCTGCGCGGGCAGCCCGCTCGGCACGCGGAATTACGACGGCAGGTCAGGAGCCGACGTCGCGCCGCAGCGGTTCTTCAGATCCACCAGCGGCTGGCGGATCTGCGTCAGATCCGCTTTCACCTGCGGATTCTGATCGAGGTAGGCCTGCACATCGTCACGGATGTCTTCGCGGTGCTGGCCCTCGAGGCTGGTGAAGAACTGGTTCACCTCCGGGTGGGTGAACAGGTACGCCGACGTTGCCGCCGACACCCCGGACGCCACGCCGGCCAGGTCGGCCGCCGTGCAGTTCGGCGGCGCATCATCAGCCGTCGCCATCGGGATAGCGCCGAAGAACATCGCGCCGGCAAGCGCTCCGGTGCCGAGCGCACCAGCAACCGCACGTCCAGCAGTACGGGCCGAGAGCAACATGGACAAGCTCCTTCATCAACAGTGGAGAGGCCATAACCGTTAGCGGCTATAGACAACGATAGCTAAGCAGAATCGGTGCCGACTTTCTTGTCTTGTGGTCAACCCGCCTCAGAAGTGTCGGAAATCGCACCGCCCGCACCACCGCCGACGGCTCCCACGCCGCCGGGTGCGGTGACTATTGCGCGCCGCGGATTCGAATTGGCGAAGCGTGTGGGCGGGTGCGTACCGTTATTGCTGAACGCCGTCCAGCAGGCAAATTCAACCGCTCAAACGGGCGGCATTCCGCGCTCGATTGGACGCGCGGTAACGCAACGGCGAAACTCTGCGAGAAGGGTTAGAGCAGGGTTAAAGCGCTGTTGAGGACGGGAAACTCGATCTTGAGCTGTTGTACGCTCACGCTACGTAAGGCCAGGCAGAAAGCGGGGAGTTCGCCATCCAGCAATTCATGATGCGCTTGAGCAGCAACCTGCGCAGATATCGCTGGGCGGTCTTCGCTGTTTGGCTTCTTCTGCTCGCCCCGGCGATTTACCTGGCCATGACGCAGTCCGGTCATCTGACCGGCGGCGGGTTCGAGGTCGACGGATCGCAGTCGCTGCGGGTGCAGCGCGAACTGGAGAACTATTTCCCCGATCAAGGTGCCTCGCCGCTGGCGCTGGTGGCCGCCCCGCGCGCCGACGCGTCCTACGCCGACATGAACGCCGCGGTCGCCGAACTCGAACGCGCCGCGGCCGAGGTGCCCGACGTCAAGGTGGTGCCGAACCCGCAGCAGCCGCCCCCGCAGCCCGACCGGCCCTACGTCGTCACCCTGCAGCTGGACTTCGACAACACCGGCGCCGTCGACGTCGCCAAGCAGTTGCGGCAGAAGGTCGGCATCAAGGGTGAGGAGCCCGGCGAGACCGCCGACGGCCGGGTCCGGCTCTACGTGATCGGCCAGGGCGCCCTGGGCGCCGCGGCCGCCGAGGCCACCAAGCACGACATCGCGCAGGCCGAGAAGTGGAACCTGCCGATCGTGCTGATCGTGCTGCTGGCGGTGTTCGGCTCGCTGGCCGCCGCGGCCATGCCGCTGATCCTGGGCGTCTGCACGGTCGCGGTGACGATGGGGCTGGTCTACCTGCTGTCGATGTTCACCACGATGTCGGTGTTCGTGACGTCGACGGTGTCGATGTTCGGCATCGCGGTGGCCATCGACTACTCGCTGTTCATCCTGATGCGGTTCCGTGAGGAGCTGCGCGCCGGGCGCGACCCGCAGCAGGCCGCCGACGCCGCGATGGCCACCTCCGGGCTGGCGGTGGTGCTGTCCGGGCTGACCGTGATCGCGTCGGTGACCGGCATCTACCTGATCCAAACACCGGTGCTGGTGTCGATGGCCACCGGCGCCATCCTGGCGGTCGCGCTGGCGGTGCTGACCTCCACCACGCTGACCCCGGCGGTGTTGGCGACGTTCGGCCGGGCGGCGGCCAAACGCTCGTCGTACCTGCACTGGTCGCGGCGCCCGGAGACCACCCAGTCGCGGTTCTGGACCCGCTGGACCGGCTGGGTGATGCGGCGGCCGTGGCTGACGGCGCTGGCCGCCTCGCTGCTGCTGCTGACGCTGGCGGCGCCGGCGTTCGCGATGGCGCTCGGCAACAGCATGCAGCGCCAGTTCGACCCGACCCACGAGATCCGCGGCGGGGTGAACGCCGCCGCCGAGGCGCTGGGCCCGGGCGCGCTCGGCCCGGTGCGGGTGCTGGTCAGCTTCCCCGACGGCAACGCGGCCTCGGCGCCGGTCAAGCAACCGGTCCTGGACGCGGTGCGCCAGCGGATGGCGCAGGGCCCCAATGTGGTGTCGGTCGCGCCGCCGGTGTTCGGCGAGGACTACCGGCACGCTCTGCTGTCGGCGGTGCTGTCGGTGGACCCCGAGGACATGGCGGCCCGCGACACCGTCGACTGGATGCGCGCCGAGCTGCCGAAGGTGCCCGGGCTGGACGGCGCCCGTATCGACGTTGGCGGGCCGACCGCGCTGATCAAGGACTTCGACGACCGGGTGGCCAAGACGCAGCCGTGGGTGTTCGCGTTCGTCGCGCTGATCGCGTTCGTGATGCTGCTGGTCTCGATCCGCTCGGTGGTCCTGGCGCTCAAGGGCGTGCTGATGACCGTGCTGTCGGTCGCGGCCGCCTACGGCAGCCTGGTCGTGGTCTTCCAGTGGGGCTGGCTGGAAGGCCTGGGCTTCAAACCGATCTCGTCGCTGGACAGCACCATCCCGCCGCTGGTGCTGGCGCTGACATTCGGCCTGTCGATGGACTACGAGATCTTCCTGTTGACCCGCATCCGCGAGCGCTTCCTGCAGACCCACAGCACCCGCGACGCCGTCGCCTACGGGGTGAGCACCAGCGCGCGCACCATCACCAGCGCGGCGCTGATCATGATCGCGGTGTTCATCGGGTTCGCATTCGCCGGCATGCCGCTGGTGGCCCAGCTCGGGGTGGCGTGCGCGGTGGCGATCGCGGTGGACGCGACCGTGGTGCGGCTGGTGCTGGTGCCCGCGCTGATGGCGATGTTCGACCAGTGGAACTGGTGGTTGCCGCGCTGGCTGGACCGCCTCCTGCCGTCGGTGGACTTCGAGAAGCCGCTGCCGAAGGTCGACACCACCGATCTGGTGATCATCCCCGACGACCTGTCCTCGCTGGGCCCGACCGGTTCGGAACTGCGCACCGTCGTCAAGTCCGCAACGAAGCTGAAAAACCTTGCTCCCCAGACGGTTACCGTCGCCGACCCGCTGGCGTTCTCCGGCTGCATGCCGGTCAAACAGCTGCGCGCCGACCGCGCCCACGACTTGCGCGGCGCCGGTGTGCACGACGCCGACACCGTCAAGACCCGGCTGCCGGTGCATCCGGTGACGATGTGGCGCGGCCGGCTGATGGTCGCCCTGGACGCGCTGCAGACGGCAAACGAGGTCGACCATCCGCCGATGGAACGGCGCAGCCCGGTGGAGACCACCAACGTGCAGTTGCCGACCGGCGACCGGCTGCAGATCCCGACGGGCGCCGAGACACTGCGGCTGAAGAGCTACCTGATCATGTGCCGCAACAGCACCCGCGACTACGCCGAATTTGCCGATCTGGTCGAGTGTATGGAGACTCATACCGCCGCGGAGGTGCTGGCCGCGATGGACCGGTACTACTGTGGAGCCCAGTCGCGAAAGCAGTGGGTGGCCACCCAGTTGGTGCGCCGACTAGCCGATCCACAGCCGTCCGACGAACACGACACCCGCATGTCGGGACCCGAGGCGGAGGCCGATTGGGCCAAAGTGAGGGAACGCTGCCTGTCGGTGGCGGTGGCCATGCTGGAGGAGGCGAGGTGACGGTGAGTCCCGAGATTCGGGATACCCGCCGCCGCGAGGTCGCTGCCCGAACCGACCGACCCGCGGCGAATCGAGGGCGGCCCCCGATCGAGGACCGCCCGGTCGAGTTCTGGCCGACGGCCGCGATCCGCGCCGCGCTCGAGACCGACGATCTGACGGTGTGGCAGCGCATCGTCGCCGCGATCAAGCGTGATCCGTTCGGCCGCACCGCCCGCCAGGTCGAGGAGGTGCTGCAGACCGCCCGCCCGTACGGGGTGTCCAAGGCGTTGACCGAGGTGCTGGCCCGCACCCGAGCGCACCTGGAGGCCAACGAGCGCGCCGAGGTGGCCCGCCACATCCGCGCGCTGCTGGACCTCTCGGGGCTGGGGCAGCAGGAGTTCGCCTCGCGCATCGGCGTCACCGCCGAGGAGTTCGCGTCATACCTGTCCGGCGAGACCAGCCCGTCGGCGTCGCTGATCGTGCGGATGCGCAACCTCGCCGACCGGTTCGACCGGATGCGCACGGCGCGCCGCGAGGGCCGCGACTGACCGTGGACCTCGAGCGCATCCTGCGCGAAACCCGCACGGTCGCGATCGTCGGCGTCTCGCCCAACCCGGCCCGTGCCAGTCACGAGGTGTGGCGATATCTGCAGGCGGCGTCGGATTACGAGCTCTACCTGGTGAACCCGACCGTCACCGAGATCGACGGCACCCCGGTGTATCCGTCGCTGGCCGACCTGCCCGCCGTGCCCGACCTCGTCGACGTGTTCCGCCGCCACGACCATCTGCCCGAGGTGTTAACCGACACCATCGCCGTGGGCGCCAAGGTGCTCTGGCTGCAGCTGGGGCTGAGGCACGACGAGGTCGCCCGCGACGGCGCGGCGGCCGGGCTGCAGGTGGTGATGGACCGGTGCCTGAAGGTCGACCACGCCCGCCTGCTCGGCTCAGCGTGAGTGGATCGGCGACACGTCGTCGACGAGCCAGCGACCGTCGACCTTGGACAGCGTGACCCGCAACGCCAGCACCGCGGTGTCGGGCGGCTTGCCCGGCGTGCTCTGCGTACCGCGCAGCACCACCGCGACGCTGGCCGCCGCCGGGCCGATCGCCTCGACGCCCGCGGACACCGTCTCGGCCTGGGCCGACACGTTGCGCTTCGTCAAATCCCGTGCCACCGTGGCGAATTCCTTCTTGAACGCCTCGGCGCGTTCCGGTGACATCAGCTCGGCGGCCCGGTCGATCGACGCGGTCGGACTGGCCGGGGTGAACGTCGCGGACGCCTCGGCGATGCTGCTGGCGATGCCCACCACCTCGTCGGTGTCGGCACGCAACGTGCGGTCGGGCACCGTCCACTTGAGGTAGCCGACGGCGACCGCGGCGACGATCGCGGCGGTGGCGATCGCGGTGACCGCCAACCGCAGTCCGGGGCCGTCGTCATCGGTTCCGACGGTCACACCGTCGCGGCGGGCCAGCACCACGTTGACGATCACGCCCTCGACGATCAACAGGATCAGCACCGAGCACGCCGACACCCACCACAGCGGCCAGGCCAGCGCGACGCCGATGTAGACCAGCGCGGCGATCGCGGCCAGCGGTGCGATGACGTCGAAAACCGCGACGCGCCAAGCGTTTCTCATCGGATCGGCTCCAGCCGGGAGATCAGCAGCTTGCCGTCGACGTCGGAGACGTCCAGCCGCAGATTCCAGCGCACGGTCTGCGGTTTGTCGCTGCCGACGTTCTCGCTGATCGAGGTGGCCACCACCAGCACCGTGTCGGTGCGCGCCGCACTGGCGGTCAGCTCGGGCTGCTCGGGTGGCGGCGGCGCGCCCTCGGGCGCGTGGTACAGCGACTCGATGGCTACCGAGTCGACCTGGCCGGTGGTGCGCGACTGCAGCTTGGCCACCAGCTCGCGGTACGGCTCGACGGCGGCCTCGAACTCGGCGTTGAGCTGACCGACGGTGCCCTCGTGCAGCTTGACCAGGTCGGCGTCGACGGTGTCCTTGTTCATGTTGATCAGCACGGCGGTCCAGTCGGCGGCGGCCTGCATGGCCCGGGCCCGGTACCGCAGTTCGTCGACATCGTCGCGGTGCTGCGTCCAGATCAGCGCGGCGAGCACGACGGCGGCCACCGCGATGACGCCGACCACGGTCGAGGCGATGCCGAAGCCGCTGAACACGGGGCCGTCTTCGGCCGGATCCGGCGTGTCCTGGTCGTCGGCCATGCGCGTGAGGCTACCGGGCGCGCCCAGCGGGCGGGGCCGGGTGTCTGGCACCCTGGTGGGGTGACCGCGCAAGCCACCGAATCCACGCTCAAGTCCGGCATCGATCTCAGCTACGTCGACCCGGCCGCCCGTCCGCAGGACGACCTGTTCGGACACGTCAACGGGCGCTGGCTGACCGAGTACGAGATGCCGGCCGACCGGGCCACCGACGGCGCGTTCCGGCTGCTGTACGACCGGGCCGAGGAGCAGGTGCGCGATCTGATCACCGAGGCGGCCGCGAAGAACGCCCCGGCGGGCACCGACGAGCAGCGCATCGGTGACCTCTACGCGAGCTTCATGGATGAGCAGACGATCGCCGCCCGCGGGGTCGGACCGCTGCTCGACGAACTCGGCGCGATCGATGCGGCGTCGAGTCCCGACGAGCTGGCCCTGGTGCTGGGCCGGCTGCAGCGCACCGGCGTCGGCGGCGGCACGGGCGTCTACATCGACACCGACTCCAAGGACTCCACCCGCTATCTGCTGCACCTCAACCAGTCCGGACTCGGCCTCCCCGACGAGTCGTACTACCGCGACGCGCAGCACGCCGAGATCCTCGCCGCGTATCCCGAGCACATCGCCGCGATGCTCACCCTGGTGTACGGGCCCGGTCCGCACGAGCAGACCGCGGCGCGCATCGTGGCGCTGGAGACCAGGCTGGCCGTCGCGCACTGGGACGTGGTCAAGCGCCGCGACGCCGACCTGACCTACAACCTGCGGGCGTTCGCCGACCTGCCCGCCGAGGCGCCGGGGTTCGACTGGGCCGGGTGGCTCACCGAGCTGGGCACGACCACCGACAAGGCCGCTGAAGTCGTTGTGCGCCAACCGGATTACCTCACGGCGTTCGCCGAGGCGTGGGCCGGCGAGGATCTCGAGGACTGGAAGGCGTGGCTGCGGTGGCGGGTGATCAACGCCCGCGCGTCGCTGCTCACCGACGACCTGGTGGCCGAGAACTTCGAGTTCTACGGGCGTCGACTGTCCGGCACCGAGGCGATCCGCGACCGCTGGAAGCGCGGCGTCTCGCTGGTCGAGTCGCTGATGGGCGACGCCGTCGGCAGGCTCTACGTCGCGCGGCACTTCCCGCCGCAGGCCAAGGAGCGGATGGACGAACTGGTCGCCAATCTGCGGGAGGCCTACCGGGTCAGCATCAGCGAGCTGGAGTGGATGACGCCTGCCACCCGGGAACGGGCGCTGGCCAAGCTCGACAAGTTCACCGCGAAGATCGGATATCCGAAGAAGTGGCGCGACTACTCGCAGCTCGTCATTGACCGTAATGACCTGTACGGCAACGCGATCCGCGGTTACCTCGTCAACTACGACCGCGAGCTGGCCAAGCTGGGCAGCCCGGTCGACCGCGACGAGTGGTTCATGACGCCGCAGACGGTCAACGCCTACTACAACCCGGGGATGAACGAGATCGTGTTCCCGGCCGCGATCCTGCAGCCGCCGTTCTTCGACGCCGAGGCCGACGACGCCGCCAACTACGGCGGTATCGGTGCGGTGATCGGCCACGAGATCGGGCACGGCTTCGACGACCAGGGCTCGAAGTACGACGGCGACGGCAACCTGGTCGACTGGTGGACCGACGACGACCGCACCGAATTCGCCGCGCGCACCAAGGCGTTGATCGAGCAGTACGAGCAGTACGTGCCGCGTCAGCTCGGCGACGAACACCACGGCTCACCCCATGTCAACGGCGCGTTCACCGTTGGGGAGAACATCGGCGACCTCGGCGGCCTGTCGATCGCGCTGCTGGCCTACCGGCTGTCACTTAAGGGCAGGGAGGCCCCGGTGATCGACGGGCTCACCGGCGAACAGCGGGTGTTTTTCGGCTGGGCACAGGTGTGGCGCACGAAATCCCGTGACGCCGAGGCCATTCGGCGGCTGGCCATCGATCCGCACTCGCCGCCGGAGTTCCGCTGCAACGGCGTCGTGCGCAACATCGACGCGTTCTACGAGGCCTTCGACGTCAAGGAGGACGACGCGCTGTACCTGCCGCCGCAGCAGCGGGTCCGGATCTGGAACTAGCGCGTCGCCGCGAGACTACGGTTTCTGACGCGCTCACTCGAGAAATGCGTCAGAAACCGTAGTCTCGGCGGATTAGAACATCTGCCAGTCGGACGCGCCGTCGGGCTGGTCGTAGAGGCCGACCGAGTTCTTGATCACGATCGGGTCGCCGCTGCCGAAGTTGTCGAAGAACCACTGCGCGTTGGCCGGGCTCAGGTTGATGCAGCCGTGGCTGACATTGCTGTTGCCCTGCGCGCCGGTGGACCACGGTGCGCTGTGGACGAAGATCCCGCTGTTGTCGATGCGCACGGCGTCCTGCACCTTGAGCTTGTAGCCCTCCGGCGAATCGACGGGCACGCCGTAGGTCGACGAGTCCATCACGATCTCTTCGAACTTCTCCAGCACGTAGTACGTGCCGTTCTTGGTCTCGTAGCCCTTCTTGCCCAGCGACACCGGGAAGGTCTTCTCCAGCTTGCCGTTGCGGTGGATGTACATCTCGTGCTTGGCGTTGTCCACCGTCGCCACCAGCTGCTCGGGCACGGTGAAGCTGGACTTGTAGCCGCCGGCGTCGATGTTCACCACGGTGCCCGCGGGCCAGAAGTCCTGGGGACGCCAGCGCAGCTGGGTGTCGCTGACCCAGTAGAAGCGGCCGGGCACCGGCGGCACCGAGGAGATGTGCACGGCCGACTGCGCCAGCGCCTTGTTGGTGATCGGGCGCTGGAAGTTGATGTAGATCGGCTTGGCGGCGCCGACCTTGGCGCCGTTGACCGGATTGAACGTCGGCGGCGAGAACACCGGCTCGCCGACGTACGGCAGCGGATTCTGCCCCTCGGGCGTGCCCTCCGGGATGGCCTGCTGCTGGGCGAACGGATTGGCCCCCGGCAGACCGGGCAGGCCCGGCAACGCGGGCAGGGCCGCGGGATCGGCGGGCGGTGGCGCCAGCGGGTCCACCGGCGGCGGGGCGATGGCCGCGGCCGGGTCGACCGGCGCCGGCGGCGGTGGCGGCACGTCGGGCTGAGCCATGGCCGACGGGCTGCTCAGCACCATTCCGCCGACCAGTCCAGCGGCCATCAAAGCGGTGAGCAGTCGCCTCCTCATTGGCAGCCGCATACGAAACCTCCCAGTCGAACAGTTCCATCCAGTGTGGCACAGCACGCCGGGCGCACTTTCTCGTCGGGATGACCCCCGACCAGCGCCGACGCTCCCGTCGGGCCGGCTGACCTGCAGTGTTCATCGCACCGCGGCCCCCGGTCGTTACAGGCGGATCAGCCGTCGACGACCGTCACGGTCTCGCTCAACGGCGCCCGCCCGGTCTCGGGCTGCGCGACCCCGGCGTCCCGGTGGCCGATCGACATGCCGCAGAACAGCACCAGTTCGTCCGGCGGCGACAGCACCTCGGCCACCGTCCGGTGCACCTTCGCCCACGCCATCTGCGGGCAGCTGTGCAGCCCCTCGGCGCGCAACAGCAACATCACGGTCTGCAGGTACATCCCGACGTCGGCCCACTGCGCGGGACCCATGTCGCGATCGAGGTAGCAGAACAGCGCCAGCGGGGCGCCGAAGCAGTCCCAGTTGGCGATCGCGGCGCGCTGGCGCGCCTCCCAGTCGTCGCGCGCGATACCCAGTGCCGCATACCGCTGGGCGCCGAACGCCGCGCGCCGCTGCCGGTACGGCGGCTTCAGGTCCGGCGGGTACATCTCGAACTGCGGCTCGTCCCATGCGTCGCCGGCGGCCACCCGCTCGGTGGCCAGCTTCTTCAATTCGGCCAGCGGCGCGCCGGCAACCAGGTAGATGTGCCACGGCTGGATGTTCGAACCCGACGGCGCGCGCGACGCCGCTCTCAGCACCCGCTCGATCAGGTCGCGGGGCACGGGTTCGTCGGTGAACGACCGCACCGCCCGTCGGCTCGAAACCGCCTGGTAGACGTCCATGACCCGGCACCTCTCGTATCGACCGCAGCATCTGTTTTATTCAATACCGTATTGATCGATACTATTCCCCGGTCAGCCGGTTCAGCAGGTCCAGGAGTTGGTCGGCCTCGGCCGGGGTCAGCGGGGAGATCAGCCGCTGCGCCAGCGGCTGCGCGGCGGTGTGGGCGGCGTCGAAGAGCTCCAGCCCCCGCTCGGTGACGGCGACGGCGCGGGCACGCCGGTCCCCGGGCACGGCCCGGCGCTCGGCCAGCCCCATCCGCTCCAGGTCGTCGACGACGCGCATGATGCCGGCCTTGTCCGATCCGGTCGCCTCGACCAGATCGCGCTGCAGCGTCGGCCCCTGGTTGACCACCACCAGGAGCACGGCGAAATGCCGCAACTCGATCCCGAGGGGCTTGAGCGCCTCGGACATCACCGCGGCCGCATGCCAGTGCGCCCGGCGCAGCGCGAGCCCGAGCGCGAACGGCGACCGGTCGCCGGGGCGGTCGGTCGCCCGCGGCACGGTCGCGTCGCCGGACATGCCGCCAGACTAGGAGCGCACCAGCCGCGCGATGGCGGCGGAGGCCTCGGCCAGCTTCGCCTCGGCCTCGGTGCCGCCCTCGGCGACGGCCTGGCTGACGCAGTGCGACAGATGTTCGTCGAGCAGGTTCAGTGCCACCGACTGCAGCGCGCTGTTGACCGCGCTGATCTGGGTGAGGACGTCGATGCAGTACTTGTCCTCGTCGATCATCTTGGCGATGCCGCGCACCTGGCCCTCGATCCGGCGCAGCCGCTTGGCGTAGTTGTCCTTGTGCGACGAATACCCGTGCGCCGCACCCTCATCAGCCATTGGCTGCCTCCAGCATCTCGTTCATCTGCCCGATCTCACGCTGCTGCGTGTCGATGATGTTCTGCGCCATGCGCTTGGCGTCGACGTTCTCACCCTTGGCAATCTCGGTCATGGCCATCTCGACCGCACCCTCGTGGTGGGCGACCATGGTCTGCAGCCACAACCTGTCGAACTCGGGGCCGGACAGCGCCGCGAGCTGCTGCATCGTGGCCTCGTCGGCCATGCCCATCATCGGGGCGTGGCCCTCGTGTCCGCCGGAGCCGTCCTGCGGGTTCTCATTCCACTGCACGAGGAACACCCGCAGCGCGTTGATCTCGGGCTGCTGTGCGGCGGAGATCTTGTTGGCCAGCGTGATCAGTTCCTGGTTCGTGGTCCGCTCGGGCACCAGCGCCGCCATGTCGATGGCCTGCTGGTGGTGCGGGATCATGTTGGTCGCGAACGCGACGTCGGCCTCGTTGAAACCGGCGGGCTCCCCGGTGATGACGGGTTCGTCGGTGTCGTGTGCGGCGTGCTGCTCCGCGGGCTTGGACTCCGAGCACGAGACGACGAGCAGTAGCGCGGCGAGCAGGGCGGTCGCCGCCGCGGCGATACGTGCGATACGAGACGACATAATCACCACCTTACTCCATACCCCTGGGGGGTATCTATATTCGTTTGGCCGGGCGAAACGCAGCGAGCATACTGACACCCATGTCCTCAGATCCGAAACCCGGCGCCTCCCGCGGGGCCGAGCCCGACATCAAGCCCAGAAGCCGCGACGTCACCGACGGCCTCGAGAAAGCCGCGGCCCGCGGCATGCTGCGAGCGGTCGGCATGGAGGACGGCGACTTCGCCAAGCCGCAGATCGGTGTCGGGTCGTCGTGGAACGAGATCACCCCGTGCAACCTGTCGCTGGACCGGTTGGCCAAGGCCGTCAAGGACGGGGTGCACGCGGCGGGCGGATATCCGCTGGAGTTCGGCACGATCTCGGTGTCCGACGGCATCTCGATGGGCCACGAGGGCATGCACTTCTCGCTGGTGAGCCGGGAGGTGATCGCCGACAGCGTCGAGACCGTGATGCAGGCCGAGCGCCTCGACGGGTCGGTGCTGCTGGCCGGCTGCGACAAGTCGCTGCCCGGCATGCTGATGGCCGCCGCGCGACTGGACCTGGCGAGCGTCTTCCTCTACGCCGGCTCGATTCTGCCCGGCATCGCGAAGCTGTCGGACGGCACCGAGAAGGAAGTGACCATCATCGACGCGTTCGAGGCGGTCGGCGCGTGCGCCCGCGGGCTGATGCCGCGCGAGGACGTCGACGCCATCGAGCGGGCCATCTGTCCCGGCGAGGGCGCGTGCGGCGGCATGTACACCGCCAACACGATGGCCAGCGCCGCCGAAGCGCTCGGGATGTCGCTGCCGGGCTCGGCCGCGCCGCCCGCCACCGACCGTCGGCGCGACGGGTTCGCCAGGCGCAGCGGTGAGGCCGTCGTGGAACTGCTGCGTCGCGGCATCACCGCCCGCGACATCCTGGTCAAGGAGGCGTTCGAGAACGCCATCGCGGTGGTGATGGCGTTCGGCGGCTCCACCAACGCGGTGCTGCACCTGCTGGCGATCGCACACGAGGCGAACGTGAAGTTGTCCCTCGACGACTTCACCCGGATCGGCAACAAGGTGCCCCACCTCGCCGATGTGAAACCCTTTGGCGCACATGTGATGACCGACGTCGACCGGATCGGCGGCGTCCCCGTCGTGATGAAGGCGCTGCTGGATGCCGGGCTGTTGCACGGCGACGTGCTGACCGTCACGGGACAGACCATGGCGCAGAACCTCGCGCACATCGCCCCACCGGACCCCGACGGCAAGGTGCTGCGAGCGCTGTCCGATCCGATCCATCCCACCGGTGGCATCACGATCCTGCACGGCTCGCTGGCGCCCGAGGGCGCGGTGGTGAAGTCCGCGGGCTTCGATTCGGATGTGTTCGAAGGCACGGCAAGGGTTTTCGAGCGCGAGCGGGCGGCGCTGGATGCGCTCGAGGACGGCACCATCACCGCCGGTGACGTCGTGGTGATCCGCTACGAGGGCCCCAAGGGCGGCCCCGGCATGCGCGAGATGCTGGCGATCACCGGCGCGATCAAGGGGGCCGGACTGGGCAAGGACGTGTTGTTGATGACCGACGGCCGCTTCTCCGGCGGCACCACGGGTCTGTGCGTCGGCCACATCGCGCCCGAGGCGGTGGACGGCGGTCCGATCGCGTTCCTGCGTGACGGTGACCGGATCCGGCTGGACGTCGCGAAAGGCACGCTCGACGTGCTGGTCGACCCGGCCGAGTTCGAGTCCCGCAAGGCGGGGTGGGAGCCGCTGCCGCCGCGCTACACCACCGGCGTGCTGGCCAAGTACACCAAGCTGGTGCAGTCCGCGGCCGTCGGCGCCGTCTGCGGCTAGCGGCGGCTACGGAGCGGGCCGCACGGCGATCGGCAATGAGTGCACGCCCGGCCCCTCGCCCGGGCAGCCGGCGCCGTCGACCGTGATGGTCCGCTGCCCGGTGAAACTGCCGTCCGGCTGGGGGATCAGGTAGTCGGCCCGCACCGAGTGCACCGCGCTGTCGGGGTTCATCCGCTCGCACAGGTACGGATAGTCGCCGCTGGTCGCCCACCGATCGCCGTTCCACCGGTACTCGAAAACCGCTGGTGCACCAGGATTTCGGGGTAGATCGTCGGAATTGTCCATCCGCACGACGCATCCTCCCGCGTCGCAGGTGGCGGTGTACTCGACGCGGAACGTCTTGGACTCCGTCGGCGTCGGCACCCCGTTGAACGTCTGCTGCGCGAAGTCGACGAACACGTCGTAGTCCCCGTACAACAGCGGTGGCGTGTCGCGCTGCGCCGACGCCACCGGCGCCCCGACCAGAGCGCCAACGACAAGAACAGCGACGGTCAACCCCTTCATCATGTGTGGGTAGCACGTGGCGGGGTCGCGGCGTGGCGAATCGGGCGAAAAGCCCCGGCATCAGCGCACTAACGCCACCGCGAACCCGTCCCACCCCTTGGTGCCCACGGTCTGGATCGCGGCGGTCTCCAGCCGCGGATGCCCGCCCATCATCTCCAGCATGTCGCGCACCCCACGGGCCTGGTGGTCGTCGGGGGCCGGATCGTACACCCGGCCGAACCGAGCGATGTTGTCCACCACGATGATCGAGCCCGGATGGCCCAGCCGGATGGCCCATTCGACGTAGGCGACGTTGTTCTCCTTGTCCGCGTCGATGAACGTCAGGTCGAACACCTCGCCGCGGTCGGCCAGCGTCGGCAAGGTGTCCAGCGCGGCCCCGACGAGCACCTCGACGCGGTCCTCGACACCCGCCCGCCGGAGGTTCTCGCGGGCGACCTCGGCGTGTTTGGGCTCGAATTCCAATGTGACGACGCGGCCGGGTTCGCCGACGCCGCGCGCGAGGTTGATGGTGCTGTAGCCGGCCAGGGTGCCGATCTCCAGCACACGGGTGGCGCCACTGATCCGGGCCAGCAGGTACAGCAGCCTGCCGTGCTGCGCGGACACCTCGATCGGCGGCATCCCCGCGGCGTCGGCGGACCGCCGGGTCTCGGTCAGCGCGTCGTCCTCGGTGCGCAGCAACCGGCCGAACAGTTCGTCGAGGGCTTTCGGATCGGGATCCGCCACGCCGGACACGTTATCGGACACCCTCTTTGGCGTATACCACCCGCAGCACATGCGCGACCTCCGGACCCATCACCGTCGCCGCGAGTTCGCAGAACGTCGCGACGAATTCGGGCCCGTGGGGCGGTTCGGCGTCGCAGAGGTGGTGGGCGATCTCGTGCAGCACCACCAGTTCGCGCAGCGCCCACCCGGTGCGCTGATCGGGCACGGCGATGACGGCGCCGGACTCGCTGCGCTCATAGTGGGCCGCGGTGGTCCCGCGCCGAGCCCGCACCGCCAACGCCCCGACATCGGGCCAGCGCTGACGGACGGCGGGCAGGGCCAGCACGTCGTCGACGTAGCGCTGCACGGCCTCGGTGGAGGCGAACCTGCCCTCGGGGGGCAGCGTCAGCTGGGTGCCGAAGAAGTCGATCCCGCGGGTGCCGTGTTCGGCCGCCCGGTCGAACATGGTCCGGACGAACTCCTCGGCGGCGTAGACCTTCGCCCGCCGGGTGTCCTTCGGTGTCACTTCTTTAGCGCTGCGCGGGCGCCGGCCAACTCATGCATGGGAGCCAGCCGCGCCTGCCTGCCCGCTCGGTCACCCGCGCGGCGAGCCGCCGACGAGTAACCCGCCGTCGCGCTGGTGGCCCGCCAGGTGCCGCGCGCCTCGGAGTTCTGCCGGTAGAAGTCGCGCAGCTCGATGTCCTTGTTGCGCAACGCGATCGCCGTCCCCGGCTTGCTGTCCTTACCGCTGGTGGCCTCCCGCTGCGCCTGTTCGCGGGCCTCGGCCAGCCGCTTGCCGATGCGGGCGCCGAAGGCGAGCTGGAAGTTGATGCGCGCGGTGATGGTCGGGGTGGGCCGGTGCGCGCCGGAGGCGATGTAGGCCTGCGACGCCTTGACCATCTGCGTCACCAGGCTGGCGTAGAGCGCGTGGCTGGCGTCGATGTCCTCGGGGAATCCGTAGGCGTAGACGAAGGTGGAGTTCGACGCGACGTCGCAGCGCACATCGTTGGCGTGCGCGATGGCGGTGAACAACTGCACGTATGTGCGCAGCCCGCGGGTACCGGCATTGCCGATGGTGATCGTGCGCTGCACCGGCGACTGCGCCTTGGTGCGCTTCTCCGAGTGCGCGCGGGCGACGGCGAGGTCGATCGACGTCGCGGTGGCCAACCGCTGCGCCGCCGCCATGAACGCGTCGGCCTCATGCGGATTGTCGGTGCCCTCCGCCTGGCGCAGCAGCGCGGCGATGCGCGCCAGCATCTTGTCCTCACTCATGCGCGATCTCGCTTCGACGTCATGGCTCAAATCTAGGGCTACTTGGTGACAAAGCCGTCGAGCGCGCGCACCAGCTGTGGAGAGAGTGGCTTTTGTTGAGCGTAGTTGGCGACGTTGTCGGTCGGGTCGTCGCGCAGCACGTGGTTGACGCCGGCGAGTTCGACGACGGTCAGGTCGGTGTGCTTGAGCGCGTCGATCAACGGCGCGACGGTGTCGCAGCGGGACTGCTGGTCGGAGTCCGAACACGTCAGCAGCACCGGGGTGCCCGCCGGAATCTTGGCGGCCAGCGCCAGCGGGTCGATCCTGTCGGCCTCGACGACGGCGTTGACGTTGCCCGGGTTCAGCAGCGCGCTGAGGCCCTCCGGGAGGTTCGCCGGCGCGGTGCCGGTGGTGCGCACCTGCTCGACGGCGGCCAGCCACGTCTTGAGCGCCTCGGGGCTGCCGCTGGCGCGCACCCGATAGGTGATGATGTCCAGGTAGCGGCCGGGTAGCGGCTGAAACAGGCCCAGCGAGTGAACTTTTGGCGCTCCAGGGGCGGCGGTGGTGGCCAGCGCCATCGCGTGGATGGTGCCCTCGCCCAGCGCGTACACCGAGATGCGGTTCTGGTCGGTGGCGGGTTGGTCGGCCAGGTAGCGCAGGGCGGCCGCGGCGCCCGCGGTGTAGACGGCGCTGACCACCTCGGTCGGCCGGTCGGCGTACGGGCCCAGTCCCGTCGCGCCGGTGCCGATCTTGTCGTAGCGCAGGCTGGCCACGCCCCGGTCGGACAGCAGTTCGGCGAGTTGACGCATGTTGCCGACGGGTCCCGCGACCGCGTTGTCGCCGTTGCGGTCGGTGTTGCCGCTCTCGGAGATCAGCAGCGCGGCCGGACCGGCCCCGGCGTCGCGGTGACGGTAGGTGCCGTGGATCGTCAGACCGTCGGCGTCGAAGCTGACCTCGTCGTCGACCCAGGCATCCTGCCTGTCCGAGGCGCAGGCGCCCAGCGCGAGCGTCAGCGAAAGAACCAGGCCGACAAGCCTTCTCAAAGTCTGGCCTCGATCCAGGAGGTGACGTCGTCGAGCACCTGCGCACGCTCGGGCTCATTGAACACCTCGTGGTACAGCTCGGGGTAGACGATCAGGCGAGCGTCCTGGGAGCCCACGCACTCCATCAGGCGGCGACTGCCCGCCACCGGGATCAGCTTGTCCTGCTCGCCGTGCACGACCAGCAGCGGCGCGCTGAGCGCGGGGGCGCGCTGCGGCATGGTCTCGCCGACGTTCAGCAGCGCCTTGGCGATACCCGCCGGCAGCTTGCCGTGGTGCACCAGCGGGTCGGCCAGGTAGGCGGCAACCACCTCGGGGTCGCGGGAGACGGCCTCGGTGGGCAGCTTCTCGACGGGCAGTCCGGGCAGCAGGCTGCCGACGATCTTGGCGACAGTGATCATGAACGACGACACCGCGTCCTGGGCGTAGACCGCCGGACCGGACAGCACCATGGCGGTGTAGTCGTCGGGGTGCTCGACGCCGTAGGCGAACACCACGCCGCCGCCCATGCTGTGGCCGAGCACGATCAGCGGCAGGCCGGGGTGGGCGGCGCCGGCGATGCCGACCAGGGTGTGAAAGTCGCCGGTGTACTCGGCGATGTCGCGGAGATAGACGCGTTTGCCGTCCGATCGGCCGTGGCCGCGCAGATCGAGCGCGTAGGTGACGAGTCCGGCCTCGCCGAACCGCGCGGCGACATGGTCGTAGCGGCGGGCGTGCTCGGCGTAGCCATGGCAGATGACGACGACACCCTTCGGCGTGGTGTCGGGCGTCCAGACGTCATAGACGATGCGCACGCCGCCGACGCCGGCGAAGCTGTGTTCGCTGCGGGTTGTGGCCACGGTGCGAGACTATCGGTTGTCACCGCCGCTCATTAAGCTCGGCGGCGTGACGGTGCTCGCACGCGATGCCGATGACGAATTTCTGCTTCAGGCCGAACCGCACCGGCGGGAACTGCTTGCGCACTGCTACCGGATGACGGGGTCGCTGCACGACGCCGAGGACCTGGTCCAGGAGACCTACCTGCGCGCGTGGAAGGCCTACGACCGGTTCAAGGGCGAGTCGTCGCTGCGGACGTGGCTGTACCGGATCGCGACCAACACCTGCCTGACGGCGCTGGAGGGCAGGCAGCGCCGCCCACTGCCGACCGGGCTGGGCGCGCCGAGCTCGGACCCGACCGACGACATCGCCGCCCGCGATGAGGTGCCGTGGCTGGAACCGATTCCCGATGACGCGAGCGACCCGTCGCAGATCGTGGGCTCGCGCGAATCGGTACGGCTGGCCTTCATCGCCGCGCTGCAGCACCTGTCGCCGCGGCAGCGGGCGGTGCTGGTGTTGCGTGAGGTGCTGCAGTGGAAGGCCGCCGAGGTGGCCGAGGCGATCGGGACGTCGACGGCCGCGGTGAACAGCCTGCTGCAGCGGGCGCGCGCGCAGCTGGACGCGGTCGGCGTCAGCGAGGACGACGACCTGCGGCCGCCGGACTCCCCGGAGGCGCAGGATCTGCTGTCGCGGTACATCGCCGCGTTCGAGAACTACGACGTCGACAAGCTGACCGAGCTCTTCACCGCCGACGCGATCTGGGAGATGCCGCCGTTCGACGGCTGGTACCAGGGTCCGCACGACATCGTGCTGCTGTCGAAGACGCACTGCCCGGCGCAGGGCCCCGGCGATATGAGGTTCATCCGCACCACCGCGAACGGTCAGCCCGCGGCCGCGCTGTACATGGTCAACCGCGAGACCGGTGTGCACGAGCCGTTCCAGCTGCACGTGATGGCCGTGTCGCCCGGCGGCATCTCGCACGTGGTGGCCTTCCACATGACGTCGTTCGAGAAGTGGGGCCTGCCGGCCTCGCTGTAATCGCGCGAGCCCCGTTAACGAAGCAAAGAAGGCGGCAACCTCGCACGTCAGCGCGAAGTTGACACCTGTCTTAGAACGTGTTCTATAGTCAGCCCCCATGAAGACCAAGGGCGCCCTGCTGTGGGAGCTGAACTCGCCGTTCCGCATCGACGAGATCGAGGTCGGCGATCCCGTCGACGACGAGGTGCAGATCCGTGTGCACGCCGCGGGGATGTGCCATTCGGACTACCACCTGACCACCGGCGCCACCCCGATCGGCCTGCCCGCGCTCGGCGGGCACGAGGGCGCCGGCGTCGTCACCAAGGTCGGCCGCAACGTCACCGGCATCGAGGAGGGTGACCACGTCATCCTGGCCTTCATCCCGGCCTGCGGCGCCTGCCCGCCGTGCCTGAAGGGCTACCGCTCGCTGTGCGACCGCGGCGCCGTGCTGCTCGGCGGCAAGGCCATCGCCGACGGCACCAACCGCGTGCACGCCGGCGGCACCCCGGTGTCGCCGATGAACCTGCTCGGCACGTTCGCCCCCTACATGACCGTGCACAAGGACTCGGTCGTCAAGATCGACAAGGACATCCCGTTCGAGACCGCCGCGATCATGGGCTGCGCGGTACCGACCGGCTTCGGTTCGGCCACCAACGTCGCCGAGGTTCAGCCGGGGGAGACGGTGGTGATCGTCGGCGTCGGCGGCATCGGCATGAGCGCACTGCAAGGCGCCGTTCTGTCGGGCGCCCGCAACGTGATCGCCATCGACCCGAACGCCTGGAAGCGCGAGCAGGCCATCAAGTTCGGTGCGACCCACGTCTACCCGTCGATGGCCGAGGCCATCGCGCCGATCATCGACCTCACCCACGGCGTGATGGCCGACAAGACGATCATCGCCGTCGGCGAGATGCGCGGTGAGTACATCGAGGAAGCGTTGACGCTGACCACCAAAACCGGCACCTGCGTGGTGACCGGCATGGGCGCGATGACCGACGTCGACGTCAAGCTCAATCTCTTTCTGTTCACCATGCTGCAGAAGACGTTGAAGGGCAACATCTTCGGCGGCGGCAGCAGCCACGTGGAGACCCCCAGGCTGGCGGCCCTCTACAAGTCCGGTCTGCTCAAGATCGACGAGATGATCACCAACACCTACCGGCTCGAGGACATCAACTCCGGCTACGCCGACATGCTCGACGGCAAGAACATCCGGGGCGTGATCAAGTTCGACGAATCCGACTGGTGACCCGCCGGCAGTAGGCTGGGGCCCATGGCCACCGAGACCGTCGACGTGCGGCGCGGCTACGACCGCGCCCGCACCACGCTCGACTGGCTCGACTCCCGGCACTCGTTCTCGTTCAACGACCACTACGACCCGGCCAACACCCACCACGGCCTGCTGCTGGTCAACAACGACGACATCGTCGCGCCGGGCACCGGGTTCGACACCCATCCCCACCGCGACATGGAGATCGTCACGTGGGTGCTGCGCGGGTCGCTGGTGCACCAGGACTCCACCGGCAACTCCGGCGTCATCTACCCCGGCCTGGCCCAGCGCATGTCCGCCGGCCGCGGCATCCTGCACTCCGAGAAGAACGACTCCTGGACGCTCACGGGCTCGCAAACACACACGGAGCCAGTGCGTTTCGTGCAGATGTGGGTCATTCCCGACGAAACCGGCATCGATCCCGGTTATCAGCAGCTCGAGATCGACGACGAGTTGCTGCGCGGCGGGCTGGTCACCATCGCCTCCGGCATGCCCGCGCACCGCGACCGCACCGCCATCACCATCCACAATCGGCACGCGGCCCTGCACGGCGCGCGGCTGACCCCCGGCCGCGGCGTCGAGTTGCCGCATGCGCCCTACCTGCACCTGTTCGTCGCCCGCGGTCAGGTCACTCTCGAGGGCGCCGGCCCGTTGGCTGAGGGCGACGCCGCGCGGTTCACCGCGTCCGGCGGTCAGCGCGTCACGGCAACCGAATCGGCCGAGATCCTGGTCTGGGAGATGCATGCCGGCCTGGCCGCCGCGTAGCACGCTCGCGTGCTGCCTGGTCGGTGCGGCGGCACTGACCGCCTGCTCCACCACCGCCCCGGCTCCCCCACCGCCACCGTCGGCCGCCCCGGCGCACGAATTGAGTCTCGTTGCCCTACAGGTGGATTCCGAGTTCGCGCAGGCGCCGTTCGATCAGCCGCGCCAGGCCCTGGTGCCGGCCGGCTGGACGATGTCGGTGTGGGCCCGGGTGCCCAAGGCGCGGCTGGCGGTGTGGGCGCCCGATGACGCGCTGCTGGTGTCGCTGCCCAGCACCGGCCAGGTGTTGCGCCTCGAACCCACCGACGGCACCCCGCAACAGACGGTCCTGCTCAGCGGGCTCGACCAGCCGCACGGCCTGACGTTCGTCGGCAACACCCTCTACGTCGCCGAGAGCGACCAGATCGACAGCTACGACTACGCCGGTGGCAGCGCGACCAACCGGCGCACCATCGCCGCCGGTCTGCCCGACGACCGCAGCCCCGACCTGCGCGGGGCCTACTCGCATGCGCTGAAGAGCGTTGCGGTCGGACCCGATGGCGCCGTGTACTTCTCGATCGGCTCAACGGGCAACATCACCGCGGCCGACCGCGACGCCAACCCGCCGCGCGCGACCATCATGCGTATCCCGCCCGGCGGCGGACCCGCGGAACCGTTCGCCACCGGCGTTCGCAACGGCACCGGCCTGGCGGTCGCTCCCGACGGAGCGGTGTGGACCGCGGTCAACAACCGCGACAACGTGGCCGACCCGGCGACCGGTGAAGTCACCGTCGACTACGTCAACGAGCACCCACCCGAATCGGTGGCCAGACTGTTTCCCGGACGCGAATTGGGCTGGCCCTACTGCAATCCCGACGGGGGACCCGCCGACCTCGGCTTGATCCCCGACGTACAGACCAACCCCGACGGCAGCCGGATGGACTGCGCCGGGCTGCCGCCGATCGAGCAGAGCCTCGGCGCGCACGCCGCCCCGTTGGGCATGGCGTTCACCGACGGCGTTCTGCCGGCGCCGTACACCACCGGCGCACTCGTCGGCGTACACGGCTCATGGAACCGCCGACCTCCCCGCGCACCGGAGGTCGCGTTCTTCGCCTGGCGCGCCGGCAGCCTCGGCGAACGCCAGACGCTGGTCGGCGGATTCCAGGCCGACGACGGGTCGCGCTGGGGGCGACCCGTCGCGGCGGTGGCAGGACCAGACGGCGCGGTCTACATCACCGACGACTACGCCGGCGCCGTCTACCGCCTGGCCCCACCGGGGCGCTAGACCGCGGTGCCGCGCGGCGTGCCCGCGCCCCGCCTACCCGTGATGGCGAGATAGATCGCGATCAATATGACCGCCACCACGACGCCGATGATGAACGGAATCGGCGAGAAGATCTTGTTGCCGGTGTCGAACAGCGCGGACGAGATGGCCGACCCGAGGAGGGCACCCACCGCGCCGAGCACGATGGTCATCAACATCCCGATGTTCTGCTTGCCGGGCATGATCAACCGGGCCAGCGCACCGATGATGATGCCTGCGACGATCGCAACCAGGATTGTGGTCAACATTTCTTAGCTCTCCTCACGTACGGGGGATCCGACGCAAGGCGATTACCCCGTCGCGGCCCGAAAACCACCCGAAACCCGCCGCGAAAAGCCCGCCACGCCGCGGCGAGATCGGATCGTGACACTTCTGTAACGGAAGTTGTCTGTGTGTCTGCTGGGATTGGAGTCGTGCCGTACCTCCGTAGCATCGCGCGCCGTTTCGCGGCCTGTGCCGCGGCGCTGCTGTGCGCCGCGGCCGCGGTGACCAGCGGGCTTCCGACGGCGGGCGCCGTCAGCGGCCGCGACCTGCTCGCCGGCGCGATCGCGCACACCCGCGGCTCCTATCTCGTCTACAACTTCGGTGCCGGCCATCCCGCCCCGATGCTTTCCGCCAGCGGCAACTGGTACGAGATGAACAACGGCGGGCATCTGATGATCATCAAGTCCGCCTCCACCCGGCTGGCGCCGCGACTGCTCGTCGACACCCACCGCGGTTACCAGGCGCGCTGCGAACGCGACCCGCGGGCGCGCACCGGCGAGGGCCTGTTGCAGGCCGCGGAGATCTTCACCCCGCTGCAGGCCTGGCAGGCGCTGGGGCGGCCGACGATCGCGATCAACGCGAACTTCTTCGACGTGCGCGGCCAGCAGGGCGGCTCGTGGAAGACCACCGGCTGTAGTTCACCGCTCGGCGCCTACGTCGACAACACCCGCGGCCAGGGCCGCGCCAATGTCGCGGTCACCGGGACCGTCGCCTACGCAGGCAAGCAGGGTTTGTCCGGCGGCAACGAGAACTGGAAAGCGTTGTCCACCATGATCCTTCCGGTCGGTGGTGCCCCGTACGTGATCCCACCGAGCGGCCCTGACGACTACGACGCCGCCTCCCCGGAGATCCAGTCGCTCGTCGACAAGGGCGTGCGGTTCGTCGCCGTCGCCGGCATCGGGCTGCTCGCGCCCGGCGACACCGGCCAGCTCAACGACGGTGGCCCGAGCGCGGCGCGCACCGCGATCGCCTACTCGACGCAGAAGGACGAGATGTACGTGTTCCAGGGCGGCAGCTACACGCCCGACCAGATCCAGGACCTGTTCCGGGGTCTGGGTAGCGACACGGCGGTGCTGCTCGACGGCGGCGGCTCCTCGGCGATCGTGCTGCGCCGCGACACCGGCGGAATGTGGTCGGGTGCGGGCGCGCCGAAGGGGTCGTGTGACACCCGGCAGGTGCTCTGCGACTCCAGGGAGCGCGCCCTGCCCAGTTGGCTCGCCTTCAACTGACGGTCAGGCCGCCGCGCTGCCGGACTCGTTGTCGGACGAAGTCGCGGCGGCCGGCTTCTCGCCCTCGTCGGGCTTGGCGTGCTTGGGCGCCGAGCCCGGGGTGATGCTGCCGATGATGCTCGACACTGTGGTGTCGCTATCAGGTTTGGCGTGCTTGCCCGTCGGTGCCGGCTCCGACTCCGGATCGTCCTCGGGGTCGATCTTGACGTCGTCCTTGGCGTCGATCTTGGCGTCGTCCTTGGCGTCGTCCTCAATCTTGTCCCCGGCTTCCGCGTCGGTACCGTCGTCACCTGCCGAGGCGGGCGGCGTTTCGCCCAAGCTCGAGTCCCGCTTCTGCTCGGTATCGCGTTCTCTCTCGAAACCCTCTTTGCCCGAGCTGATTTCGTCACCACCACTGACGAACATGCGCGCACCGGCCGTGGCGTCGTCGGCACCCGTCGGCGCCAACTCGCCGACGATGTCGGCGAGTTGGTCGGAGAGGTTGAGCCCGTCGAGCAGTCCGCCGAGCCCGCCGAGCAGGTCGAGCAGTCCGGTCAGCGCGTTAGGGGTGCCCGGCGTGGGGTTCCCGCTGAGGAACTCCTTGGAGATGCCCGCCACCAACTGGTTGAACAGCACCGCGGGCACCTGCGCCCAGTCGACGTTCGGGAACGAGAAGAACGGCGTCGGGATCCCGGCCTCGGTCAGTGTGCGTTCGTAGGCACCGGTCTGCGGGTTGTAGACGACGTCGGTATAGCCGAGGTTGGCCATGCTCGTGAGCACCGGTGCGAAAGCGTTGGCCACCAGGTTGAACGGGTTGACCGGCAACGCGCCGAACGTCGCGAGGTTCAACACGTCGGAGGCCAGATAGAGCGGTTCCAACAGCGGCAGCGTCGACGACGGCAGCGTGAGATAGAGATTGAGGTGCAGCGGCCCGGAACCGACGCCGGAGAGGATCTCGGCCAGCTGGGTCGTCAACTGCTCCGGCACCGTGTCCAGCGTCAGGCCCCGCAGAATGTAGGTCGGCAGCAACCCGGCCATCAGGTTGTTGGCCAGCGAGACCGGGTTGGGCCAGGCGGCGATGTCCGACGACGGGTGGTACTGCACGCCGCCGTCGATCAGCACCGGAATCAGGTTGGCACCGCCCAGCGACAGCCCGGTGTTCAGCAGCGGAATCCCACCCCGGCTGGTGATCTCGGTGTCCGGGTTGACCGCGTTGATGCCGAACAACCCCAGCAGCGGGTACATCCGCGCCAGCGGCCCGCCGTTCGGCCGCGCCGGATTGAACAGCAGCACCATCGGCAGCACCGTCACACTGCCCAGCAGCGGATGCTCGGTGGCCTGCGGGCCGCCGGGCTGGTGCACCAGATCGGCGACGACCTTCTCGTAGCCGGTGGCGGCGGCGAACGCGCCGAGTCCGAAGCCGACGACGACCGGGACCCGGACCTCGAGCACATCGACGGTCGGGATCGAAACACCCGCTGTCGCAAGGATGCTCAGAATCAGCTGGCCGGCGGGCAGCGCGCCCAGCACGTCGCCGAGCCCCACCTCCAGGTCCAGGTAATCGGAGTTGTTGATCGCCGCGGCGACCGAATTCGGCAGTCCGGGAACCCATCCCAGATCGACGCCGAGCAGCTTGAGCAGAGTGAACGGCGGTCCCGCGGTGATGATGTTGACCGGTCCGGCCAGGTCGGAGAGGTTGAGAGCGTCGCTGAGGTCGATACCCAACAGCCCGAGCAGCCCGCCGAGCGTGTCCGGCAGACCCGCCGAGACCAGGCCGCTGACAAGTCCGCGAACGGCTTCGGGCAGCGGCGCAAGCAGGGCATCGGTGACCGCGCTGACGTCGATCGGAATCGCCCCGACCACGTCGTCGAGCAGGCTCGCCGGGATCTCGCCCAGCACACCGCCGAGCAGGGTGTCCAGCACCGCCTCCGGGCTGAGCCCGGCCGCACCGGCCAGCGCCGCGAGATTCAGGTTCTCGACGATGGCGCGCACGAGGACATCGGCAATGGTCTGCGAGAAGTCGTACCCGGCCCCGCCGAGGCCGCCGGTCAGGTCGGGGATGTCGTCGGGTGCGGGGAAGGGGTTGACCGCCGCCGCGAGCGCGACGTCCGTGTCGCGGGCGACTTCGCGGTCCTCGGGCAGCGCTGCCGGACCGGCCAGCGCCGTCGCGGTGGCGGTGGCCACGCCCAGTGCCGCGACCTTCGTGGTGACCCTCGCGGCGGTCCGCCGTGTCCGGTGTGCGCGCCGTTTACGATGCTTGCCGGCCATGCCCAGCAGTCCTTCCTGTCGCCCCCGCCCACCCCGTATTGACGTGAAAGTAACACGGCGACGACGGCCCGAGTGCCGATTGCTGGCAAATAGTCCCATACATCTCGACCAGTGCGTCATGCCACCGTCAGCAACATACTTAGCGGTGCGGTTGCCGTGGTTTGCGGCACCCCTTCACGGCTAATAGTTGAAAACGCAAAGCTGCAGGCGGGCCGCCCGGCTAGCTAGGGATCGCGAGTGCGCCGCGCGCGGCGGCCGCGGTCTGGGCGGCATACGACCCGCCGAACAGCACCACGTGCGCCAGCAGTGGATAGAGCTGGTGCAGGCCGATCCGGTCGCGCCAGCCGTCACGCAGCGGATGCTGCGCCTGGTAGCCGTCGCGGATCGCATCCAGGAACGGCGCGCCGAACAGGGCCAGCATCGCCAGGTCGGTCTCGCGGTGCCCGCCGTGCGCCGCGGGGTCGATCAGCGTGGCCCCGTCGGGGGTCCACATCACGTTGCCGCTCCACAGGTCGCCGTGCAGCCGCGCCGGCGGGTCGTCGTCATCGTAATCTCCGGCCTCGCAGCGACGGATCACCGCATCGATCTCGTCGCGCACCGACCGGTCCAGTCGCGGCGCCGCCAGCGCCGCCATCGGGGCCAGCCGCTCGCGGGCGTAGAACACGCCCCACCGCGGGTGGCCGGTCAACGACATCGGCAACGGCTGCTGCAGCGGCCCGAAGTAGCCGTCACCAGTCCAGCCGTCGGGAGGCGCACCGAACGCGTCGGCGCCCGCGTCGTGCGTGCACGCCAGCCTGCGGCCGAACTCCGCCGCCGCGCGCCGGTCAGGGGCGACGGTTGACAGCCGCTCCAGCGTCAGGCTCGTCGTGTCCTGGCCGAGCACCCGCACGCACCGCACCCCGCCATCGACAGCCGAAAGCCATTGCAGCCCTGCGGCTTCGCACGCGAAGAAGTCGGCGGGTACGGATGCGCTGCGTTTGACGAACTCGGCCATGCCTAGGGCTGGGCCGACACCCGGCGCAGAATCCGGTCGCGCACCGGAGTGGGCAGCCGTGACACCAGACCGACCTGCAGCTTGGGTCCGGCGCCGACGATGTAGCGCGCCCGGGGACGACGGGCGGTCAGCGCGCGTTCGACCAGGGCGGAGACCCGGTCGGTCGGCACCGCGATGCGCTGCGATGTCGGAATCGACTTCTTCATCCCGGCGATGTGCCTGGCGTACAGCTCCCGGTACTCGGAACTCAGGGTCTCCTCGAGTTCGACCACCATGTCGTCGGCCGTGCGCCACATGTCGGTGTCGGTCTGCGCGGGCTGGATGACGACGACCGGAATTCGCCACGGACTCAACTCCATTCGCAGCGCATCGGCTCCGGCCTCGAGGGCGAACTTGCTCGCCGAATAAGCTCCGATCAACGGCATCGACAGCCTGCCGTTCACGCTGGAGATGAACACGATCCGGCCACCCGCGCGGCGGATCCGCGGCAACACCGCCTGGGTGACGGCGAACTGCCCGATCACGTTGACTTCCAGCTGCTTTCGCCAATCGTCGCGGCTCAACGTCTCCACCGCACCGCCCACCGCGATGCCCGCGTTGTTGACGACCGCGTCGAGTCGCTCGGGCAGCGCGGTGTCGAGCGCGGACACGTCGGCGTCCGACGTCACGTCCAGCGTGACCGGTGAGATGCGTTGGGGTCGCGACGCGGCGATCGCCTCGCCGTCGCGCGGGTTCCGTACGCCCGCGTAGACGTCCCACCCGCGGTCGGCCAGATGTTCGGCGATGGACCGTCCGATGCCCCGCGAGGCGCCGGTGACCAGAACTGTCGGCATACCCGAGACTAACCCGGTCGCCGCTCGCCGAAGCAGAAGATCAGCGCGCTGACGGTGACCAGCACCGCGGCCACGCCGATCACCGGGGCCACCGCGAACCGGGTCAGCGTCGCGCCCACCGCCGCGCCGGCGAACAGCGCGAACACCACCGAAAACCGCAGCACTCCGCGTTCCCCGGTACCGCCGGCCAGCCGGCTGTCGAACCCCAGACCCGAGATCGTCGAGGTCAGCACCGTCGTGGACAACTCCTGGACGCCGAACTGGCGGGCCGTCGAGTTCTGGATCCCGAACGCGACGGCCAATCCGGCGATCAGCAGCAGTTTGGTGTTGTCGTGGTAGTCGAGCACGCCGGTGCCCGCGAGTACGGCCAGCGTCACCAGCATGGTGATCTCGACCGACAGCGCGACGGCCAACCAGCGGCGCACGTTGCCGTCGAGATGGCGGGCGAACCGGCCGCCCAGCACCGCGCCGACGATGAAGCTGGCGAACGAGACCACCGCGGCGGTGATGTCGACGAGGGTGCGCGGCGCGAGCCACAACCCGAGGAACACCACGTTGCCGGTCATGTTCGCGACGAACACGTGCCCGAGGACGAGGACGCTGACCGCGTCAACCAGGCCGGTGGCGAAGGTCATCAACAGCAGCGCCGTGGTCGTCATCCGTTCGGTGACAGGGGATTCGACGGCCACGGAGGTACCGCTTACAGCTGCGGCGTCAGATCCAGGGACGTGACGGTCGACATCCGAGTGATCTTCCAGTCCGACTTTTGGCGCTGCAGTGTCAACCGGTAGGACAGGTAGCGCAGCGACGGGATGTTCTTGGTGACCGGGCTGGTCGCCACCGAGTTGGTGTAGACGATCGCGGTGGCCTCGTTCGGGGTCAGCGACTCGACGGCCGTACCCATCACCTGGGTGGTGTTGGTGACCTGAGCCTGCTTGTTGGGCGCGACGATCGCGTCGATGTACTTGCGGTACTCGTGGGCGAAGTCGCCGCCGAGATACTTCTCCGCGCGGTCCGGCAGCTGCTCCATGTTCTCCGGCGTGTACGTCCACAGCGTCGTGATCGCGTCCGCGGCCGTGCGCGCGACCTTGAGCTTGGTGTCCACCTCCGCGCGGTCGGCGAGATAGGGCTGTAACATCGCGCCCCCGAAAGCCGCCGCGGCAACGAACAATACGGCCGCCGCGATCCCCGCGATCATCAGCCGCCGACCGGCGGGCCGGTGCGGCACCAGAACGGTTCCCTCCGCGGGCTCGTCCGCGGCAGTGGAGCTTTCCTCCGTCGTCTCCTCGAGCCCCGCCGACTCCTGGCCGGCCTCCTGGGTCTTGGCGGCGCGCCGGGACTTACCCACCGGCTTGGGTGCCTCGGGCTGCTCGGGCTGCTCGGGCTCCGAGGTCAGATCACCTGGATCAGCTGGCTGATCTTCCACTGCTGCCCTTCCTTCTTCGCCGTTGCGACCCAGCGACTTCCGCTTTCGATCGTGCGCTTGCCGTCCGGCGTCTTCTGCGAGATCTTGACCGCCACCAGGATGTCGGCGCTGCCGTCATCGGCCCACCGCTGCACGCCGGCGTCCACCACACTGCCCTGGGTCGGTTCGGCCTGCGCGACCCTGATCACGATCTCGTTCTTCTTCTCGTCGAACTGCTCGAGGAACTCGCCGGTGCCCTGCGAAAGTATGCGCTCCACATAGGCGTTGGCGTTGAACGGATCCAGCGTCGTGTAGGCCGTCATGAACTCGCGCACGTAGCCCAGCGCCGACGCGTCGTTGATCGCGGTGCGGCGGTCCCGCTCGTGGCTGATCAGCATCAGGGTGCCCACGGTCAGTGCCGCCACCATCACCAGCGCCGTCGCGACGCTCAGCAGGACCAACCGCCATCGCGGCGGCCGCGGCGGGGTGGCCGCGAAGAAGTCCTGTTCGTCGGGTTCGACCCTGCGCCGCGGACTCACTGCCCCGCCACCCCCATCTGGGGCTTCTTCAGCACCGTCAGGTTCGCGACGCGCCAGTGCCCGTCCACCTTCTCGAAGTCCACCCGCACCGTCGCCGTGATGAACTTCAGGTCCTTGGGGTCGGCGCCGCGCTGACCCTGCAGCGCCAACAGCATCGACCCCGACGTCGGGGTCGGCTCCGGCATCGGCAGCACCGCGCTGACCACCGCCCAGTACTCATTCGACGTCACCCCGGCCTGGCTGATCGCCTGCTGCTGGGCGATCAACTGTTCCCGATAGCTGTCGGTCGTCAACGACTGCGCGTGCGAAAAGTCTTGCTGCAGCGTGTCTTTGTGGTAGCTGAGCAGCTGTTCGACGATGCGTGGACCCTGCTCGGCGAGTTCGGCGCGGGCATTGTCGACGGCCCGCTCGTGCCGGTACACCACCGCATAGCTCAACGACACGGCGGCGGCACTCACCAGCGCGGCCGCGATCAGCACCCCGCCGACGAACCGTCGCGTGGTGCGCCGTGGCGGTGGTTGTACCCGCACCACGGTGGTACGCAGCAGCAGGTCGGCAAAGGTGCGCCGCTGTCGGTCCCACAGCGGCCACAGCCAACCGAGGAACAGCGCCGCGGTGTCGACCAGGTGCACCAGGTCGCGCAGCACCAGTCGGGGCGCCCCGACGGGCGTTCCGTCCTTGGCGCGCACCGCGATTGCGAACGCGGCGCGACCCAGCGTCCACCCGCGGGCGGCGGGCAGCAGCCAGCGGTTGACGGCGGCGGCCAGGAACACGAGCGCACCCGAGACGACGAACACCCACCACAACCAACCCCGCAGCGGCGCGGTCCAACCCACCACCGTCAGCGTTGCGAGCACCACGAGTGGTACCAGGACGTCCAGTGCGATTGCGCCGGCCCGCGCACCCCAGGACGCCAGGTGCGGCGCGGTCTTTTCCTCGGCGACCGGCGCGGCGGGGGTGGTATCGAGGACGGTCGTCACGTCGAGGTGACCTGATCGAGCCTGGCGACCTTGTAGGTGCCGTCCTCCGGCGCCATTTGCAACCGCAGGCGGTACCCCTGCTCCTGGTCCTCGGTGTCGGAGTTGGTCACCTTGACCCGCACGGCGACCAGCACCTCGAACGATCCGTCGTCGTTGCGGCGTTCGACGGCGGCCCGCATGTCGGAGACCTGCACCCGCACCTGTGCGGCCTGATAGGCGTCGACCAGCACCCCGCCGTACAGGGAGGCCTGGACGCCGAAGTCACCGGTGGAGCACTCGATGATCCTGGCCTGTGCCGCGGTCATCGCCTCGACGTCCGGGGCGTGCGTGGCGGCGACGCAGTCCTTGGCGGCCTGCAGCGCCTGTTGCTCCGCGCGGGCGATCTCGGCGCTCTGCTGATGCGAGCGCAGCGCGAGGTAGCCGCCGACGCCCGCGGCCGCGGCCGCCACCAGCAGCACCGCGCAGATCGCGACGCCCAGCCCGCGGCCGATCCGCGACGGCCGGCGACCGTCGTCTGGCGTGGGCTGGTCGGTCTGGTCCTCGGGGGTTAACGGCTCGTCGGGCGCTGCGGGTGGGTCGTCCGGCGCAGCATCAGCGTCGGTGGGGTTCAGCTGGCTGCTGGTGCCAGCATCTCCTTCCATCCGTCGTCTCCTGGGTTGTTCGAGTTGCTGACGTTGTACCTGACGCCGTCAGGCCCCACTACCTGACCGCTGGCCGGGCTGTAGATCGCCGTCGGGCCGGGTGGCCCTGGTGCCGGAGTGTAGATGCACGGGTTGGGCTGCTGTCCACTGCAGGTGACCGTGCCCGATCCCGGCGGGCTCAGCGGATCGCTGACCGGCGCGGTCGACTGCGGCGGTGGCAGGTCGGACGCGGGCGCCGGGTTGCGCCCGTTGTTCACCGACGGGGCCGGGATCACGCCCCGGCCGGGGTTGACGCCCTGATCGCAGCGCGCGCCCGGCGCCGGGCAGGACAGGATCTGGTTCGGGTCGCCGTACCACGGGTTGGTGCCCAGCGGCACGTACGGCTCGTCGCTGCGGCACTCCATCGGCGTGGCCGCCCGCTTGCCGGGCACGTCGACGCAGGGGTAGTTGCGCGCGCCGCGAACCACGTTGCCCTGGTAGTCCTTCGGGATCTTGCAGTAGGTGTTGCGCGGCAGCGGCGCCATGCTGGTGTCGGCGGGCGAACGCCACTCCGACGCCGGCAGGAAGCCGGTCAGACACGGCGGCGGCTGGTTGATCGACAGCGCCAGCGGCAGCTGGCCGACGTCCTCGAACAGCGTGCCCGCCTGGGCCGCCACCGACCCCTGCGGCAGGATCACCAACGTCTGCTCCAGGCCCTTGTTGTAGCGCTTGAGCATGTCGATGACGACGGACAGGTTCGCCAACGTCTGCGGCAGCGATTCGCGCACCCCGCCGAAGACGTCGTTGACCTGATCCAGCGTCGGCGCGGCCTGCTGCAGACCGCTGCGCAGCGCGGCGTCCTGCTCGGCGGCCTGCGAGGCGATGATGTTCAGGTTCCGCGCCCACCGCGAGATGTTGTCTCCGGAGTCCACCTGGCTCTCCAGGATCGGCGTCGAGTGCGCGATGATGTCGTTGACCTGCGGCAGGTGGTCGCGGAAGCCCTGCGCCACCACGGTGGTCGAGTCGACCAGCCGTTGCAGCGCCGGACCCAGCCCACCGACGCCCTTGGCCGCCTCGGTCAGCAGCGCGTCGATCTTCTCCTTGGGCAGTACCGCGAGGCCCTCGTTGGCGGCGTCCAGTGCCGGGCCGACCTCGCTGGGCACCGTGCCCTCCTCGGAGATGGTCTGCCCGTTCTCGTAGTAGCGGCCCGGGTTACCGGTCGACACCAGGTCGAGGTACTGCTCGCCGATCGCCGACACCGAATGCACGTGCGGCACCGCATCGAGCGGGATCTTGTACCGGTCGTCGATGCGCAGCGTCGCCTCCGCACCGTTCTCGGTGGGCCGCACATCGATCACCTTGCCGATCTGGGTGCCGCGGTAGGTGACGTTGGCGGTCGCGTACAGCCCACCCGAACGGGGCAGTTTGACGTGCAGGTCGTACTGCCCGATACCGGCCACGGCGGGCAGCTTCAGGTAGTACCACCCCAGCACCAGCACCGCGATGACGGTCAGGATGGCGAACAGCACCAGCTGGATCTTGACGAACCTGGTCAGCACGGCTCACTCACCCCTTTCGATCAGCGGGCCGCCCGGCACGTTGTTCGCGTTCGGGGTGAATCGCACATCCGGGATCATCGTGGACGGGTCGCGGCCCCAGGCCTGCTCGAGTGCACGCAGCATGCCCGAGACGCCGGTACCCGACAGGATGCCGTTGTCGAGCGCCGACAGCGTCAGGTCCACGGTCAGCGACACGTTCAGGTAGTCGCCGCGGACCACCTTCGGCACGTTCTCGATCGAGAACGGCGCGGTGAGCATCAGCTTGAGCGCGCCGACCACATACGGCGCGGCACGGCCCAGTTGTTTGAGCGGACGCTGCAGGTTCTCCAGGTTGGTGTGCAGGTCGGCGCTCGCCGGTGACAGCGCGTCGTCGGCCGCCTTGCTGGCCCGGCCCAGCGCCTGCACGGCGTCGGCGAACAGATCGCGGGTCTCGGCGAAATGCTGGACCAGCGGCGGGAATTCGGTGAGCACCCGGTCCAGCGTGTTGTTGCGCTGCCCCGCGATCGCCAACAGCCGGTTGGTGGCATCGATCGCCCGGGTGATCTCCTGGGTCTGCTTGTCCAACTCGTCGGTGAAGGTGTCCAACCGGTTGAAGAACTCGCGGATCTGATCGGCACGACCGTTGAGCACGTTGAAGATCTCGGTCTGGATCGTCTCGAGGTTCTGCACCCCGCCACCGGTCAGAATCGTCGCGATGCTGGCCAGTACCCGCTCGGTGCTCGGGTACGCCGATGCGTTCGCGAGCGGGATGGTGTCGCCGCTCTTCAACTCGCCCTCCGGATCCGGCGGCGGTGACAGCTCGACGTGCTGCGAACCCAGCAGGCTGGTCTGGCCGATGCGGGCCAGCGTGTTGGCGGGCAGCTTGATGTCGGGGTTGATGTCGAGGGTCAGCGTGGCGACCCAGTTCACCAGTTCGATCTTGCGGACGCGGCCGACGAACACGTCGGCCACCCGGACACGGCTGTTCACGTTGAGCGCCAACGTGTCCGGCATCTGAACGTAGATCGTCATGCGGTCCGCGCCGGTGCCCGGGCCGCCGGGCAGTTCGACGTTCGAGATGCCGCGCCACGGCCACACACCGCACGAGCTCAGCGTCAACGCGACCATGACCAGGGCCACGGTCCGCAGCCCGACCCGGCCCCACCGGCCGGTCCGGATCTTGCGTCCTGCACGCATACCAGCCGTCCTGCGCTTCAGTCGTTCCAGTCGCATCATCACCCACCTGCCTCGGCCGGTAGCGGCGGACCCGCGGGCGCGGGCGGCGGTCCCGCCGGAGCGGGCGCACTCAGCGGCGACCCAACCGTGTCACCGGGGATGACGCCGGGGGCCGGTCCCGGCGGCGGTCCGGGCTGCGGATACCACGGCGGCGGCAATGGATTCCGCTCGTCGAACGCATTCGGCGGACCCGGCAGATTGCCGTCGCGGGTGGTGCCGAACGCCGGCGGCGCCGGCGGCACCACGCAGTCCGGTCCGCCCAGCAACTCGGCCAGGCACTCCGGGGTCATCATGTTCGCGGTGAACGGCTGCACCTCGACGCCCTGCATGCCCGGTGCGGCCACCCAACCCGGCTCGTGGTTGCCGTGCGAGAACAACGTGTCGCGCGACCAGATGCCCGGCACGGTGGTGTCCTTGTAGCCCGGTGGCGGCTGCAGCCGCGGTTCGGAGTAGGCGATTTGCTTGGGCAGGGTCAGCGCCGAGGTGAACTGGTTGACGCCGAACGGCGGGTAGTTGAACTTGATCGCGTCCAGGATCGGCGCCAGGTACTGCGCGCACATCTCGGCCGACTCCTGATAGCCCAACCGGCTGCCGGCCTGAATCGCGCTGCACACGAACTGAATCGGGTTGGCGAAGTTGTTGATCACCGGGATGCTCATCACACCGCCGGTGACCGGCGAGATGATGTTCATCAGGTTCGCGCCCAGGGTCGGGAACACGTGCAGCGCGGTCTCCAGACCGTTGAGCGAATCCGGTTGCAGCAGCGCGTTGGTCGTCTCCGCCAGGTTGTCCACGTCGTGCGTGAGCACCTCGGCGTTCTCGTCGAGGAACTGACGCGTGGTGGTCAGCAGCTGGTTCAGGTCCTGCAGCGCGTTGGCGACCTCGCGGTTGGTGTTGGTGAACGCGTTGGTGAACGTCGCGAGGTCGCGGTTGAGCGCGACGAACTGCTGATCGCTCTGGTACAGCGCATTGACGAACAACGCCAGACTCTTGACCACACCGAAGAAGTCGCCCGAGCCCTGGTTGAGCGTGTACAGCGCCTCCGACAGCCCCTTGAGTGTCCGGTTGAGCTGTTCGCCCTTGCCCGCGAACCCGTCGGCGGCCGATTCGATGATGTCACCGAACGGGCCCTTGGGCTGTTCGGGTGTCGGCCCCAGGTCACGCAGGATGCGGTTCAGCGAGTCGCGCAGTTCGTCGTACTCGACGGGCACCTGGGTGCGGTCGATCGGGATGACCGCGCCGTCCTCCATCACCGGCCCGCCGGTGTAGGGCGGCGACAGTTGGATGGTGCGCGACGCGACCAGGCTGGGGTTCAGGATCGAGGCGGTGGCGTTGGCCGGAACCTTGTACTTCTTCTCGTAGAAGAACACCACCTTCATCTTGTCGCCGGCCGGTTCGATCGACTTGATCTGACCGACCTTGACACCCATGATCTGGACCTTGTCGCCCGGGTACAGCGCCAGCGTCTCCGGGAAGTACGCGGTGACCGTGTTGGTGGTCAGCTTGCGGTACAGGTTCCAGCCCACCACACCGGCGACCAACGCCAGGATCACGACCAGGGCGCCGATGATGACCGTCGCCCGAGACAGCCTGGGCAACGGCAGGGTTCGGATGTTGAAGATCGTCGACATAAGTTAGGCCCCTGTCCCT